>Ga0164243_10008065_pt1 | contig 15599 bp, 12 predicted proteins | sample OricompcompostOP_FD_108781 | JGI IMG/M metagenome (GOLD analysis project Ga0164243, IMG submission 108781) | Organic Plus compost microbial communities from Emeryville, California, USA - Original compost - Organic plus compost (OP) | ecosystem: Engineered > Solid waste > Mixed feedstock >...
ACGCTGGCCGCGCTGGCGAGCCGCGCGCAGGAGATGAAGCTCGTCGCCAGCTCGATGGCCCAGGTCGCGATCCGCCTCGCCGAACCTTCCAGGGCCGGCTCGGATGCCGTCGCCACGCTCGGCGACGCGGTGCGCCGCGAAATCGCGGCCATGGACGCCAGCATCGACCGCGTCATTTCCCGCGCCGGCGAACTCGAATCCTCGGTGCGCAGCGAAGTCATGACGCTCGACCGCACCTACCGCGACAACGAAGAGCGCATGCGCACGCTGATCGACGACCTGCGCGTACAGCGCGAGGAACTCGTCAAGAACGCGAGCGAGCTGTCGGTCTCGATTTCGGAGGCCCATAGCGGCCTCGCGCGCGAACTGGCCATCGCCAGCGAAGGCATGACCGCCTCGATCACCGAGGCGGGCAACCGCGTGACGAGCGCGCTCAACGAAAAGAGCCTGCAGATCACCGACGCCTTCGGCACCGCGGGCGACACGCTGATCCAGGCCGTTTCGAGCCAGAGCCATGAGGTCATCGACCGCCTCAACGAGACGGGCATTGCCTTCAACCGCAATCTCGCCGAAACCTCCGACCGCCTCTCGGCGGAACTCGGCGCCCGCGCGGTCTCGATCCAGGACACGCTGCTCACCACCTCGAACGACATCGCCAAGACCTTCGACGAGCGCTCGCGCGCCGTCGCCGACAGCTTCGTGGCCACGAGCAACCGCATCTCGGAATCGCTCGAGGAGCGCGCCGAGGCGATCGGCGCCAACCTGACCCAGACGACCGCGCAGCTGACGCAGACCCTCGCCGAGCGCGGCGAGATCGTCTCGCAGGCCCTCGCCGAGTCGAGCACGCTCGTCACGACCACGCTGTCGCAGCGCGCCCAGGAAATCGCCCATACGCTCGTCTCGACCGGCACCTCGCTGACCGAGACGCTGACCGAGCGCGCCCGCGACATGACGGACGCGCTCGCGCAGACCGGCGCGCAGATCGCCGACACGATCTCGACGCGCGGCTCGCTGGTCAACGACACGCTGGAGCAGTCCGGCAAGGCGATCGCCTCCACCTTCGCCGAGCGCGCCGAATCCCTCACCCAGACCCTGATGGCCACGAGCGCCGACATCGCCGCGACCATCACCGAGCGCGTCTCGGACGTGAACGAGACGCTGAAGCTGACCGGCGAAGGCCTCGTCCACGATCTGTCGCTGCGCGGCGCCGAGGTCCAGCAGAAGCTCGACGAGACCGGAACGCGCATCACCGAGACGCTCAGCGAGCGCGGCGACACGCTGGCGGAACGCCTGGAGAGCGCGAGCGTGCGCATCCACGAGGCTGTCGTCGGCCGTGGCGATGCGCTCGAACACACGCTGCGCGAGGTCGGCACCCGGATCGTCGAGGACATCGACACGCATGTGCTCGCCGCGCGCGACGCGATGGAATCGGGGGTCCGCAGCTTCGAGGACCTTCTCGCCGAGCGGACCGAGGGCGTGCAGCAGACCTTCATCGCGACCGCCGAGCGCGCCGCCGCCACCATCGCCGACCGCGGCGACACGCTGACCGCCAGGCTGAGCGCGACCACCGACCGCATGCACGACATCATCGCCGTCCGCGGCGAGGATCTTGAAGTGCGCGTCGCCGCGATGATCGCGGGCATCAGCGACACGCTCGTTTCCGGCGCCGACGCCTTCCACGAGAAACTCGCCGACCGCGTCAACGAAAGCGTCATGCATGTCCGCGACTCGCTCGACGGCGCCGCCTCGAGCCTCGCCGAGCAGATCAGCCTGCGCGGCGGCGACGTCGTCCGCCAGCTGACGCTCGCCGGCTCCGACATCGTCGAGACGCTGACGGCACGCTCGGCCAAGGTGAACAACGAACTCGCCGACACCGCCGAGGCTTTGACCACGACGCTCCTCAGCCACGGCTCGCTGGTCACCGACTCGCTGTCCTCCTCGCTGAACGAACTCGAGAACCTGATCGGCAACCGCGCCCAGGCGATCGCCGAGAAGATCAACACCGACGCCGCCTTCCTCGACACGACCCTCGCCACCCGCATGCGCGAGATCGAGAACGTGTTCGACGTGCGCGCGCCCGAACTCGTGCGTACGTTCGCCGAGCGCGCCGGCGCGCTCGAAGCCGCCCTCGCCTCGGGCACCGAGACGCTCGACGGCAAGATCTCCCGCCACACCGAAACCTTTGCCAGCCTCATCCAGCAGCGCGCGCAGGAGCTCGACGCCATCGTCTCGGCGCAGCTCGAAAACTTCCAGAACACCGCGGGCGAGCGGGTCGGCGAGATCGGCTCCCATCTCGAAGGCCGGCTGCAGCGCGTCGGCGAGGGTCTCGACGCCCGCGTCCAGAGCTTCAACGACATGCTCGCCAACCGCACCATCGAGATGTCGCGCACGCTTTCGGACGGCGGCCGCGAACTCACCGAGGCGCTCGACGAGCGCGCCCAGAAATTCGCCGCCGATGTCGAGGCCCGCGCCAATGCGGTGGTCGCCTCGCTCGAAGCGCGCGCGGACTATGTCAACTCCGCCCTGGGCGCCAAGGCGACCGAGGTCGCCGAGACGCTCGACACGCGCATCGAGCGCTTCGAGTCGACCGTGGTCGACCGTCTGGACGCCGTCACCTCGACGCTGGAGGAGCGCGGCGCCCATCTGACCCAGCGCCTGTCCACGGGCGTCGAGTCCGTGACCGACACGCTGATCGTCGCGGCTTCCGAGGTCGAGACCACGCTCGAAAAACTGACCAGGGACAGCATCGAGACCCTGCGCGAGCGCACGATCGATCTCGCCGACACGCTCGGCCAGAAGAGCGCCGAGATCGCCCGCGTGCTCGACGAGAACGGCGGCACCTTCCTGCACAGCATGCAGGCCCAGCGCGCCGAACTCGCCAGCGAAGTGGCGCGCAGCAGCGACGAGATCACCCGCGCGATCGGCGAACAGGTCGAGCGCGTGTCGCACGCCTTTTCCGCCTCGATCGAGCGCATCCGCAGCGAGGTCGCCGGAAGCGTCACCGAGGTCACGCAGACGATCACCGGCGAGACCCAGCGCGCGGCGGAGGATCTGCGCGGCGCCGGCGAAAATCTGCGCGGCTCGATCGTCGGCTCCCTTTCCGGCCTGCAGGCCGCCTCCTCGGCGGTCCGCGAACTCGTCGGCCATGCCACGCAGACGGTGGACGAACTCGCGCGCATGACCGGCGAGAAGAACGTCGCCCTCGCCGACCAGATCGAGCAGCTGCGCAGCGTCGGCAAGGGCGTGCTGCAGGATCTCGGCGGCCTGACCGAACGCTTCGACCGCCAGGGCCAGGCGCTCGCCATGACCGTGAACGCGCTCGACAGCGCCCAGTCGCAGATGGAAGGCACGCTCGACAGCCGCCGCCGCGCGCTGGAGCTTCTGACCCAGACCATCGACAGCCGCTCGGTGGAGCTCGACAATGTGCTGAAGAGCTTCGCCCGCATGATCAGCGAGTCCCTCGCCTCGGCCGAACAGCGCGCCCGCGAGGCGAGCGCGGCGCTCGCCGAGCATGCGAGGACCGCCACGCAGACCATGCAGGAGCAGTTCGGCACGCTGCGCGAGGTCTCCGCCGAGGAGCGCGAGCGCACCGTGCGCGAGCTGCGCGCGACCTATCAGGACGCGATCAACGAAATGAACGATATCCTCAAGAACGCCTCGACGGGCCTCGGCCTCGTCGCCAAGGACGTTCGCGAGATGACCACTACGATCAAGGCCGATCTCGACACGACGCGCGAGGAAGTGCGCCGCGGCGTCGCCGCCATGCCGAAGGACACCGAGGAGAACACCAAGGCGATCCGCCGCGTCGTCGCCGAGCAGCTCAAGGCGCTCGAAACGCTGACGGACATCGCCTCGCGCGGCTCCCACGACACGGCCGAGCCGCGGCAGGTCGAATATGCCTACAGCAGCGAGGCTTCCCGCCCGCGGCCCGAACCGCGCCGCGAGCCGCCGCGTCCGGCCCGCCGGGAGGAGACTTCAGGCTCGAACGACAGCGGCTGGCTCAGCGGCCTTCTGGCCCGCGCCTCGGACGAGGAACCGCTCGGCTCGCAGGTTCAGCGCCGCATGGGCGGGGCCATCGAGACGCGCCGCGATCCGGCGCCCCGCACGCCGCGCCCCTCCTCGGCCTCGCTCGACCAGCTGGCGCGCGACATCGACCGCCTGATCGAGACCGACAGCATGCTCGACGCCTGGGAGCGCTACCGCCGCGGCGACCGCAACGCCTTCGCGCGCGGCGTGTACACGACCGAGGGCCTGCGCGCGTTCGAGGACATGCGCCGCCGCTACGATCAGAACCACGATTTCCGGCAGACCGCAGACCGCTACATCGCGGAATTCGAGCGCCTGCTCGACGAGGTTTCCCGCAACGAACGCGATCCGTCGATCGCGCGTGGCTACCTTTCCTCCGACACCGGCAAGGTCTACACCCTGATCGCCCACGCGGCCGGGCGGTTCGACGAAATCGGCTGATCCAGGCCGGGCAGGCAAACGGCAAAGGGGCGCCCCGCGGCGCCCTTTTTCATTTCTCATGGAGCTGCTTTTCGAGGCACCGCACGCCCCGCCCCCGGAGTGCGCGTCCCCTCTTCCGTCTGCTGTCAGACGTGGCCGCTGGCCCAGCCGACGAGTTCGACCAGAACCTGGTTCAGGGCCTGATTGAGCGAATGGGAAGCCGACGGCCCGGTGACGTCTCCGGCGGGCACGTCGGCCCGGAAGACGCGGCCGGAGACGACGCGGCCGTTGCGGTTGGAAACGAGCTTGGCCGCGATCTCGACCCTCGCGACGGTGCCGCCCGCCTGGCGAACGTCGAGCTCGAAGGCGCGGATATCGGTGATGAGCTGGTAATCGCCGGCGATGCGGTCTCCCGAGCGGGCGACCGAGCCGATACGGCCCGCATTCTCGAACGCCTGGACCATGCGGGTCTGGACGAGGCTCGGCAGCCGGTCGGTCCACTGGGCGGCGGGGACATAGGACACCTGCCCGCCCGACCGCGCGACCATGCGGTTCGAATCGACCGTCTGGATCGCCGTCGGCTCCACGACGACGAGCGCGCCCCGGCCGGCGGCGGCGCGGCCGGAAAAGCCTTGCGGCGCGGTCAGATCGTAGGTGGCGACCGGCGCCTCGCGGAGCATGCTGCCCACGCAGCCGCCGAGGAAAAGGGCCACGGCCGAAACGGCTGCGACGCGACGCACCGGCGCAAGATTTGGAAGTGTCCGCACCCTCAGACTCCAGCCCGATTGGAGGTCACGGCCTTCCCCAAAGCCCGAACCGCCAGCCTTTTCAGCGCGAACGAGTATAATCCGGAACGCCACCTCCTCCAAACAGGAAGCGCTGCGGATTCTGTTCAAGGTTGCGAACCACCCGGTCCACGCTCGCCAGAGTTTCCCTGCCGGACGCGATCAGTCCACTCAAATCGCGCAGTCCCTGTCCCGTAAAACTGGACATGTCACTCGAAAGCGACGCCGTGCGCTTGTCGAGGTTCTCGGCAAGGACGCGGATCGATTCCGCGGTCTTGCGCACCTCGTCGAAGACGCCGCTGTCCTGTCCGTTGCCGAGGAGCGAATCGGCCTTGGCCAGAACGCCGTCGACGCGCGTCGAGGCTTCGTTGAGGCGCGCAATCATCTGGCGGGCGTCGGCCACGATGAGATCGATGGACTGGCTGTTACGGGCGAGCGCGTCCGAGAAGGTCGTCGCATTGTCCACGATCTGGCGGACCTTTTCCGGGTCGATCTGGCTGAGGCCTTCCGAGAACGTCCGGATATTGCCCACCGCCTCTGTGAGCTGCGGCTTGCTCTCGTCCACGAACCGCTCGACCTGGAACAGGATGCCGTCGGCGCGCGTCAGCATCTTCTTGGCGGCGTCCATGATGTTCTGCATCTGGCCGGGCTCGGCGATGATGAGCGGCGCACCGCCGTCCGGCGCGGCCGCGAGCGCCGGCGCGTCCGCCTTGCCGCCCTCCAGCATGACCGAGGCGACGCCGGTAAGGCCCGCATATTCGAGGCGGACCTTGGTGTCCTGGCGGACCGGCACATCGCCATTGACCGCGATCGTCGCGATCATCTTGCCGGGGTCCGTCGGCGACAGGACGAGGCTTTTCACCTCGCCGACCGACAGGCCGTTGAAAAGCACCATCGACCCCGGCGTGAGCCCGGACACGGAATCGGAGAAAACGACCCGGTAAGTCTCGCGATTGGTGTTGAAATTCCCGCCGAACCACCAGACGAAGGCAAACGCGCCCGCCGTCACGAGCAGCGTGAAAAGACCGATGATGATGTGATTGGCACGGGTCTCCATCGCGTCCCTCAAACTCCTGCGGCCGCCCGCGCGCGGGGGCCCTGGAAATAGGCTTTCAGCCAGGGATCGTCGGCCTTGCGCATGTCGGAAATGGGGCCCTCCTTCAGAACCTTCTTGTTTCCGAGGGCCGCGATCCGGTCGCAGGCATGCGCCAGACTGTCGAGGTCATGGGTTACCATGAAAACGGTAAGGCCCAAAGTGCGCCGCAGCGTCAGGATCAGTTCGTCGAATTCCTGCGCGCCGATCGGATCGAGGCCCGATGTCGGCTCGTCGAGGAAGATCAGTTCGGGGTCGAGCGCGAGCGCCCGGGCGAGCGCCGCGCGCTTGATCATGCCGCCCGAAAGCTCGGACGGATAAAGATCGGCCGCGCTCGGCTTGAGGCCGACGAGATCGAGCTTCAGCATGGCGATCTCTTCCATGAGGCGCGGCGAGAAATCGGTGTGCTCGCGCAGCGGCACCTGGATGTTCTGCTTCACCGTCAGCGAGGAGAAGAGCGCCCCGTGCTGGAACAGGACGCCCCAGCGCCGCTCCATGGCAAGCTCTTCCTCATGGCTCTGGGTGTCGCGGTCGACGCCGAATATCTCGATCGTGCCCGCGATCTTCGGCACAAGACCGATGATGCAGCGCGTCAGGACGGATTTGCCCGTACCCGAGGCGCCGACGACGCCCAGGATTTCGCCCCGCCAGACATCGAGATCGAGCCCGTCGATGATGAGGCGGTCTCCGAAACCGGCTTTCAGCCCGCGCACCCGGATCACCGCCTCGCGCGGCTGCGGCGGCGACTGGTCCCTGTCGGTGTAGAAGCCGTTGGTTTCCATCACATGTCGATCGCGGAAAAGAAGATGGCGAAGAGCCCGTCGAGAACGATGACCATGAAGATCGATTTGACCACCGAGGCCGTGGTGCGGGTGCCGAGCGATTCGGAAGAGCCCTGCACCTCCATGCCCTCGATGGTGGCGATGAGGCCGATGACGAGCGCCATGAACGGCGCCTTGATCATGCCGACGAGGAAACTGTCGAGCGTCAGCATGTAGTCGAGGCGGCTGATGAAGACGTCGAGCGAAATGCCGCCATACAGAAGCGAGACGAAGGCGGCTCCGGCAAGGCAGGCCAGGGTCGAGAGGAAGGCCAGAAGGGTGAGCCCCACGATGAGCGCGAGCATGCGCGGCAGGATGAGCACCTCGATCGCGTCGAGCGCCATGACGCGGATGGCGTCGATCTCCTCGCGCATTTTCATCGAGCCGATCTCGGCCGTGAAGGCCGATCCCGAGCGGCCCGCGATCATGATGGCGGCCAGCAGCACGCCCAGTTCGCGCACGGCCAGGATGGAGATGAGGTCCACCGCGAAGATTGTCGCGCCGAAATAGCGCAGCTGGAAGATCGACTGCTGGGCGATGATGCCGCCGACGAGGGCCGCGATGAGGCAGACGATCGGCACCGCCCGCAGGCCGACGAGTTCGAGATGATGGACGAAGCTCGTATAGCGGAATTTCGAGGGATGCAGGATGACCCGGCCCGCCGAGGTGACGACCGAGCCGAGAAACGAGGCCCAGTTCGTCATGTCGCGCACCGCCGATTCCATGCCGCGCCCGATATCGGCGACGAGTGCCAGCGCGGGATTGAGGCGGCGGACCGGCGGGGGTGGCGATTTCGGCCCGTCCTTGGCAATGGCCTCGATGAGGATGCGCTGTTCCGGCCGCCCGCCCTGCAGGGTCGAGGTGCCGCCGCGCTGCGCGATCTCGCGCTGCAGACGATCCAGAAGATGCGCGCCGACCGTATCGACCCGCGCAACCTCCGCGATGTCGAGCGTGACCTGCCGCCCCGCGAGCGAGGTTGCCGTCCGTTCGACCAGCGCTTCGAGATCCCGCGCGTGCTGCGCCGTCCATTCGCCGGAAAGGCGAAGGCGGTAGGGTCCGCCGTTCGGATCGGAAAAAGCGGGGCTGTCCGCCGCGAAAGCCGTCACGTCAGAAATCCGGATGGAACAAGCACGCCGGCGTGTTGTACCTGACAGCCTGCGCCGAGAGAAGCGAAGGGACGGAAAGAAAGGCGGGATATGGCACGCACGCTCGAAATATCGCTCGAAAGCTGGCCGGTCGCCGGGCGCTTCACCATCGCGCGCGGCTCGCGCACAGAAGCGCGCGTGATTGTGGCGGAAATTGCGGACGGCCCCCATACCGGCCGCGGCGAATGCGTCCCCTATGCCCGCTACGGCGAGAGCATGGAGAGCGTCGAGGCGGCGATCCGAAGCCTCGCATTCGATATCAGGAATGGCCTTCAACGCACTGACCTTCAAAAACTTTTACCGGCCGGCGCGGCGCGGAACGCCCTCGATTGCGCGCTCTGGGACCTGGAGGCGAAGATTTCGGGACGCCGGGCCTGGGAACTCGCCGGCCTGCCGCCGCCGATGCCGGTGACCACCGCCTTCACGATCAGCCTCGGCACGCCCGAGGAAATGGCCGAGGCGGCGCGCGCCACGGCCCAACGCCCGCTCCTCAAGATCAAGCTCGGCGCGGAGGGAGACGAAGCGCGGCTCGCGGCGGTGCGTGCGGCGGCGCCGCAGGTGCGCCTCATCGTCGATGCGAACGAAGGCTGGACGGAAAACAACCTCGCGGCGAATATACGCGCCTGCGTGGCGGCGGGGGTGGAACTGATCGAGCAGCCCCTGCCCGCTCAGGCAGACGACGCGCTGAGCGGAATCGAGCGGCCCGTGCCGATCTGTGCCGACGAAAGTGTCCACGACCGTGCCGGTCTTGCCGATCTGGCCGACCGCTACGACGCGATCAACGTCAAGCTCGACAAGACGGGCGGCCTGACAGAAGCCCTTGCCCTGACGGAGGAGGCTGCGGCGCTCGGCTTTCGCATCATGATCGGCTGCATGGTCGGTACGTCGCTCGCCATGGCTCCGGCGCTGCTGCTTGCCGCGCGCGCCCGGGCGGTCGATCTCGATGGCCCCCTTCTTCTCTCCCGGGACCGCCAAAACGGGCTGAAATACGAGGGCTCCACCGTTCATCCGCCCGAACCGGGCCTGTGGGGCTGAGAAACAAGGAAATCCCGCCGATTGCCCGACTCGGTATTTTTCTTAAGGATAAGAAAACATCTGTCGGCGAATCTTGCGTTCAGGACGTTCAGGTTTCGCAAAACAGGGCCACCTGCAGCAGAATGACAAGTCCTCCCCCCGCAATCCCCGACGAGGACTACGAGGCCATCGAGGCAGCGGTAATGGAGACCGCGCGCGGGCGCTGGTTTCTCGCCGAATTCGCACGCCGCAACCGCTCGGCCGACACGGCCGTGCTGCTGGCGGCGATCGAACGCCTCGAAAAGCTGATCGGAACGGATGCGGTCCATACGGACGCAAAGCCTCATGCGCCGATCAATACCGGAATCGCAACCAGCGCCGCGGCGGAGCTGTTCGCCATCGAGCGGCATCCTCCGGTCTCGCAGATCCCGACGGCCGGCCTTCCGGACGACGGCGATGCGACCTGGATCATCGAGGACCGCAAACCGCTGCCGTTGCCAGGTGCCGTAGAGGTCGTCGAGATCGATGCCGACGACAGCCTGGTCTGGTCGGCATCCGAAAAGGCCACACCGCCAGCGGCGGAGAAGCCGCGTCTCGCCCTGCTCACCGCACCTCCCGCCGGGCCGGAACCCGCCACGCCGGAAGCCTCCGCTCCGACTGCGGAAAAACCCGTCTCCGCGCAGGACCGGATGCTCTCCGCCACGCTTGCCGCGGCGCAGGAGACCGTTGCCCGCACGGCCGACACGCCGCCGGTGAGCCACACGCCGCCGAGCGTCGACCCGACAACGCTCGATACCCTGAGCTTCGAGGAAAAGACGGTCTATTTCGGCTGAGCGCCGGGCTTCGCGAACCTAGCCGTCGGCTTTCGCCCGCTCCATCTCCTCGATGAACATGCGCGCGCAGGCCTCCCAGGAATGCCTGAGCGCAAGCTCGCGCGCATCGCTCCTTTTCAACTCGAGTGCACGCAGCGCCGCGGCGCGCAGATCGGCATCGAGCGCCCCCGCCCTAGTCCCGCCGATCACATCGAGTGGGCCTGTCACGGGATAGGCCGCGACCGGAAGACCGGACGCGAGCGCCTCCAGAATGACGATGCCGAAAGTGTCGGTCAGGCTCGGGAAAACGAAAACATCGGCCGATGCGTATGTACGTGCAAGATCCTCCTCCGTCCTCTCGCCGAGAAAGACCGCTTGGGGATATTTCGCCTCGAGCGCCGTGCGCGCCGGGCCGTCGCCGACCACGACTTTCGTGCCCGGCAGATCGAGGCACAGAAACGCTTCCAAATTCTTCTCGACCGCGACGCGCCCGACATAGAGAAAGATCGGCTCCGGATAATCGAGCACTCTCTCCTCGCGCGGGCAGAAAAGAACCGAATCGACGCCGCGCGTCCACGGCCGGACCTTGGTGAAGCCGCGCGCCCTCAGATCGTCCGCCAGGGACTTCGTCGCGACCAGAGTACCGCGCCCGGCATTGTGGAAGCGGCGCAGAAAGGCATAGGACCAGCTTTCGGGAATCGGCAGGCGGGCCCGCAGATATTCCGGGAACTTGGTGTGGTAGCTCGTCGTGAAGCTCCAGTTCCGGTTGATCGAGGCGCGGCGGGCGGCCTGTCCGAGCGGCCCCTCGGTCGCAATGTGCAGATGATCGGGTCCGAAGGCCGTGATCTTCTCCGCGACCGCGCCCGGTGGCGTCACCGCAAGGCGGATCTGGGGATAGCTCGGCAGCGGGATCGTGCGGAAGAGATCGGGCGTCAGGAACAGAATGTCATGGCCGAGCTGGCGCACCTCCTCGGCTACACGCTCGAGCGTGCGCACGACGCCGTTGACCTGGGGATGCCAGGCATCGGTCACGATCAGAATGCGCATGAAGCGTTTGATGCCTCGATGTCAGGCGGCACTGCGTGCTGCATCGGAAAGAGCGGTGTCCTCTTCCCGCGCGGCGTCGTCCTGCAGCAGACGGACCGAGCGGGTCCAGCGGATGATTTCGAATGTTCCGTCGAAATTCTCCGCCACCGCGGTGCAGCTTTCAACCCAGTCGCCCGTATTGATATAGCGCACGCCGTGCATGTCGTGCATCGCGGCATGGTGGATATGGCCGCAGATGACACCGTCGCAGCCGAGCCGCTTTGCCTCGCCGGACAGGGCCTCCTCGAACTCGGAAATATAATTGACCGCGTTTTTGACCCTGAGCTTGGCCCAGGCCGAGAGCGACCAATAGGTCAGGCCAAGCCGGCGGCGAACAATGTTGATATAGGTGTTGACGCCCAGGGCGGTGACATAGGCCCAGTCCCCGAGCAGGGCGAGCCATTTGGCATGGCGCACGACCATGTCGAACAGGTCACCATGGATGACGAGATACTTCTTGCCGTCCGCGCCCTCGTGAATCGTGTGCTCCACGACCTCGATCCCACCGAAATGCGAGCCATAATAATCGCGCAGGAACTCGTCGTGATTGCCGGGGACATAGATGATCTTTGCGCCTGCCCGGCCCTTGCGCAGCAGCTTCTGGACGACGTCGTTGTGAAGCTGCGGCCAGTACCACCCCGATCTGAGACGCCAGCCGTCGACGATGTCGCCAACAAGATAGATCGTCTCGGCGTCGTGGACGCGCAGGAAATCGAGAAAGAGCTGTGCCTGGCATCCTTTCGTGCCGAGATGGATGTCGGAGATGAAGAGGCTCCGGACGCGGCGATTCGAAGGTCGGATGGCAGTCATAGGGTCAGAAAGCACGGCCCTATAACGCCTTTGTGACAGGAGTCGCCGGTCCCCCGCAACGGGGCTCCGTTTCCCGGAATACGGTCAGATTCCAGACGATTCGGCGCCGGATCCGGCATCTGGAACCGGATTCATTTCGGCCACAGGGCGTGGAAATGATGGACCGGGCCGTGGCCGTGGCCGACGGAAAGCTCGTCCGAGGCGGCGATGGCCGCGCTGATATAGGCCTTGGCCGCCGAAACCGCCTCGCGCAGCGGCTTGCCATGGGCGAGCCCCGCCGCGATGGCCGAGGACAGCGTGCAACCCGTGCCGTGCGTGTTCTGGGTCGAGACCCGGCGGGCGGTGAAGCGGCTGAGGCCGGTCCCGTCGATCAGGATATCGGTGCTCTCCGGGCCGAGCCCATGCCCGCCCTTCAGCAGCACCGCCCGGCAGCCGAGCCCGAGCAGCGCCTCGGCCTGCCGGATCATGTCGGCCTCGTTTTCGGCGATCGTCTCGCCGAGGAGCGCAGCGGCTTCAGGCATGTTCGGCGTGATGACAAGCGCTTTCGGGATGAGGACCGTGCGCAGCGCCTCGACTGCTTCGGGCACGAGCAGGCTGTCGCCGGAAGCGGCGACCATGACCGGATCGAGCACGACCGTCTTCGCCCCATAGCGATCGAGCGCGGCGGCGACCGTCTCGATCACGGCAGGCCGGGACAGCATGCCGATCTTCACCGCCCGGACGTCGAGATCGTCGAACACCGAGGCAAGCTGCTCGGCGATGAAGGGCGGCGGCACGTCATGGATCGAACGCACACCCGTCGTGTTCTGGGCGACGAGGGCCGTGATGACGGACGCGCCATAGACACCGAGCGCCGAGAAGGTCTTCAGATCGGCCTGGATGCCGGCTCCGCCCGACGGATCGGTGCCGGCGATGGTGAGCGCAATCGGTATGGTGGATGTGGTGTTCGCCATGATCCCGCTTTCCTCCGCCGGCATGACCCGGATCAGGTTCATGGGTTGGCTGGCCCCTATGGCCGGCCTCTCAGCGCGGTTGATCGGCGTGCATGGACACCCGGAGCGCGCACCCCAAGCAGACGGGCGTCACATAAAGGTCACGCGGCGTGCTTGCAAGATCACGCTTCAGGCGGTTCGCGGACCAGGTCAAACCTCCCTGTCCGCCTCACGCACGCGGGCGCGCTCTATGCCGCGCCTGCGTTCGTCCCGGATGACGAGAATGCCCGACAGGACGACGACGATGCCACCGGCCAGGGCAAACCAGTCCGGCAGATCGCCGAAAGCGAGCCAGCCGATCAGCAGCGCCCAGACAAGCGTGGTGTATTCGAACGGCGCGATGACGGACGCCTCGGCGTAGCGATAGCCGGCCGTCAGGAAAATCTGGCCGAGGCCGCCGAGAATGCCGATTCCGGCAAGGGCAGTGGCGACGGCGGGCCCGGGCCAGACCCAGCCGGGCATGGTCACGAGCCCGAACAGGGACGAAATGACCGTGAACCAGAACACGATCGAGGCCGTCGTCTCGGTCTGGACGAGGCGGCGGATCTGGGTCATCGCACAGGCTGTCAGGAATGCCCCGCCGAGCGCGAAGAGGACGCCTTCCGACGTGCGCGCAGCCTCGCCGCCCTCAGTGGTGAACGTCCGGAGCAGGCTGCCGTCCGCCAGATGCGGCCACAGCATGACCGCAACGCCCGCGAGCCCAAGCAGGACCGCCCCGACGCGCGGCAGCCGCAGCGGCTCGCCGAGGACGGCCGCCGCGATCAGCACCGTCATCAGCGGGCTCGCATAATTGAGCATGGTCGCATCGGGCAGCGACAGCCGCGCCAGGGCGGAGAACATGCAGAACATGGCGGCGACACCGATGCCCGACCGCAGGAAATGGCCGCCGAGGCGGGTTGTGCGGATGCGGCCGAGCTGACCCTGGACGCCGAGCCAGAGCAGCAGGGGAAGGAGCGCGAACGCACTTCGCGCAAAGACCACCTGCCCCGTCGGCACCTCGGCGCCGACCCAGCGGATCAGGGCGGCCATCAGTGTGAAACAGAAGGCTGAAACGATCTTGGACAGAATGCCGGTCAGCATGGACAGGGCCCGAAGGCCGCGACCGGTTCCGCGGAATTAGAGGGAGGCATTTCTCTAGGGACTTTTCCGGAATTCGGCGTCTGCGGCCGAATCGCTAAGGTGTCTGAATGTGATGGAACTTGTCTGCAGCAGCCGAGTTGGCAAGCGCGGCGCAACATTTAGCTGTCATGCTGCTCCGCTAATGGCGTTCTTCGGAATTGGAGTACACCAGATGTCGGACGTTTACGTGGTCGAAGTGGGCGGAAATGCGGTCGGCATTGTCGCGCGCGAGGAGGACGGCAAGGGCTTCCGTTTCCACGCGGCGGTGCCCCGCGCCTTCGGCTTCGACGGTCGCCGCTTCGCGACCCCGGACGACGCGCATGTGGCGATCCGCAAGGCGCTCGGCGGCCCCGAAACAGGCGACGGCCGCAATCCCGGCATTCTCGGCAAGGCCGCCTGAGGCCCCTCCCTCAGGGAGGGTTTAACAAGAGACGCGAAGACCCCCTTGATTTCAACGTCATACTTTGTGCTAGGCTGATTTTCAGAAGGGCATCCAAGCTCTTCATCACAAAGAGCATCAAAAAGCTCTTCTGTAGGGGGAAACGCGAATTATGCAGAAACTGAAATTTGCTTCGCTGGTCGCTCTGTCGCTGGCGATGGGTGGAACCTGTGCCTTCGCGCAGGACAAGAAGGAAGAAATGCCCAGCCCCGCGGTCGAGAAATACGCCCGCGACTTCCTGGCGAAATGGGGCAACGATCCCAAGCTGATCGAGGCGATCAAGGCCTCCACGGCCAAGACCAAGAAATATTCCTATGACGATGTGAACATCATCGACAGCCAGTGGCGCGTGGCCAAGAGCGGCGTCGATGCCGAGAAGAAGGCCGCCGGCGTGCTCGGCGAGCTGACCTCCGACCCGATCGATGCGCACATCAAAAAGGGCGAGGCCATCATCAAGGAGATCCGCGAAAGCGAGACCTCCAAGTTCCTCCAAGCCCAGCTTGAAAAGGCCGAGCCCAAGGGCGCCGTCACCGAAATCTTCGTGATGGACGGATGGGGCTGGAACGTCGGCCAGACCGGCGGCACGTCCGACTTCTACCAGGGCGACGAAGGCAAGTGGCAGAAGACCTTTGCCTCGGGCGATCCGAACGAGGTCGAGGTCCTGCCGATCGTCGAGGAAGACGGCATCCGCTATTCGCACGTCTCCCTGCCGATCAAGGAGAACGGCAAGAACATCGGCGCGGTCACGATCGGCGTCGACGTCGACAAGGTGAAATGAGCCGGGCGGTCTCCAGTCAGGACAATTTGGGAAGGGCGGCTTCGGCCGCCCTTTTGCTTTTCTCGAACCGCCTGTCCAGGCAAAGGACCCGGGAATGAGAGCGGCCGTTCTTCTCGTATGGACATTGAGCACGCTCGCCGCGGTGCCGGCCGTCGCCGCGCCCGGCATGGAACACAGAGCCCGCGTCGAGGCCTATGCGCGCACCTTCGTCGCCGGCTTCGTCGCCGACCCCATGCTGCACGCGGTGGTGCGCGAATCG
>Ga0164243_10008067_pt1 | contig 15595 bp, 13 predicted proteins | sample OricompcompostOP_FD_108781 | JGI IMG/M metagenome (GOLD analysis project Ga0164243, IMG submission 108781) | Organic Plus compost microbial communities from Emeryville, California, USA - Original compost - Organic plus compost (OP) | ecosystem: Engineered > Solid waste > Mixed feedstock >...
GAGATCAGGAACACGCCTGCGTCCGCACAGGCCATGGCCTGCACGAGCGAGAACAAGAGCGTGAGATTGCAGTCGATGCCTTCGCGCTGCAGGACGCGGGCCGCTTCGATGCCTTCCCATGTCGATGCAATCTTGATGAGGATGCGATCGCGCTCGATGCCGTGCTCGCGGTAGGCGCCGATGATCGCGCGCGCCTTCGCGATCGTGCCTTGCGTATCGAACGAGAGATTGGCGTCGACTTCCGTCGAGACGCGGCCCGGCACGAGCTTCGTGAGCTCGGCGCCGACGCCGACGGCGAGGCGGTCCGCGATGCGCGAGATGACGAATTTACGATCGCCGCCTTGCTTGCGGCCCCAGGCGAGCGCTTCGTCAAAGATTCCCGACAGCGCCGGCAGTTCGAGGGCCTTCAACAGCAGGGTGGGATTCGTCGTGCAATCGACGGGCTTCCAAATTCGGATGGCCTCGACATCGCCGGTGTCGGCGACGACGACGGTCATCTTCCGGAGTTGTTCGAGCTTCGTGGCCATGGCAGCGCTCTCGCAGGAAGGAGGTGTCGATGCTGGTGGCTTCGCGTTCCGGGCGCAAGTGACACTGGCGATGAGGTGTTCCCCTGTGAGCGTCATTTCGGTACAACGCAGAGGTCACGAGCGCGCCGGGCCAATGCGCCGGCGGTCATGAACGCTCCAGGTCAAACATCCAGGAGAGCACGATGAAGTATCAAGGCAGCTGTCATTGCGGCCGGGTTGCGTACGAGGTCGAAGGCACGATCGATGTGGTGATGGAATGCAATTGTTCGATGTGCGAGCGCAAAGGATCGCTCTTGTGGTTCGTGCCGCTTGCGCAGTTTCAATTGAAGACCCAGGACGCGAGCGCGAATACGTATACGTTCAACAAGCATGTGATCAAGCATCGCTTCTGCCCGAATTGCGGCATTCACCCGTATGCCGAGGGCGTCGATCCGAAGGGCAATCGGATGGCGGCGATCAATGTGCGGTGTCTCGAAGGCGTGGACATCGAATCGATACGGAAGACGAAGTTCAACGGCCGCGCAATCTGACACCTCTTCCGAAGGGACTTCCTTCGGGAGAGGTGGGATGCAGCGCGCTTCTTTCGCAATCGGTGTGCCCGAAGGGCGCGCGCGGTCAAAGCCCGCCCGACACTCAGTGACGCATGGCCAATGGCGATCCCGACTTTCGTCGGGATGACGGACGCGTTGCCGCGCTCCCCGCACCCCGATCCTCTCCCTTCGGGAGAGGGAGGGCGCAACCTTTGCCGCGGATTCCGAGTCCCAACGCAATTCCCCAGCGGGGAACACAGGGCCTCACATGCATCGGCGATCGATGAGCGCGCTCGCGCTCTGCTTCGTTGTCGCGAGCGCGACAGCACAGACATCGCAGCTCGAATTCACGCCCGGCAAAGTGCCGGCGGGCACCGCGTTTCATTACCTCAAGTCGAATCTCGACGGCTCGCATCCCACGCGGATCAGCCTCTACATCGTCGATCGCGATCGGCTCGAATCGTTCAAGCGATACGGGCGCGGCGGGTCGGCGACGTTGGTGCAGGCGCGCATGGATTGGCGGCGCTGGTCGGTGAGCAAACTCGACGTGTGGCAGCTGCGAAAGGGTTTGCCGCCGCAATTGCGCGCAACGCTCGAGGCCAATGCCGATGGCACCGAGGTCAATGCCTCATTCGCACCCAACCGCCCGGTCAAGATCGACCGTTGGCCCTGGCACAGCTACGACTTCGATTTCGCAAGTCTCGGCATGACGCTGCCGCATCTCAAGAATCCGCAAGCCGATCTCATCTTCTGGCGCAACGACGTCGTGTTCGCCGGAGAGAGCAAGCGCTTTGCGCCTCTGGGCGGCATTCGCCTGCATTTCGAAGCGCTCGATCGCCGTCAGGGCCGCGCGGTGCGCCGCTATTTGATCGGCGGCGCGGGAATTGGGCACCTGTACGGAAAGCTGTGGACGGACGCCGCGACCGGTTGGCTCATCGAATACGAGCTGCCGATCGGCGATGAGCCCGGCTACACGAACGTGCATCTGCTTCTCGAGCGCACCGAGCCGATGACCGTGGCGCGGTGGGAAGCCTTCAAGAACACGCAGCTCGGGCAATAGCGAGCTACAAAGCGGAGTCCAACAGCTCGCGCACGAGCTGCGCCGCAATCTTGGGATGATGCGCACGCCGCAACTGGAACGCTGGCAGCGTTTTCGCTCGCTCTAAAAACGTCGGCCAGCGCGGTTGAGTCGCAGCATAGGCCTGCGTCGCCGCGAGCGCATCGCACACAGCGCTCGCAGCGAGCGGCGTCAGTAGCTGCGAGTCTGCGGCAGGCGCGCGCGACAAAAACACGATCGCCGCAATCGTAAGCGGCTCCCGCGCCAGGAATCGCGGCACGCGACGCAAGTCCAACGCATGCTTGATCACTCCGCTGCGCCGGCGGATCGTCCCGGAGGCCTTGCGCACGCCCGCGATGACGGGATCGTCGACATGCAGCGGATCTTCCGCTCGCAAATGCAGGAACGTACCGACGCCGGTTGCGGCGAGCGAATGCGGCACGACGAACACGCTGTCTTCCGATATCAATTGCAACCCCATGTGAAGGCAGTGCAACGCCAGGGTCGATTTGCCGGCGCCCGTTTCTCCGATGATCAGCACGCCCTTTCCCGCGCGCCCGACGCATGCGGCGTGCATCGCGATCAGCGATTGCGAACGCGCCGCGAGCGTGTACACCGCGAACTCGATCAGCTCATACCGCGCGTGATACGGATGCTCCAGCAAGGCGCTCGAGATCGATACGAGCGCGCTGCGCTGCGCTGGCGAGATCACCGCGAAGTTGTACGCATCCATGTGGCCGCACAACATGCCGCCGCCGGAGGAGAGCTGCAGCGGCGGGGCTTCGCGGATGCGCGCAGCCGTTTCCACAAGTCGCAACCGGATCTCGAATTCGAGCGGCGCAGCGGAGTCGAGCCGATGGCTCGGCAACTCCGCATAGGCCTGCCGGACGAGCTCGAGCAGCGCCTGCGCATTGCTCGCGAAATGAAACCTGCCGCCGAGCACCTCGACTGCGAGGGCGAGCTCATATGCAGGATGCTCGCCGAACGGATCGGCGTTCTCATCCAGGAGCGAGACGTGCTTCATGGGCATAAGGCCGCGACGAAGATCCGTGCATGAGTGCCGCTGAGGGCGGATTTCGTTCATGAACCAATCCCGCACGGTCGGGCACTCAAGCTACAGCCCCGGCGTCGCCGACGGGCAGGGCTTCTTTATGCCGCTCGGACGTGGAACCACTGCTGCATGGCCTCGATCCTCGTCGCACATTCGTATTTTCTGCGCTTCGATCAAAAGCAGCTCGAGCGTGCCAAGCCCTATCCGCCGCTGGCGACGTTGCAAGTCGCCGCGGAGCTGCGCGCAGCCGGTCACGACCTTGCGATGTTCGATGCGATGCTGGCTGACGGCCCGCAGGCGTATGCGCGGCTCATCAAGCGCCGCTCGCCGAGCGTCGCGCTGTTCTACGAGGACAACTTCAATTATCTGAGCAAGATGTGTCTCGGGCGCATGCGCTCGGCGTGCGGCGAGATGATCGCTGCAGCGCGCGCCCGCGGCGCGTTCGTCATCGTGGCCGGATCGGACGCGACCGATTCCCCCGATACTTACTTCGCCGCGGGCGCACATGTCGTCCTGCTCGGCGAGGGACTGAGCGCGTTGCGCACATTCGCGCATCGTCTGCACGCGCAGACTGACGGCGATCTCACGATGCTCGTTCGCGATCTGCCCGGCGTCATCTATGTCGATGCGCACGGCAAGCCGCAGCTATCGAACGTGCGAGCGCTGCCCGAGCAGAGCGGGCCGATGCTGCCGGCATGGGATCTGATCGACGTGGAGCGCTATCGAAGCACATGGCTGCGCGCGCACGGCTTTTTCAGTCTCAACATGGCCGCCTCGCGCGGATGCTCGTTTCGCTGCAACTGGTGCGCGAAGCCGATCTGGGGCAATCGCTACCTGCAGCGTGCGCCGACGGAAGTGGCGCGCGAGATGGCATATCTGAAGCGCACGCTGCGTCCGGATCACATCTGGTTTGCGGACGACATCTTCGGCTTCCGCGTCGATTGGATCGAGGCCTTCGCGGATTCGATGGATGCGCTCGACGGCGCGCTGCCGTTCACGATCCAAACGCGTGCCGACCTGGTGAGCGACGCGGCGGCGCGGGCGCTGCGGCGCGCGCATTGCCAGGAAGTCTGGCTCGGCGCCGAAAGCGGCAGTCAACGCATCCTCGATGCGATGAACAAGGGCACGACCGTCGAGCAAGTGCTCGCCGCGCGCGAGCATCTCGGCGGACAAGGCATTCGCGTCGGCTTTTTCATCCAGCTCGGCTACCTGGGCGAAACGCTCGAGGACTTGCTCGCAACCCGCGAGCTGATCGAGACGGCGCGGCCGGATGATATCGGCGTGAGCGTCTCCTATCCGCTGCCGGGCACGAAGTTTCATGAGCTCGTGAAGGAGCAGCTGCAGCGCAAGACGCATTGGGACGAAAGCAACGATCTCGCGATGATGTTCGAGGGCACGTATCGCACCGAGTTCTATCGCGAGTTTCGCAATCTGCTGCACGAGCAGGTGGATCTCGATCGAGCCGGGGCCGGCTTCGAGCCGCAGCGCTCGGCACTCGAGGAGAAATGGCGGCGCCTGTTGGCCGACGAAGGCGCCTATCGCAATCACGAGCCCGCCGCCCGCGCACTGCTGAGCCGGCCGCACGCGGCCGCCGCGCCCGCGCCATGACAGACGTATTGCTGACGCACGGCTACTTTCTCGCGCAGGACGAAAAAGAGCGCGAGATCATGAAGCCGTATCCGCCGCTCGGCCTGCTCTCGATCTCCGCTTATCTGAAGCGCGCTGGCTTTGCGGTCGAGATCTACGACAGCACGTTCGGCGCGAAGCCCGCGCTCGCGCAGCGCATCGAGCACGGTCCGGCCGTGGTCGGGATCTACACGAACCTGATGACGCGCAGGAACGTGCTCGAGATCATCGCAATGGCGCGGAGCCATGATCGCACGGTCGTGCTCGGCGGCCCCGAAAGCGCGAGCTATGCGGCGGAGTATCTCGCGGCCGGGGCGAACATCGTCGTGATCGGTGAGGGCGAAGCGGCGCTCGCCGAGCTGCTGCCGCTGCTCGCGAAATCGAGGACACCTTCGCTGCATGACGTTCGCGGCATCGTATTCCTCGATGCTGACGGCCGCCTGGTCACGACGCCGCCGCGCGAACGCCTGCCGGATCTCGACGCGCTGCCATTTCCAGACCGGGAGGCAATCGATTTGAGCCGCTATCTGGACGCGTGGCGCACGCATCATGGCGCAAGCAGCGTGAATCTCATCACGGCGCGCGGCTGCCCGTATCGGTGCACCTGGTGTTCGCACGGCGTGTACGGCTATTCGCATCGGCGCCGCAGCCCCGCGAACGTCGCTGAGGAGGTCGCAACGATCGTGGAACGCTACAACCCCGATCAGCTCTGGTATGCGGACGATGTGTTCACGATCAGCCATCCGTGGCTGCATGCGTATTCGGCGGAGCTGCGACGACGCGGCCTGCATCGTCCGTTCGAGACGATCACGCGCGCGGACCGCCTGCAGACCGATGATTCGGCGCGAGTGCTGCGCGAGCTCGGCTGCTATCGCATCTGGATCGGCTCCGAAAGCGGCAGCCAGCGCGTGCTCGATGCGATGAAGCGTGGCGTGAGCGTCGAGCAGGTGCGCCGTGCCGTCGAGCTCGCGCACAAATATGGCATCCAGGTCGGCATGTTCCTGATGTGGGGCTACGAGGGCGAGGAGCTCGAGGACATCGCGGCGACCGTCGAGCACGTCAAGCGCACTAACCCGGACGTGTTCTTCACGACCGTGTCCTATCCGATCAAGGGCACGCCCTATTTCGAGCGCGTGCGCGACAGGGTCGAGGCGCCGTTCGCATGGTCCGAGGGCACCGATCGCGATTACGTGATCCGCGGCCGCCGCGACAAGCGCTATTACAAGCTCGCGGATCAATGGCTGCGCAATGAAGTGCAGGCGTTTCGGACGCAGGCGAGCGATCCATCTGCCGCACGCTCGCTGTACGCGGCCGCGTATGCGGCGCGCGATGCGATGGCAGCGTGGAGCACGGCGCATGAGTGAACCGGTGCTGCCGCCGCTGCGCTGGATCAAGGCAGCTCTGCGCTCGACGACGGAAACGCTGGCGCGCGAGCTCGTGAGTCCGAGCGATGCAGCACCTGAATGGAACGCACACGAATGGCGTATCGCGCAAGCCGTCGCTTCGATTCACGGCATTTCGCCGCTGCTCGCGGCGCGGCTGCCTTGGGCGGGTCCGGATGATTGGCAGGAGTTCCTGAGCGAGCAGCGCGATCACACCGAGCGCCGGCACGCGCGCATCGTCACATTGCTCGAGCGTCTTGATGCTGCCGCGAAAGGATGCGGACTGTGCGCGGTTGCGCTGAAGGGTGCGGCGTTGCACGCCGCCGGCATCTATCGGCCAGGCGAACGTCCGATGTCCGATATCGATCTGCTCGTTCGCCCCCGCGATCGGACGCGCGCATCGCGCATGCTCGAAGGGCTCGGCTACGAAATGTCTTACGAAATCTGGAAGCACGTCGTGTTCGTGGCGACGAGCGGGCGCGCCCAGGCCCGGATCGGAGAGCACGCCGACAATCCCATCAAGATCGAGTTGCACACTGCGATCGCGGAGCAGCTGCCGTTCGTTCGTTGCGACATCTCCGATCTCGTGCTGCCGCGGAACGAGCGCCCAGGTCTGCACTATTACCGTTCGACCGCAGCGCTGATGGCGCATGTGCTGCTGCATGCGGCCGGTGCGCTCGCGCTGCGCGGCTCACGTGCGCTGCAGCTGGAGGACATCGCGCGCCTCGCGTTACGGACGAGCGAGGCCGGTTGGCATGCCTTGCTTGCGCTGCGCGAAAGCGATCGTTTGTGGTGGGCGTATCCGCCGCTCGTGCTCGTCGCGCGCTATTACGAGGGCCGTATTCCGAAGTTCGTGCTCGATGCGACCCGCAGTGCGTGCGGCTGGCCGCTGCGCTCATCGTGTGAGCGTTTCAGCCTCGCCGACGTATCGCTCTCGGATCCGCATATCCATGCGTTCCCCGGCATCGAGTGGTCGCGCACGATCGGCGAGGCGATGCGCTACATGCGGGCTCGACTGCTGCCGGATGCCGGTGTGCTCGCGATGCGCAAAGCGTACGGAAGGTATCAATCGCTCGGCGCCGACGCGCCGTGGGTCCGGCAGACGCAGCTGGAACGCACAGTCCGCTGGATCGCCGGTCAGCGCCTTCGCGTGGACACGATGGCTTGCGTGCGTGCCGCATTCGCGTTCGATCAGTCGTAGTCATGCCGATGCACCTCCTGGAGCTCGAGCAGCGGTTCCATGCCGAGCTTCTGCTCGCGGGGCGTAGCGCACGATCCGCAGCATTGCGCGGCGCGGCCGTTCGATGGTCGCAGGCGATCTGGGAGCATGCGGAAGCGGCGGGACCGCTCGCGTCGGCTGCAGACGAGATCGAAAGAGGGTTTGTACTCGCGCAGCGGCCGATCTACATCGCCGGCGTGCATCGCAGCGGCACGACGCTGCTGCGCGATCTGCTCGACTCGCATCCGGCCCTCGCCGTTCTTCCATCCGAGGGCACGTTCCTGACGAATCTCGCGCCGCAATTGCGCCGCATGCCTTCCGAGCAGCAGCTGCCCCATGCCGCGCAAGAATGGCTGCGGCGGCTCGCGAATCCGATCAATCAGCCGCCTTATTGGTCCTTGGGCCGCTCCTCTGATCTGCGCTCTCCTTACGTGGAATTCGCGCGAGCGCTGATGGCATGGTGGCCGCTTGCTCGATCCCGGCTCGAGCCTGCTGTCACGTCCTGGCCGCTCGTTGCAGTTGCGTTGGCGTACGCGCAATGCACAGGCGGATTGGCGGCGGCGTCGCCGGTGCGGCGATGGGCGGAGAAGACGCCGACGAACGAACGGTTCTTGACGCATCTGCTCACCGAGTTTCCCGACGCCAGGCTCATCCATGTGATTCGGCATCCGGTTGCGGTGTATGCGTCGCGCAAGGCCGCGGAGCAGCGCGCGAACCAATGGCCTCGAAGCGCGCCTCGAGTGCTGCGCGAGCTGGCGCTCTCGTATCGAATCGCCGTGGAGCAGCAGACGGCGAGCGATCGCTATCTGCTCGTTCGCTATGAAGAGCTCACAGCGAATCGCGAACGCTGCATGGAGCGCGCCGCCAGATTTCTCGGGATCGACTGGATGCCGATTCTCCTGCGTCCGACCGTTGCAGGCATGGCCGCGACGAGCAACAGCTCGTTCGCGACCACAGCGCCGACGGCGGAGCCGCTCACGCCTTTCGAGCGCGACTGTCTCATCGCGCTCGTCGCGGAAAACGCGGCGAAGCTCGGTTATGCGCTCGAAGCAACCCGCGCATGGCGTGCCCGAGTCCTGCGACTCGCGCGCCGCGTCACGAGCTAGCCGCACCAAGTCGGATCGCCTCTGGCACTGTCCGGGCTCGTCATCCCGACGAAAGTCGGGACCGCCTCCGGCACTGTCCGGGCTCGTCATCCCGACGAAAGTCGGGATCGCCTCCGGCACCGTGCCGAATGAGGTCCCGGCTTGCGCCGGGACGACGGAGTGCATGGCGGCGTCACGACAGCGCGAGCACCGTACAAATCCACGACCACTCATTGTCATCGTGCGTAACGCGCGTCTCATCGACGACCGCATAGCTCCGTTTGAGCGCCGCCAGGATCGGCAAGCCACGCTTGAACCCCGTGCACGTCGATACGAGCAGCAGCCCGTCGGGGCGCAACGCGCCGCAGTAACGCGCGACCGCCGCAAGCGGGTCGCGGAAGAAATACAGCACCTCGTTGAAGACGATGAGATCGAACCTTTCGTCGGGCTCGTAGTACTCACCATCGGCAGCGATGAACGTCGTTTTCTCATCGTGTCGGTCAGCAAGCCTCGCGATCGCAACCGCCGACACGTCCACGCCGACATACCGCCGATAGCCGTGTGGCAGCAAGCGCTCGAAAAGCACGCCCTCGCCGCATCCCACGTCCAGGACGGCCGCGTCCGGCTTCAGATGCGCCATGTAGCCGGTCAGCACGCTATAGCGCGACAGCTCGGAGAGCTGCGCGAGATAGCTCCAGCGGCCTGCTTGGTATTGCCGGTCCCACGTCTCGCCGCTCGGGATCACGGGTCCGCGTGTGCGCGCCGCCAGCCAGCGATAACCTCGCCGGGCAAAGCTCCGCAACGACGCTGCCGAGTCTTTCATGACGCGCACGCACCACCACTGACATGACGAAGATTCCGATCCTTTGCTATCACCATCTCGCGGAGGCTCCCGCGCATGCGCGCTTCACCACGCTCTACGTCGGGCCGCGGCAGTTCGAGCGCCAGCTCTGGGCGCTGCGGCGTCTGGGTTTGCGCGGCGTGTCGATGAGCGAAGGCCTGTGGCAGCTCGAGCACGGCGCGCGCCATCGCTGCGTGATACTGACCTTCGACGACGGCTACGTCGAAACGCTGACGCACGCCGCGCCGCTGCTGCGGGAATACGGGTTCACAGCGACGTGTTATCTCGTGAGCGGCCGGATCGGCGCCTACAACGATTGGGATCGCGGGCAGCATCGCCGCGAGGCCCGGCCGCTCATGGACTTCGAGCAGGTTCACGACTGGCTCGAGGCCGGCATGGAGATCGGCGCGCATTCGTGCTCGCATCCGAAGCTCTCGGAACTGGACGCGGCCGCCGCCAGCCGCGAAATCGGCGAATGCCGTGCAGACCTGCGCATGAGATTCGGCGCAGACGTCGACCATTTCTGTTATCCCTTCGGCAGCTTCACGGCCGAGACGATCGCGCTCGTGCAACGCGCCGGATTCAGGAGCGCCGTGTCCACGCGGCCCGGCGTGGCGCGCTGGCCCGAGTCGCGCTATTGCCTGCCTCGCATCCTCGTCAACGGCGCTCATGGTCTTGGCCGATTCCTGCTGAGTTTCATCAAACCGTAGCGATGCACTCGCTGCCGCTCACCAGTCGCCGATCCGCCGCGCACCAATCCCTCGTAGATTCGCTCGAAGCGCTGCGCGGTAACGGCGGCGTTCTCGGCTACGGCGCGCTCGAATGCTGCTCGCGCAATGCGCAGTCGCGACGGCTCATCGTCGGCAAGGCGTCGCACTGCATCCGCGAGCGCTGCCGCGTCGCTCACGGGCACAGCGACTGCCGCAGTCGGCGCCCACTCGGCGATGTGGCCGACCGCAGTGCTGACCGTGGGAACGCCGACGACGGCCGCTTCGAGCAGCACGATCGGGCCGGCTTCGTGCATCGAGGACATCAGCAGCAGATGCGCGCTTGCGACGAGCGGGTACAGCTCGCGCTGCGTGAGAAAGCCGTGGAATGCGACATGGCTCGAGACGCCAAGGCTCGCCGCCAGGCGTTGAATCTCGCCGTCGAGCACATCTTCGCCGACGATGTCGAGATGCAGACGCTCGCCGCGCGCGACGAGCAGCGCAATCGCGCGCAGCAACGTTCCCTGATCCTTCACGCGATTGAGACTCGCAACATGAAGCAGGCGAAGACACTCTTGCCGATCACGCTGGACGGGTGCGCGCGGGGGCCATGATTTCAGATCGATCCCAAGCGGCACACGCTCGGCCTGCACGCCCGCCGCTGCGATGCTCGCCACGATGGGTGCGCTCGCGGCCGTGACTTGCGATGCCATCCGCAACACGATCGCTTCGCGCAGCCGTCCGCGACGCCGCAAGCATCCGCCATAGCCGATGCTGCGGATTGCAGCCAGCTCGCCGCCCGCGACGTGCACCACGCTCGGTATACGAACAATCGCGCCCGCTGAGACTGCGATGAATCCGCAAGCCCCCGACCAGATCGAATGCACGACATCGAACGGCCGCACGCGATGTGAACGCAAGATCGCGGCGATCGCCCGTGAGCGCGTCGCGCCTCTGCCGATATTGTGAATGCGTGCACCCGCGAGCTCCCATTCGCTAGGTAACGGCTCCTGAAACAAGCTGAATGCGTGAACCTCGTGGTGGTGGGCGAGATTCGCGATCAGCGCGAGCAGCGCGGGAATGACGCGATACTCGCCGCTTCGATCGACGCCGCCAGGGACGACCAAGGCGATCTTCATCGCTCACCCCCGACGCAGCGCGCGCTCGTCGCGGCGCCTGGAGAGCGCTGCGAGGCGAGCGGCATCGAGATCTGCGGCGACACGTCCGGCCTCGAACCGAAACACGGTGTCGCAGTGCTGCAGGACCTCGGGCCGATGACTGATCACGATGACCGTGCGCTGCCCGCGCCACTGCGCGAGCAGCGCGAGAACTTCCTCCTGCGTCGGCCCGTCGAGCGCGTTCGTCGCCTCGTCCATGATCAGCACGGGCCGATCGAGATAGAGAGCGCGCGCGATGCTCAAACGCTGGCGTTGGCCGCCGCTCAGACGCGCGCCGGATTCGCCGACCGTCTCGTCGTAGCCGTTCGGCAGTTCGTCAATGAGCGCTTCGAGCCGTGCGGCTCGAGCTGCGGCGACGACGCGCTCGCGATCGATGTCAGCGCGCGTCGTACCGAGCGCGATGTTCTCGGCGATCGTCGCATCGAAGATGTACGGATCCTGCGGCAGGTACGCGACCGCGGCTTGCCAGCGGGCGAGGTTGCGCGCGTCGATGACGGTTCCGTCGACTTCGAGCCGTCCCGACGTCGGAACCAGGAGTCCCGCGATCAAATCAGCCGTCGTCGTCTTGCCTGTGCCGCTCGGGCCCATGAAGCCGTGCACGCCGCCGACGCGCAGCCGCAGCGATATATTGCGCAACACTGGATCGAGGTCGGCTCGATACCGAAACGAGACGCCATCCAAGCGAATCTCCCGTTGCGGGCGCAAGCCGAGCGGCCTTGCGGCATCCGCCCGCGCCGACTGCATCGCACGCCGGAGATCCGCTTCGAGCCGGAACAACGGCACACGATCCGCACGCAGTTGCACGATCGCCTGATACAGCTGTTGCAGCGCGGGCAGGAGGCGGTAGATCGCAAGCCCGAGGAACGACAGCTGCGCAAGCCACGGCCCGTGTCCGCCGTTGCTCGCGAGGACCAGTGCCGTTCCGACCAGCGCAATGGCGGCGACGCATTCGAGCACGTACTTCGGGCTCTGCGCCATCGCCCGCCGGCTGATCACGACGCCGCACAACGCAAGCGTCGCGCGCTCGAAGCGCTCGCGAAAATGCCGCTGCGTCTGCGACACCATGATGTCCTTGACGGCGGTGAGGGCCTCGTTCGCGGTCCGCGCGCGCTCCTCGGCCAGCGTGCTCTCGAGGCTGCCAAGCTGCTGCAAGCGTCGTCGTGCCGCGAGATACATCCCGGCGTAGCAAGCGCCAATGCTCGCTGCGGCGGCGAGCGCGATGATCGGATCGAGGAGCGCGAGCGAGACGACGATGAGCGCGCTCGTCGCGATGCTCGTCGTCATGAGAAAAGCGGCCTGCAGCACGCCGGTGACGCCGCGATTCGTTTCCCACATCACCGCGGCAAACAGCTCGGCGCGGTTCGCTGCGCCATGAAAGGGCAGGCCCCGCTGCAGATATTCTGTGAACAGCGCGACGCTCGCGCGAAAGCCCGTTCGATAGGCAAAGCTGTTCATCGCTGCCGAGCCGGCCATGTTGACGACGTTCGCGAGCACGATCGCAAGCGCAAAGGCGATGCCGAGCGCGAGCGTCATCTGTCGCTCATCCGGGCTGGGCAGCAACGTGAACAACCGCCCGAGCAGCGCGTGTTCGCGCAGCAGCTCCGGATGCTGCAGGGCGATCAGGAACGGCACGATCGCGGCGATGCCGATCAGCGTCGAGAACGCCATCACCAGCGCCGTCGCATGCAGCAAGACAAACGCGCGCCGTTCACGGCGCTCGAGCAGCTCCCACAAGGTTCGTAACAGCCTCATCGCGCGGCGCTCATCTTGGTCATTGCACGCGGCTTGTTCGCATGCACGAGCGCCATGCAGGTAGCCCACCACCAGCGCGGGTAACGCCACGAATACGCGGAGCTTCGATACAGCGTGCGCAAGGCGCTGCGGCGGTCGCAATGCAAAGCGTAGGAACGGGCGAGCTGCACGGAGTTCTGCATCCGGGCGCGTTGCAGCAGCGCGCGATATCGAGGGGGAGCGACCGCTTGGAGTTTGTGCAGCGAACGATCGCGGCAGATGAGGGCGCTCGGCCACTGCCGATTGCTGTGATTCAGGGCATGCACGCGCACGCGCACGAGGGGCTCATCGACGAGCGCAATCGTGCTGCGGAGCGCAAGCCGCATCCACAGGTCATAGTCCTCCGCGGCGAGACAGCTCTCGTCGAATGCGCCGGCCTCTTCAATGAGCGCGCGTTCGGCAAGCACGCTCGGCGTTCTGATCGATGCGGCCGTCGTGACGAGCGCGGCGAAGATGTCACCGGCGTGAGGCGTCCATTGCCGGTGGCGCTCCGCGGCGAGCGGAGAGCCTCGGGCATCGATGCGCAGAAAGGCCGTGTAGCACCATCGGGAGGCGCGATCCGCGCGCAGCGCGTCGATCTGCTTGCTCAATTTCGTCGGCTCCCATTCGTCGTCCGAATCGAGAAATGCGACGAATTCGCCGTCGGCCTCGCGCAGCGCCGCGTTGCGTGCGCGCGCGGGATTACCGGCGTGCGCAAGCCTCAATACGCGCACCTGCGGCAGCGTCTCGAGCTTCGCGAGATACGCTCGCGTCTCAGCGCCCGAGCCGTCGTCCGCGATGAGCAGGTTCCAGTGGCGGTACGTTTGCGCGATCACGGACGCGACGGCGACTCGTAGAAACGGCAGGCCATTGTGACTCGGCACAATGACCGAAACCTTCGGCGGCGATGCCTGCGATTGCGATGCGTTCATGAGAGGTTGCTCTGAAGCTCTCGGCGCGTCCGCAGCATGTCGACATAAGCGGCGCGCAGCTTCCTGCCCAGCGCGCGGCTCGACAGCTGCGCGTCGAAGTGCTCGCGCACGGCAACGCGCGCATCGCTCAGCGTAGGCGCAATCGAAAGCAGCGCTTCGCTCAGATCTGCCGGATCTCCGCAACGCCACAGACGGCCGACTTTCGCCCCACCTGTCAGCGCGCGAAACGAAGGAATGTCCGTGATCACCGGCGGCAGCCCGCACGCGAGCGCTTCGATCACGGCATAGCCGCTGCCTTCGCGATGGCTGCCGAGCACGAAGAGGTCCGCGGCGCGCATCAGTTGTTCGACCTGCCCGTGGGGAACTCGCCCGATCAGATGCACGCGGCCCCGCAATGCTGGATCCGAGTCGATGCGTGCGGCCACCTCTTCGCACCTGGGAGCGGTGCCGAAGCAGCACCACATCTGCAGTTCGGGCAACGCGCGGACCGCTCGTGCGATTCCGTCGAGCACCGTGAGCGGATCCTTGTTGTCGTTCAAATGCCCGACCCACAGCACGCACGGATTGCCATGAACTCCGGTGTTTCGCCGCGCGCCCGCTTTGTCGCCGGGTGTGAACCGGCTCGTGGATTCAGGGATCTCGTGTATCGGCATGGTTGCCGGCAGCAGTCGCGCGTTGACGAATGGGCGTGCTTGGGCGCGAGCACAGAATGCGACGGCTGCAACCGTTGATAGGGCGCGGCGCCACACGAGCCTGCGCCAGATGCGCGGCACGTTGCCGGCGTGATCCTGGAGCAGTACGGGCAAGTGCGGCGCGATGCGGCGTAATGCGAGGACTTCCTTCGGGAAGCCCAGGCCGTGAACATGAATGACATCGGGCCGCAGCTGTTCGAGCATCGTGGAGAGGCCGTCGCCGCTGGCGATGGAGGCGGCGCCGTTTTGCGGCGCCAGGAAGTAGTACTGCACGCCACGGCGATTCACATAGGTGCTGCGTGCCGCGGCTTGCACGACCGACACGCGCATGTCGGCGCTGTGTGCTGCTTCGGCAATGTCGACGAGCGACGGCCATTCGATCAGCAGGCGTTCCGGATCACGCCGCTCGCGATCGAGATAGAAGCTGATTTGCGCGACGTGCAGCATGATCAGAAGCTGGTGGCGCGGGGATCGAGCAAGCGGATCAAGCGCCGCGATGCAATGAGCTCCCAGGGCCGGTCGTAGTGCCGGAATCGATACCGCCAGGATGCGAGCGTGCGCAGCGGCGCTTTCGCCCATGACGAATACCGCACGTCCTGCACCGTCGGGAATCGGCAGCCGAGCACGGTGACGAAGTCGCGAATGCGCCGCCGCAGTCGTTCGCTTACCCAGGGCGCGTCGGCGTGGCACGAGTAATCGACCCAGCGGCGCTGAGTCCATTCTTCCGGCGTCGTCGGAAATTGAAGCGGTCGTCCGTGGACGTCGTGCAGCGCATGCGGCAGCTTCGAGCGCATGCGTTCCGGGACGCTCATCGCCGGCAACGGCGTGTAGACGTAGACGATGATCTCGGCGCGCGGATTGATGCGCTTGATGAGGCGGATGAATTCGAACGTACGCTCGGTTTCGCCTTCGGGATCGTGCGGCGGCGCGACCATGAACGACAGCTCCGGAATGACGTCGTGCGCTGCGCACAGCTCGGCGACCGCAAGCGTCTGATC
>Ga0164243_10008068_pt1 | contig 15595 bp, 14 predicted proteins | sample OricompcompostOP_FD_108781 | JGI IMG/M metagenome (GOLD analysis project Ga0164243, IMG submission 108781) | Organic Plus compost microbial communities from Emeryville, California, USA - Original compost - Organic plus compost (OP) | ecosystem: Engineered > Solid waste > Mixed feedstock >...
CACTCGGTGGCCAATACTGAGGTGATCGAACTAGTTTCACCGGGAACAATTCCATTGATCAACGGGAACCCGGAAAGGGGGTCGGATCTCGATTCTCAGAGAATAGGACCGACAATGAAAAGAACTGTACCTCAGTATTGCGACGACTGAAGCATCTGAAGAATGGCTGACTTAGGTATTAGATCGGTTAGTTGTTAAGAATTCTATATTATAATATATAAAAAAAAAAAATTATTTTTAAAAATTTTAATATATTAAATATAATAATAATTATTCGAATTATTAAAAATTTATATATAATTATAAATTTATTAATTTATTTTAATTTTTATATATAATAATTTATTTTTAAAATATTATAATTAATAAATAATTATAATAATAATAACTATAATAATAATATATATAAATTATTACTATTATAAATATTTAACTTTTAAGATTTATAATATTTATTTAAAATACTTTTAAACTCTATAATTCTTTTATAAATTATATATGTTTAATACTTGTCTAGGCCCTCATGCGTTCAATCAGCATTGAGGTCACAATCCAAACACTGGGAAACACAACGATGCCGACTTTGACCACCGTGGTCAGGGCCCAAAGCGCGTTGCTACATCCTTCACGCCTGCCGCTGTTTTCTCGACTTGTCATCGCTCTGGTGGCTGTGTCGTCAATCTTGCTACTTCAGTCCACCTGGGATATCCGGCAATGGGGATTTCTCGTTCCTAGCAGGGTCGGTATCGTGTCTGGTAAGAAATTTCCGTGGACCGCCGCGGAAACGAGAAATTCGCGTTGACAAGAGACACACTTCTTGTAGCATATCGGGCCAACACGTATCCGTTCGTCCACACCAGCATCGTCCATGCTGCATTCAACGCAGTCGTCCTTGCGCCGCTCGTCTCGCGGTTCGAGATGGAGTATGGCACCTTGACGTCACTGGCGTTGTTTTTTGGCCGTACGCCAATCCCGAGATGAGCTTCCTACATCAAAATCCTAGGATGGTACCTAACGACCATCACCAGCGTTCTCTACGTTTCCTGCCCTCATATACGTCTTGATTGATAGACTCTTTCTTCACACTGACGTTGCTGTCGGGGGAGCAAGGTTAGCTGACCTGGGATTCCTGATGAGGCATTAGACGCGCTGACACGGCAGCATTGGCCACTACAATCCTCTAGCACCTGGATATTCTTGCTTCTCGGCCTGGAGAGTGCGAAAAGTCGAAAGACTCGATCATCTATGGTGGTTGGTTCTCTTCGCATCCCGACTTGGACAGCATTATTGGCAACTGTGACAGTCAAGGAAGTATTTTTGCCTAGTTCTGCTCTTATGGGTCCTATATGCGGAGCTGTTGTTGGGTATGGATGTAAGCTCCTCGACCTCTCACTTGATTGATATTAGGCGCATATATACTGATGTGTCACGGTTGATTTTCAGGTGGCCTTGGCCTTCTTTCGTGGCTCGTTCCTCCAGGAAAGTTACTGTCATGGCTCGAGGCAAAACTCGTCTTTCTCAAAAGATTGCCAAATTATGTTACATTCGACCAGAGGGCTCAGGGCCGTGATGGCATTCTTCCAACGAGTGCCAGTTTCTCCATGCAGCCGGGCGCTATTTCGGAGCCCTTGTGATCAGCGAGTGTATGGGAATCTTCTCTGGCGCTGTAATCATTTGCCAGGCCTAAGCATATCTTTTTGTCGCAGTGGTGACAGCCTGCGATTTCTAGCAAGCTTGTCGGGGAGTGAGAACGAGGGTCGGATTTAAATCAGGCTTACAAGTTGATGTTAATCAAGTCTATTAACAAGGAACAAGAAATAAAAATACTATACTATTTTAAAATTTAATTAATAATTTATAAAATAAATTATTTTTTAAATAACTAAATACATTTCTTAAAGGGATTTTATTTAATAATTCCGAGAAGTTTACACCTTACGTCATTTTACTGCACTGGGTCTTGGGTTCTCTAATTCCTCGATTTACATCTCCGACTCTTAATTCCCGACCACGTTCCACTTTTTGATCACAGCCCAGCGCCCACACCTCGACGCTGGGTTCACTCTTCGACATGCCGCGCCTTCTTGGTAAGTTTCGACCGCGATTTTCCTTGCCGCGCTTTACCACTGATAGCACACCTAGCCACTGCTCTCCAGCTTCGTCGCGATCCTCGTGTCCAGAAGCTCCCTCCCTACCTTTCTCTTCTCCTGATCATCGTCGGAGTAACATGGCTTTTGCTCCTTCCGTTTGATTCCTACTCTCGGCGGACATACATATCCGAAAATGCTCTCTTACCGGGACAAGTACATACCTACTTCAGTGGAAGTGATCAGAATGTCTTTCGGGCCTACCGAAGTGAGGTTAATGAGCTCTCCAACAAGACCAACCTCGAGTATGGATCTCGTATTCGGACAACGTGATTATCGACCATTAACTTGAAGGTGTTAGGGTCAATGACAGCCTCGAGGCAATACTCAACACCATTGGACTGAAAGTCTCCCGACAAAACTACACATACCATTCCTCAGGCCATCGGTATACTGGAGAAAACATATACGCCATCCTGCAGGCACCGAGGGGTGATGCAACTGAAGCCATAGTATTGGTTGCGGCCTGGAGGAATATGGAGGAGGTGTTGAACAGACAAGGCGTTGCTCTCGCATTAACTCTCGCACGCTATTTCAAAAGTATGGGAGAGCAAATCCCTCCCTTATTACCTCGCATGATGCTCACAAGTCTCGTAGGGTGGTCACTTTGGTCCAAGGATATCATCTTCCTATTTCCGCCGGACAGTAGGACAGGAACGCAGGCCTGGGTTGATGCCTATCACGACTCCCACAACCAATTATGGGTAAACCCCCTCCCAATTAAGGCCGGAGCCCTACAAGGGGCTATAGCCATCGATTATCCACTGGACAAAAGATTCAAAGCTGTCCATATCGTCTACGACGGGGTCAATGGCCAGTTACCCAATCTTGATCTAATCAACTCTGTCGTGCATATCGCTGGTGGGCAAATGGGGTTCGGCTCAACCCTTCAGAAGATGTGGCATCATACTGATTCTTACCGCGATCGGCTACAAACTATGCTCCGCGGGATGCTGAATCAAGGACTCGGCTGCGCAACCGGTCCTCATAGCAGCTTCATTCCATATCATGTGGATGCTGTAACCCTGCAACCTTACGGGGAGGGATGGCAGGACGAGATGGCGATGGGTAGGTTGATTGAAGGATCATTTCGAAGTCTCAACAATTTACTCGAGCACCTTCATCAGAGCTTCTTCTTTTATCTTCTCATGAGCAAGGACCGGTTCGTTAGTATTGGCACTTATCTTCCAAGTGCCATGCTCCTCGCTGCGAACTTCACAATAATGGCAACGTATCTCTGGGTGAAGAGTGGACACTCTCTTCGCCCTGCCACGGGCTCGTCGTCACCTAACCCTTACCCAAAACAACAAGCGCGGCCAGGCCCGACAACAGGTGCAGAGAGGGAGCTGTTCCTTCCCTTGACTCTGGTCATAGGCTGCCACTCGATTGGTGTGTTGCCGTTGTACATTTTTAATCATGCTCCTGCTCACGTATGTTCATTCGATATCCTCGCGCTCCCTCCCATAGGCGTCTGCTGACGGTGATACAGCTCCTTTCGCCCATACTACTCGCACTTAGTATTGCCACGTGCGTGCTGCCTCATCTTCTCTCATGGTTTCTTAGTCGTTACTGCAACCCATCGCTTCGACACTATCTTCTGGCCAAATGCTTCTCGTTACTCCTCCTTGGCATGTTTCTGTCCTCATTGGCGACTTTGAATTTCCCTCTGGCCTTCTTTGTTGGACTCTTGGCGAGCCCCATGTCTTTTACTGTGCCTTTTTGCAAAGATAGCCGGCTCAGAGTTCCCATTGCGTGCCTACTTAATGCTCTAGCGCCGACGACAGCCCTCTATGTTATGGCCTCACTCGTGGGCATGAATACCCACTCGTTTCTGCTAGAGGCAGCGTTTAGTTGGAACGTTTGGGGAAACTACACACCCTTTGTTATCTGGTGTGTTTGGTGGCCGGTGTGGCTTGTTGGATCTGTCGTGCTCCTCGGATCATCTACACGCTAGGCAGGCGTCGGTGGCTGGCCGGATACTCTGAGTGCAAGATGACATGGCTTTGTTGCTGTACGAATAGCGAGGTTAGACCATCCAATTTGGAGAACGTGTGTTAAGCACATCATAGAGACAGGTCTTGATCGGCAGATCCATTTACTCCTTTTTTAATTTATCTATGAATGGGACACAGAACTAGCATCACTCCTGTATCACTCCTGTATCGTCCCATCCCTCCCTGTGTTTCAAACGGCCCAGACGTCCTTTCCGGCGTTTTCAATATAATGACCTAAGTCATTTACACTGGAGTCCCACTCCAACAGCCTTTGGCGCATGTTGTCAATCTGCTTCATGTCGAGGACCTTGGGTTGTACCCAAGTGATATGGGCGATTTGATCGACCTGGTCAATGGTGCCTCTAAGTAGCCCTAGACTGAAGGCCTTCATAATTAAATGTTCGATCTCATTCGGGCGGACCTTGGTCGACTCGGCCACGTCGCTGAACGAGATAGATCTCTCGTGCGGCGGTCGTTGGAAGATAGCTTCAGTGAGAGCTGCGAGGTATATTTTCTGGCGAAGTTCGGCGGAGTGCTCGCGCAGGAGCTCGTTAGATGTGATGTGGTTTGCTAGGCGGTCAAAAGCATCGAGATCGCCCCGATTGAACGCGAAGAGTAGCTCTCGAAGCCACGGGTATTCCTTAGAGGAGACAAGGGCATCGAGGATTGGATGGAGAAGAAGCTCGCCGAAGTTGTAGATGCTAGCCGATACAAGCGCTGCAACGCTGAGGTGGTAGGCTCGACTCTCCTTCTCTTCAGGGGAAAGAGAATTCACGTCAATGCAGGCGAGATACAAAAGGGCATTGCGATAGTATGCGGCGAAGTCGGTGATCATCTGTTTGGCAAGGCGTAGTTAGCTATGGCTGGATCTCAATCGCTTCTCGATGGTATTCTGGTAATCGAACCTGGTAATACGTTGCGTTCGCGTCATAGAAAGCAGCATGAACGACGGTCTCGACCGAAGAAAAGCTGTCTAGAATCCTTTCACAGTTCGACAAGTCCCTGCGAGCACCATCGCGGTCATGTAACTCCAGCTTGACTCTCGCGACGGCGACAGAGGCATAGACAAGGGCGTCTTGCGTGTTCTCGTTATCGACTTTCTTCGCCAGTGCTTCCAGGAAATGAAGTTTTTCGTGATCATCTAGGTGTGACCCCCTCGTCAGTTGTCAAATTCAAAGGTGTTTAGAAGAGCGGTTTCGTACCTGGGCATTGTGTCGAAGCTGCCAAGGCAAGCTCTACAAGCTTCAGCTGGTTAATCTTATCGGCAAATTTGGATATGAAGGCTTTATAGAAAGGTAAGCGCTGTGGCTCGCTGCGCGGGTCTCGGAAGAATTGCAGAAGCGCCTCAGTCAGTTGATGCCAGAGTTTGCGCTCCCAGAAATTCTCAAATTCTAGAATAAGTCCCTGGAGCTCCTCTGGGGCTGCATCTCTCTGTTCCGCCAAGAAATCTGGGATTGTATCGTAACTCATCGTGAGGATCGGGTTTGAACGCAATCGGTGCTGGGCGAATAGAGATCCCCCTCTAAATGGAGGTAGTGGGATGGCTTAGCGACGGCTGCCTGGAAACGGACGTTCGGAAGAAGCGGTTCTGAAATAATTTTTTGACAAGAGAAAAGCCCATGTATGTCCAGAACTTCGTTTACTATTAAGGACAGCTATTGTGGTTGGAGTCTGACTGAAACGTCGGGAGATATCAAGATAGAAAGCTGGGCCTTGTGCTCTCCAAGCTCTCTGGATGTCATGGACAACGGGTTGCTGACAGTCGTGGCCTTGGGAGCCTAGTGAGCTGGTTGGGGTTGGTGGGCAACAAATCTGGACGCCCACCAGCTGGCATCAGGATTTCAGGACATAGCACAGTGTGAGGTCATTCATGACGAGGTGGGATATCATTACGAAGTACGAAGTACTGAGTACCAAGGTACTGAGGTACTTCATCGGTGAGCAAGTCCAACTTGACTTTTCCTAAGGTACGAAGGTACCTCTGAACTGTCTCCTCTCACCTTGGAAGTGAGCGGTATTCTTGCATGGGCGGATGAACCAGGGTCACATGATATAGACTACGTTCTAAAATGCTGTTAAGGTATTTTCCCTTGCCTCCATCAATACCCCATCCGATCATCACCTTCGTCTCGCGAAGCCTCAATCAAGGTCAATTGAACCGGACCAAAGCATTCCAGCGCTGCAGCTCGGTCACTGCCAATATGGCGTCTGTACAGACCGCGGTGCGGTCTTCTCGAAAGCTTGCGCGGAATATTACGCGCAATATTCCTCGGCAACAACTGCTGTCAGACATCGCCATCACCCGAACTGGCAAGCCAATCCTGCGCACACAGGGTGGACGGTGAGTTTCCAACGTTTTCAACGCTCTTCAATATAACCTGACGGCGTGGAATCTAACATGTCCCCGCGGGCAGGTCGTCTCTCGGAGGTAAAGTTCGATCGACGCAGCCACGGCAATACAATGCTCTGACATAAAGGCTAGGCCACACGGCAACGGTGTTTGGAGCGACGGGACAACTCGGTCGATATATCGTCAATCGCTTAGGTTTGGACTTTCTATCACGCTCTCGGAATCCGGTGGTTTTGAATGATACTCACGCCTAGGCCCAGCTCGCCAGGGATGCACCGTTATTGTTCCCTTCCGAGATGAAATGGCAAAGCGCCATCTTAAGGTCTCTGGTGACCTTGGACGTGTGGTTTTCATTGTACGTCTCCAATGGAATCTCCCAGCGCTATTTCTCCCGCGGTTGCTACCAGATGTCACTAATATCAAGATAACAAACAGGAGTACGACCTAAGGAACACGCAATCTATTGAAGAGAGCATCCGCCATTCAGATGTCGTCTACAACCTAGTCGGTCGCAACTATCCCACAAAGTAAAGTTATCACCAATCCCATCCGCGCATGAAGTGGGAAGGAAATGGGAGTCGTACTAACTTGTCAACAGGAACTTCTCATTGGAGGATGTTCATGTCGAGGGAACCGAACGCATTGTCGAAACGGTAGCCAAGTACGATGTCGACCGATATATCCACGTTTCCTCGTACAATGCAGACCCAGCCTCGCCGTCCGAATTTTATGCCACGAAGGTACCAATAACCCAATTTTCGGTCCTTTCTAGTTGCTAACAGTTTTGGTTAGGGTCGCGGCGAAGAAGTCGCGCGAAACATCTTCCCTGAAACCACCATCGTCCGGCCCGCACCCATGTTCGGCTTTGAGGACAATCTCTTGCTGAAGCTTGCCAGTGTAATGAGTCTCACATCCAACCACATGCAAGAGCGGTACAGACCTGTACATGTACGTCCATCCACCAATTACCTTCCATGGCATGGGTGAGGCATCTAATAATAATAACTGAAGGTAATCGATGTCGGCCACGCTCTTGAACTCATGCTTTTTGATGACGGTACGGCGTCCCAGACCTTTGAGCTCTACGGACCGAAGGAGTACTCCACAGAAGAAATTGCCGCTTTAGTTGACAGGGAAATATATAAACAACGCCGGCATATCAACGTACCTAAGCCCATTCTGAAACCCCTCGCCGGCCTCCTTAACAGTGTTACCTGGTGGCCGTACCTTTCGGCCGACGAGGTTGAGCGCGAGTTCATCGATCAGAAGATTGATGAAACGGCCAAGACCTTCAAGGATTTGGGCATCGAGCCAGGCGACATCAGCAACTTCACCTATGATTATCTGGTATGTCTCCCAGCCCTAGCACTAGTTTCTTAGGCGCCTGATATGCTAATTTTCTCGCAGCAAGGATTCCGCAGCTCAGCCTTCTACGACCTTCCGCCGGCCACCGAAAAGGAGAGGAAGGAGGAGCGCAAGTATCTCCACGTGCTCGATGATCAATAAACGGTGCGATACGACGACGGCAACGGAGTGATATTGAGAAGAGTGTAAATATGTATATAAAATGTGCTAGAAGCCCAAAGCTGCGTGTCCTATGTGGATCGGCTTTCATGTAGGCCTTGTCGTCTTGACTAATAGAATCCGTCTTTTCACTCGACAACAGGTCTTGGCATTCAACCACAAGCCGATTCGGGACATTTTATAAGCCCTTAGGCTCTTGGCTCTTCTGGTTTTTGATCGCCACCCTTTTCACCTTATCAACAACCCTCAACCAACTCTTAGGTGAAGACACGAGGTCTTACTCGATGGCCACGTACTTACTTGATCTTCCAAGTTTAACGACACCTTTACCGTTGCTTCTTCTAGCCCCCAATCAGTAGGAGCACTTGTCTGGGCTTTACAAATAAGTACAATGACAAGCCTACACTTGGATAGTGATGACGAACCGCTGTAGGGAAGTTGTCTTGTCAAGGCCCTAGTATTTATCTAACTGCGCAAGTAGAACCCTTTCAGACCACGCCTTGGCTGCATTGGCGGAGTTCAACGCCGAGCGGGATGCCCAAATACGGGAGTTTGAGAGAGTCAAGGCGATAGCCGAGGCCGAGAGGACACGAGATGTTCCTCTTACTATCGAATCATTCACTGAGGACTGGGGCCATAGTCAATTCTGGGTATGTCTTCCCCCCGCCCCCACAGCTTATCCACCTTGTTTTGTCTCCCGGAGTAATCACGTCTGAGCATCGCAGCTTGGACAAACAGATGGCACCCGGAGCAGTTTACAGCCCTCGGTGGTTTCTCCTTCATTCGGTTGAGCTGACATGCCCACCTGGGGAACTCGTGTGATGAGGCTCGAAGTATGCCGAGACAACAGCGAATTTGTTGGCTCGTGAATTGTTAAATGGCACCTCTCTGGGCACGAATATTGCTTTCGTTTCAACACCAAGCGTCTTTGTTGCAGCCAAGAATTTGGTGGCCGAAATGCCAGTCGCAGAGCGACCAAACTTGATGCTGCTGGAATTCGATGAACGGTTCCGTGTCTTCCCTCAGTTTGTTTTCTACGACTACAGGCGTCCTTTCAAACTTCCAGGTAATAATAACCCACCAGACTATGATGGCCCGCGTTGGGTTGTCTCCGGATGGGAAGACCCGGCGAAGCTAACACGATTCATGTCTCTGCAGCTAGCTTAAAGGGCAGCATAGATCGAGCTATATGCGACCCGCCGTTCCTCAATGAAGACTGTCACACGAAAGGTTGGTAAGCCCCCAATAGAGTGCCGCGGCGGGCCTCCCCTCGCCTTGTCGGATGCCTGCGTCGGCAGCTAGAAACTAACTGCATTAGTGGCGCTCACGGTTACGTGGCTTATGAAGGCCACAGATGATGTGAAACTCTTGATGTGCACTGGAGAGCGAATGCGCCCATTGATCTTGAGACTGTACAAGAAGTTCGGTCTCCAAACCACATCTTTCGCTCCGACTCATAGCCGAGAGCTGGGCAACGAATTCTTCTGCTACTCGAATTTTGCTAGTAGCAATTGGTCGTGGCTAAGTGATGAATAGCCTAGCGAAGGAGCTTCTGAGGGTGGGATTGACAGAGTTGGAGGGCATGTAGGGTCCTAGAGAACTACCTTGCTTACAATAGGGGAAAGACATCCATGTCTTGCAATGTCTAGGATTACAGTTCACAATATAATCCTTGATTCCTCTTCGAGCCCAATTTTTTCAGTTTCGGTAACCCCTCGGGTCCATTCACCGTCTATTTCCCGGTCGCTGGTGTAGGCCCTAGCTACATTATACTGCCTGCCGCGAAGCCGCGATCGGAGTGGTGATGACGGGGTCTCGGTGTTGGAACCGTAGTGGGCAGCATCGTGCACCGTTACGTCGGATTAGGACAAATACCTAACGCAATAGAAAAGCAGGTAGGCCTGTGAATTCAGGACCTCTGACCTGGTTGCCAGCATGACTTTGTGGTCATTGAACAAGAACCACTCCAAACTATGGGTTAGCTAAATTGCCATGGTTTGCTTCCATAGTTGCGTTGCCACCAGAGCAAACTTACCTGATCCCCTACACGGCAATATGATAGGTAATGGCCTAACGAACCCAATGTCGCTTAGAAGAGAGAGCTAGACGAATAATCTCGGCACGAGGTGACTTACCAGTGTCAATACTTCCCACATGCACGACAACGCCGACAAGATCATACTCGTGTGCTCGTGCTAGCTCGGGGTAGTTATGTAGCTGATGATTTTGAAGACCAAGGTCACGGCCTTTGCTGGTGTAAGGGAGCATGTTCATTTCGAGGGGAAATTGGACGGGGGTTTCAATTTTAGACGGAGCGATCTCATGCCGGCCATGCTTAAATTCGAACCGCTATGAAAAAAACTTAGTCTCCATGTAGAGGGGGGGAGGGGAGAATCGCGGCAGATGCGCAGGGTCATAAATATGGCCGCCAGAAGAAAAGAGAAAAAAAACAAAAAAAAATAAATAAAAATAAATAAAATAAAAAAGGAAAAGGAAAAGAAATAAAAGAAACAGCTGGTACTAACCTTGAGATGGATAGCGAGGACATTTGGAAGACATTTTATGCTCGTGCGTCGCCTCGCTTGCTGCGAGGTCCTGCATTCTTGACAGCGATATTCACACTTGTCGGATTTAATGTATTCAGCGTCGAGACATTCGCGAAGCGTTAGGGGTTTGGGGTCTCCTTTCTTCCGCTTTTGCGACAATGATTCCAGTCCAAGGCTAAGGTCTAGAAAGGATTGCACAGCGTCGGTTGAGGTGTTGCACTTCTGGCAAGTAGTTGTGGTGAGCATCTTGCCATAGAAGATTTGGTGAATGACGCAGTTGCAGCTGTGTTCGCTTCCAACTTCGGGCCTCTTTCCGTCGCCGTTGCGTTCGTGAAGCTCCTCCGCGAGGAACTGAAAGAACTCATGAGCGTCCTGCTCCTTGGTCGTTACAAGGTTTTCGAACGCCTTCTTGTCGGAAATCCAAAAACCCGAAAGTATGTTTGCCGCGGTGTATCCGTTGGTGCTTTCCACGGCGTAGAAGTCTTGGAATATATCATCCATGGCGCAACTTAGACAATGCGGTACATTGCAGTTAGTATGCCCGTCTCTCAGGTAAAAATTCCTAAGGAGGGGATTATGAAGGAAGCATTGTAGGATAACATTCTGGTAGCAAGTTGCGCCGGCATTGTAGATTCCCCGAAGGCCGTTGGCCCGACATGAGGGGGTGGTTGTGTTGGAGGTGATGTACTTTGGATCATCCTTGACGGGATCAGCAGGCTCTTCATATTTCCGTTTTCGATCTCGCTTGCCTACGAGCGCGGTTAGAACGGTGTTTTGGGAGCAACATCGAGCGGGCCTCCCCATCCCGCCTCTTCACCTTAAGATGGACAAGGGTCACTTACTCCAAAACGAGGCCGTCCCCATTTTCCGGATTCTGAGCTCCTCGAAAGTGGGATCCCAAATCAAGTCGTCGCACATCTGGCAATAGAGATAGCCCGTTCGAGAGTCGACATCTACGAGTGTGCTTATTAGTTGACGAAGCTGGTGGTGAAAACGACCACACATGGGGACCTCATACAGAACCGATGAGCCTTCTTAGTACCGTGTTTGATTCGATCTTCCTCTGTCACTATTGTAGGGCACTGCAGGCAGAGATAATTGGAGGTAAGTGTATAGGAGGCGCTTCCGTTAGTATCCTTGGTTGCTTGCAGCGGTCCTGTCGGGCTGTCGAAAATTTTGCGAAGCATAAGCCTATAATGGCCGAAGCTCTGGTTGAGGTTATCTTGGCTGGATGTCAGGAGGCGTCCGAGATGTTCTGATAAATGCGAATCAGCCACATTACACCAATGTCTATCGAGTTTTTAGGGCATCCTGGGAATTGACAAACCGCAACCGAACATGGGTTTTCCAGCTGTCGGTGAGTTGATCTTGGCCGTCTTGGGCGGCGAGGCAGGAGTGGCCATGGTGTCGACCTTCGGAGGAAGTCTGAGAAACTGGGAAACGGGAAGTACACGGGTTTTGGGAAGTGATGGTTGCTCGTAGCCGACTCTCAAAAGAGCCCAATAATGGCTTGAACCAAGACGGAGCTGTCAGGTTGGGACGCTAGCTGCCTTTCTCCAAGGGGCGAGTAAGGGGAAGCTGTGGGAAGTTTGTGAGGTCTGCCAATGCCTGAAGTGTGAATAATAATTCTAGAAAGAATACCAAAGCTCTTCCACTTGTGCTATCAAAAGCAAGTGCATTTGCTGCATTGGATCTTTATCGTGGGGAAGATGGTGCTTAGTGCACATTTGAAGTGTTGGATTCTTTGGAAATCAAATAACCAATTGATCCAACCCAGTAATTACATATGCTCTTGATGCAGCCATGTCAATGCTAAAAGCATGAGGGTGCACATCATAGATTGAAATTCAGTTAACCCGTAATTATTGATAACAGCATTGGATTGAATTGACTTAGCACTACGTACGAAGGACACAGATCGCTATCTCGCCAATACGAAATGTAAAGTTTTATAATAGAGAAGATAATTGGTCTCATATCTATTGCAAGAGATCAAATACCTACTTATTAAACATAAACTTAGTTTATAAATTTACGAAAGAGTAAATAATAGAGTTTTAAGAAAACCATTTCCTACTTCTAGTATATATAAAAATATATATATAAATAATAATAATAATAATAATAATAAAATAAAAATTAAAAATTAAAATTAAAAAAAAAATTAAAATTAAAATTAAAAAATAAAAAATAAAAATAAAAAAAATAGACTTGGCGGCTTAAATACCCCGTGTCGTAATACATTGCACATCATTGCCTCGCCAGTTTACGAAGTATCAATTAATGCTGAAATCAAACCTGGACGAGGGCTGGAGTGGCAACAAGGAATCGTGTGTGCAAGATGGGAAGGTTCCATTTTGCCATCCGCCAAGTTTTAGTTTAATTACTCTTCAAGCTGCCAGGCTCCGGGTTGCAAAAGTCCAATGCCACGAGTATGTGCAACAGGTTAATGAATTTGCACCAACAAGTTGATATACTCACAAGAGATAAGTCCTGGCTGAGATCCCCAAGACGAGGTATCACAGTGGCAGCGGGGTTCTGACGTTATTGCAACCCCTGATGACACTAGCAGCATGGAATGGGGGACGCGGATTGAAGCACCTCGGCTTAAATCCGGTAGTCTGGCACGGAAATATCTACAAAATGGGTCGCCGCTTGCACCTTCAGGAACCGCGCGATTAATTCCGAGGCCGATTCAGCCTCAAACCGCAAGTCTAGGGAAATATCAAATCCAAGCAAAGGTACTTGGGGGCGGCACTCTAGGCGCGTCAAGATCCGGCGGGTGACCCGTGGGCGTCTGCTAATTGAAAGCTCTCCCTTGCCTGGCCTCCCGATCAACTAGTTTCCTGCAATCCCGCGCCGCTGGAATTCCTCGCCGGTCATGGCATTCCAACCGACACCACTTCGTGAGGTTGAGCGCCTCAGCTCCGCTTGCATTCGCATCCTCGGCGGCAACCCTGGGAAGTTCACGCTCCAGGGAACAAACACCTATCTTTTGGGCACTGGGAGACAACGCATGCTCATCGACACGGGCGAAGGTCGGAATTCATGGAAGGAAGCACTGCAGCAGACGTTGACCAAAGAAAACGCGTCCGTGGGGACGGTGTTGATTACGCATTGGCACCATGACCACACCAAGGGCATTCCGCACGTCCTGGAGCTATGTCCGGGTGCCAAAATATACAAGAATGATCCGGAAGCGGACCAGATCGCCATCACCGACGGCCAGCGATTCGCGGTCGAGGGCGCGAACCTGGTGGCTTACCACACACCAGGGCATACGCGAGACCACATGACATTTGTCTTCGAGGAAGAAGACGCGCTGTTCACGGGGGACAACGTGCTCGGCCATGGCACCGCGGTATTCGAAGACTTATCCAGCTACCTCGCTAGCTTGGAACGCATGAAGGGGCTATTCAAAGGGCGGGCGTACCCAGGCCACGGCCCGGTGCTGGATAATGGTCCGGCGAAGATTGTCGAGTACCTTCAACACCGCAAAGACCGCGAGGCACAGGTCGTGGGGTTGCTGACTTCGCCGAGAGCAGAGACCGGGAAGTTGGGGACCTGGACCGTCAAGGAACTTGTGCAAGTAATATATAGTGATGTGCCAGCCGAGCTCCATCTGCCAGCTAGCCACGGTGTGCTGCAAATATTGGCGAAGCTGGAGCAAGAGAGCCGAGTCTTCCGTGATCAGAACAAGTGGAGACTGTAGCATTGCACGCACCAAGGAAAGGAAAGAGGATGGGTTGTTCTTGGCTCGTCGGGGAACTAGAAGAATTTCTGGAGCGAATTTTGTATTTGTGCCTCCCTTGAGGTTTTATTTTGTTTATTTTTTATTTTATTTTTTATTCTATTATTTATTTATTTATTTGACTTCTCTTTACCGCTCACAATCACCTCCGTATGGGTATATCCTATTATATATATATATATATAATTTTTTTTTCCCTCTTTGTTCTTGCGTGGGGTAAAAGAACGCAATCGTCAAATTAGTTTCCATTGGTGTGGGGCGCGGATAAACCAAGAACTGACAGAACCGATGGTGATGATCGGATCCGAACATTTAAACTAATGACATTGCTGGTGGCGCCCATTCTTCAACGTCATAAGCGAGTGTTGGACTGTTGGTGCCAGTATAAACCAAACCACCGGTGACAGCTAAGATTATGTTCCCCTCAGCTGGATGACCCAACACAAACACATACTTCGTAGCAGTTGGTCGTCCTTGGGGCTTGCGAGAACTAGAAGTGATGTGGGCGGGAGTTGCGGAAGGTTGCCCCTCCATTGCTGCCGGGCCTGCTCCGTAAAGTCCGTGTCTGCCCAGTCTGACCAAATTTCACCTGAACCCTGCGTTCTGGACATGTGGTATCAGTACGAAGTACGCCGGACCGCAGACGGCGCAGAGCACGTACTCAGTACTGAGGTATTTCAATGTCACTTCGCTCTTAGCTGTGATGTTACACTACGAAGGAGGTGAGGATGTGCCTGATGTACCGCCTACTTGGTGGACGAAGTACTTCGTACACCGCCTGTCATATATACATCATTTGATATATCCTGTCGATCTTGAGCCTCGCTTCCCCGTTGCTCGTTGCTCGTTGATCAGTGAAAGTGCTCACGCCAAAATTGCAAGCTGCATTTGTGGTTGCTGGTGCAGGCTGCCCCACTTCCAACGGGAGAATCGGCTGCTCACGCTAGCGCACGGTACTTGCAATGCTACCTCGAATTGATCCAGTCACAGTCTACAAACACAACATCTGATCCTCTGCTTGTCCTGACGTCGAAAGCTCGAGAACCTTTTCTTTGCTTTGTTCCCGTGCGAATTCCGTCGATTCTCCGTGGCGGGGCCGGGGACGTCCAACACGGAGAGGGGCGAAAAAAACGTGCAGAGTAATCTTACGCCTTTTCTTGAGCGCCAACGTCAGGACTGCGCATCCATCTGAGACAGCGTCCAAAGGGACATGCTTTGCTCTACTTCGTAACTCCGTACTTACCACACCCGATACTCGTACATACTTTGGGTACATTCCATTA
>Ga0164243_10008069_pt1 | contig 15594 bp, 11 predicted proteins | sample OricompcompostOP_FD_108781 | JGI IMG/M metagenome (GOLD analysis project Ga0164243, IMG submission 108781) | Organic Plus compost microbial communities from Emeryville, California, USA - Original compost - Organic plus compost (OP) | ecosystem: Engineered > Solid waste > Mixed feedstock >...
GCCGGTCAATCCGGCGCTGCGGACGCTAAATTCATCGCGCAAATCCGTGCTGATTATGGACTCGATCAGCCGTTTTTTAACCAGCTTGTTACGTATGTCGGTAAGGTTCTGCAATTCGATCTGGGTTACTCCTATCGGCAGCGGGCAGCCGTCAGTCAGTTGATTGCCGAGCGGTTGGGACCAACCTTGCTGCTTACACTTTCCGCTTTCTTCCTTTCGTTGATTGGCGGCGTCTTGTTCGGTGCAATCGCCGGAAAGCGGAATGGTTCGTGGGGTGATCTTGCGATCTTGCTGGTTTCATTGCTTCTTTATGCGACGCCGGTCTTTTGGCTCGGACTGATGCTGGTACTGGTCTTTTCGATTCAACTCGAATGGCTACCGGCATTTGGCTATGCGGATATTCGCGCTTCGAGTTTCACCATGGGTCAATATATGTTTGACGTGGCGCGCCACGCCATTCTTCCCGTGGTTACCTTGGCCGCAATCTATATGGCCGTCTACATCCGACTGATGCGCTCCTCGTTGATCGAAGTTTCGCACGAAGATCATGTGCGAACCGCGCGTGCTAAAGGTCTGAATGAGGCGCAAGTCCTGTCTGGCCATATGTTGCGCAACGCCGCCGTTCCCGTCGTGACTTTCGCGGGATTGCAAGCGGGCGCGCTGATCGGTGGGTCCGTGGTTGTGGAAACGGTATTCTCTTGGCCAGGTCTTGGACGATTGACCTACGATGCGGTGACCGCGCGCGATTATCCCGTTTTGCTGGGCTTGTTTCTTATCATGTCGATGCTGGTTATCGCCACCAATCTACTGACCGATTTTCTGCATCGGATTATCGATCCTCGTGTGAAAGGCCGATAGGAGAAAAGCTATGAGGGATTTCATACGAACATTCATGAGCAGGCCAGCAGGCCTCGTTGGCCTCATACTTCTAGGCTTTATCTGCCTGGTCGCCGTTGTCGGGCCGTGGTTTTATCCGGCTTCGCCGTGGGATATGGCTGGTGTGCCTTTCAGCGCGCCCGGAGAGAACGGCATGCTCCTCGGCTCCGACACGTTGGGGCGGGATGTAGCGGCAGGCATCGTACATGGGGCACGCGTTTCCATTCTGATAGGATTGGCCTCCACTCTAACCGCACTTGGTATTGGAGTGATACTCGGTTGTGTCGCCGGCTATGCTGGCGGTATGCTCGATACCGCTATTGTACGGCTCACAGAGATATTTCAGACCATACCGAGCTTCGTGCTTGCAATCTTGTTTGTCGCTATTCTAACTCCTTCGATCTCCACAATCATCTTTGCGATTGGCTTGGTGAGCTGGCCACCTTTGGCACGACTGACGAGAGCGCAGGTGAAAACGATCTCACAACGTGAATTCGTTCAAGCCGCCCGGTGCCAGGGACAGTCCATGCTGTCTGTCGTTGTCCGGCATATTCTTCCAAATGCCGTTTCGCCTATCATAGTCGCCGCGTCGCTAACGGTGGCGGCGGCGATCCTGATCGAGGCTGCATTATCCTTCATGGGGTTAGGCGATCCCAATCTGATGAGCTGGGGCTATATGATTGGCGCGGGTCGAACTGTCATTCGGCAGGCGTGGTGGATGAGCGTCTTTCCCGGTGTTGCAATCCTTTTAACCGTGGTTGCAATCAATCTCGTCGGGGAAGCGCTGAACGATACACTCAATCCGAGGATATCCAGAGCATGAGCGAACCGTTGCTATCCATTCATAACCTTGTGCTCGACCTGCCTACGGGCGCCGATCGCAGCCATGCTGTCGACGGCGTTAGTTTCAACCTCAACAAAAACGAAATCGTATGTCTTGTCGGTGAGAGCGGTTCCGGTAAATCGATGACCGCCCACGCGATCTTGGGCCTGCTTCCGACCAAGGTAAAGGCTCTGCAGGGTGAGATCGGGTTTGAGGGCCGCAATTTACTTGACCTTGGGCCAAAGGAAATGCGGACCTTGCGGGGCAACCGGATCGCTATGGTGTTTCAGGAACCGCTGACCGCACTTAATCCTCTACAGCGCGTTGGGGCGCAAGTCGCGGAAGCTGTTTGTGTTCATACGTCGATGCCCTCAAATAAAGCCCGTACGCGGGTTGTGGAGCTGTTTGGGCAGGTTGGCTTGCCCGATCCCCAACAGCTTCTATCCGCTTACCCATTCCAGTTATCCGGCGGGCAGCGTCAACGCGTGATGATTGCTATGGCGCTTGCCAATGACCCGAAGCTGCTTATCGCGGATGAACCGACAACCGCATTGGATGTGACGACGCAGCGACAGATACTGGATTTGATCGTCGACCTGCAAAAAAAGCGCGACATGGGAGTGTTGTTTATAACGCACGACATTGGTGTAGTCGCCGATATAGCCAATCGTGTTGTCGTGCTTCGTCATGGCAAAGTCGTTGAGCAGGGACCGGCAGCCACGATTCTGAATGCGCCCAATGACTCATATACAAGAGATTTGCTGGACGCTGTTCCAGGGCGTGGATCGGTGCGTTCAGTAGAGGGCAAAAGCCAGCCGCTATTGCAGGTCAATGGCCTGCAAAAGGTATTCGTGACCAAACAGGATATGTTTGCACCACCTCGACGCGTTGTCGCTGCAGATAATCTCAATTTGGTTTTGAACAAAGGCGATACGCTGGCGGTCGTGGGTGAAAGCGGTTCAGGCAAGTCCACGCTCGCACGAATGGTCTTGCGTTTGATCGAGCCGGATGATGGCTCGATTATTTTCGACGGCGCACCCGTGCAGAGAATGCGTGGAGAAGATCTGCGCCAGTTCAGGCGCAAGGTACAGATCGTGTTTCAGGATCCGTATGCGTCACTGGACCCCAGATTGAAGGTCGGCGAAAGCATTATACGCGGCCCGATGGCGTTCGGTGCCCCTCGTGCAAAGGCGCTGTCTGTCGCGACGCATTGGTTGGAAAAAGTGGGATTGGGAGCGCATGCGTTGGATCGGTATCCTCATGAGTTCTCCGGTGGGCAACGGCAGAGAATCTGTATTGCACGCGCGCTGGCGCTTGATCCTGTCTGTTTGATTGCAGACGAGGCGGTCTCCGCGCTCGACGTTTCCGTTCAGGCTCAAGTCCTCAAGCTTTTGTCCGAGCTGAAGGCGGAAATGGGGCTGACGATGCTTTTTATTACGCATGATCTGAGGGTCGCTAGGGAAATCGCTGACCGCATCGTGGTCATGCAAAAAGGGAGTGTAGTCGAAGAGGCTAACGCATTGGATCTCTTCGAAAGACCGCGCGCCGATTATACACGGCGTCTGCTGGATGCGGTTCCCGGACGAGATTTCTTCGACCGTCGCAGTGTGGGCGAAGCAGCTCTGTAGCCTGATTGACACGAGCGCTGGCTATTCGCGGTCGGTGACGGGCTGATCGAAGCCGAAAAAAGGAGAACACAAATATGAACGACACTGAGCGCTCCTATATCGAGAAAGCCACTTTGCTTTTCATCGCTTCCCGCAGCGCTGAGGGGGCCATGGACGTCTCTCCCCGTGGCGGCCAGCCTTGTGTTGTCAGGATACGTGCGGATGGAAGCCTTCTGCTTCCCGATTATGTCGGGAATAAACGACTTGATACAATCGGCAACATACTGAGCAATCCCAATGTGGCGCTTGTGCTGCTCAATAAGCAAACGGATGTTTACCTGCACGTCATCGCCCACGCAACTTTTTCGCAAAGTGAGGACGATATTGCAGCGTTTCCTGCTGACGACAATCGCCCATTGAGCATCATGGTGCTGAAGCCGTCCAGAATGGAGTTCATTCAAAGCGACGCATTTCGCAAGAGTGGATTCTGGATCGACCCAACCGAACGGAAGCCGCCGCTCGATGTGTTGGAAATTTATGCACGTGACAGCAAATGGCAGATGGAGAACGGGAACGGACCAATAATTCGAGACACCGAATCCGAGCACCGTCTTGCTCAAGCCGGGTTACGGGAGTTTTACGGGACACCGAGCCCAATTGTGCAGACTAAGGCCTATAATATAGCAGGCCCCGGCTTTATGTCCTTTATCGATCAGGCGGCCTTCATCGTCTTTGCTTATGAGACCGAAAGCGGTGAGATCGTGATCGAACTGGTCGGTGGTAAGCCTCTGCATGCCGACTACACCACCAATCGACAATCTTTCCTGCTCGATATGAGTGGCCGTCATGGTACACAAGGAAAAGCAATACCCCATTCAGGCAAGTATGCCGTTCTGGCCGCGGAGCCGGGTCGATGCGAGAATATAAGGCTGAATGGCGCTTATCGCGAAACAAACAATGATATCGATGAGCAACGAGCGCTGAGCATATCTGCCGAGGAAATCTATTTTCATTGTTCCGCTGCCTTTACCAGATCGCGGATATGGTCGGATGCCCGTCCCACCGCATGGACCGGTAAGCGAAAGTTCTGGTGTGCCGAACGCAAGCGTGAAAGCGCTGATGTGGTGTCCTTCGTCTTGAAACCAGTCGATAGCGCTCCAATCGGCCACGTGGCGCCAGGACAGTATGTAACCGTCTCGCTGCCCAGGGACGGTGATCACAGGATAGCTCGCCAGCGTTGCTATTCGATTTCGGGCATACCGGAAACTCACTCGCTACGCATTACGGTGCGTCGGATCGGAAATAACGGTGTCTCGGATATGCTTCACGACGAGATAGACATTGGCGACGAATTGTTGCTTGGGCCGCCGGCGGGACATTTCGTTTTGGAGAGCGAGCCTTCGCGTCCGGTTATCTTGATTAGTGCAGGGGTTGGGATAACACCGCTTTTGCCAATGGCCGAAAAACTTGCAAGAGAGCAGTCGGGTCGCGAGATATGGTTTGTGCATGCGGCGCGGAGCGGGAAACACCATTCCTTCAAAGAGGATATAGAGCGTCTGGCAGACGCTAATCCATCACTTCGTCTGTTCACAGCGTATTCAAGGCCGGAAATAGGCGACGTTTGTCATCACAACGGTCGGCTCAATGCCAGTATCATTGGGCAATTGACGCCTGTCGCAAAAGCCGATTTTTATATTTGCGGTCCTGATACTTTCATGTCTGAAATAAGTGAAGGTTTGAATGCTTTAGGCGCATTACCTGCCAGCATCAAGAAAGAAGCGTTTGAGCAAAAAAGCGGTGGCCCCACACTTTTAGCGTCGCAAACTGTCGCCACACGCGCTCCTTGTTCAGTGACATTTGCCCTTTCGGGCCAGAAGCTCACGTGGAAACCGGAAAGCGGAACTCTGCTCGATCTCGCTCTGGCCTATGAAATAGATGTGCCGTTCTCATGTCGCACTGGAGAATGCCAATCCTGTGTGCAGCGTATCGTTGAAGGCAAAGTTGATTATCTTATAGGCGAGGAACCGATCCTCGCGCGTGGACGCGTCATGCTCTGCCAAGCAACACCGCTTGGCGATGTCGTTATAGATTGCTGAATGAAACGCCGCATAGCGGAGCGGTGTCGGTGGGGTTTCGCGATCTGGACGGAACTCCAGACATACGCAGGTACAGCAATATGGCGGTTGATACCGGGAGTATCTATTCATGTCTATAAATGTGATAGCGGATCATCCTGATTTGGTGGAGGAGTTGACCCAATGGCGCCATCATCTGCACCGCAATCCAGAACTCATGTACGATCTTCCTTTAACGGCTGGGTTCGTAAAGGAAAAGTTACATCGCTTTGGCTTTGACGGGATCGAGAGGGATCTCGCACCGAGCGGAGTTGTCGGTGTTTTGCACGGTCACAAGGGCCCGGCAACCTGTAAAGATAAGTCTATTTTGCTTCGCGCGGATATGGACGCCCTTCCTCTTCTGGAAAAGACGAATGTAGAGCACCGTTCTCAAGCGACTGGAAAAATGCACGCCTGTGGGCACGATGGCCATACTGTCATGCTTCTGGGAGCTGCAAAATTGCTCGCGGAAACACGTGATTTTGACGGAACAATTATATTCTGTTTTCAGCCAGCCGAGGAGGGTGGGGCTGGCGCGAAAGCCATGATCGATGCAGGATTGTTGGAACGGTATCCGGTTAAATCAGCATTCGGTTTGCATAACTGGCCCGGAATGCCGATAGGGTCGTTCGGTATCACGCCGCGCGCCATGATGGCGGGGGCCGACGCGCTTTTCATAACAATTGAAGGCAAAGCCGCCCATGCAGCGCAACCCCACCGTGGGCGGGATCCGATTACAGCGGCCGCTTACCTGATAACTTTATTGCAGACCATTGTTTCCCGAAAGCTCGATCCTCTTACACCTGCGGTTATTTCGATCACTTCCATAAATGGCGGCGAGGCGTGGAACATTATTCCTGACACTGTTCAGATGCGCTGCAATATCCGAACGTTTTCTGATGCTGTGGCTGAAACCATTCATCGTGAAATCAACAGCATTTGTCTTCAAGTCGCCAATGGTTTCGATCTGCAGATTGAGGCGTTGCGTCCAGAAGGCTGTATTCCTTATCCCCCGACGATCAATCATCCCATCGAAACCGCAATCGCCATCAAAGCTGCTGAGATGGCGTCGGCAAAAACACATGTGACAGACGATCTCGAACCAACAATGGCCGCTGAAGACTTTGGCTTCATATTGCGGGAAGTTCCGGGGGCGTTCATGTTTATTGGAAATGGAGACAGCGCATCGCTCCATAGTTCAGAATATGATTTCAGTGACGAGGCTATCCCATTCGGTGTTAGTTATTGGCTTGCAGTGGTTCGTAATTGTTTGGTTCAATGAAGTGCCCGGGCAAAAATACGCGAGCATCCAGTTATTTGAATCGGCTACAGTATTGCTATAACGATCAAACTCGCTCACAAGCTCAAAACGCATCCTGTCAACTAGCGAGATAAACCGGATAACGTGGCGTCAATGTCTGAAGCCCCCACAACAGATTTCTCATCCGATAGGCTCGAAGCGCTTGATATCGATGTTTCCTATGGTGACAGGCCGATCATTGAGGATTTGTCTTTTCGCGTTCCCGATGGAAAATTCACAGTCATCGTCGGACCCAATGCCTGCGGCAAGTCGACTTTGTTGCGCACACTTGCCAGAATTATCAGGCCGAGTAAAGGCTCGGTTGTACTGGACGGCAAGCAGATCGAGCGCATTCCCGCCCGTGAAGTAGCGCGCACATTGGGTCTGCTGCCGCAAAGCTCTATTGCTCCGAATGGAATTACGGTCGCTGACCTTGTTGCCCGCGGACGCTATCCGCATCAGACTTTTCTGCAGCGCTGGACCGAGGCGGACGAAAAAGCCGTTAGCTGGGCGATGCAGACGGCGCGGGTTGACGATATTGCCGAACGCGGGGTGGATGAACTGTCTGGCGGTCAGCGTCAGCGCGTCTGGATCGCCATGGTGCTGGCGCAGGAAACGCCCTTACTTCTGCTCGATGAGCCGACGACGTTCCTCGACATCGCGCACCAGATCGAACTTCTGAACCTGTTGCGCCATCTGAACCGCAAGCAGGGCAACACAATTGTGGCTGTGCTGCACGATCTCAATCAGGCATGCCGCTACGCTGATCACATCGTCGCCATGCGGCAGGGGCATATCGTTGCCGAAGGCAATCCGCGCGCAATCATGACCGCCGAACTGGTGGAAACGGTTTTCGGCCTGCCTTGCGTGGTGATCAACGATCCGGTAACCGGCGATCCGATGGTCGTGCCTTTGGACAAATCGGAAGAAGACTAAATCTGGCGTGATCGGGTCAGATACCAGATGAGATAAAGCCCACCGACCAGCCCTGTCACGCGCCCGACCGGAAGGACGAGGCGGAAGGCGGCAAGCTGGATCAGAAGATTGGCGGCGACGAGAAGGCACGCGCCCATGAGAGCAGCGCTGATGACCGGAACACCCCGTATTCGCGTCAGTCGGCTGACTAGTTGTGGAGCGGCGAGCGCAATGAAGGCAATCGGGCCGGCAGCGGCCGTGGCCAGTCCTGCCAGCAAAACCGCGCAGAGGATCATCGCCAGACGGGTTCGCTCCACCCCGATCCCCAGTTGCCGTGCCTGATCGTCCCCCATTTCCATCATGGTCAGCCGCATGGCAAAAAGGCTGATGAGCGGGATGATGACAACACACCCGATCGTGAGCGGCAACACATGTTGCCATGTGCGACCGTTCAGGGAGCCAGCCAGCCAGAGATTTGCAGCGATTGCATTGTCCAGATCGCCTTTGACGAGCATGAGCCCGTTGAGGGCGGACAGGGTCGCGCCTGCGCCAATCCCGATCAGAACCAGCCGATAGCTGCTTGTCGTGCCGTTCTTAAACGACAGAAGATAGACGATGCCAGCGGTTACGACACCGCCAGCGACCGCCGAGATCGCCACGGCCAGCGGGCCGCCACCCATAAAAACGATTTGCAGCAATGCGCCGGTGGCCGCGCCCATGGTGAAGCCGATAATATCCGGCGAGCCGAGCGGGTTGCGCGACACCGATTGGAATATGGCGCCGGAAACGCCAAGGGCTGCTCCGGTAAAAATGGCGGTCAGCGTGCGGGGCAGGCGCAGATTGAACAGAATCTGCTGCTGCATCGCGTTGGCGTCACCGTGATTGAACAGGATCGAGAGCGCCGTTCCGGCGGGAATATGAACCTTGCCGAGCGTCATCGTGAAGAGACCGGCAACGGCGATCACTGCCGACAGCAACAGCATGCAGATGACGAAGCGGGGCTTAAGGCTGAAGGACAGGGTGCGGCTGCGCAAGATCCATTCGCTCGGTCGGCGCGTCAATTGTGACTGTTTCATAGCTGCGACATGCGGTGTTGCCTGACGAGCAGGATGAAGAACGGGCCGCCGAAAAGCCCGATCATGATGCCCATGCCGACTTCGCCGGGCGGCGCGACGATACGGCCAAGCGTATCGGCAACTGTGACCAGAATGGCAGCGACAACCATGGAATAGGGGAGAAGCCAGCGGTGGCCGGGACCGGCCAGAAGCCGGGCAATATGCGGCGCCGTCAAGCCGACAAAGGCGACAGGACCGGCAGCGGCGGTTGCGGCGCCGGACAGGAGAATGATGGAGATTGCCGCAAGGCTCCAAACCCGAACGGGATTGGCGCCGAGCGCCTTGCTCAAATCGCTGCCGAGCGCGGCAGTGTCTAAAGCGCTTGCGAGAGAAAGCGCCAATATCAGGCCGATGAGCGTGAGACCGCCGACCGGAAGAAAGACCGAATAGCCACGTCCTTGCAGCGAGCCGACGGACCAGTTGCGATATTGATCGAAAACCTGATCCGCACTGTTGATGAGAACAATCTGCGCAATCGATAACAAGACCACGGAGACCGCAGCACCGGCAAGAACCACGCGCAAATGATTGTCTTTTGCGCCGACATTGCCGAGCAGATAGACGGCGGTTCCGGCAAGTCCCGCACCGAGAACGCCGAATGCCATGTAAAGAGAGACGTCGCTGATGCCGAGAAGCGTGATCGCGATGACGATTGCCACCGATGCACCCGCATTGATGCCAAGAATGCCGGGGTCGGAAAGCGGATTACGTGTCAGCGCCTGCATCACTGTGCCCGCCACGCCGAGTGCTGCGCCGACAATAATCGCCAGCAAGGTGCGCGGAATGCGCAGACCTCGCACGAGCAAATGCTCGTTCGACTGCGGGTCGAAATGGAACAGGGCGTCCCATGTCGTTGCAAGCGTTACCGGACGTGTGCCCGCTGTAAAGCCGAACAGAGTGCTGGCTGCCAGAAGTATAATAAGTCCCACAAGCATGGCCAGACGACGGCCCGCCGCCGACTGGCGTCTCGCCATAGCGGGCCCGACTTCACTTTCGGCACTTTCTGCTTCCAAAAATCACGCTCCGAATTTCTTCACGATGTCATCGACGATCTGTCGCGCGCTGTAATTGTCGATGCGAAACGAGTTGACGCCGAGACCGTAAACCTGACGGCTTTTAACCGAAGGCACATTGGCAAGAAAAGGGTCGTTCAGGAAAGCGGCGGCGCCGGAATCGTTCACCCGAAGGAGAAACGTGACTGTCGATTTGAGGTCGATCAGGTTTTCATAAGGAGCCCACACGAAGTCTCCCCGGCTTGCAGCCTGCGTGTGCCATGCCGGGTTGGGGTCTTCGATTTCAAATCCAAGCGACGCCAGCAGGGAGGCGTGAGGGCCACCGACGCGCGCGATGGGATTGGCTTGGCCAGCCCCGTTGAAGCTTATGATATTGGCCGTGCCTTCCGGCACTTTGATCTTTGCCTTGGCGGCAGCGACATAGGCATCGAAATCGGCAATCGTTGCTGCGGCTTCCTTTTCGAGACCGGTTGCCTTGCCGAGTGTCTGGGCGAGCGCCTGCCATGTTTCGCTGCCGTCATCGACAAGAATGGTTGGCGCAATCTGGCGGAATGCTGCAAGCTGGTCCCTGGCTGATCCGGCACCGCTGACCGCCACGACGATCAGGTCCGGCTGTGTCGCATAAATTGTTTCGAGATCCACCGCGCCTGCGGGCCAGGCATTTGCCACGCCGCGTTCCCTGGCAACAGCATCCCATTGCGCGAAAAACTTGCCGTTGGCCGCAGAAGCGCTGGCGACAACGGGCGCGCCAATGGCAAGAAGCGTGCCGGTGGTTGATACAGATGTGGAGAGAATGCGCTCCGGTTTTTTCGGTATGATGGTCGTGCTGCCGTCCGCGTTGATGAAGGTTCGCGGCCAGGCTTCGTCGGCCCGGGCGATGCTGATTGGAACAAGTGCTATCAGGCTCAGCGCGATAATCAGCGCGAGCAACTGGCGAATATCAGCAACCTTCATTCTTGAAAATCTCCGGAATGACCCAACTGTTCGATGCCTCATAGATTGGCCGCACGTCTCGGGGGAAGTCAAAAATCGAGATTTTTTCTAGTTCCCTATCACAAAATCTCGATTGCCCGCATTGGGCAGCGCTTCAGGCGGCAGGAGCCGTCGCCTGCTTGCGCAGCGCCGATGGCGGGTAGCCGAAACGCTTCCGAAACGCGTTGGTGAAATTGGACAGGTGTATATAGCCAGCGTCGAACGCAATATCCGAAATGCTGTGATTGCTGAAAAGCAGTGCTTCGTGGGCTTCGTCCAGCCATCGGTAGCGAATAAATTCGCTCAGCGAACAATGGTGGCCCTTCCGCACCAACCGCTGAAGCGTGGCCTGGCTCATGCTTAGCGCTCCCGCAACTTCTGCCGCCGATGGATGATCATGGGCGGAATGCCTGTCGATATATTGAATCAGAGCGTAAAGCCGCTGCTGTTCGAGGACGGTAAGATTGCTCGATTGTGCAACCGCTTCGCCGCGATTGCTAAACGTCGCTGTCAATGCCTCCGCAATGATGGCGAGTGTGTTGCTTTCCAGAAGAAGCCCGGCAAAAGGCGGCTTGCGTACTGCAACGTCGAACATCTGACGAGCCAGAAATTCGACCTTCGGACCCGGGTTCCATTGCCATAAACCTTGGTCGCCATTGATCAGCGCGCTGAAACCCGGCGAGACTTCCTTGTCGTCTTCCCAGCGTTTCAGCCATTCGCGCGACATGCCGATGACCATCTTGTCCAGATATTGCCCTTTTCGGGCGCGACGGCGCAACCGGGCACCTTTTTCATTAGAGACAATCACCGCCGAGGATTGCCAGCGCCCTTTTGCAGTACGCTTGGGCATGGGCAGCGGCGTGCCGTTCAATAACGCTTCGACATAACCTTCGAGAAAAATATTGATGCAGACACGCGCGTCCAGCTCAAGCTCCATTTCGAGATCTTCAAGCTGCATGCGGCGACCGAAATTGGCATAGATTCCGCAATCCATCCGCACCTTGCCCGCAACGCCGCAGCCGACGACAGCCTCGGTCTGGTCTCCTGCATAAGTTTATGCGTGGTAAACGTAAGCGGAACCCCGCCTGACCTCTTATAGAAATATATGAAAGTTACAGTCAAGAATAGCGGATGCGAGAACGATTTTCAGGCCGACCCCGTTGGGAAGGCGGTCTCTCCGGCGCTTGGGGATATTGAAATGAATATGACTATCATCGAAAATCGGCGTCGTTTCGCCCGGCTGACGCATGTATTGCTGGGAACAACGGTCTTGGCAGGTGTGGCGTTTGGCGCGCATGCCCAGGACACCGCCAAGGACGCGGCCCAGAACGCTGTGAAGACCGAACAGACCGCCGATACGACGGTCCTCGCGCCGGTCGTCATCGAGGGCGCAACCTATGAGACCGAAGGCACGGGCAGCTACGCCACCAAGATGATCAGCGTCGGCGACAAGGATACGCGTCCGCTGCGCGAAGTCCCCCAGTCCACGACCGTTCTGACCCGCGAGCGCCTTGACGACGGCAATTTCACGTCGCTCGACACCGCAATGCGCAAAACGCCGGGTGTCGTCGTTCTGCCCAATGATGACGGTCGCTCCAGCATCTATTCGCGCGGTTTTGAATTCGACACGATCTACATGAACGGCCTTTCGACACCGATCCAGTCGATCTATGGCACGCAGCCGGACATGGCCGTGGTTGACCATATTGAGATTCTGCGCGGCCCTTCCGGTCTTTTCGGCGGTACTGGCGAGCCTGCGGGCGCAATCAACATGCGCCTGAAGCAGGCTTCGGATGAATTCAAAGCGAGCGCCAACACGATCTTCGATTCGTGGAGCGGCAAGCGTATTGAAGGCGATGTCACCGGACCGCTCACGCCATCGGGCAATGTCCGTGGCCGTCTGGTTGGCGTGCTGTCGGCCAAGGATAGCTGGGTCGATGACGTCGATAACAAGGTCGGTGTGGTTTACGGCACCATACAGGCCGACCTGAACGAGAACACAACCGCGACGTTCAGCATCAATCATACCGAGCGTAATATTACGCCGTTCAACGGCCTGCCGACGCTGGCTGACGGAACGTTGCTTGATCTCGACCGATCCACCTTCACTGGTGCGGATTGGAACAATTTCGAAAGCAATGTCACTCAGTATATCGGCGAGATTGAACACCGTTTCGACGATGGCGGGCATGTCAAAGTGTCGGCGCTCTACTCACAGGTTGATACCAATTTTCTCTATGCCTATGCAGCCGGCGCAGCCAATACATCGGGCGTCGTAACCAGCGGCACCCGCTGGCTCGCACGCGATTATCAGCAGGATTCTGTGTCGCTCGACGCGCATATCAGTCGCCCGTTTGAACTGTTCGGCCTGGAAAACAACATCATTGGTGGCGTCGATTATCGCGGCTCAAAAGATACACTTTATTCGGCAACAGGCGTGATTTCCGGTGCACAGAACCTGTATAACTGGAACACCCATCTTGCCGAACCGACGGTAAAATATGGCAGTCCGACCAAGACCGAAACCGACCAATACGGTATTTACGGCCAGTGGCGCATCAAACCGATCGACAAGCTGACGCTGATCGGCGGTGGCCGCGTCAGCTGGTACGATGGCCAGTCGAGCGGCGATGAAGTCAAGATCGATGGTGAGTTCACCCCTTATGGCGGTGTCGTCTATGATCTGACGGACTGGCTGTCGGCCTATGGCAGCTACACGGAAATATTCCAGCCGCAGTCGGTGACAGATGCGAATGGCTCGATCATCGATCCGCGCACCGGGCGTCAGTTTGAAATCGGTCTAAAGGCCGATGTGACCGACAATATCAACGCTTCGCTCGCCTGGTTCGATCTGACCGACAAGAACCGCGCAGTCGCCGATCCAAGTAATACCAGCGACTATTTGGCGCTCGGCAAGGCGCATCTGAAGGGTGTCGAATTTGAAGTCAACGGTGAAGTTCTTCCTTATTGGGAAGTAACCGCAGGCTATACCTATACCGACACCGTCTATGAGGATACGCAGCGCGCTGCCGGTTCAGAATTCTATACGCCGGAACACATGCTACAGTTGTTCACCAAATATACGTTCAACGGTCGCGGTGACTGGACCGATGGCATTTTCGTTGGCGGTGGTGTCAAGGTGTTCTCGTCATTCAAGAATATTTCAAGGACTGCCGCTGGTGGTTCAACCACAATCGAAGCGCCGGGCTATGGTGTGGTGGATCTGCAGGCAGGATACAAGTTCAACGATCATGTGACCGCCACTCTTGCGGTGAACAATGTGTTCGACAAGAAATATTACGAGCGCGTCGGCGGAACATCCGTCTTCAATTTCTACGGCGAGCCGCGTAGCGTCTCGTTCAAGCTGGGAACGACGTTCTAAGCATTTGATATAGCATACGGATATAAGAAGCCCGGACAGTCATTCCGGGCTTTTTCTGTTGAAACACGGAAGCAGACTCAGCCGAAGGCAAGCAATTGCGCGCGCCGCACGCCATGCATCATCATATCAAAATGATCGTGATCCTTTGCGACGATCAACTGCATCGAAAGGGCCGGATTGGCTTCGGTTATCCTTTGCGCCGCTTCGGTAATGTTGTCCACCATCGCGCGCTTGTCCAGATGCGCCTGCCGTCGCCAGTCGTTCAAGGGTTGCGTGGAATATTGCTCGTCCTGACCGACCGTAATGACCAGTTTTTCGCACCGAGTGATAGACGGCAACCCACGTAGATGCCTGAGCACCATCGCCTCGCTGAACCAGAGCGAAGGACTTGCGGCCCAATAACGCTGGAAATGACCGGGACGATTCAACAGGACATGGATAGCGAAAAGCCCGCCATAAGAATGGCCGAAGAGCGTTTGCTGCGTGGGGTCAAGAAGGAATTTCGTCGCCAGCAGAGGCCGTAATTCCTCGGCTATAAAACGCAGGAAGTCCCCGGCTTTGCCGAATTCCTCAGACACACGGTCGCCTGTCTCACTGTCCGGTATGGGAGTGTAATTGCGGGCGCGCGCCGCGGGATTGCGAAGTGCGCCACCCGGAAAGCCGATTGCGACGATTAGGCCATCGGCCTCTCTGCCATTGTCCGGCGAGCCGGCGGTGAAATTGCGCGTAGGCCGGCTATAGATCAAAGGAAAACTCGTCTCTGCATCGAGCATCCACAAAACGGGATAGCCGCTTTCCGGAACGGGTCCATTGGGAACGCGTAGCAGAACCTGATATGTTTCACCGGTACACTTTGAATTGATCTCGAAGGACTGCGATCCAGGCAGGTAAATGGGTTGCCACTCACTGGACTTCAAGGTCATTATCTGTCTCTTATCAACGAGATGTATTAGGCTACGAATTGTCTACGCAACAAAGTAGCCATAACACAAGCAGTACCGTCGCATAAGATATATTCGTAGTCCCCTAAACGTTACCCGACATGAGCTTGCACTCAGAACTTCGGTTACAGCTAGGTCTCGCCAGCGGCGGATCGCAGCTAACGAGACATAGTTCTACGGGATCAAAAATGAGCAGGTGGCTGCCGTATACGTCATGAAACGGAATTTGGCGGCTGAGAAGATGTCTAGTGCCCAAGGTTGCAGAGCACCGTTGGTCAGCCACATGATCAGTGGTTTTTTGTGTTCCTAGTATTTCCTTAAGCAACCAGTTAACTTCGGGATCGGCTGGGTTGCGCCGCGCATATTCAAATTGATTTCCGCAAAGTGAGAAAGCGGATAGTGGAGCTTGATCCTGACTGGCAATCAGCACATCTACCAGTGGCAAGGGCCAGCGGTTCATATCTCCTTCAAGGCGAAGTGATAGTGTTCGGCACAGTGATAAGGCGATCCTCGACCGGAAACGACGGTCCTTGAGA
>Ga0164243_10008070_pt1 | contig 15594 bp, 9 predicted proteins | sample OricompcompostOP_FD_108781 | JGI IMG/M metagenome (GOLD analysis project Ga0164243, IMG submission 108781) | Organic Plus compost microbial communities from Emeryville, California, USA - Original compost - Organic plus compost (OP) | ecosystem: Engineered > Solid waste > Mixed feedstock >...
CGGGGGCACGACCCCGCGCGAGGGGGCGATCGCCGAGGCGCGGAGGCTCGTCAAACGGCTCAAACCCGGCGACTCGGCCGCCGTGCTCGTCGCGTCCGACCGGGTCCGCTCGGTGGTCGACCCGCCGGCTTTCGACCCCGCGAAAGTCGACGCCGCGCTCGCCGCCCTGGGCCGGTCACCGGGCACGGGCCGGGGCTCGGGCGACATCCCGGCGGCCCTGGCCGAAGCGTTCCGGATTCTGGAGCGGACGCAGAACCCGTCGCGTGACGTGGTCGTCCTGACCGACGGCCGCCGGGCCGCCTGGAGGCCGGGGGAGACGGGCCGTTGGGCGCTCCTGCGCGACCTGCACGGCCGGCTCCCGGTTCCGCCGCGGATCTGGTCGGTCGCGTTCGGGGCGGGCGCCGCGCCCGACGCGCCGAACGGGTCGGTCGGCCCGGTCTCCGTCTCCCGGAGCCTGATCACCCCGGGGCTCCCGGTGGTCGTCACGGCCGAGTTGGACAACGCCGGCCCGGGGCCACTCACCCGCACGGTGGAGTTACTGATCGACGGCCGTCCCGCCCCGGGCACCTCTCGGATCGTCGGGCCTGTCCCGGCCGGGGGCCGGGCGCCGTTGACGTTCACCACGTCGATCGCCGAGGCGGGCTCGCACCTGCTCACGGTCCGGCTCGTCGGCGGCGACGACGCCCTGCCGGCCGACGACGAGGCGTCGGCCGCCGTCGAAGTCGCCCCCGCGCTCCCGGTTCTGCTCGTCGACGGCGAACCCGGCCGCGAGCCGTTCACCTCCGAGACCGACTTCCTCCGCGCCGCGCTCGCCCCCACCGGCGACGACACCCCACAGGTCCGGGCGACGGTTGTGCCGCTGGACAAGTTCACGCCCTCGTCCCTTCAAAACCAGCGCGTCCTCGTGCTCGCGAACGTCGACCGGCTCGACCTGGACGCCGCGGCGGCGGTCGGTCGGTTCCTCGACGCGGGGGGCGGCGTCCTCGTCGCGCCGGGCGACCGGACCGACCCGGCGGCCTGGAACGGCTTGTCGTGGCTGCCGGCGAAACTGGGCGACCGGGTCGGCGACTTCGCCGCGAAGAAGGTTGTGGCCCACCCCGCCCCGGCGGGCTTCTCGGGCCCGGTCTTGCCGCCGTTCGCCAAGGGGGACGCCCCCCCCTTGGCCGGGGCCGACCTGTTCGCGTACCGGGCGCTCGAACCGGCCCCCGGGTCGTCGGTCTCGGCCCGGCTCGACACCGGCGCCCCTTGGGCCGTCGAGCGCCCCTCGGGACGCGGCCGCGTGTTGCTGCTGGCCGGGCCGCTCGACGCCGAAGGGGGGACGCTGCCGGTGAACCCCGATTTCGTGCCGCTCGTCCACGAATGGGCGTTCCACCTCGCCGGCGGCTCGGCGCCGCGTCCGACCAGGCCGGGCGAGCCGATCGTCTTCGACCTCGACCCGGCCCCGCCGGAGTCCGTCGCGTCGCTCCCCGTTTCGACCCCCTCCGGCGAGACCGCCCGCGCCGCGGTAAGCCGAGCCTCGGGGTCGGCGAGAGCCCGGTTCGACGACACGTCCGAGCCCGGCGTTTACCGCCTGACCAAGCCTAACCCCCCCGGCGGGTTCGTCTACGCGACCGTGGAGGGGGACGCCCGCGGGTCGGACGCGACCCCGCTCGACCCGGCCGAGGCCGCGCAGCTCGCCAAGGGCTGGCCGCTCGAATTCGCCACCGGCCCCGACAACCTCTCGTCCCGGATGTTCGAGGTCGGGCGGGGCGGCCGGCGTGAACTATGGCGCGGCCTGGTCCTCATGGCACTCGCGGGCCTTTGCGTCGAGGTTTATCTCACCCGCAGGCTCGTCCGCGGCCTGAACCTCGGCGAAGGTTGAGCCGACGCCCTCGAACGTTCGGCCCCATTCCATTCCTCGGCCCGTCGCGGCCGGTTATCATCGACGGGGCCGACACGCCACCCCGGCCGCCGTAGACCGACACGGCCGAGCATCCCACCCCCGAGGTTTGTGAGGACCCCACCCCGATGACCTTTGACCTGCCCGGGGGGCGGCGGATCGTGCTGGCCGGGGGTCAGCTCGGGTGGTTCTGGGTGGCGGCGGGTGCGGCGGCGGTCGTGCTGCTGGTGGTGCTGTATCGGGAGGAACGCAAGCTCGTTTCAAAGCGGACGGGCCTCGGGCTGCTCGGGCTCCGGCTCGCGGCCGCGCTCACGCTCGTCGCGGCGTTATTCGAGCCGATCGCCGAAAGGACGTACAAGGAAACGGCCAAGGGGCGGGTTTTGCTCGCGGTCGACACGTCCGAGAGCATGGCCACGGCCGACCCGGGGAGGCCGGAGGGCGAAAAGGCGAAGCTCCGCAAGGTGCTCGGGATGAGCCCGGCGGAGCCGCTCGACGCGCTGTCGCGGAGGGAGGTCGCGCGGCGGCTGATCGCGGGGGAAAAGGCGGCGCTGGGGGGCCTCGAAAAGGAGCACCGGGTCGAGGCGTTCGCCTTCGCAAAAGCGGCGGCGCCGGCGACGGTGGAAGGGTTGGCCGCGCTCTTAAAAAGGCCGTCGAAGCCCGACGACCCGGCCGGACAGACGACCGACTGGCAGCCGGTCCTGGCCGAAGCGCTCAAGGCGGGGGCGGCCCCGGTCGCCGGCGTGGTACTCCTGACCGACGGACGGCGGAACGGGCCGGGCGATCCGGCGCCGACCGTCGACCGCCTGGCGGCGCGGGGCGTGCCGGTCTTCCCCGTTCTGGTCGGGTCGACCGTCCCGCCGGTCGACGCGGCGGTCGCCGCGTTGAAGGCGCCGGCCGGCGTATACAAGGGGGACGTCGCGACGGTCGAGGCGACGCTCAAGCTCGACGGCTACGCCGGGCGCGAGGTCTCCGTCACCCTCGACCGGCCCGGGGCCCCGCCGCTACGGCAGACGGTCAAAGCCCCGGCCGACGGGTCGAGGCCGACGGTGACGTTCCGGGTGCCGCTCGAACAGGTCGGGACCGTACCGCTGAGCGTGGCCGTCGGGCCGATGGAGAACGACGCGAGGGAAGATAACGACCGGAAGACGGCGACGGTCCAGGTGACCGACGATAAGGCCAGGGTGCTCGTCGTCGACGGCGAGGCCCGTTGGGAGTTCCGCTACCTGAGAAACGCCCTGGCGCGCGACCCGAGGGTGGCCGTCGAGACGGTCGTCTTCCGACAGCCGAAGACCGGGCTGGGGGCCGATACGACGTTCACGTACGGCACCGCCCTGCCCCCGCGCGAGGGGAACGCCCCCGACCCGCTCGGCGGGTTCGACGCGGTCGTCGTCGGCGACCTCGACCCGGGCGAAGCGACACCGGAAGTTTGGGCGCGGCTCGAAGCGTACGTCGCCGAGCGCGGGGGGACGCTCGTCATCGGCGCCGGGCCGCGGAACTGGCCGGAGCAGGCGGGGAACGAGACGGTGAAGAGACTCCTCCCCGTGATCGACCCGCGGCGGGTGCCGGTCGACCCGTCGGCCGAAGACCCCGCGCACCCGGGCCTCCCCCCCGGCGCGGCGTTCGAACCGACGGGGCAGGCGGTGGCCGACGCCTCGTCGTGGCCGATGCTGCAACTCGCCTCCGACCCGGACGAGAGCCGGCGCCGGTGGGCCGGACTGCCGCGCCTGCCGTGGGTGCTCGCCGGCAAGGCGAAGCCCGGCGCGACCGCGCTCGGGGTCGCGGGGGGCGACCCGTCGGCCGTCGCCCTCGCGGCGCAGCCGTACGGGCTCGGGAAGGTGCTCTGGGTCGGCACCGACGCGACCTGGCGGTGGCGGCACCGGGTCGGCGACGCCTACCACCACAGGTTCTGGGGCCAGGTCGTGCGCTGGGCCGCCTCGGGGAAGCTCGCGGCGGGCAACGCGTTCGTCCGGTTCGGCCCGACGTCCCCCCGCGTCGACGAGGGGGAGCCGGTGCGGTTCCAGGCGCGGATCGGCGAAGGGGTGGCCGGCGTCGGCCCCGACCCCCTGGTCGCCGTCCGCGTGTTCAAGGCCGGGTCCGGGTCCCCCCCGGGCGAGGCCCTGGCGGTCGTGCCGTTGCGACCGGTGCCGGGGCAACCGCGGACGTTCGAAGGGGTCGCCCCGGCCCTGCCGCGCGGGGCCTACGCCGTCCGGCTCGACGCGCCCGGGATGGCCAAGGCCCTGGGCCTGAACCCGAGCCCGCCGACGCCCGCGCCCGAGGCGACGCTCGAAGTCGTCGCCCGCGACACCCCCGAGCGCGTCGAACTGTCCGCGTCCCGAGACCCCCTCGACCGCCTCGCCTCCGCCACCGGGGGCAAGGTCTTCGCCGACTTCGAGGCCGACGCGCTCCCCGGCGCGCTCCGCGCGCTGAAGAGGGACGTCGTGCGGACCGAAGAGACCCCGCTCTGGGACCGCCCGGGGTCGCTCCTCCTGTTCTTCACGCTCCTCACCGTCGAATGGGTCGCGCGGAAGCGGGCGGGGCTGCCGTGAGCCGGGCCGAGAACCGCTTTTCCAGGCGTGATCTTTAAGCTCTCTGGTATTTTAAAATCAAAATACCAGCTAATGAGAATTCAACAAACGCGAGGCCGGGCCGTGCGGCGGAAAGGCCCCGGATCGACGCATGGAAGGGGGTTGACAGGGGGCGTATGAAGTCGTTAGGGTCTCGGAACATCTAAGCCTTTACACCTCTCGATTGCCGACCCACCGACGCGAATTCGGGTACAAGGACGTTCCAGGGCCTCTCCCCCCAGGGCCCTCCAGCCGGTGCATTGTCACCAGGAGGCGAATGTGGGACCGCGCAAGCTCCGAGCCGACGGAAGCACACCGCCCGTCTGGATGGCGATCGTCGTGGCGACGGCCCTGTCACCCGGCGGGCGGGCCGACGCCGGCGCCCTCGTGACCCACCCCGTCGACCCCGACCCGGGCCCGGGCCTCACACAGGCGGCCCCGCCCGCGAGCCTGGAAGGGGCGGCCGGCGCGGGAGCCCGCGCCGACGTCGCGCCGCTCGGCACGTGGCTCTCGAAGCCCGGGGGCGAGCGGCGGACGGCCCGTACCGGGAGCGGCCCCGCCCCGTGGGCCGGGTTCGGCAACAGTTGGGCCCCTTCGGCCGAGTCGGCGACCGCCGACCGGATCGCGCGGCGGTTGGCGTCGATCGCCACGCCCCCGTCGGACGGCGGCGCCGGCGGGTTCCGGTCCCCGTTCTCACTCCGCCCGTCGGGCGAAGGGGTGACGGACGCCGGCAAGCCGGCCGTCTCGTCCGCCCCTTCCGCCCGCACGGCCGGGTCGAGCGAGTTCGCCCCGCCGGTCGGCCCCGCGGCCCAACCGCTCGGCGAGGCCCCCGCCCCGGCCGGGCGTTCCGGGGGTAGCTTCGCCGGCCTGACGCGGCCCGCCGACACCGGCCAAACCGGCACCACCGACCCGGCGGTGCAACCGGCGACCGCCATCGGCGGGACCGGCGTCACGGGCGCGGGCTCGACCGCGGCATCGGCATCGCCCTCCGCCTTCGCATCCGCATCCGCCTCACCCTCGGCGTCCGCATCCGGGGTAGCCGTCGCGGCCCAGACGCTCGGGAGCCCGGTTTCAACCCCGTCGACGGGCGGCACCTCAGGCGCCGCGGGCAGCGCCGGCACGGCGGCATCGGCCCCAGCGACGGCTCAAACCGCCACCGGCGCGACGGCAACCGCCTCAAGCCAAACGGCGGTCAGCCAGCAAGGCCCCGGCGCGACGGCAACGGCCTCGGTCGCGAGCCCTCAAGGCTCCGGCGCGACGGCGACGGCCTCACCGGCCCCGGCAACACCCCAGGCGGCGGCACCGGCCGCCGGGACCGCCACGGCCCAGGCGCCGGCCGGCGCCCCGGGGGTGGGAGCGGCGAACGGACAGGCGACCGCGCCAACCCCGGCAGCGCCTTCGTCGACGGCGAATCCGCCGGGCACGTCGAGCGGTTCGCCTGCCACGGCGACCCCGGGCCCCAACCCGGCCGGGACTCTCGGCCCCGCCCCGACCTTAACACCCCTCCCCGCCGCCCCGCCCGCCGCGGCGGCGCAGTTGGCCTCGGCCGCGGCGTTAACCACGAGCGTGCCAACCGCCCCCGTCACCCCGGGCAGCGTGATCAACCAGGCCCTCAACGCCGCCGTGCTCAACCAGGTTCTCGGCACCCCTTCGGGCAACGGCACGGCGACCCCGCCGGCGAGCCCCTCGGGAACGGGCGAAGGCGGCGGTTCGGGGTCGAACACGGGTACGGGTCCGAATACGGGCGTCGTCGGCCTCCCTCAAAAGGCCGATCCGCTGGGCGCCGTGAGCGGCATTCCGTCCACCGCCGTCCCCCCCGACTCTGTCGTCACGACGGCCAACGGGAAGTTGGTCCCGCCGCCCACCCCCGCGTCGGCCACGCCGCCGGCCGGCCTCCCGGTCCCGACGGCCCAGGTCACCAACCCAATTCGGGTCGAGACCGGGCGCGACGCGCTGGCCGCGGCGGGCGACTCGCCGCTGCCGGCGCCCGTTCCGGAGCCGAGTCCGCTGGCCCTGGTCGGCCTTCTGGTTGCCGCCTTCGCCGCCCGCCGCGTCCGGTCACAACCGGCCGGCGGTAAGGCCGCGGCGTCGACCGCCTGAACGGACCGTCGACCGCCCTCGAACGGTCCCTCGTAGGCTGGAGACCTCCGCAGGACGCCTGGCGGGTCGCGGCCGACGGGGGCGCCGGGCCCGTTTCGTGCCCTCGGGCATTTCTCACCCGCGGGTTACCGATCCTGACGCGGGCGTTTAAGGGTTAGGCCATGCCGATCGACATGGGGCAAACCGTCCCGATCTTCCGCATCTTCAGCGTCGAGAAGGCCAAAGAGTTCTACGCCGGGTTCCTCGGCTTCCGGGTCGATTGGGAGCACCGGTTCGAAGACGACATGCCCGTCTACATGCAGGTGTCGCGCGGGGACTGCACCCTCCACCTCAGCGAGCACCACGGCGACTGCTGCCCCGGCTCGACCGCCCGGGTCCGGGTGTCGGGCCTGGACGCATTCCACCAGGAAATCTCGGCCAAAAAATACCGCCACCTGCGCCCCGGTATCGAAACCATGCCCTGGCACGCCCGGGAGATGGAGGTGATCGACCCGTTCGGCAACCGCATCCGGTTTTACGAAGAACTGTCGGCGGACGCCGCCTGAACGCCCGTCATTCGAGGTCGACGTCATGCTCCGTACGGGCGCCGCCGGCCTGGCCGGCCTTTCGGCCCCGTTCCAGCTCGTCGACCCGGCGTTCCAGCCTCGCGACGGAGCTCAAAAGGTGCCGGGCGAAGTACAGGGCCGTAAACCAGGGGAAGAAGAGCGAGAAGCCGGCCAGGCCGGCGCCGGTCAGCACGAGCCAGTCGGGCGCCCCCTTCAACGCCTTCCGGTCCATCGACGCCAGGCCGGCAAGGAGCAGCACGGCCGACACGAACGCTAACGCCGCTAAAAAGGCGATGGTAAACGGCGACGTGTTCTCCTCGATCACGTCGCGCGAGCCGGGGATGTCGTCGTGACCGCCGTCGAACGCCAAGGCCCACCCCGCCGCGAACCGGACCGCCGACCCGTCCGATGTCCCGCCCCGTCCATCGACGCTAACGGATCGCGCCCGAAGTCACAAGGCGCCCCCCGGGACGGCCGAGACGACCCCGTTTGAATTTTTCCGCGCGACGGGCGAATCCTCTCGGGGCCGTTACGCGGCACGGGCGACGGCGGACTCGAGGGGGTTCACGGGGATGGATGGAAGCAGCGGGCGCAGGGCGTGGCGGCGGCGTAGCGTCTGGGCGATCGCGGCGCTACTGGCCGGCGTGGGGTGGTTCTCCTGGCCGCGCCCCTTCCGTCTCGACCCGCCGCCGAACCCGAACGGCTACGACGACCTTGTGGCCGCCGCAGAAAAGGTCGAAGGGGACCTCGAGCGGGGCACCATCAGCGACGAGACCGACGACGAATTGCGTGCGTTCGTCGGCCCGAACCGGGAGGCGTTGCACGAGGCGCGGGCCGGCCTGAACCGGGAATCGCTGGTCACGTTGCCGATGCCCCCGAAACGGGCGTTCACGGCGCGGCTCCTCGACCGCATCCAGTCCTTGCGTAAGCTCGCCCGGCTGTTCGCCGCCGACGCCGCGCTCGCCGCCCGCGAAGGGCGACCGGCCGACGCGGCCCGGGGGTACGCCGACATGATCCGCCTGGGACGGGCGATCACCCCCGGGGGCCTGTTCACCGACCGCCTCGTCGGCCGCGCGGTGGAAGGGCTCGGGGCCGAGGGGCTCGCCCGGCAGGTGGCGTCCCTGTCCGCCGACGACGCCCGGCGGCTCGCCGCGGAGGTCGAGCGTCTGGAAGCCGGCCACGAGCCGATCACGCGGATGTTCCATCGCGACGCGGCGTACGCCCGCGCCCAGTGGGACTGGCCGACCCGGATCGCCCTGACCGTTCAGGGGGCCGTGCTCCGCCGTTTGAAACAGACCTCCGAAGCCGCCGCCACCCAGGCCGACCGCCGCGCCGAGGCCCTGCTCCGGTCGCTCGCCGCGACCCTCGCCCTCCGCGCCCACCGCCTCGACCACCCCGACGGACCGCCCCCCACGGCCCTCGACGCCCTGGTGCCCGCCTACCTCAAGGCCGTCCCCGCCGACCCCTTCGGCACCGGCCCGCTCCGCCTGAAGGTCTCGGGCGACGCCGTCACGGTTTACAGCGTCGGGCCCGACGGCCGCGACGACGGCGGGGTTCCGGCCGGCAAGCCCACTTCCGGCCGGAACCCGCCCCCCGGGGACCTGGTACTGCCGCGCTGAACGCTACAGGCGGTTTGCCCTACTGAAACCGCACCGGGGGCGTGTCCTTCGGTTCCACGGCCTGTTTCTCCAACGCCTCCCAATCGACCCGTTCCCAACGGCCCTTGTCTATATTGAAAATAGACTGGTATTCATCGTCTTGAAACCCTGAGCCGAACGGGGTCTGAACCGGGATCGGCCGGCCTTTCACTTCAAGAACGTCCCAGCGCCCGGCATGACCCGTAGGGTCATTTCGCCCCACTCTCGCGCTAAAGCCGTAGATGCGGTTACCGGCCACATACATGACCGTCTCAAGGTCAACAATCGGCGTTACCGTCCCCTCGACGGGAGGGTCGATCACGTGGGTCGACCATCGATCGGCCTGCCCGTGGATGGGTGACACGCTGAAAACGGCGACCTCTGAGATTTTCGGCCCTTCGACTTTGAGCGCGAGCAGCACCCCTGGCCCGAGAACGGGGGTTACCGTCGTCCCTTTAGGTGCCTTGTAGAGTCTCCAAACGTCATGCCGTTTGCTCTTCGCCAAGACGCGATCGCCGCCGGGCGAGACGACGGCAAGGATGCCACTGTTTTCCATCGTCAAAGGGGCGCGGGACGTCTTTCTATCCGCGGTCCCAATACCCGCACCGCTCGCCCCGGCCTGCGCTTTGAAATCCGGCACGGGCGTGGCGACGGTGGCAGCCTCACCGGGGCCCGCCGCAGGAACCGTCCCGCCCCCGGGCTGGGGGGAAGGGGCGTCGCCAGGCGGAAGGCCGCCGGGGGCGGTCGTTATGGTGGGCGGCGGCAATGCCGCGGGGTCTTGAGGGGGGATGGACGTCGAAGGCACTCTGTCGCCTGGCGGAAGCGAGGCGGCAGATCCGGAACCGGGCAAGGGCCGCTTCGCACGCGCCTCGTATTCGTCGAGCCGTTGCCTCAGTTTGACGACCTCGTCCGCTAAGGACCGGAGGTCGCGCTGGAGCGACTCGTTCTGTCTGCGGAGGGTGACGTAATTGGAAGCGGCGTGCGAGTCCTCGCGGTCCTGATCGCGGGTGGCGTCGGCCGGAGCGCCGGGGGCCGGTCGGTCGGCGCCGCCTTGGCGGGCCAGCACGCCCGCGCCGCCGGCCAGAAGGCAGGCCGCGGCGAGGGCCGAAGCGGTGAGGGTCAACTTGTTCAGGAACATGGCGGTCGTCACCCCTTTCGCCAGGGCGGCCGCGCCGGCCGCCGTCGCCGAAGTCGAGAGCGTTCCCGCCGCGGCACGCGCCGCGGCGGCGAGGGTCGATTCGGTCAACGCGGTCGGGACCGCCGTAAGGGCCCTCGGCGCCACGGAAAGCCCGGCCGGCGCGAGGCCGCGGCGGTCGAGGCGGCGGCGCAGGCGGTCGCGCGCCGAGGCCATCCGGCTCCGGACCGTCCCCACCGGACACCGCAGCCGGAGCGCCGCCTCCTCGTGGGTCAGCCCTTCGAGGTAGCAGAGGACGATCGGGGCGCGGAACTTCTCCGGCAGCCGGCCGATCTCCTCGTCGAGGACCGACCGCAACTCGTGGCGGTCGGCGTCGGCGGCCGGCGTCAAGGCCACGGTCTCGACCTCCCCGCCCGGCCGCTCGCGGTCGCGCCGGAGGGCCGACCGGGCCCGCGCCCGGGCGGTGACTTTCCGCGCGACCCCGAACAGCCAGGGGCCGAGGTGGTCGGCGTCGCGGAGCGAGCCGGCCTTGCGGACCAGGACGAGGAAGGTCGCCTGGAAGGCGTCCTCGACGTCGTGCGGGTCGTCCAGCCCCCGGCGGCAGACGCCCAGGACCATCGGCCCGTGGCGGGCCACGATCGCCTCGAAGGCGGCCGCGTCGCCCCCGCGCGTGAACCGCTCCAGGAGCGGCCCCTCGCCCAGGGACGCGACGGTCCCCCGGCCGAACAGCCGGTGCAACGGTTCCAGCACGGCGCCGTAACGCCCGTTCGCCATCGGCCGTCCCCTCCCCCGACGTCGCGTTGACCGAATCCCCCAGGTACTGCACGCCCCGGGACGTCCAATCGCGCTTTTTCGGAATTCGTTGCGGGAACTGACCCGGCCCAATGGCCCTCGCCCCGTTAACGCCCCGCGTTCGGTGGCGCTTTCGGCCGCGCGGGGGGGAGCACGTCGGGTCGGGGGTGGCGGTCGGTGACGACCGGCCCGGCGCCGGCCTCGGCGTCGTCCCAGAGCGCGGCGAGCCGGGCGCGGGCGTCGGCGGGGGTGGCCCCGAGGGCCAGGGCAGAGACCCGGGCCCCCAGGGCGCGCATCCGGTCCACGTCCAGGACGTTCGAGTCGGTCAACGTTTTGAGCATCGCGCGGGTCTCGGCGACGGCCCCGCGCCAGGCGGCCGGGCTGACGTCCCAGGGCGAGACCACGGCGGCGACGGCCGCGGCCCCGCCGCAACCCGCGGCGCGCACGGCCGCGGAATCGGGCCGCTCGCCCGCCGGCACGATCGAGGCGAACGGCTCGGCCGCCGCGACCACCACCCGCGCCCCGTACGCCTGCCGCTCCTGGTAGCGCTCCCGCCACTGGCGGAAGACCAGGTAGAGCGTCCCCCAGAGGACCAGCACGCCCACCACCGAGGCCGTGACGAACACCCGGCCCGAGCGCCAGAAGCCGCCCCCGTCTCGTGGGTCGTCCTCCGGCGGCGCCGGCACGACCACCGCGTCGATTCCGAGCCCCCTCGGTCGGTCGATCCGCACCCGCCCGCGTCCCGGCCGTCGGCCGCCCGCCCCGTTCCCCCCGGGGTCACCGTTGCCCGTCATCGCGATCTCGCCCCGAGGCCGGCCCGAACACCCGAACTTCAGTGTAGACCCCTCCCGCCCCGGCGGGAAGGGATGACGCGGGCCGGGGCGGTCGCCGCACGGGCGCCACGCTTAACCCTGTTTTCCCCGGAACCGCCCGAGGAATTTCCCGGCGACCTCGACCAGGTCGGTCCGCCCGACGGGCGTGGCGACGTAGCCGACGACGTAGGCGAGGGAGCAGGCGGCGAGGTGGAGCCCCAGGGGGAGCCAGCGGGCCGGCGACATCCCCCCCTTCGGGCTCGGGTGCAAGGGGAACATGGTGAGCACCAGCGCCGTTAGGCCCAGCGCGGCCGCGGCGGCCGCCGGGGCGCTTACGGTCCGCGCCAGGAACGTCCGCGGCCGGATCTTCAGCACCCGGAAGACGTACACGCCGGGGATCAGCAGGTTCGAGAAGAGGGTCGTCAGGACGGTCCCCCAGATCACCCCCGCGACGCCGAGTTGGCGGGTCAGGTAATAGCTCAGCGGCAGGTTCACGAGCGCCCCCCCCAGCGCGGCCAGGGCGACGACCTCGACCTTGTTCATCCCGAACGCCGCCTGCACGGGGACCGACAGCACCAGAGGGATCGTCGCGACGAGGAAGAGCCGCAGCAGGGGCGCCTCGGCCGCGGCGTCGTAGCCGAGCTTGTCGCCGACCCAGAGGGTCAGGAACGGTCCGGCGTAGATCGCGGCCAGGAGCCCCACCGGCAGCAGCGCGGCGATGTGCAGGCGGGTGGCGTCGTACTTGATCCGGTCGAGCGCCGCCTCGTCGCGCGCCGCGACCAGGCTGGCGACCGCCGGCATCACCATGTACGCCAGCGTCCAGCCCGTCTGCCGGATCTGGAGGAACGGCTTGCTCACCGCCAGGTACACGGAGTTGGCCGCGTCGGGGTCGACCGTCGCGAACCCGAGGATCGCCGTGTCCACCTTGTCGGCCAGCACGACGCTGAGCTGCACGAGGAACATGTAGAAGCTGATGTGGATCAGCGACTTGTAGTCTTCCAGCCGGGCGCCGCCGAAGTGCGGCACGTGCCCCAGTTCGCCGACCACCACCCAGAGCGCCGGGATGATGACCAGGGCGATCTGCGCCAGCGTCTGCGCCACGACGATCGCGAAGAAGTCGACCCCGGCGTGGACCCCTCCCCAGAGGATGACGAACCGGAGCACGACCACGGCCATTTCCAGCCGGGGCATGAAGTCGTACCGCCGGGCCGCCTGGAGCACGCTGGAGAGGACCGCCGAGAGCCCGTAGAACGGCGCCGTCGCCACCTGGAGCCAGAGCAGCTTGACGATCAGCCGGTACGACTCGCCGTGGTAGTTCGAATACGGCAGGGCCACGTACGCCACGCCCAGCAGCGCCGCCATCTGCACCAGCGCCATCGCCGCGTAGAAGTTCATCCCGCAGGCGATCGCCCGGTCGACCCCGTCGCGGTCCCCCCGGGTCCAGCGCTCGGCCACCTGGCGCTGGAGCGCCGAGCTCATCCCGAACTCGAACAGCATCTGGAAGAAGCCGAAGCCCCAGGCGAACCCGTAGGCCCCCGACATCTTCCCGATCGCCTGGAGGATCAGCGGGATCGTCCAGAGCGAGAACAGCACCTGGAGCGGGGTGCGCAGCGCCAGCCACAGCGTGCCGCTAAACAGACGCCCCAACACCGGCGGCTGTTTCTTCGCGCCGTGCGGCGTCGTCGCGGCCGTACTCACGGAATCCTTCCCCGGGGCCTCGATGACCGTCACCCTCCCTCCTTCGGGCCGACAACCCGGGCCACATCATAGCCGCCCCCCGCGCGCCGCCAAAAGGCCAATCGGGCGGGGAAGACGGGGGCAAATGGGCAAACCGGGCGGTCCCGGCGGTCGGACGGTCGTGGCCGCCGGGCGGCCCCGCCCCGCTCGGTCTTGAGGTCGTGATCCGCACCTGTTCACCGACAGCAAATGCCGACGCGGGCCGGGCGGGCCCCGCGCCGGCAAGGCCGGGGGCGCGGGCGGACGGATCGGGGCGAGAAGATATCTGTACAGCAAATCCCCGGTGTTGCCCTTGTCAGCCGCGGCGGGGGCGGGTTTAATGTTGAGGGAAAGGCAACCAGAAGTCGCCCAAGGGACGCGGGAAATCGCGGGTATTCCCGCGCGTCCGATCCGGGCCCGGAGGCTTTTCCCCGATGCAAGACCGCATCGCCTATCTCGGCATCACGTTCGACGACGTCCTGCTCGAGCCGGGCTATTCCGAGCTGCTCCCACGTCAGGTCGAAACCCGCACGCAGCTCACCGCGCAGATCGCGCTGAACATCCCGATCCTGTCGTCGCCGATGGACACCGTCACCGAGGCGGAGTTGGCCATCGCGCTGGCGCAGGAGGGGGGCCTCGGCGTCATCCATAAGAACATGTCGGTCGAGGAGCAGGCGCGCGAGGTCGACAAGGTCAAGCGGTCCGAGAACGGGATCATCGTCGACCCGATCACCCTGCCGCCGACGGCGACGGTCGGCCAGGCGCGCGAGATCATGCGCGGGCACAACATCTCGGGGGTGCCGATCACGGTCAACGGCAAGCTCCGGGGCATCCTGACCCGCCGCGACCTCCGCTTCCTCGAATCGAACGACATCCGGATCGAAGAGGTGATGACGAAGGAGAACCTCGTCACCGCCCCGGCCGACACGTCGTTGGAAGAGGCTGACCGGATTTTAACGAAGAATAAGGTCGAGAAACTTCTGCTGGTTGACGATGAATACCGGCTGAAGGGCCTGATCACGATCAAGGACATCGACAAGCTGCACCGCTACCCGCACGCGTGCAAGGACGCGCGGGGGCGGCTCCGGGCGGGGGCGGCGGTCGGGGTCCACGACTACGAGCGGATCGGCGCCCTGATCGAGGCCGACGTCGACGTCCTGATCGTCGACTCGGCGCACGGCCACAGCCTGAACGTGATCGAGACGGTCAAGCGGATCAAGAAGGACTACACGATCGAGGTCGTCGCCGGGAACGTGGCGACGGCCGAAGGGACCAGGGCCCTGATCGACGCCGGGGCCGACGCCGTGAAGGTGGGCATCGGGCCGGGGTCGATCTGCACGACCCGCGTGGTTTCGGGGGTGGGTGTGCCGCAAATCACCGCGATCGACCACTGCGCCAAGGCCGCCGCCGGCCGGGTCCCGGTGATCGCCGACGGCGGCATCCGCTACTCGGGCGACGTGACCAAGGCCCTGGCCGCCGGCGCCCACTGCGTGATGATCGGCGGCCTCTTCGCGGGCCTCGCCGAGAGCCCCGGCGACACGATCATCTACCGCGGCCGGAGCTTCAAGACGTACCGCGGCATGGGCTCGCTCGGGGCGATGGCCAAGGGGTCGCACGAGCGGTACCGCCAGGAGGGGCCGAGCCGGGCGTCGGCCGACGGCAAGAACGGCCCGCCGCAGAAGCTCGTCCCCGAAGGGGTGGAGGGGCGCGTCCCCTACAAGGGCCCGCTCGCCGACTACGTCTTCCAACTGGTCGGCGGCCTCCGCGCCGGGATGGGCTACTGCGGCACCCGCACGATCGAGGAGCTCCGCACCAAGGCCCGGTTCATCCAGGTCACCGGCGCCTCGGTCCAGGAAGGCCACCCGCACGACATCGTGATTACGCAGGAAGCGCCCAACTATTCCAGCTTCACCAGTGAGGCCGAGTCCGGGCGCGGCTCGGTCTGAATGTAAATTCGAAATCAAGAGGGTGGGCGGTCGGCGGCCGATGACCGACAAGGGCCGAGTTGATTCGGACCGTGTCGATCCGCCGCCGGTCGCCCGACCGACTCGCGGACCGTCTCGTTTTTTTTGGAAGTCCCGCCCGGGAAGATCGGGCGGGTGGATGTCCCTGTTATCCTGCCGGACTCCCCGCGCGTCGAACCGCGCGGGGGGGACGGGACCGGGTGAAGCGAAGGATTCGCGTCCCCTCGGGTTCGGGCCCGGCCTCTTCGAGTCGCATCACGTCTTTGCGGCCCAGGCCCGGTCGGTTTCAGCCCGTTAGCAAGAAGCAAGGAGGCGTGGCGTGCGTCGCCCAACTTCGGCCCTGGCCTCGGCGGTCCTCGGGACGGCCCTGGCGGCCTCAACGGTCTCGGCCCAGCAGACCGCACCGGGGCTCCCCCCCGACGCGGGGGCGTCGGCGGCGTCGGCCGCGGC
>Ga0164243_10008071_pt1 | contig 15593 bp, 21 predicted proteins | sample OricompcompostOP_FD_108781 | JGI IMG/M metagenome (GOLD analysis project Ga0164243, IMG submission 108781) | Organic Plus compost microbial communities from Emeryville, California, USA - Original compost - Organic plus compost (OP) | ecosystem: Engineered > Solid waste > Mixed feedstock >...
GGCCCTGCTCGACAATTCGGCGCGGCCCTCCGGCGCGCTGGTCTATGCCGGACCCGACGGCCAGAACCTGACCGAGGACCAGTTCGAGCGCCTCAAGGGCGAACTGGAGGAGCAGTTCCAGGGTGCGCGCAATGCCGGGCGGCCGCTGCTGCTCGACGGCGGGCTGGATTGGAAGGCCATGGCGCTGACCCCGAAGGACATGGATTTCGTCGAGGCGCGCAACGGCGCCGCCCGCGAGATCGCGCTCGCCTTCGGTGTGCCGCCCATGCTGCTCGGCATCCCCGGCGACAACACCTACGCCAACTACCAGGAGGCCAATCGCGCGCTGTGGCGCCAGGCCGTTCTGCCGCTGCTCAACCGCGTGCTGCAGGACCTGACGCACTGGCTGGCTCCGGCCTACGGCGCGGAACTGCGCCTCGAACCCGACCTCGACCGCGTGGAGGCCCTGGCTCCCGAGCGGGAATCGCTGTGGCGCCGCGTGGGCGATGCCGCCTTCCTGAGTGATGACGAAAAGCGCGCCGCCGTCGGTTACGGCGCCGCGCTGAGAGAGTGAGTGCCATGTTCGACGTCCTGCAAAACATCCTCGACCGGGGCGATCTCGCCCATCTGGCCTTCTTCATCTTCGCGGTGGCGGGATGGACGGCCTTCCTGATGTCGTTCCGAGAGCTGCAGGCGGCGAACCGGCGCTTCGACCTCTTCGTGCGCGAACTCGCGCTGTTCAACGACCGCTTCTATGGAGACTGACATGACCGCCGAGCCCTCCGGGACGTTTTCGCAGCCCGAACTGGTGATCCGAACCTTCGTCGCCGCGCTCCACCGCCTGACGCGCGCCCGCACCATGGCGCGCGGCTGAGGGAGGCCTGATCCCATGCCCGCTTCCTGGACACCCGTGACCGAAACCAAGCGCCTGGCGCGGCCGCCGCGTGCGGTGGCGGCCGGCGGCGTCATCTCCGGCTATGCCAGCCTGTTCGGCGAGGTCGACCTCGGCGGCGACCTGGTGGTGAAGGGCGCCTTTGCCGACAGCTTGCGCCGGCAGGGCCCCGGCCGCGTGCGCATGCTCTTCCAGCACGATCCCTCCCAGCCCATTGGGGTGTGGGACGAGATCCGCGAGGACAGCATGGGCCTGCGCGTGCGCGGGCGGCTGGCGCTTCGGGTCGAGAAGGCGCGCGAGGTCTGGGCGCTGATCCAGGATGGGGCCATCGACGGCCTCTCCATCGGCTTCAAGACGGTGCATGCCCGGCGCGACGCCAGGAGCGGCGTGCGCCGGCTCGAGCGCGTCGATCTCTGGGAAATCTCCGTCGTCACCTTTCCCATGCTGCCCGAGGCGCGCATCGCCGCGGCGAAATCCTCGGGCACCGCCTTTTCGCCGCCGCGCTCCGGACCGCCGCTGTTGCGCAGCTCCGCGCGGGCCGCCGCCGAGGCGCTCTTCCGCTCCTGACCGCTTCTCTCCCGAGAAGTCTCCGGCCGCCTTTCAGGGCGGCTTTTTTCATGCCCGAGAAAGGCACTCCATGACCCAGCAAGACCATTCCCGCGCGCCGGAGGCCAAGGCGGCGGACGCGATCCCGACCACGAGCGAGGTGGTTGACGCCTACGACGCCTTCATGCGCGCCTTCGAGACCTATCGCGAGGCCAATGACGAGCGGTTGAGCGAGATCGAGCAGCGCCTCACCGCCGACCCGCTGACCGAGCAGAAGCTGATCCGCATCGACGCCGCGCTCGACCGCCACAAGGACGTGCTGGACCAGCTCGTGCTGAAGACCCGCCGCCCGGCTCTGGGCGATGACGGCGAGCGCAACAGCCTCGGCGCCCGCGAGCGCAAGGCCGCCTTCGAGAGCTATGTCCGCCGTGGCGACGCCTCCGCGCTGGTGCGGCTCGATGCCAAGAGCATGAGCGTCGGGAGTGGCAGCGACGGCGGCTACCTCGTCCCCGACGAGACCGAGCGCGAGATCGGCCGCCGGCTGGCCCAGAGCTCGCCGATCCGCGCCATTGCCGGCCACCGCGCCATCTCGGCCTCGGTCTACAAGAAGCCCTTCGCCACCAGCGGCTTCGCCACCGGCTGGGTCGGCGAGACCGACACCCGCAGCCAGACCACGACGCCGACGCTGGACGAGCTCGAATTCCCGGCCATGGAGCTCTACGCCATGCCGGCGGCGACCCAGACGCTGCTGGACGACTCGGCGGTGGATCTCGACCGCTGGATCGCGGAGGAGGTAGACAACGCCTTCGCCGCGCAGGAGACCGCGGCCTTCGTCAACGGCGACGGCATCAAGAAGCCCACTGGCTTCCTGAGCTATGACAAGGTGGCCGAGGCCTCCTGGGCCTGGGACAAGATCGGCTACATCGCCACCGGCACCGACGGCGCCTTTTCCGCGACCGACCCGGCCGCGGCGCTGCTCGACACCGTCTATGCGCTCAAGGCCGGCTACCGCCAGAACGGCCGCTTCGTGCTCAACCGCCGCACCCAGGCCGCCGTGCGCAAGCTGAAGGACGGCGATGGCCGCTATCTCTGGCTGCCGCCGGCGCAGGCGGGCGCTGCGGCGACGTTGCTGGGCTTCCCGGTCTCCGAAGTCGAGGACATGCCCGATATCGCCAGCGACGCTTTTGCCATGGCCTTCGGCGATTTCGCTCGCGGCTATCTGGTGGTCGACCGGCTGGGCGTGCGCGTGCTGCGCGATCCCTATTCGGCCAAGCCCTATGTGCTCTTCTACACCACCAAGCGCGTTGGCGGCGGCGTGCAGGACTTCGACGCCATCAAGCTCCTGAAGTTCGGCGTGAGCTGACGCCTCGCCAGCGCCCGAGCCCCGGCTGCATAAGCCGGGGCTTTTCCTTTTCCCGATGTTCAATGAGGGCGGCCATGCCCCTGATCCTGCTCAGCGGGCCGGAGGACGAACCTCTCGGCCTGGCCGAAGCCAAGGCCTTCCTGCGCGTCGAGCATAGCGACGATGACACCCTGATCGCGGCGCTGTGCAAGGCCGCACGGCTGCAGGTCGAGTGTGCCACGGGCAGACGCTATGGCGACCAGCTCTGGCGGCTCGTGCTCGATGCCTGGCCGGAATGCGGGCTGGTGCGCCTGCCGCTTGCGCCCGTTTCCGCCGTGGAGGCTGCGCGGCTGCGCGACCTGGCCGGTGCGGAGACGATTATCGACACGACGGCCTGGGTCCTCGACCCGGCAGGTTCGCGCCTTGTCGTGTCCTCGGCGCCCATGCCGCTGCGCGCCTTCGCCGGCATCGAGATTGATCTTGCCGCCGGAGGGGCGGCGCCGGAGTCCGTGCTGCAGGCCACGCGTCTGATCGTGGCGCACTGGTACGAGAACCGCTCCACCGGCGATGCCGGGCAAGGGCTCGGCGTGCCGCCGGCCGCGCTGCCGCTGATCGCCGCCGAGCGGCGGCTGCGGGTCTGAGCGCCATGGCCGTGACCATGCCTTCCATCGGCCGCATGCGCCGCCGCCTTATGCTGGAAGCGCCGGTCGAGACGGCGGACGGCGCCGGCGGCGTTGTCCGCAACTTCGCCCCCGTCGCGACGCTGTGGGCGGCGGTGGAGCCGCTGTCGGCGGGGCCGAGCTTCGAGACCGACCGGCTCGGCCAGGTGGTGACGCACCGCGTCACCCTGCGCTTCCGCGACGGTGTCACCACGCTGCATCGGTTCCGGGACGGAACCCGGATTCACCAAATTCGTTCTGTTTTCGCGGGCGCGGAAGATCGCTTCCTCGTCGCGCTGACCGAGGAGTTCACCTCATGAGGTTCTGGCTCGATATCGACCGTTTCGAGGGCTTCGCGAACCGGCTCGCCGTGCATCTCGGCAGCCGCGTGGACGCGCTCCTGGCGCGCCGTCGCGAAGGCCGCGTGTTCATCGAGCACAGCGGCTGGATGCTGGGCGGCGAGGCCTGGCCGGCCGCCGTTCCCGCGCGCGCCGCCCGCCGCGGCGCCATGCGCCGGTGAGCGCCGCGCTCGAACTGCGCAAGGCGGTGTACAGCCGCCTGGCGCAGGACACCGCGCTGTCGAACCTGCTTGGCGGCGCGAAGGTCTTCGACGAAGTGCCGCCCTCCGCGGGCGCGCCCTTCATCGTCCTTGCCGACATCGAAAGCCGCCTGGCCGGCGCTCTGCCCGAGGAGGGCGAGGAGCACCGCCTGGCGGTGAATCTGTGGTCGGACGCCGGAGGGCTGGCCGAGGCATTGGGTGCCGCCGCGCAGGTGGCGCACGACCTCGACGGCGCGGATCTCGCGCTGGAGGGCTACCGCCTCGCCAATCTGCGCTGGCTCGCCACCGATGCGCGCCGCGCTCCCGACGGCCGCCACCGCGTGGCTATCTTGCGTTTTCGCGCCCTGACGGAACCGCTGACCACCTAGAGCGCTTATCTTCCCGGACGTTCTCTCGTTTCCCCCCAACTTCCCCGCCCCCGCTTTTCCCAAGCGGGGGCTTTTTCATTTCCTGAGGCCAGTTATGGGCGCTCAGAAGGGCAGGGACCTGCTGCTCAAGATCGGCGATGGCGCCGGCGGCTTCACCACGCTTGCCGGTCTGCGGGCGCGCGGCATCACCTTCAACGCCGAGACGGTGGACGTGACCCATGCCGAAAGCGTGGGCCGCTGGCGCGAACTGCTCGATGGCGCCGGCGTCAAGCGCGCCAGTCTCTCCGGCGCGGGCATTTTCCGCGACGAGGCGAGCGATGCGCTGGCCCGCCAGGCCTTTTTCGACGGAACGGTGCAGCCCTGGCAGGTGGTGGTGCCGGATTTCGGCACGCTGGAAGGCCCCTTCCAGATCACCAGCCTCGAATATCGCGGCGACCACAGCGCCGAGGTCACCTTCGACATCGCGCTGGAAAGCGCGGGCGCGCTCAGCTTCACGGCGCTCTGATGGCCAACCGCCACCGCGGCGAGATCGACGCCGAACTGGGCGGCCGCCGCCTCACGCTGTGCCTGACGCTCGGCGCGCTGGCGGAGCTGGAGGCCGCTTTCGGCGCGGATGACCTTTCCGCGCTGGCCAGCCGCTTCTCCTCCGGAAGGCTCTCCGCGCGTGACGCCATCCGCATTCTCGGCGCGGGCCTGCGCGGCGGCGGCAATGCGCTCTCCGACGAGGAGGTCGCGGCGCTGACCGCCGAGGGCGGCCTCGCCGGGCATCTTCGCGTGGTTGCGAATCTGCTCGCCGCCACCTTCGGCAGTTCGGAAGCCGGGGAGGGCAGCGGCGAATCGCGCCCTTTCCCTGGGACGAGGTGATGGCGCTCGGGCTGGGCGTGCTGCAGCTCCCGCCCGCCGCCTTCTGGACCATGACGCCCGCCGAACTGGCCGCTGCCGTTCGAGGCCTATTCGGCGGAGCTGAACCCACCGCACCGCCCGGCCGCGCCGAGCTTTCCCGCCTGATGGCCCGCTTTCCAGACTGAGGATTTCCCGCAATGCCCTGGGACGACGACCAGACGTTGAGTGTGGCGGTCGATGCCGACACCAGCGAATTGCAGCGCGCGCTCGACGATGCCGACCGCATGGCCAAAAATTTCGGCCGCTCGCTCGCCGGCGCGCTGGATGGCGCGGCCGTGCGCGGGCGTTCGCTGACCGACGTTCTCCGCGGCGTCGGCACGCGCCTGAGCGATCTCGCGCTGAAGGCCGCGCTGCAGCCGGTGGAGCAGGGCATTTCCGGCCTCGTCTCCGGCCTGTTCTCCCAGGTAACGCCCTTTGCCAAGGGCGGCGTGGTCGGCGCGCCGACCTACTTCCCGACAGGTCGTGGCCTCGGTGTCATGGGCGAGGCCGGGCAGGAGGCGGTGATGCCGCTGGCGCGCGGGCCGGATGGCCGCCTTGGTGTCCGCGCCGCGGGCGGCGCGGGTGGACCGAACATCACCGTCAACATCTCGACGCCCGACATCGAAGGCTTCCGCCGCTCCGAGGCGCAGGTCTCCGCCGCGCTGGCCCGCGCCGTGGCGCGCGGCAAGAGAGCTCTCTGATGGCGAGCGGCTTCCATGAAGTGCGCTTTCCGCTCGAGGTTGCGCTTGGCGCGCGCGGCGGACCGGAGCGCTCGACCGACGTGGTGACGCTCGGCTCCGGCAGCGAGCAGCGCAATGCACGCTGGGCGCATGCCCGCCGCTGGTGGGATGCGGGCTGGGGCGTGAAGAGTTTTTCCGCGCTGGCCGAGGTCGTCGCGTTCTTCGAGGAGCGGCGCGGGCGGCTTTACGGCTTCCGCTGGCGCGACCGGCTGGATCACGCCTCCGCCGCGCCGGGCGCCGCGATCTCCCCGACAGACCAGATTCTCGGCACCGGCGACGGCGCCACGCGCAGCTTCAGCCTGGCCAAGACCTATGGCAGCGGCGACGATCCCTACCGCCGGCCCATCACCAAGCCGGTGGAGGGCAGCGTCCGCGTGGCGGTCAGCGGCGCAGAGCTGGAAAGCGGCGCCTTCGCCGTGGACACCGCGACCGGCGAAATCACGCTCGCCACCGCGCCCGCCGTCGGGCAGAGCGTTAGCGCCGGTTTCCTCTTTGACGTGCCGGTGCGCTTCGACACCGACTTCCTTGAGGTCGATCTCGCCGCCTTCGAGGCCGGCGCCATCCCCTCCATCCCCGTCATCGAAATCCGCGTCTAACGACCATGCGCAGCTTCACCGAAAATTTCGCCGCGCACATCGCCGGCGAGGCGACGACGCTTTGCCGCTGCTGGCGCGCCACGCGCCGCGACGGCGCGGTGCTCGGCTTCACCGATCACGATTCCGACCTCTCTTTCGACGGCGCGCTCTTTCGTGCTGGCACGGGCCTTTCCGCCGCCGAGACCACGACCGGCTCGGGCTTTGCGGTCGGTGGTGGCGAGGCGGCGGGGGCGCTGGGCTCCGACAGCCTGACCGAGGCGGATCTGGCCGCCGGGCTGTGGGACAGCGCGCAGGTCGAGGTGTTTCTGGTCAACTGGCGTGACGTGTCCGAGCGCGCGCGGCTGGCGGTCAGCGAGATCGGCGAGGTGCGGCGCACGGGCGAGGGCTTCACCGCCGAACTGCGCTCGCTGGCGCATCGGCTGGAGGCGAAGCGCGGCCGCCTGTTCGCGCAGGGCTGCGACGCCGCCTTCGGCGACGCTCGCTGCGGCATGGACACCAGCGACCCGCGCTGGCGCGGCGAGGGCACGGTCAGCGCCGTGCCGGGCGGCTTTTCTGTCCTGGCCTCGGGGCTCGAGGCTTACGACGACGGCGCCTTCACCGGCGGGCTCGTGACGTGGACCAGCGGCGCCAATGCCGGGCTTCGTTCGGAGGTGCGCGAGCACCGCAAGGATGCGGATGGCGCGCGGCTTTCCTTCTGGAGCGAACCCCCCTTCGACGCCGCGCCGGGTGATGCCTTCTCCGTCGTCGCGGGCTGCGACAAGCGTTTCGAAACCTGTCGAGACCGCTTCGACAACCTTCTGAATTTCCGTGGCTTTCCGCACATGCCCGGCACCGATCGGGCCCTGGCTTATCCCAATGCCGAGGACGGCAATCTCGATGGCGGGAGCCTGTTCAAGTGACGCCTGAAGACATCATCGCCGAGGCGCGAAGCTGGATTGGCACGCCCTATGCCCATCAGGGCAGTTTGAAAGGTGTGGGCTGCGACTGCATCGGCCTGGTGGCCGGCGTCTGGCGTGCGCTGATCGGCCCGCTGCCGCTCAGCCTGCCGCCCTATGCGCCGGACTGGGCCGAGGTAGCCACGGGCGAGCCTTTGGCCGAGGCGGCGCGGGTGCATCTCGTCGAAAAGTCGCTCGGGCCCATCGATCCCGCCGACGTGCTGCTCTTCCGCTGGCAGCCGGGCGTGGCGGCCAAGCATGTCGCCATCGCGTCCAGGCCCGGTTTCATGGTCCACGCGCATGACGGCGCCTGCGTTTCCGAAGTGGCGCTCTCGCCCGGCTGGCGGCGCAAGCTGGCCTTCCGTTTTTCCTTTCCCGATCTCGGCTGAGAGGCCCGCATGGCAACCCTGATCCTGCAGGCCGCGGGCGCGGCCGCCGGCGGCGTGCTCGGCCCTGCCGGGGCCATGATCGGCCGCGCGGTGGGCGGGCTGGCCGGCGCGGCGCTGGACCGCGCGGTACTCGGAGGCGGCGGCACGCGCACCGTCACGGCCGGCTCCGCCAAGCTCAAGGACATCGAGGTCACGGCCTCGACCGAGGGCAGCGCCATTCCCCGCGTCTATGGGCGCGCCCGAGTGGCCGGCCAGATCATCTGGGCCACGCGCATCCTGGCCGTGACGACGACGCGGACCAGCTCGGTTTCGGGCGGCGGCAAGAGTTCCGGCGGCCACAGCAGCAAGACCAAGGTGAAGACGAAGACCACGGCCTATTACGCCAATCTGGCGCTCGGGCTGTGCGAGGGGCCGATCGCGCGCATCGGCCGGGTCTGGGCCGACGGCAAGCCACTCGACACCTCGCGCCTCAACATGCGGCTCTACACAGGCACTGACGACCAGATGCCCGACCCGCTGATCGTGGCCAAGGAAGGCGCGGAAAACGCCCCGGCCTACCGCGGCATGGCCTATGTGGTGTTCGAGCGCCTGGCCCTGGCGCGCTTCGGCGACCGGGTGCCGCAACTGGCCTTCGAGGTCATCCGTCCCATCGGCGCGCTGGAGCAGGCGGTGCGCTCGGTGACGCTCATCCCCGGCGCCACCGAATTCGGCTACGACACGCGTCCCGTGGCGCGCATTCTGGGCATCGGCGCCAGCGCCTCCGAGAACCGTCACGTCACCGGCGCCACGACCGATCTCGCCGCGGCGATGGACGAGCTGGAAACGCTCTGCCCCAATCTCGAACACGTTTCGCTGGTGGTGTCGTGGTTCGGCGACGATCTGCGCTGCGGCACCTGCACGGTCGCCCCGCGCGTGGACTCCAAGATCAAGCGCACGAGCGGCGGCACCTGGACCGTGGCGGGCCTCAACCGCGGCAGCGCGCGGCTGGTCTCCAGCTATGACGGCCGCCCGGCCTATGGCGGCACGCCCTCCGACTTAAGCGTCATCCGCGCCATCCAGGACCTGAAGGCGCGCGGTCTCAAGGTCACGCTCTATCCCTTTCTGATGATGGACATTCCGGCCGACAACGTGCTGCCGGATCCGCACACCGGAACGGCGCCGCAGCCGGCTTTTCCCTGGCGCGGGCAGATCACCTCCGCGGCTTCCGGCACGGCGGATGCGACGGCCGAGACGGATCATTTCTTCGGCCATGCCGCGCCGGGCCATTTCCACGTCTCGGGCTCGTCGGTCGGCTATTCCGGCCCCGGCGAATGGAGCTGGCGGCGCTTCGTCTTGCACATGGCCGCACTTGGCAAGGCGGGGGGCGGCGTGGACGCCATGCTGATCGGCTCCGAGTTCCGCGAGCTGACCCGCGTGCGCGACGAAGTGGGCGCCTATCCCGCCGTGGCCGAGCTGATCTCGCTCGCGGCCGATGTGCGCATGCTCTGCGGCACGGAGACGAAGATCACCTATGCCGCCGACTGGACCGAATATGGCGCTCATGTGCTGGACGGCGGCGCGGAGCTGCGCTTCCCGCTCGACCCGCTCTGGGCCAGCGACGCTATCGACGCGGTCGGCGTCGACTGGTACGCGCCCATGGCCGACTGGCGCGAGGAGGCGGGCCATGCCGACGCCGCGCTCGCGGCCTCGATTTACGACCGGAATTATCTCGCCGGAAACGTCACCGGCGGCGAGGACTACGACTGGTACTACGCCAGCGATGCGGACCGCGTGGCGCAGGTACGGACGCCGATAACGGACGGGCTCGGCAAGCCGTGGGTTTTTCGGGCCAAGGATCTCGCGAACTGGTGGGCGGAACCGCATATCGAGCGCGTGGACGGTGCGGAGCTTTCCACGCCGACCGCCTGGGTGCCGCAGTCGAAGCCGATCTGGCTGACCGAGTTCGGCTGCCCGGCCATCGACAAGGGCGCCAACGAGCCCAACGTCTTCCCCGATCCGAAATCCGCCGCGTCCGGCGTGCCGCACTTCTCCAACGGCCACCGTGACGACCAGATGCAGCGCGCAGCTTTGCAGGCCATGCTCCACCGCTGGGATCCGGGGGGCGGCGGCAATCCGGTCTCGCCGCTTTATGGCGGGCCCATGGTCGATCCGGAGCGCATCACTTTGTGGACCTGGGATGCGCGGCCCTATCCCGTCTTCCCGCTGTCGGTCGGCGTCTGGGCGGACGGCCCGGCGCACGAGACCGGCCATTGGCTGACCGGGCGGCTGGGGCAGACGCCGCTCGCCGATCTGGTGAGCGCGCTGGCGCAGGAGGGCGCCAGCGTCGAGACCGATTCCGCCGCGCTGATCGGCGTGGTCGACGGCTATTCGCTCGACCGTCCGGCCTCGGTGCGCGAGGCGCTGGAGCCGCTGGCCGACCTCTTCGCCTTCTCGGTGGTGGAGCGCGAAGGAAAACTCGTCTTCCGGCCGCGCGGGCAGGGGGAGCCGGTCTCCTTCGCCGTGGACCAGCTGGCGGTCGAGGGCGGCAAGCGCCCGGAGCCGGCTCTGGTCCGCGCGCAGGAAAGCGAGATCGCCACGGAAATCGCCATCGGCTTTTCCGACACCGCCGAATTCCGCTCCCGCGTGGCGCGCGGCAAGAGGCAGGCGGCCGACATTCCGAACGTGGACAGCGTGGACACCGCGCTTGTTGCCGATCCCGAGGAGATGGCGCGGCGCGCCGAGATCCGCCTGCAGGACCTGTGGGTGGCGCGCGAGCAGGCGGGCTTTGCGTTGCCGCCCTCGGCGCTGGCGCTGGAGCCGGGCGACATGGTTTCGCTTCCGGTCGGCGCGCGGCAGCGGCTGTTCGAGATCACCTCCATCGCCGATGGCGCGCTGCGCCGCGTCGAGGCCGTGGCCATCGCGCCCGACATCTTCGACGCGCCCAAGCCGCGCCGCGCGGCGGGCACCGTGTCGGTCCCCGCGCTGCCGGGTCCGCCGCAGGTCATGGTGCTCGACCTGCCGGCCTCGCAGGACGACGGCGTGCTCTCCTGGGCCGCGGTGGCGGCGGAACCCTGGCCTGGCGGCGTGGTGCTGTGGCGCGAGAACGCCGGCAGCTTCGAGCCGGCCGCCGTCGCGGACCGCCCGGCCATTGTCGGCGAGACGGTGGACGCGCTTGGCCCCGGCCCCGTCTGGCGGCAGGACAGGGCCAACAGCGTCACCGTGACGATTTCCACCGGCGAGCTTTTCTCCAGCCCGCTCGAGGCCGTGCTGAACAGCGCCAACGCCGCCGCGATCCAGAACCCCGACGGAAGCTGGGAGGTGCTGCAGTTCTGCACCGCCGAGCTGACCGGCCCCGCGACCTACCGCCTGTCCGGCCTGCTGCGCGGGCAATCCGGCACGGAGCTTGAGGCAAGCGTCGTCAAGCCGCCGGGCAGCGCCTTCGTCCTGCTCGACGAGGCCCTGGTGCCGCTCGCCAGCGGCGTCGAGGCTCTGGGGAGGCCGGCGGTCTGGCGGGCGGCCGCATCCGGCGCCGACCACGCCGACCCCATGGCCGTGGAATGGACCTCGACGCCCTCCGGCACCGCGCTGCGGCCGCTGGAGCCGGTGCATCTCAAAGGCCACCGCACGGCGGACGGCGTCGCGCTGTCCTGGATCCGCCGCACGCGGCTTTCCGGCGATGCCTGGGAGGTGGCCGAGGTGCCGCTTGGCGAGGCCAGTGAGGCCTACCGCGTCGAGCTGTTGGACGGTGCGGGCGCGACGGTCCGCGCCTTCGACACGCCTGAGCCCGCGCTGTTTTACCCCGCCGCCGACGAGCTGGCCGATTTCAGCGCGGCGCAGGCGAGCCTCCGCATGCGCGTGGCGCAGGTCTCGGCGGTACTCGGCCCCGGCCGCTTCACGGAGCAAATCGTCCATGTCTGACACCACGCTGCATCTCGGCCTGCCGTTCCTCGCCGCCGCGCAGGCGCAGAAGCACGTCACCGTCAACGCCGCGCTGTCGCGCGTCGATGCCGTGACGCAGCTTTGCGTGCTCGACCGCACCCTGACCGCGCCGCCCGCCGCTCCGGCGGAGGGCGACCGGCATCTTGTTGCGGCGGGCGCCACCGATGCCTGGACCGGGCGCGATGGGCAGATCGCGGCCTTCACCGACGGTGCGTGGGATTTCTTCACGCCGGAGGAGGGCTGGCTGGTCTGGGTCGTGGCCGAGAACGCGCTACTGGTCTTCTCCGGCGGCGCGTGGAAGACGCCCGTCACCGGCACGATCGGCAATCTCGACGCGCTCGGAATCGGCACCGATCCCGACGCCACCAATCGTTTTGCCGCCAAGCTCAACAATGCGCTGTGGACCGCGCGCGGCGCCGGCGAGGGCGGCAGCGGCGACCTGCGCACCGTGCTGAACAAGGAGGCGGGAAGCAATGTGCTGACCCTCCTGTTCCAGAGCGGCTGGGCCGGCCGCGCGGAACTCGGCCTCGCCGGCGAGGACAATTTCACGCTGAAGGTCTGCGACGACGCCTGGGCCTGGCGCGAGGCGCTGCGGGTGGACCGCCTCACCGCCGAGGTGCGCACGCCCATAGGCCTCGCTACGCCCGCCCTGAACGGCGGCCCGCTTGGGGGCCTGCGCAACCTGCTGATCAATGGCGGCTTCACCATCAACCAGCGCGGCTTTGTAGGCGGCGTGCTGGCGGAAGGCGCCTATGGCGTCGACCGCTGGAAGGCGGGCGGTGGCGGCTGCACGCTCGCCATCTTGGATGATGTGGTGACGCTCACCGGCGCGCTGGTGCAGGTCATCGAGGCGCCGGACCTGGCCGGGCAGACCGTGACTTTGTCGGTCGAGGATCCGGACGCGGACCTTTCCGTCTCCGTCGGTGGCGCCGGCGGCACGATTGCCGCCGGGAGTGGCCGGCGCGGCGTGACGCTCAGTGTCCCCTCCGGCGAGACCGGCGATGTCGCGGTGACGATCACCGCCGCGAGCGAAACAAGCTTCCGCCGCGTCCAGCTCGAGATCGGCCCGCTGGCCACTCCCTTCGAGCGCCGCCCGGCGGGCCTCGAACTCGGCCTCTGCCGCCGCTATTTCCAGCGCTTCGGCGGCAATGACCCGGACGAGAATATCTGCCTCGGCTGCGTCACGGCGACGACGCTCTGGCGGGGTGCGCGGGTCTTCGATCCGCCCCTGCGGGCCGCGCCATCCGCCACCATCAATGGCGGCTTCACCCTGCTCGGCGCACCGCCGCCCAGTGGCCTGAGCTTCGCGCAGGCCACCCCGCGCGGCGTCGAAATCCAGGCGGCGATTTCCGGCGGCAGCGTTGGCGGGGCGGCGCTCCTGCGCGCGGCGGGCAGCCTTGCCAGCAGCCTCGATTTCTTCGCCGAACTCTAGAAGCGGCCTCCCATGAACGAGAACTTCGCGTCCGCGCTGGATTTCGTCCTGCGCCATGAGGGCGGCTATTCCGACAATCCGCGCGATCCCGGCGGCGCGACGAACCTCGGCATCACCCGCGCGACCCTGGCCCGCTGGCGGGGACGCGCCGTGGCCAAGGCGGAGGTGCGGGCGCTTTCGCGCACGGAAGCCGCGCGCATCTACCGCACGCTCTACTGGAACGCGATCTCCGCCGACGCCTTGCCAGCGGGGCTGGACCTCGCGCTGTTCGATTTCGCCGTGAATTCCGGCCCGGTGCGGGCGGCCTGCACGCTGCAGCGCCTGCTTGGTGTGGCGACTGATGCCGTCATCGGTCCGCAGACGCTGGCGGCCATCGCCCGCGCGGACCTGTCCGCGCTCATCCGCACCCTGTGCCAGAGCCGCGCCGGCTTCCTGCAGCGCCTGCCCATCTTCTCGCTGTTCGGCCGCGGCTGGCAGCGCCGCCTGGACGACCTTCAGGCCCGCGCGCTGCGGCTCGCCGGCCTCGCCCTTTCAACCCAACCAAAGGAGGACCCCATGTTTTCCGGAATCCGCGACATTCTCTCCTCCAAGACCGTCTGGGGCGCGCTGGTCGCGCTCGCCGCCCAGCTCTTCGCGCTGTCTGGCCTGCACATCGCCGCCGACGTGCAGTCCTCCATCGTCGATTTCATCCTGCAGCTTGTCGGCATCCTCGGCGCTGGCGTGGCACTGTGGGGGCGGATCGTGGCGGGCGAGAAGACGAAGTGAGAGGCAGCGGAATCAAAATCCGCTGCGCGGGGAGGGGCGCCGGTCGCCCCTCACGCGAACATCATCACCAACACCATGCTGACGACGATCAGGATCAGGCCGCCGACCAGCATGGGCAGCAGCGTTGCCGGCGATTCTTCCTCGGGCTGATAGCGGTGGTTGGTTCCGTTGTCGTCAGCCATAGGCGGTCCTTTCCGCTCGCCCTGCCAGGCCCTCGCAGGGCGCAATGATGAGGCGTCCGGTGGAAGAGCACCATTTCGCGCGCTGTCCGGTGTTGCGCTGGCGCAAACTCGGTGCCGTTAAGAGAACGGTGTCGAGGCGGGCAGAAGAATACGAAGCGAAGATTACGCGACGGCAACCGCGTGTATCACGCCTAAGATGTTGCTGACGGTCCGGTGCAACACTGTCGTTTGTTGCGGCAAGTGCAACGCGCGCATATATGTACGCGCACTGCCACATGCGATCGGAAGGAGGGTCGAAATGGCAATTCGCTCTCACACTTTCGGCCGTGTCACGCTGACGGAACACGACGCCGAGAAATTCAAGGCACAGGTGACCTACGGTAAACCGAAGAGCGCTGCAGTTGATTCCGTGAAACGCGGCGTGGAAATGTCGCGCGACTTTCGTGACAATGGTGGAAGTCTCACGCTAACCTTGAAGCGTGGCTAAGGAAGAACTTTCGATTTCTATTCGTGCCCTTGAGCCCGGTGATCGTCTCACCGGGCTTTCGCTTGGCGCAGAATTCGAGCCTCTCAAGCGCTTCCTTCGCAGGGACGCGGCGTCCTTTCATCAGCAGAAACTTGCCAGAACCTACGGCGTCTTCCGGACCGAAGACCAGAGAGTGATTGCCTATGTCACGCTCGTTTGCGGAGAAATAGAAACTGCTCCGCAGATCGGAGACCGGTTGGGAGACGATATCGACTTTCGGTACGGGCATTGCCCTGCCGTCAAGATTGCACGATTAGCGGTGGACCGTCGCTATAGTGGGCGCGGTCTAGGTCGGATGTTGGTCGATTTCTCCCTTGGCATCGCTGTCGATGAAATCAGCACCCGTGTCGGATGCCGTTTTGTCGTCGTCGATGCAAAGCGACAGGCAATCCCATTTTACGCTAATAAGTGCGGGTTCACGCTTCTCGATACACCGGAGAATCGGGCACGGAATTGCTCAATCATGTTTGTGGACCTCCACAAAGCCACTGCGTAGTCCCGCTCTGAGCGTTAGCCCCCGTTTTGCCTAGGTTCATCTGCCTGCGTTAGGCTCCACTCCCATGAGGCAGGTTTGATGGTGCGTTGGGTGTCTGCGACAGCTTGGGCAATTGCCGCCTGCGTGGCGCTTTTTCTCGGCGCTGCGCCGGCCTTCGCCGCGGGCGGATGCCTGTCGCAGCGCGAGGCCATTGCCGCGGTGCAGTCGGGCAAGGCCGTGCCGCTGGCGAAAATCCGCGACGACGCGCAGGATGCGGCCGGCGGGGAGATGATCGACGCCGATCTCTGCCCGCGCGACGGACGCCTCGCCTATGTCATCACCGTGCTCAAGCCCGAGGGCAAGGTGGTCACCGCCGTGGTGGACGCCTCCAGCGGGCGCCTCATCAAC
>Ga0164243_10008072_pt1 | contig 15593 bp, 10 predicted proteins | sample OricompcompostOP_FD_108781 | JGI IMG/M metagenome (GOLD analysis project Ga0164243, IMG submission 108781) | Organic Plus compost microbial communities from Emeryville, California, USA - Original compost - Organic plus compost (OP) | ecosystem: Engineered > Solid waste > Mixed feedstock >...
AAGGCTGGTCTGGCCCGTCGCCGTCTCCCGGCCGCCGCCGGGCTGATCGCCCGAGCCGCTCTCGTGGGCGATGGCGGTGATCGTGCCGTCGCGGTTCGCGCCGATGCGGATGCGCTGGCGTGTCGCCGGACGATGTGTGGAGTTGTTCGCCATCAAGGGCCGCGGCAGCGCGACCTTCACCGGCCGTCCCACTGCCTTCGCACCCAGTGCGGCCAGGACGGCATCCGCCCGCAGGAACAGCTTTCCGCCGAACCCGCCTCCGACGTAGGGCGAGAGGAAGTGGATCTTTTCCCTGGGCATGTTGAGCGTCCTGGCAAGGTCGCCGCAGTTCCAGTCGACCATCTGGTTCGATGTCCAGACCGTCAGTTCGTCGCCATCCCAAGCCGCGATCGAAGCGAAAGGCTCCATCATCGCGTGGGTGTGGTCGGGCGTCGTATATTCAGCATCGAGCTTCACCGGCGCGGCGGCGAACGCAGTCTCGAAGGAGCCGACCGTATCGGCGAGCGCTGGCTTGCCATCGTCGTCGACGATCGGAGCAGTCTTCAGAGCTTCCTGGAGATCGAACCGACCTATCGTGCGATCGTAGTCCACCCGCGCCAACAATGCCGCCGCGCGCGCCTGCTCGAAGGTTTCGGCGACGACCACGGCGATGGCCTGATGATAGTGATCGACCTCGGGACCGCCCAGCAACTTCGCCGTATTGCGTTGCCCCTTCCCCAACTTGCCGGCGTCCTGCGCCGTGACGACCGCGATGACGCCTGGGGCCGCCTTCACCTCGTCCAGATTCAGCCAGTGGAAGGCGCCCTTGGCGATCGCCGACCCGATCACGCAACCGTAGGCGGGATTGGCCACCTCGCGATGCTCGTAAGCATAGGGCGCGAGGCCGGTCGTCTTGAGCGGGCCGTCGATGCGATCCTGCGCGCGGCCGACGACGGTCATCCGGTCGATCGGATTGGTCTGGGCAGGCGTATCGAATTTCATCGGATCAGGTCCTGGCTTGCGTAATGACGAACGCCAGCGCGCGCGTCGCGAGCGGCAGCTTGAAGGCGTTGTCCTTCGTAGGTGTCGCGCCCTCGAAGGCCCGCCTGATGACAGCCTCAGCACCTTGCGGCAGCAACGCATCGGCCGCCTCGACCCGCCAGGGCTTGGGCGCAACCCCGCCGAAAGCTACACGGCCGGTGCCGTCGGGTTGGATCACCGCCGCAACCGAGACGAGCGCGAAGGCGTAGGACGCGCGGTCGCGGACCTTCTCGTAGAAATGCCTACCGCCGAGAGGACGGGGCAGCGTGACCGCGGTGATGAGCTCGCCCGGGGCAAGCACTGTGTCTTGCTCGGGGCGATCGCCCCATAGGCGGTGGAAGTCGGCAATGGGAATGGAACGCGTCTTCCCACTCGCATCGACCGTCTCCACCACGGCGTCCAGCACGCGCAGGGCCACGGCCATGTCGCCGGGAAACGTCGCGATGCAGGACTTGCTGACGCCGATGACGCCGAGTTGGCGCGAATAGCCGCCTATCGCCGCGCAACCGGAGCCGGGCTGACGTTTGTTGCAGGCCATGTTGGTGTCGTAAAAATAGGGGCAGCGCGTACGCTGGAGCAGATTGCCGGCGGTCGATGCCTTATTGCGCAGCTGCCCCGAGGCGCCGGCCAGGATCGCACGGCTGAGTACCGCGTAGTCGCGGCGGACGCGCCCGTCGGCAGCAAGATCGGTGTTGGAAACGAGCGCACCGATCCTGAGGCCGCCTTCGGGCGTCTCCTCGATCTTGTCGAAATCGAGGTCCTGCACGTCGACGAGGTGCGCCGGCGTTTCCACCTCAATCTTCATCAGGTCGAGCAGGTTGGTGCCGCCGGCGATGAACCGGGCGCCACGGCGTCCCGCTACGGCCTGCGCAGCCGCGACGGGGTCCTTGGCGCGTTCGTAGGTGAAGGCCTTCACGCGCGCGCTCCTGCCACTTCCGCCATAGCCTCGGCGATGTTGGAATAGGCGCCGCAGCGACAGATATTGCCGCTCATCCGCTCGCGCATTTCCAGATTCGTGGCGTGAGGCTTGGCGGTCAGGTCCTCCTGGACGTGGCTGGGTATCCCGCGCTCGATTTCGTCGAGCACCGCAACTGCGGAACAGATCTGGCCGGGCGTGCAATAGCCGCACTGATAACCGTCGTGCTTGACGAAGGCCGCCTGCATCGGATGGAGCTTGTCGGGCGTGCCCAGCCCCTCGATCGTGGTGATCTCGTCGCCTTCGTGCATCATCGCGAGGCTGAGGCAGGAATTGATCCGCTTGCCGCCGACCAGCACCGTGCAAGCGCCGCACTGGCCGTGATCACAGCCTTTCTTGGTGCCGGTGAGGTGAAGATGCTCGCGCAGCGCGTCGAGCAGGGTCGTACGCGGATCGAGCGACAGCTGCTGCCTGGCGCCGTTCACATTGAAAGTCACCGGCATCGTGGCGACCGCTGCCGTTGGAGATGACGCCGGGATTTCCGCCAGAGCGGGCGTCACGGCCGCCACCGCCGTGACGGTCGTTCCAGTAAGGACGCCGCGGCGCGATATCTCCAGCTTGGGCCAATCGGCCATGGCTTCAGTCCTTCGTTCCGTGGGATTTTCGCAGCACAACGCATAACCTGAAGGGAAACGCGCGAGCAGGGGCAACGTGCCATGGCGGTGCAAGAATTTGGTCGACCACAATCGCGCGCCCGCTCGCTTCCTCAGATCAATATTTGAACCGCACTTCGAGCCCGATGGTACGCGGATTGATGACTGTCTGCTTGTAGTAACGCAACAGCACGCCATCGTTGAGGCCGACGCGCGAGCGATCGTTGGCGACCGAGGCAACCGCATATTTGTCGAAGATGTTGTTCGCAAACAGGCCGACGCTGTAGCGATCGGTTTCGTAAGTCAGCGATGCGCGGTGCAGCACATAGCTGGGAAGCTTGTCGCCAAAGGCGCGATCCCAGCCGAGCCGCGTTACGACGGTTCCGCGATAGGTGGCGGTCCAGTCGGCGACGATGTTTCCGTCCATGAACGGCTGGGTATAGGTCGCCCCCAGACTGCCGCTGTGCTTTGCCGAACCGGGAAGGCGGTCGCCGGCAAGTGCGTCCAACTGGATGGGGTCGCTGGGATAAGTCCCCGCCGGGTCGTTGACGGCAATGATGGCGGGCACGTCCTCGGTCAGCCTGGCATTCACGTAGGAATAGGTTCCCTGGATCGACAGTCCGTCGATGGGTCGTAGTTGGAACGACGTTTCAAAGCCCTCGGACTTGGCCTTACCGCCATTCACGGTGATGCCGACGATGCCGTTCAGGGTGGTGGAATCGACCTGGATGCCGCTCCATTTGATCTGGAAGACGTTGAAGTTGAACGTCAGCTTGCGATCGAAAAGCTGGGCACGAATGCCGATTTCCGCGTTCTTGGTGGTGTCCGGACCATATTGGATCTCGTTCGGCAAAGCGCAGACGTTCTGCTGGGTGGGATCCAGCGGAAGGACGCACGGCGCAACCGTGTTCGGGCCGCCGATGCGATAGCCCTTGCTGTAGGTGGCATAGACCATGACGTCGGGCGTGAAGTTGTAGGAGCTGTTGAACTTCCACACCCAGCCGCTCTTCTTCGTCCTGCCGCCGGCGGGTTCAGGATCATAGGGGCTGACCGGCTCGCCAAGCAGCGGAAGCACCGAGAGGCCCTTGATGTCGGACGTATATCCGAAATAGCGCACGCCGGCGGTAACTTGCCATTCGGGTGTCACCCGGAACGTACCTTCGCCGAAGATCGCCTTTTCGGTCACTTTCGACTTCGTGAAGGAGGCATATTCAACCTCGTCGGGATTGGGCTGCGTCCCGAACTCGACCCACGGATGGTTGGGCACGATCTCGCGATAGTCGCGCTTGCGCTTCTGTTCATTGTAGAAGCCGCCCAGCACCCAGTTGAACGGGCCTCCGTGGCGAGAGACCAGGCGGATTTCCTGATTGAACTGCCGGCGCTTATCCTGGCTTTCATTGTAGCTCGAAAAGGCCGGGAAGGCCTCGTAACCATAGTCGAGGTCGAGCAGCAGGTCGGTATTGTCGAACTGCGTCCTGTTCTTCACGTCGGTATAGGCGGTCGTCGACACGAGATCGGCGATGTCCGCGATATTCGCATTGATTTCCATACTGCCAAGGTGCGCGCGGCGCTTCACGGGCTCGATATAGCGGCCGGCGCTTTCATACCTGCTCGTCCCGAGCACACCGTTGCTGTTGTACTGGCCGCCGTCGGTCTTGGTTTGCTGATAGGCGTAAGTGAAGTTGACCTTCAGGTCTTCGTTGAATTGAACGAGCAACTGGTTGCGCGTGGTGAAGGTCTTCTCGAAATTGAGGTCTTTACGCCTCGTCAGGTTGGTAGCGTAATCCTCGTTCGACACGCCGTCGGGGCCGCTGGGCTGCGGCAGCGATACGCCGGGCTCCTGAAGCAGCAGCGGATAGTCGATGAAACCAGGATCATAGAAATAGCCCGTGGCCGAGCGGAAGGCGACATGGTCCCTGACGATCGGGATATTGATGACCCCATCTACTTGATAGCCGGCCTTGCTGCCGTGCGCCTTGCCGTACAAGCGGCCATGCACTTCGCCTTCGATGGCATTCGGATTGGGGCGGTTGGGGAGATTGCGGATAGCACCAGCCAGCGTGCCAAGGCCGTAAAGTGTGCCCTGTGGTCCAAGCAGCGTTTCGACCCGCTCAATGTCTAGCAGCTTGAAATCGTAGTAGAGAGGAACCTCGCCCAGGTACACGCCGAGCGCGTCGTCATGGGAAGCGCCGGTGGCATCCGCATCCGAAGCATTAAGGCCGCGAAGCACGATGGTTCCGGTCGAACCGGGACCAGTGTCCGAAATGGTCATGCCAGGCGTGAAGTCAGCAAGATCGCGCACATCGTCGATCCGCTGTCTGGCAAGTTGCTCCTGGCCGACGGCGCTAATGTTGATCGGCACGTCCTGAATGGAAGTTGCGCGGCGGGTGGCTGTCACCACGATCTCACCAGCGTCGCCGCCCGCGCCCCCCTCAGCGCCGGCGTCCTCTGTCGCGGCATCCTGCGCAAAAGCCGGAGTAATCCCTACGCCCATTAGAATGGTCGCGCCAAGCAGTGTGTTGCGAAATAATTTCATAGTCACTCCGACCCCTTGCCATTGAGCCTTAAGTGACATCCCTCCCGTTGACGCTCTGGCCGGGCCGGCGCCTTGTCTGCTGGATCGCCGGCCGGATCGCGGCCGAACCTTCCGGTATTTCACGGTCCCGCCGCCGTTCGCGAAGGTCTTGTCCCGGCGAAGCGAAGCTGCCTCGGCCGGCTGTCGAACATTCCACAGGCCGCATGACGGATCGAAGATGCCGCAAGGCGGGCAAGGCCAACAGAGCGCCGCTCGACAGAGCTGCATCGCTGGCCAGCTTTCGATCCACGAACCCTCGCTTCTGAGCCGGCAATTCCGGCAATTCCACCCTTCCGTTTCGCCGCTTCGAGAGCGACGACTGATACGGTATGGATATTACGGAATGCGTCAAGTGTAATATTTTTGCACTTGCTCAATGCGATGTTAAATTAGGTTGCGATGCACAAAATGGCTGTTTTTTGACGGAAAAATGCCACAGCTTCCAACTGCGCGTAACACTGCGAAGCGAAAAATGCCGCCAGCGAGCCGACTGCGAAGTCGCGAATCGCGAATCACAACGACCGCATCCTCGCCTTGATATCGATTAATGCCCCCGTGAGGGTTTCAGCGGCATTCCGCCTCGACCGCACTCAACGATTTTGCCCGAGCAGCAAGCAGGGGGACCAATCGCGATATCGAGCCCCACCCGATCATTATTACATTTTCTTGTGGTCGTAATATTTTTCAATGGACAACACCCCCGAGTGTGACGATGCTGCATTGCGAAAGGGGATCGAATCGATGATCAGGCTGATTGGCAGGGCAGGCAAGATTGCGGCGCTCGCCGGAGCACTCATGCTCGCGTCGTGCTCGCAGGCGCCAGACCCACAGGCACAGCAGCGCAACGAGTTCAGCATTGGTTGGTCGATCTACGCTGGCTGGATGCCCTGGCCCTATGCCCAGCAGGCCGGGATCGTGAAGAAGTGGGCGGACAAGTACGGGATCAAGATCAATGTCGTCCAGGTGAATGACTACGTGGAATCGATCAACCAATACACCGCCGGCAAGTTCGACGGCGTGACCGTCACCAACATGGACGCCCTCACCATTCCCGCCGCCGGAGGCAAGGACACCAGCGCGATCATCGTCGGCGACTATTCGAACGGCAACGACGGCATCCTGCTCAAGGGCGCGGACACGCTGGGCGCGATCAAGGGCAAGCAGGTCAATCTCGTCGAGTTCTCGGTTTCGCACTATCTGCTCGCGCGCGGGCTCGAAAAGGTCGGCCTGCAGCCGATCGATGTGAAGACCGTGAATACCTCCGACGCAGACATCGTCGGCGCCTTCGGCAGTCCCGATGCCCAGGCGGTGGTCGCCTGGAACCCGCAACTTTCGGTGATGAAAGCGCAGACGGGCGCCAAGGAAGTGTTCAACTCTTCGCAGATCCCCGGTGAGATCCTCGACCTGATGGTCGTCGACACCGCCACGCTCAAGGCCAATCCCAACCTTGGCAAGGCGCTAACCGGCATCTGGTACGAAACCGTGGCGCTGATGCAGCGTCAGGACACGCAGGGGAAGGAAGCGCGCGCTGCAATGGCGAAGCTGGCTGGCGCCACGCCCGAAAGCTTCGACAGCCAGCTGTCGACAACTCACCTCTACGCCGATCCCAAGGCGGCCGTCGCGGCAACCTCGGCCCCGGCGCTCGTGAAGACCATGACGCTGGTGCGCGATTTCAGCTTCAACCAAGGGCTGTTCAAAGGCGCATCCTCCGCCGACGCGGTAGGCATCGCCTTCCCGGGCGGCAAGGCACTCGGCGATCCGGCGCGCGTGACGCTGCGGTTCGACGAAAGCTTCATGAAACTGGCCGCCGACGGCAAGCTCTGAACCCACATCTCTACCGGCTAACGAGGTGACGTAACGACATGCGCTGGGTTAATCGACACGTGCGCCAAGGCAATCGCATCCTTCTGGGTTCGCTGCCGATCGTGTTGCTCGTGCTGCTCTATCTGGTCCTCGCGGCGCAGCGACACGCCGTCAATCCCATGGACAAGATCCTGCCGCTGCCCGGCAGCATGGCCGAGGGCATGGCTGCCCTGCTGTTCCAGGCAGACCGGCTCACCGGGCAGCTCGTGTTCTGGGCAGACACGCTCGCGAGCCTCCAGCGGCTGGGCCTCGGGCTTGGCATCGCAACGCTTTCGGCGCTACTGGTCGGGCTTTTGCTGGGCGTCCTGCCGCCGGTGCGCGCCACCTTCGGCCCGCTCGTGACCGCCATCGCGGTGATCCCGCCGATCGCCCTGCTGCCCATCCTGTTCATCGCCCTCGGGCTCGGAGAGACGGCAAAGGTCGCGCTGATCGTTATCGGCATCGCCCCGGTCATGGTGCGCGACATCACCGCACACGTCGCCGACCTGCCGCGCGAGCAGATCGTCAAGGCGCAGACGCTGGGCGCGAGCTCATGGCAGATCATGATCCGCGTCGCCCTGCCGCAGGCCATGCCGCGCCTGCTGCACGCCGTGCGCCTGTCGCTCGGGCCCGCATGGGTCTTCCTCATCTCGGCCGAGGCGATCGCTTCGGACGTCGGTCTCGGCTACCGGATCTTCCTCGTCCGCCGCTATCTCTCGATGGACGTGATCATTCCCTATGTCGCCTGGATCGCAGTCCTGGCGATCGCGATGGACCTGGCGCTGGTGTTCCTGAGCCGGCGGCTGTTTCCCTGGGCACACGGAGTCAGCCATTGAGCACGCTCCTCAGCCTCCAGGACGTCTGGGTCGAGTACGGCGACAAGATCGTGCTCGAGAAAGTGAACCTCGACATCGAGGCAGGCTCCTTCGTATCGATCATCGGCCCTTCCGGCGCGGGGAAAAGCAGCCTGCTGCGCGTCGTCCTGGGCCAGGAAGTGCCGACCCGGGGAACCATCCTGCTCGACGGAACGCCGCTCACCCCCGAATGCGGCCCGGACCGCGGCGTCGTCTTCCAGCGCTATTCGGTGTTTCCGCACCTGTCGGCGCTGCGCAACACGATGTTCGGGCTGGAATGCGAGAAGGCGCCGCTTTCCGCGCGGCTGTTCGGCGGCGCGCGCAAGGCCGCCACGGCCGAGGCGACCGAGATGCTGAACGCCGTCGGCCTAGGCGATTCCATGCACCTCTATCCCGCGCAGATGTCGGGTGGCATGCAGCAACGGCTGGCGATCGCCCAGGCGCTGATCAAGCGGCCGCGCATCCTACTGCTCGACGAGCCATTCGGCGCGCTCGATCCCGGTATCCGGGCGGACATGCACGCGCTGATCACCCGGCTGTGGCGCGACTATGCGCTGACCATCATTATGGTCACCCACGACATCAAGGAAGCCTTCACGCTCGGCACGCGGGTGCTGGCGCTCGACAAGCGCCGCCACGATCCGCACGCCCCCCACCGCTTCGGCGCGACCGCGGTCTACGACTTGCCGCTGCGCGACCGGAGGGACGGCACCGCCGACGAAGACCTCATCATCGCGCTCTCAGGCCCGCAGGCCGGCGCAAACCAGCAGATCGACAAGGAAGGGATTGGACATGGGTAGCGAATCCGCCAGCCTGGCCAGGTTGAGTATGAGCCTGCCGGCCGAATTGTTCCGGCAGCTCGACATGATGGTGGAAGAGCGCGGATTGCCGTCACGCTCGCAGCTCATCGCCGAGCTGATCCGTCATGCGCTTGCCGAGCACGAAGCCTATACCCGCCCGGATGAGATGCTCGCGGGCACGATCACCATAGTCTACCGCGGGGACCGCGGCCGCGTGCGGCACCAGCTCGCACAAACCCAGGCCGCCTATCTCAAGGAGGTCATTTCCTCACAGCACGTGTTCCTGGAGGACGACCAGTCGCTCGAGGTCCTGCTCGTGCAGGGGCCAGCCACGCTGCTGAAGGAGCTGTGCGACGCGCTGCGCCGCGTGCGCGGGGTGCACCAGCTCCAGCTCGTCACGACGACCGCGCTCCTGCCGCCGCTCTACGAGCAGGAAGCCGACGATCGGGGACCCGCGGCATGAGCGGGGCCCTCGCCAATCCGCTGGCCGCCCGCGATCATGCGCGCGCCATGGCGGGCACCGTGGTCGAGGCCATGCCGATGCTGCCACCGACGGCGAACGACCTGCCGGCGGGCCTGACCGCGGACGACCTGGTATGGGAAGAGACGATCGCGGCGGGCGGCTATGCCACGCGACGGCTGACCCGCGGCACGCGGTTGCGGCTAATCGACCTCAAGGGCGATGCCTGCGCTTCGCTGCTGGTGTTCAATGCCGAAATGCCCACCGAGCGGCTCAACGTCGCCGATACGGTGAAGGTGCAGTGGAACGCCTACCTCGGCGCGGGCAAGCTGCTGCTGTCGGACATGGGCCGCGTGCTCATGAGCTTCCTCGAAGATGACGCCGGCACGCACGACACCTTCTGCGGCGTCTCCAACCCCGCGACCAACCAGGCCAAGTACGGCAATGGCGCGAACAGCGGCCCCTACCCCAACGGCCGCGACCGCTTCCTGCTCGGCGCGGCGAAGCACGGGCTCCAGCGCCGCGACGTCCACCCTTGCGTGACGCTGTTCAAGGGCGCGAAGATCGAGGCCGACGGCACGATCCTGCCACAGCTTGGCCCTTTCACGCCGGGCCGCAGCCTGGTCCTGCGCGCCGAGATGGACGTGATCGTCGTGATCGCGAACTGCCCGCATGTGCTCGACCCACGCAAAATCTGGACGGTGACGCCGCTGCGCGCGACCGCCTGGCGCGGGCCCGTCACCCCTGCGGAGGACTCGATCCGCACCGCTACGCCCGAGGGCCTGCGCGCCTTCGAAAACGTCGAAGACTACTTCCGCCGGTAAAAGGAACAGGCCCCGCATGAACGTCGATCCCCATCTCTCCGGCCTTCCGGACGCGGTCGTTCACGACGTGGTCGTGCCCGCACGCGCGCCGTGGCTCCACCATATCGCCGCCGGCCAGACGCTGCGGATCATCGACTTGGAGGGCAACCAGGCTGTCGATTTCCTGCTCTATTCCGCCGCCGACGACGCCGAGCGCTACAGCGCACAGGACACCGTTGCGGCGCAGGGCAACCTGTTCCTGCGCAAAGGTACAGTGCTGCGATCGAACGAGGGCCGGCCGATGATGACCGTCGCCGCGACTTCGGTCGACTACCACGACACCATCGGCGGCGCCTGCTCGTGCGAGTCCAACACGCTACGCTACGGACACCATACCAAGGCCGAGCATGCCTGCGTCGAGAACTTCCTGGAAGCGAACCTGCTGGAAGGGCGCGGCAAGCGTGACATCGTCTCCAACATCAACTTCTTCATGAACGTGCCGGTGGAGGAGGACGGTTCACTGGGGATCGTCGACGGAATCTCCGCCCCCGGCCTCACCGTGGATCTCCATGCGGAGATGGACGTCATCGTCGTCGTCTCCAACTGCCCGCAGATCAACAACCCGTGCAACGGCTTCAACCCGACACCCGTGCGCATGATCGTGACGGCATGAGCTTCGATACCGTTCTCATCGCCAACCGCGGCGCGATCGCCACGCGCATCATCCGCACGCTGCAACGGATGGGCCTGCGCTCGGTGGCGGTCTATTCGGAAGCCGACGAAGGCTCGCAGCACGTCGCGCAAGCGGACGAGGCCGTCTGCATCGGCCCGGCGCGGGCGTCGGACAGCTACCTCAACATAGCCGCGATCCTGGAAGCCGCCCGCGCAACGGGTGCCGGCGCCATCCATCCGGGCTATGGCTTCCTTGCCGAGAATGTCGAGTTCGCCGAAGCCTGCGCCGCCGCCGGCATCGTCTTCATCGGCCCGACGCCGGACAACATCCGCACCTTCGGCCTGAAGCACAGCGCACGGGCCCTGGCGGCGGCTCACGGCGTTCCGCTGGCGCCCGGCACCGACCTGCTCACCGACGACGAGGAAGCCGCCGCCGCCGCACGCGAGATCGGGTTTCCCGTGATGCTGAAGGCGACGGCCGGCGGCGGTGGAATCGGCATGCGCGTCTGCGAGGACGAGGCCGCCGTCCGCGAAGGCTTCGCCGCCGTCGCCCGTCAGGGGCAGAGCAATTTCGGCGACGCCGGCATCTTCCTGGAACGCTACATCCGCCGTGCGCGGCACATCGAAGTGCAGGTGTTCGGCGATGGCCAGGGCCGCATCATGCCGCTCGGCGAGCGCGACTGCTCACTCCAGCGCCGCAATCAGAAAGTCGTCGAGGAAGCGCCGGCACCGCTGTTGCCGGATGCCGTTCGCCGCGACCTGATCGCCGCCGCGACGCGCCTGGGCCAGGCCGCGAACTACCGGTCGGCGGGAACGGTCGAATTCCTCTACGACGCCGAGCGCGAGGAGTTCTTCTTCCTCGAGATGAATACCCGCCTTCAGGTAGAGCACGGCGTCACCGAAGAGGTCATGGGCATCGACCTCGTCGAATGGATGATCCGCGGCGGCGCTGGCGACTTCGCGTTTCTCGACACCGAGCGGCCTCTGCCCAACGGTCATTCTGTCCAGGTGCGGCTCTACGCCGAAGATCCGACGCTCGACTATCGCCCCACGTCGGGGACGCTTTCAGCCGTGGAATTCCCTGCTGGCATCCGCGCCGAGACGTGGTGCATGGCGGGCAGCACCGTCAGCATCTGGTACGATCCCATGCTCGCCAAGCTGATCGTCCATGCCCCGACACGCGCGGAAGCAATTACGGCGATGCAGGTCGCGCTCGACCAGAGCCGGGTGGACGGCATCGAGACGAACCTGCGGTGGCTGCGCGAGGTGGTCCGCTCCCCAGCCTTCGTCAGTGGCGAGGTATCCACGCACGCTCTCGAAAGCGTCGCCTCCAACCCTTGCAGCATCCGCGTGATCAGCGCCGGCACAGCGACCACGGTGCAGGACTGGCCGGGCCGACAGAAGCTCTGGGCCATCGGCGTTCCTCCGTCCGGCCCGATGGACGATCAGTCGTTCCGCCTCGGCAACCGGCTGCTGGGGAACCCGGAAGGCACGGCTGGTCTCGAAGTCACCGTCACGGGCCCGACGCTCGGCTTCACAACGGAAACGCGCATCTGCCTCATGGGCGCCGATTTCGCCGCCACGCTCGACGGCAACCCGGTTCCGCGCGGCGTCGCGATCGATGTCATGGCAGGGCAAACCCTGGCGCTCGGCCGCGCATCGGGTGGCGGCTTGCGAGGCTACATCCTGTTCGCCGGCGGTCTCGACATCGCACCCTACCTCGGCAGTCGCAGCACCTTCGAGCTCGGCCAGTTCGGCGGCCATGCCGCGCGCCGGCTGCTGGCGGGCGACACCCTGCATCTCGCAGGCGACAAGACAGATGGCCCCCTTCCCCCAGTCGCCCTGCCCGATCTCTCAACCGAATGGACCCTGCGCGTGCTCTACGGCCCGCACGGCGCGCCCGACTTCTTCACCGAGGCCGACATCCAGACGATCGTCGCGGCCGAGTGGCAAGTCCATTACAACAGCAACCGCACCGGCGTGCGCCTCATCGGGCCCAAGCCCGAATGGGCACGCGCCGATGGCGGCGAGGCGGGCCTGCACCCCTCCAACATTCACGATAACCCCTATGCCATCGGCGCCGTCGACTTCACCGGCGACATGCCGATCATCCTCGGGCCCGACGGGCCCTCGCTGGGCGGCTTCGTCTGCCCTTTCGTGGTGGTCGCCGCCGATCGCTGGAAGATCGGCCAGCTCGCTCCTGGTGACAGGCTCCGTTTCGCGCCGGTCAACATCGGCGACGCGACCACCGCGAGCACGCTGCAGCGACGGCTGATCACCGCGGGCACGGCGCACGGCTCGGGCCCCGCCCGGCCGATCGAAATGCTTTCGCCGATCCTCGCCGAGATTCCGGAAGGGCCTGGCCGGCCCCATACCGTCTATCGTCAGCAGGGCGACCGCAACATCCTGGTCGAATACGGCCCCATCGTCCTCGACATAGAGCTGCGGATCCGGGTGCATGCACTGATGACGGAGTTGGAGCGGCTAGCCCTGCCCGGCATCGTCGACGTGGTTCCAGGCATCCGGTCGCTGCAACTCCACTTTGACGGCGAGGGGCTGGACCAGCGCGCCGCACTGGCCGCGCTGATCGCCGCGGAAGAGCGGCTGGGTGATCTCGAGGATTTCACCATTCCCTCACGTATCGTCCATCTTCCGCTCAGCTGGCGCGACCCGGCTACGGTCGAGACGATCGAGAAGTACATGGGCGGCGTGCGCGCGGACGCGCCCTGGTGCCCAGACAACATCGAGTTCATCCGCCGCGTCAACGGCCTTCCTGATGCGGCGGCGGTGGAGAACCTGATCTTCGAGGCGAACTACCTCGTCCTCGGGCTCGGCGACGTCTACCTGGGCGCGCCGGTCGCGACCCCGGTCGATCCGCGGCACCGGCTCGTCACCACCAAGTACAATCCCGCGCGCACCTGGACACCGCCCAACGTCGTCGGCATCGGCGGAGCCTACATGTGCATCTACGGGATGGAAGGCCCCGGCGGCTATCAGTTGTTCGGCCGAACCATCCAGGTGTGGAACACATATCGCCAGACCGACGCCTTCGTCGAGGGGAAGCCCTGGCTGCTGCGCTTTTTCGACCAGATCCGCTTCTATCCGGTCAGCGCGGAGGAGCTTGTCGAATGGCGCCGCGACTTCCCGAGCGGGCGGCGCTCCATCCGGATCGAGCCATCGGAATTCCGGCTTGCCGACTATCGCGCCTTCCTGGCTGAAAACGCCCTGTCCATCGCCGAGTTCGAGGGGCGCCGACAAGCCGCCTTCGATGAGGAGCGCGCCGAATGGCAGCGCAGCGGCGAGTTCGACCGCATTACCGCCTTCACGGAGACAGAAGCCCCCCAATCCGGCGCGATCGACATCCCCGACGGCGCCGATCTGGTCGAAGCCCCTTTCGGCGGGAGCGTATGGAAACTGCTAGTCTCTGCCGGAGACGAAGTGAAGGCGGGCGACACCATTGCGATCATCGAGGCCATGAAGATGGAATGTGCGGTACAAAGCCCCAGCACGGGTAAGGTGGCGGCCCTTTATGTGCAGGAGCGGCAGGCCTTGCAGCCCGGTACACCGATGCTGGCGCTGAGGACGGAGGCATGACGGCGCTCGACCACCGCAGCGCGCGAGCGATCGCCAATGAGGTCAACGCCGGCCGGATGAGCGCCATCGCGGTGATCCAGGAAACGATGACGCGTATCACCGCCTACGATGCCGTCCAGCCGCAGATCTGGATCAGCCGGGCGACGCCGGAGGCTCTGATCGCAGCCGCACACGCCGTCGACGCCCGTGTCGCTGCTGGAGAGGACCTGCCGCTGGCCGGCGTTCCTTTCGCCGCGAAGGACAACATCGATGTCGCGGGGCTCGAGACCACCGCCGCCTGCCCGGCGTTCGCCTATCGCCCCGAACGGTCCGCAGCGGTCATCGAGCGCTTGGCCGCGGCTGGCGCGATCTGCGTCGGCAAGACCAATCTCGACCAGTTCGCGACGGGGCTCAACGGCACGCGCAGTCCCTATGGCAGTCCCCGCAATGCCTACAACCTCGCCTACGTCAGCGGCGGTTCGAGCTCCGGCTCTTCGGTCGCCGTCGCGGCCGGGCTGGTCGCCTTCGCGCTGGGCACCGACACCGCGGGCTCAGGCCGCGTTCCGGCCGCTTTCCAGCACCTGATCGGTTTCAAGCCAAGCAAGGGGCGATGGAGCAACCGCGGGCTCGTACCGGCCTGCCGGACCCTCGACTGCATCACCGTCTTCACCGGCGATACGACCGATGCCCGCCTGGTCGATCAAACGATCGCAGGCTTCGATCCGGCTGATCCCTATTCGAAGCCCCTGGTGGACCTTCGGCGCGGCTGCAGGACCGTTGGCGTGCCGCGACGCGACCAGCGGGTCTGGTTCGGCGACGCCGAATCCGAATATCTCTACGACCGCGCGTTGGAGCGACTGGCCGGGCTGGCCGATATTGTAGAGATCGACATCGCCCCGCTCCTCGAAGCCGCGCAGCTGCTTTACGGCGGCCCGTGGGTCGCCGAGCGGACTGCCGCCATGGCAGGCATCCTCGCCGACAATCCCGCCGCCGTCGATCCAGTCATTCGCGAGGTCGTCGAACCCGGCCTCGCTGCGAGCGCGGTAGAGCTGTTCAACGGTATCTATCGCCTGACCGAGCTCAAGCGGCATTCCGATACGCTGTGGAACGAGATCAACCTGCTGGCCTTCCCGACCACGGGCACCACCTACCGCGTTACCGAACTGCTCGCCGCGCCGATCGCACTCAACAGCGCCTTCGGACTCTATACCAATTTCGTGAACCTGCTCGACATGGCAGCTGTCGCCGTGCCCGCTGGCATTCGCGCCAACGCCACCGGCTTCGGCATCACCCTGATCGGACCGGCCGATACCGATCGCGCCTTGCTCGATGCCGCGGACGCCTACCTTGCCGCCGCCGATCTCCCTTCCCCACCCCCGCTCGATCTGGAGGGCAAGATGCAGACCGTGAAACTCGCCGTCGTCG
>Ga0164243_10008073_pt1 | contig 15593 bp, 18 predicted proteins | sample OricompcompostOP_FD_108781 | JGI IMG/M metagenome (GOLD analysis project Ga0164243, IMG submission 108781) | Organic Plus compost microbial communities from Emeryville, California, USA - Original compost - Organic plus compost (OP) | ecosystem: Engineered > Solid waste > Mixed feedstock >...
CAAGGAAATACCAAAAATGTAGACAGTCTCCTGTTGACGCTATTGCCAAGGAACAAAAAAGGGCCGGCGGGTGTTGCTAACACCCCCGGCCCACGGGGAAGCCTGGATAAGAGGCCCTCCGATGACGATTCTTTACCCCGCCCCCGCCGCTGTCAAGCCCGCCCGCAAGCCCCGCCGGTTCGCCGCCGGCCTAGTCGCCTCCCTCCCGACCTACGTCGCCGACCACACCGCGGCCGACGAGGCGTGGCTGGTCGAGGACAACGCCCGCCGCGCCGCCGAAGACCGGGCGATCGACCGCCGGTACTCCGAAGCCTACGCGACCGATTGCGTCAGCCTGGGCCTGATCCCGAACGACGCGGCCGAGTTCATCGGCGCGACCTCCCTCGCCGGCCACATGGCCTGAAGACCGGCCCCATTCGGGGCCTCATCCGGGCCTTAAAGGGCCCCGGTGAGGCCCCCTCCCCCTGCCCATATGCACGGATCGGGGGACGGACCGATGGCGACGATGACCGGCCTGATCGCGGGCCCCGAGGCGAACACGACCGACGAGGGGTTCGAGCCCGAGCTGCCGGACTTCGAGCCGACCGAGGAGGACGCCCGGTGGTGGGCGGAGCAGGTCGGGCACCTGGCGGCCCAGCGGGCGAACGTGGGGGCCCTTTCCCTGCCGGAGCATGACGCGGCACTCGCCGATGCCCGGCGGAAGACGACGCTGCGTGACCTGCGGGCCCACCGCGACAACCTGCTACGGGCCTTGCTCTCCTACCGCGTCGGCTGCATCGACTTCAACGTCGGCGGTTGGGCGGGCGACCGGTTGGCCGAGATCGGGGCCGTCGACGCGGACTTGATCGAGGCCGACCCGGCCCACAAGCCTTTTGTCGGGTGGGGCATCTACCGGGCCCGGCTCGCCAAATACGGCAAGGGCGAGAACTTTCAGCCGAACACCCGGTGGCGCTGAGACCGACCGGGGCCATGGACGGCCCCGGGGTCGTTTGACCGAGGTTCAGCCCTTGTCTTCCAGCCGCTTCACCATCTGGCCCCAGGCGCGATCGAGGGCCGGCGTGAACAGTTCATCGGCGAGTTCCGCGACCGAGACCCCCTTGTCCCCCGCCAGCACGCGCAGCCTCGAAGCGATCGTCCGCGAGACCCGAATCGTGACGCCGTCCCGGTCCGACCTCGGTCGTCCGGGCCGGCCCGCTGCCTTCTTCGCCATCCGCCGTCGCTCCGAGGTCGGACGCCTTCCAGCTGACCCAGGTAGCGACACGGAAACGTTCTTTAAATAATAAAATGAGCAAATTTCAGATACAATGTAATATAATGATTGCGGTTAAAATAAGCACCGCCATGTTGCCCCGTCGGCCAGCTATCCCGCGGTCCGCGAATAGGACCGTTGGACCGGCGTGCTGCTGTTGGCCGTCGGCCGCGCCCGGGACCGGCTCGTCTTCGCGGACGCCATTTCCAAACTCAATGAGGGCTGGAAGCCCTGCGCGTTCCGACTCGACGGGCGGGCCTATGTCGTCGCCCCCGCGAAGCCGGGCGACGCCTCGCCGACGCTCGCCGTAATCGACGTGGTCCACGACGTCCCGGTGCCCGCCCCGTGCACGCCGGCCTTTGGCGACTGGAAAGGGGGTGGCTGGTGATCGCACGGACTTCGGCGGAGGGACCCTCGCCCGCCATCCTCCGCATGCAACCCCTGCCGCTGGGGGCCCGGACGTTGTCCTTGGGATACCCCGGCGGCTACGTGGCGACGGCCGTCGTGCGGACGCGGGAACCGGACGCGATGGGTCGGTGCCGGCCCTGCCCCGAGTGCGGAGTGAACCGCTCTAACTCGTGCCTGGTCGTCGTCCCCCGCCACATCCCCTACGCCGAGTGCGCCCTGTATGAGATCGGGAAGCCGGCTCCCAAGCCGATCTCGGGGTTCAAACGTGGAGGCATCTTGAAGGACTGACCGCACGTCCGCGGGGCACGGACGCCCCGCCTCGCCCACAGGAGGCGGCATGAGGCGGCACAAGCAACCCGTACCCCTGAAGTGCTTCATGAAGCGCGTCGGCGTGCTGCCCGCTAGCGATCCCCGGGCCTCCGAGTGGTCGCCCGAGTTCAAGCCGGCCGAGCTGCGCACCGTGATAACGCGGGTTTGGGACCGGGGCGACTCCGATCGGTGCCGACTCTGCCCCAGGTCGGAATGCGTCGCCCGGCGGGTGTCGCACGAGACGGACGCGCAGGGCCACTACTGCCGGACCCTTTGCGTGGTGGTCGCCGACCGCCCCCTGCCCGGCCGGGATTACGCCCTGTACTCCACCTATTGGGAGTGGTGGCGCTACCGGCAGACCACCATGTTCGACGACGAGGCCCCGCGGTAGGCCTCCCGCCTTACCATCTCCCATCATCACCGTCATGGGGCCCTATTTCGTCCTCCCAGATCGGGTGCTGAAGAGGGCCGGGGATCGTGACCCAGGGGAACCTCGCCGCTCGCTCGTAGACACCCTTGAGGCGTCCCCAGTAGTCTCCCACCTTACGGCTGCTCGCGACCCCCTCTGCGGCGAAAGCCTTCTCCGAACCGGCCGCCGAGGCAGAGATCAGGTTGAGCGATTCCTTGGGGCGCTGCCCGGACGAGTAGGCCTCCCATTCGCTCTGGTACTGCCGCGCGTAACCGTCGTAGATCCTCTGTTTTTTCCCACAAAGTTCCGCAAGCCTGCCGTACCTCGCGGCCTCCCGCTCGAACTTACGATATCGTAAATATCCGAATGCAATAATTGCTACGACCAGCGTGAGTGTCGCGATGCCCCGGAACCGGGTAAGCCACGCTCCCCACCCGAACCGGCTGGTCGAGGCCATGGACGTGTTGCCCCCTAAGTTATCTTCCCGGACCGGACCGGGCGAAAAGTTGGAGCGTTGCGGCCGCCGGGCATGATCTCCGTTCTCAAAACTGCTCACAGCACGGGGCCGGTTTCGAGGGCCCGGGGGCGTTCGACAGCCCCTCCGTCTACACGGGCCCCGGCCTATCCCTCGACGTCGTTATCGTCGAGTGGCAGGGGGAGTTCCGCGGCTACCGGAGCCGGCTCGAGGCGGACCAGGCCGAAGGCGACCGCAAGGCGTACGCCCGCGAGTGGGGCGACATGGCCGTCCGGGAGGGCCTCGATAGCGTATCGCAGTCTATCAAAATTTTTGAATTTTCCGTCCGAACCACGTATACCCGGCGAGGCAGAACATGCTCGACGCCAGGAGCGTGAGACACGAGGGTTCGGGTACGGCCTGCGCCTGCACGGAGATCGAGGCATTGCCCGCCGTGATCATCGAGTCCAGTTCCTGACCCGCACCCGAAAAGAATTGGGGCCCGCCGGGGGCGATCCCGACCGACAGGTTCGTTACCTGGCCGGGGGTCGCACCTGCCGTGAAATGGTAGGTGCCGAGCAGGATGGACGACGAGCCGGGCGTAGGGAACAAGACGTCGCTCAGCACGATGCTGAACAGCAATTCGGCAGATCCGGCCGTCGATCCCGAGGCCGGACTGATCGAGGTCGAGAGGAAGTCGTCGGCGTCATTCACGCCGGGATTCGGGGTGATGAGCGTGACCCGGGCCGGGTCGATCGCGGTGGGCGGTACATTGAACGAGATAACGATCCCGGCGCTGTTGAGCCCTTCGGTCGCTAGGACCGACGTGCCGCTCTCGTGGAGGTAGACCGGTACGTCGATACCTTGCCCGGGGGCGGCGGTGTAACCCGCCTGCCCGAAGCCTAGTATCAGTCCGGCCTTCGCGGCACCGGATCCCAGGGTTAAGACGAGGTAAGCCGTAAGGGACACGACCGGGCCGAACGAGGGATTATTTCGCATCGCCGCCTCTAGCTTCCTGTTGAGTCTAGAAATGAACCGAGGGCTAACCGCACGGAACCCGCGGGCCGCGGCTCAGGTGTTGAGCTTCTTGCCGTATCGCTTCTTCATCTCTGCGAAATCGAACGCGTCGATGACCCCGTTGCCGTCGAGGTCCAGGAAAGCCTGGTAGCCATCCTCACCGAGCCGTTTATTCATCGCCGACTTGAAGGCGAAGGCGTCGGCGTTGTCAACGTCGCCGTCGCCGTCGGTGTCGCCGAACAGCTGGTGGAAGCCGTAGGCGAGGAGCCCGTCGTTATTACCGTCGTCGTCACGGAAGAGTGCGTCCATCCCGTCCGGGTTCATGAGGGCGGCGGTCCGGATTTGGAGGCGATAGGAGCCGTCACCGAGCAGGCGCCGTGTGGACCCGCCGAAGCCGTCTACCGTGAGGTCCACCAGGAGAGTGTTCGTCGTGGCGTCCCAACGGAAATGTCGCGGTGACAGGCCGGCCGAGACGCCCGTGCTGCTATCGACGACGGTAACCACGTCCGCGACCTCGCCGCTGTCAATCAGGTCCTGAAGGTTGCTCGCGGCGGTGAACCGGAGGCTCAGTGAACCGACAAGTGAGCGTTGGGTTTGGCCCCCGTTGACGCTGAAGTCCAGGGCTCGCGGCGAGACGTCCGAAAGAAGGTGCGCCAGGTAGTCGGCGGCGCCCATCAGCCTGTCGGCGTCGCCTGCGGTGAGGCCCGTGCCGCGGAGCGCGAGCACCTGGGTCCGGAACACGGCCACAGAGGACAAGGCCGCCTCGAAGCCCTGGTCGGCCAAGTGCGACTCGATTCGATCGAGTGTCGCCGCGAGCGCGGCCGCGTCGTACGGGGTCGCCCGACCCGACTGGACCAACGTATCGAGCGCGCCCTCAATACCCGAAGGCGTCGGCTCGTAGGCCGCGAGTTTCGCGAGCGCCGCGTACCCGAGATCAAGGTCTTCGTATACGGCGTCGACGTTGTTGGCCGCGAGACCGGTGAGGCGCGCCTGGCTCAGGTAGGCGACGATCGCGTCGTAAGTTTGCTGCGTCGGTAGTCCGTAGATCGGGGGTGCGAGCGCGTCGGCGCGGAGGGCATCGAGGCGCGCCCGCTCTTCCGCCGTCAGCGGGCGGGACACCTGGACGAGCCCGTGAACCCTCAGAGCGACCGCTTCTCGCAACTCGTCCAGCGCCGTGGCCTGAAGACTCAAGGCCGACACCACGTCCATTTCCCGGCGCGTCTCGGACGGTATGGGCTCGACGCCCGTAAGCAACATGCCGTTCAACAGCCCGGCGATCTCGGCGCTGCTCCACCCGAGCTTCTGGAGTCCGTCCGCCACCACCGGGGGGAAGCCCCGGGTCGAAAGATACTCGCGCACCGAACCGGCCGGTGCATTCGGGTTCCGGTACAGACCCAGGTTGGCGGCCAGGCCGAGTTTGCGGACCTCAAGTATCGCCGCGCGGTTCGCGAAGTCCGAGGCCCTGTACAGTTGAGTCGACTCCCACCCCAGTTCGCCCGCGGCCTGAGCCCCGAGGGCTCGGTCCCGCGACAACCCCTCGGCGTGCCGGAGGGCCAAGATTTCTAGAGTCAGCTCGACATACTGCTTCAGCGGCCCCTCGGGTATTCCCGCCGTAGGGGAAAGGATTACTCGGGTCGGGGAGGCGAGTCGTGTGAAGTTCGGGTCAGCCGGGTCGACCGCCTGGGTGTAAAACTCGCGGGCGAGGGCGAGATTCGCCACCAACTCCCCCCACGTAGCCACGAACAACGGGTAGCTCTCCGGGCCGGCGATGACCTCGGCGACGATCGGGAAAAGGAGGCCCCGAGCCCTGTTGAGAGCAGTCGAATGGTCCGCCAAGAGGTGTTTGAACTTCTCCGGCACACTCACCCTCAGGGGTGCGGACGGGTTCGCAACAGTCCGGTCCGGCTCACCGGGGCGGCGGACGACCGCGTCCTCGTCGAAGGAGACCGTGGGGACGGGTCTGTTGTGCTTGAACGGCTCGGGAGCCAGTGGATTGAAGGGGTCGAGCGAAAGGAAATCGGCGAGCTGATCCACAACGAATTCGGTAACCTTATTAGCCTCGATCAGGCTCTTGAACGCGCCGGCCACGAACGTCAGGAGCGTGTTATACGCCTCGGCCAGCCCTCCACTCACGTGTGTGACGGGGTTCTCGGTCGCGAGCCAGTGCCAGTACTTCCCGGTGAAGTCGATCTTCAACAGGTAGTTCTGACCGGGGCCGATGGCCGGGGTCGTCCGCCGGACGACGGTCGGGTCCGGGAACGCCGAATCGACGCGGGGGACGTCCTCGACCTTGTAAGTCTCGGTGAGCGTGATCTGGAACGAATCCGGGACCAACGAGTTATTTGTGACGTCCACGAGGATCGTGTAAGGGTCGCCTTTCTTGACGTCCCCGGAATCGGGCCGTAACGCCACGGTCGGGTCCTTGACGACCTGGAGCAGCTTCTGGTTATTCCCCTCGTTTAGTTCCGCGATCGCGTCATCGTAGTCGACGAGTAGGATCAGATTCGTCGCGCCCGCGGGGCGGCTCCCGAGCGATGACGCATTAATTTTCTCTTCGGGGGGGAATGGGTTGTCGCCCTTGAGCTCGTAAGAGCGGATCGGGCCCCCGAGGCGCTTCGCGCCGTCGGCCCAGAAAAGTCCCACCTGTACGGGGTCTGTCGAATCGAATCCGGAGATCGATTCGAACTTGTAGCGGAACACCACGTCGCCCGCGGAGAGTCGGCTCGCCGTCAGGTACGTGGCGGCGTAGTCGAGGGGGACGACCATCTCGGTCTTGTTATTATCCTCCTTGAGCTCGAATACGACATCGTCGGGATCCGCCTGGAGCCTCAGCTTGACGGCGCCGCGCGGGACCGTCCCGAGATCCGAGGGCTTGAGCGAGAGCTTATGCGAACCCGTGCCGGTTTCGGACCCCCAGGAATAGGCCTGGCCAATGACGTTGCCGTCCTTGCCCACCCAATCCAGAACCATCTTGGCGGGCTCCCTCAACGGGGCGCCATCGATCGCGTACTCGACGAGGAGCCGGTTTTCGTCGGCGTCGTAACGAAGAGGCGAGGCGCTGTCATCGACGACGATGTCGCTAGTCAGCCGCTCGATCCGATAATCGATCTTGTACTTAAATTGCTGCTTGTTCTCGAAGCTCTCTGCCTGGAAATCCATGGGAGGCAGGTAGAGACTGATAGGGGGATTCGGGCGGCCGCCGTACCACCTCCCCTGGAGGGTGCCCCTGGCATTCGACTCAGCGAAGCCGACCGTATGCTCGAAGCCGACGCCGAGCTGAGCTGAGCGGGCGTTACGCGGATGGAAAGGCCCGTCCGTCGTGTAGTCGTAGTTCACTCGATAGCCGAAATCGCCGAAGTCCGGGAAGACCTCCTCTCCCCAGGAAAACTCGAAGACGAGGAGCGCGCCATAGCCCTGCCACTGTTCCTTGCTGAAGGCCGAAAGGTCGGCGCTGATGTTGATCGCACCCACGGCACGGTTCGCATCGCTGGCCCCGGTGCCGTTGACCGAGAGATTGAACCTGGCCCAGATCCACTTTTCGTTTTCGGGTTCCGGCCGTGTGATCGTCGCGTCGAGGGAGATCTTGCCGGCGAGGCTCCCGTCGTCACCCGATCGGAGATTGAGCTGATCGCCGTAGCTGGTAGTGATGTCTTGAATCCCATCCCTGGCCAGAACGTTAGCGGAGGCCGTGAAGAACTGCGCCAGGAGCTGTCTGGGTTCCATCGGCTCGACCGCGCAAGAGAATCCCCTCGGCACTCGTCTGAGCAACTTCCTCATCGTGTGTATTTCGGTCAGGGCGGGGATTGGGTGTCGACGGGGCCCACGGCCGACGCGAGGCTGGGACACCCGGAATCACAAGTTCGTGGCCGAAGTTAAGGTGCGGGCCCCGTCGACACCACTCCCTAAAATCAGGGATGTGCTGGGTACAGACGGGTGACCACCCCGCCGCCTGGAACTAACGCGGCATCAGGCCGACCGACGGAACGTAGCGACGTTCACTGGTATTTTCAATTTGGCATGAAATGGTCAAAAGCTGGGCGCGCGGACCATAAGATTTCGGCCCCGCCATCAAAGGTCAGTTACCTTGAAGTCCGCGGTACGCCCGGGGCGGAAAAACGTGAGGAAAGCCCGGTTTCCGGGGGCTAGCCGTTCGGCCCCGTGATAGGGCGACCCGATTCCGGGGATACCTGGCCAGTTGCGTATCCGGGGACGCGTCCGGAAGCACCTCTGGGTGCTCAAAAATCGGCTCTGGAAGAACCATCGAAAGATCAGTCACTTGCTGAGCAGTCGAAGGCCGGATAACGTCAATTCAAGCCGGAGCCGCCGACGCAACTTTCAACTCTCGGCGGGGCATCATCGCCCGCTTCGCTACGACCTACTTTTCAAGGATTCTCAAGTGCTGAGTATTACGCCGAGCTTCAACCGCCGTACTTTGATCTCGTGTGCCCTCCTCGCGTTCTTCGCGGCGCCGTCGCGGTCAGCCGTGGCCGGCGACGATAACTTCGACGGCGCGGTGTGGCGGTTCGAGATGACGAATCGGAAGGACACGGGAAAGAAGCTCATCGGCCGATTCCGCGTATCCAACCACGTCCTCTTCCAGAAGGACACCCCCTCGGATCCCAAGTTTTCGAAGCGAGTGGGCACGAATCACCCCAGCGGGAAGAAAACCCGTTTCGAGGTCCGCGACTTCAGGGTGTTCACCGCGGAAGACAAGAAACAGATGCGAATGCAGGGCACCGCGAGGCTGTTGTTGGTGAAGTTTGGCGAATGGGAAGGACAGTTCACCGATCAAAGTGGTGTCAACTGGGACTTCCACGCCTTTCGCATACTGGAATAACAGGGTCGCCTCGACCTGCGGGCGGCTTTGGGTAAAAGCTGCGGGTCGTCCAGCTACGAGCTTCAATCTGGGCCGGGCATGTCAACATCTGCCCGCCATCATCCTTCCGCCTGATCGCTCCCCTTCGCCCCGGCGGACCGGCCCCGCCGGGTCTCCCTCAACTCCAGCCCCAGCGCCGAGCACACCGCGTCCAGGCTGTCGCCGGACAGCGTCCGCTCGCCGGTCAGAAACCGCGAGACGACCGAGGGGGCGAGGCCCGCGTCGGTCGCCACGGCGTACGCCGTCAGCCGGTGGGATTCGATGATCGAACGCAACTGGCCGGTGACGGTCGACGACCGGCCGGGACGGCGGGACTTCGTCGACGACCGGCCGGGACGGCGGGGCTTCGAAGGGCGGGGCATCGGTGCGGGTCTCCCGGAGGGTTCGGTTCAGGCGGTGTGCTTCAGGAGGGAGCGGACGGCCGAGAACGTCCACGGGCCGCCGTTCTTCGTCGGGACCTGCCGCCCGGACAGCTCGGCCGCGATCGCGCGGAGGGCCATCCCCTGATCCCTCCAGCGGCGGACCTCCGCGGCCAGCGCCGTTTCGGCGGGGTCGGGCTCCAGCGTCTTGCCGTCGGGGGCGAGCCGGCGGCCGTAGGGGATGTGGCGGCTGACGCGCTCCCCCCTGCCCTTCTTGAACGTCATCGCCGACCGGGTCCGCTCGACGACCGTCTCCCGCTCCCATTGGGCCACGGTCATCATGATGTTGAGCACCAGCCGGCCGCCGGCCGTCCGGGTGTCGATCGACTCCGAGACGCTCACGAGCGACCGCCCGGCCTTCTCGCCGAAATAGCGGTCGATCAGGTGGGACCAGTCCCCGAGGTTGCGGGTCAGCCGGTCGAGCTTGAAGACGACCAGGCCCTCCGCCTCCCCGGAGTCGAGCATCGCGAGGACGCGGGCCAGCCCCGGGCGGTCGAGCGTCTTCGCCGAGACCCCCGCGTCGGCGACGACGTCCACCAGTTCGAGGTCCCGGGCGTCGGCCATCTTCGCGACCTTGTCCCGCTGGGCGTCGATCGACACCCCCTCGCGGGCCTGGTCCTCGGTCGACACCCGGACGTAGCCGACGACGCGCATCGTTCGCACCCCTTGTTTTACCCCGTCAAACCCCATCTCATGCGCCAACTGGCAATGTGTCAATTGGCATTTTCCGTACGTGCCAGATGGCACTGTCGGGCCGTGCCGGTTGGCAAACGTTTACACTGAACGCGGCGGGCCCGAATGGGTGTGCCTAACGGGTCGGTTGCGCACGCCCTTCCAGGGGATAATCGGCCGGCCCCCGGGGGCGGTTGTAGGGATTCCTCCACGCGGGCCGGACGGGGCGGATCGGCGGACGAGGCGGGTCGGGAGAGCCACTGGCACGGCGCGGGCGTTCGGTGCAAAGATGTCGTGACCGGCCCCGACCGGGGCGGGAGATGGGGGCGGCGTCATGACCGAGCAACGCCGGAAAAGCACGCGGATGTGTCCCATGCGGCCGGCCCCGGGGCGGCCGACGGAACGCCCGTTCTCCGTCGCGGACGGCCTGGTGTTGATCGTGGCGGTGGCGGTCGGGCTGGCCATCGTACGCGGCTGGCGATCTCCGCACTGGTGCATCCTATGGAATGGCATCGCAGCGGACCCGGTGAGCCCCGCCCGGCGCTTTTTCCACGCGACCGCGGTCGCCGTCTCGTGGACGATCCCGTTCGCGATGTCCCTGACGATCGCCCTGCTCGTCCTCCGCCTCCGACCGCCCCGACCCCCGATCCGCCGGATCGCCCGCCAGCCCGGCGCGGTCGCGTGCTTCGCGGCGGTCGCGGCCGTGGCGTTCCGGCTGGGTGAGAAGGTCTTCAGCGGGGTGCTGGGCTATCTCACACGCCCCAATCCGCGGTCCACCTGCCGTCGCCCCCGTTCGTGCGCTACGACAACCCCGGCTTCCACCCCACCGCCGGGGAGTGGTGCCGAAATGCCCTCCTGGAGACGTTCCCCGTCCTCGTCTCCCCGTCGGTCACGGTCGCCGGCGCCGTCGGCTGGTGCGTCCTCCGCGCGGGCGGGCTGTGGCGACCGGACGCCGGCTGGATCGACCGCTCGGGGCGGTGGCTGGGCCGGTTCTGGATCGGCCTGGGCGTCGTCCTGGCGACGCTCATTGTGGTCGTGAGATTCATCAGTTGACCTTCGCGCCGAGCGGTCCCGCTCCGCGCCGGTCTGACGCACTTCTACCGGGGGGCGTCGGCTCGGCCGACTCCCCCCCCTCCCCTGCCCCGCCGCAGAATCCGGGCTCACCGGGTCGCCGCCGCCGGTTCCCGTGAGGCAAACCTTTTAAGGGCCTGGGGGGCTGAGCCGCTCGACTTCTTGCCATCCAGACGGCTGGCAATTTCAGTCGCGAACTGTTTAGCCGTCGGACCATCTCGACGCCTGGAGTGTCGGCCATCTGAATCGCCTGACGATTTCCCGGCCAAAGGCTCAGGTTGCCAAGAGCCTTGCCTGCCACGTTGCCAGACGTCCTGCATTCAGGACCGCCCGATTGCCAGCGGCTCAGCCGTCCCGCCTTCAGAACGTTTAGAAGTCCCGCCCTTCCGGCCGCGAGACGGCTGGGGGGCTGGACGCTCCGCCCCTTGGCCGTCCTGCGGCCCCGCCGTCTGGCCGCCGGAGCGTTCAAGCGTCCTGCGTTCCCGGGGCTTGGCGGGCCCGCCGTCCAGGCGTCCAAGGGCCGGGCCGCTCAAGTCGCCAGGCGGTTCGTCCGATCCCTCATGGGGAAGGGGGGTTGCCCATGCGAAGGATCGCGGTCGTCAACCTGAAGGGCGGCGCCGGCAAGACGAGCACGGCCACGGCGCTCGCGGTCGGGCTGGCCCGGCGCGGGAAGCGGGTGCTTCTCGCCGACACGGACCCGTCCGGCAACGCGTCGTGGACCGTCCTGGGAGGGCAGGGGGCCGAGCCGCCGACGATCGCCGCGGTCCTGACCCGGCACGCGTCGGCCGACGAGGCGGTCCGCCCGACCGGGACGCCGGGGCTCGACCTGCTGCCGGCCGACGCCGAACTCGGCGGGGTCAACGTGGCGCTCGCCCAGGAATTGGGGCGCGACACCCGGCTGCGTTCGGCCCTCGCCGCGCTCGAAGGCCGCCACGACTACCTGATCGTCGACACCGGCCCGTCGCTGACGACGCTGCTCGTCAACGCCCTGGTCGCCGTCGAGGAGGTCTTCGTCCCGGTCGACATGGGGGTCTATGCGGTGCTCGGCCTGGTCGAGCTTGAGCGGGTCGTCGCCGAAGTCCGCGACGCCTACAACCCCGCCTTGCGGCTCGCCGGCCTGGTGCTCACCAAGGCCCAGCGGTCGAACGTCTGCCGCGACGTCGAGGCCGAGCTACGGGGGCGGTACGGCCCGCTCGTCTTCGGGTCCGTCGTCCCGCTCTCGGCCAAGGTCGAGGAGTCCCACTCGCGGGGGCTGACGGTCTTGGACCACGCACCGAGGAGCGCCCCGGCGCTCGCGTACCTGGCTCTGGTCGAGGAGGTGATCCGCAATGGCGGCCGAGAAGCGAAACGGCGCGGGGTCAAGGCTGGCGGGCCTGCTGGAGCGGTCGACGCCGCCTGAGCCGCCGGCCGGCGAACCGGAAGAACCGGAAACGCCGACCGCGGCCGAACCGGTCGAGGCCGAGCCGTCCTCCGCGTCGAAGGGCAGGGGGGCCGCCCCGCGACGGAACCGCTCGGCCGAGGCCCGCGCGGCCAAGCGGATCAAGGGGCGGACCATCTACATCCCCGACGACCTGTTCGAACGGATCATCGTCCAGGCCCACCGCCGCGACCGGACCATCTCCGAGTACGTGGTGGCGATCCTCGACCGGCAGGTCCCCGACCACCGCGTCGTCCGGGTGGACCAGACCGACGCGGCGTAGGGCCGGGTGCGACCGGCTGGAACGGATCGCGGCATCGCCTGACAACGGGTGCACGGGCGGCCCCGAGGGATGAGCCTCCGATGTCGAATCCGCCCCACCCGGACGAGACGGGGACCTGTCACCCGACGCCCGCCGACCCGGGGCTCCAAATCGGAACTTAGTTCCGATTCAAGCGGACGGCCGAAACCCTAAATTTTGGGGTTTTGCCAAAGGGTGCCGTTTCAACCGACACCCTTTGACCGCCACTACGGATCCGTGACAACCGGTGACGGCTATCGGGTCGGGGCAAGGGTGTAACCTGAAGTTACACCCGTTGGGCCGGCGCCCGTCCATCCATCTGTTTCGGCGCCCCCCGAGGTGGCCCTATGGCTTTCCCCGACGTTGGCGGATTCCCGGCGAGCCACCCCGGACCGTACGAGGTACAGATGGGCGGCTTCATCGCCGCGTTGCTCCGGTTGTTCGCCGGCCAAGTGCCCGACCCCGAGAGTAACACCCGCGTCCAGGAACTGGCTTCCGACCCGACCCGATGGTCGGCCGGGCACGCCGTGTTCGACGAGGTGCGGCGGCGGCTCGCGGCCATGAAGGCCGAGGATGGGCTGCGAGAGCGGCAACATCACCTCGAGGAGTCGTGCTGCCAGGCCATCTACAACGCCACCGACCCTCCGGACCCATTCGACCCGGGTTCGGCGTTCTTCGTGGCCGGACAAGCGATCGGCCTGGCGCGGGTCGCGGGGGTGCCGTTGGAACGGGTCATAGCCGTCCTTGCCCCGGGCGTAGAAACTCCGGGATAGCCGCGCCCGATACACGCCAGCCGGGCCGCTACGGGTGCACAAAATCGCGGAAAGTGCTGTCACTCACTGAGTACGGGGCTTATGTGCCCCAGGGGCACGTTATGGGGCAGGGGGGCATAGAAACTTTCTAGACCCCCGCCATAACACCGCCATCCCCGCTGTTACCTTAGACGCATGCCTCGATCGACGCGATGGGCAGGCAAGCGGTGGTTCCGGCCGATAAGACCCGCTCATGGGCCGGCGAACATTGGGCGGGATGAGGACTCCGGAAATCTGAGCCGTGCCCGGCTCATCTCGTCCATTCTCGATGCCGTTTCCATGGCCCGAGATTGGCGAAAGTGACGGCCCGATCCCTCCCGCGCATAAGCAGCGCGCGGACCGTCTCATGGGCGATATTTCGGCTGAGGAACCGCGCCGAGCCATCGGTGAAGCTGACGTACGTACCGTCCGCGAACTGGCCGCCGAGCATCGGCTGGGCCTTATCTCCGGCGTACGTCACGTCCTCCGGCTTGGTCCATGGAACCGGACGAGCGCCTTCGACGATCATCAGCGTCGGACTGTCCACGTAGGTCGAGTCCGCGATCCTCGCGCCCTCCTCGCCGTCGAACAGTGCACCGGGTCCGGCGATCACTTGGTAGTAGGTGAAGTGCGGCATCCTGTCGCGGTCGATGACTGGTGCATAGACGTCTGGGATATCGCTCAGCAGCGCCAGGTTGTGCGGGCTGTCCCATGGCTCGTCGATGCGGAACTTCTCGTAGAGCCGGAACTGCTCCAAGTACGGCAGGATCGCCACGCGCCAACTGAGGAGCGGCTTACCGTCCTTTCGGATCGCGGTCGCCGGGAGCCTGCCTCCGTTTACGGAGGCGAAGTTGTGCAGGGCAAGGGCCATGAACTTGAGGTTGTTGATCGTCCTGCCGCGGGCCTCGGGATGGTCCTCGCCCTCAAGGGTCGGCCCGGTCGGTAGCGGTAGCGAGGGCGGCTCGACGGACGCCCAGGTCGGCGCAGGGAGGGCGAGAAACGGGACGGCCGCCGCGGCCGCCCCGAACTTCAGCAGGTCACGACGGCTGAGAGGGGTCGATTCCTCGGGCTGATTCATGGCCGACCTCCGGCGTGATTGGGCCTGTCCGTACTCCCCACTCAGTAGCATAGCAGAGTCGATCGAGGGCGTCTCGCCGCCATCCCCGCCGCCCCGGGGTGTACCAAGAGTAGACCGAAAGTGTACCGGCCCGGGGCTTGATTTCGTCGCGATGTCGACCATTTCGGTGACACCACCGGCGCAGCCGTTCGCGCGGCCGATCCCTTACACTTCAAGGCATTGCGCCGAGCCGAAGGCCCAAACCGCCCGATCCGGTCGCGCCGATCGCCGGCGGTGCGGGTGCCACGGAGGGTATACCGCCCCGCCGACCGCGCCCGGGGGCTTTCCTCAGGAACAGGAAAGGCCGACGGCTCTGCCCCGGGGACTTCCGAAGCTTCCGACGATAAAAAGGGCGGGGCGGGCAGACGTTCGCCTGTCCGTTTCCTCATATAAAGTAGAAAGTTGCGCCTCACATGGAATAAAATGGGGAATAAAGTCGGACCGATTCCGCAACACCGCGGAGGGGCCCGGACCGACAAGGGCCGGGGCTTATGACCGAGCAGGGCAACGCTCTGCCTGTGGGTTAACTGAATGGGGCTCAAGACCATCAAAGGCCGGCCCTACTTCTACGACACCCGCCGCGTGAACGGCCGGCACGAGACGGTCTACGTCGGGGGCGGCGAGGTCGCCGGGATGGCGGTGGCCGTCGCCCAGGCGCTGCGGCGGACCGGCCCGGAGACGCTGGTGCAGGTCATCAACAAGGGGAGCGTCCGCGTCGGCTGACGGCCCCGGCGTCGACCAGGGCCGTCGCGTGCATGGAGACCTTTGCTGGCGTTCGGGCGACGACCCCGGAACACCCTAGTCCTGAAAACACCCTGGTCCTGAAGGATCACGCCATGGCCGAGGACATGTGGCAAGCGTTCGCCGACTCGGTGGAACTCAAGCAAGATCACGATCCGATCAGGCGCCCCTCCGCAAAGGACATCGACGCCTTCGAGCGGGCCACCGGCTTCACCCTCCCCAGGAGCTATTGCGCCTTCGTCAAGCGGTTCGGGCCCGGCCGGCTCGGGAACGGTTTCGCAATTTCCGCCCCGGGAAACCCGAAGAACAAGAAGAACGCGAGCCTCGACGTGATGGTCGCCC
>Ga0164243_10008077_pt1 | contig 15591 bp, 9 predicted proteins | sample OricompcompostOP_FD_108781 | JGI IMG/M metagenome (GOLD analysis project Ga0164243, IMG submission 108781) | Organic Plus compost microbial communities from Emeryville, California, USA - Original compost - Organic plus compost (OP) | ecosystem: Engineered > Solid waste > Mixed feedstock >...
GTCTCCCGCGAGGTCGGATTCCAGTTCGCTGATGGTGTCCATCAGCGACGCCATCTGCTGGTCGTCGCTCGCGCCGTAGGTCTTCTCGATGATCGACCGCAGCGTGAATTCGCCGGCGATGACGGGGAAGATGTCGTAGCGCGTGATGAACTTCAGATCCTCGAGGACGCCGAGGTCGGCCGGATCGGCCATCGCGACGGTGAGCAGGCGGCCGTCGCGCTTGAGCGGCAGGACGAGCCGCTTCTGCGCGAGGTCGTTCGGGATCATCTTCGCGATCTTCGGATCGACCTCGAAGCGCGAGAGGTCGACCGCCGGCATCTTGTGCTGCTTGGCGAGGGCCTTGGTCAGCTCGACTTCCTGGATGAAGCCGAGCTTGACGAGGTTGTAGCCGACGCGGGTGCCGCTCTGCTTCTGCTCCTGGAGCGCTCTGGCCAACTGCTCGGAGCTGATGAGCCCTTCCTTGAAGAGCACATCGCCGATCCGTTCGGTTACGCTAGCGTTGGGTGCGGCCATGACGAGCGAGAGCGGGTACGGGGGGCGGGAGACGGGAGGGGCGGGCGAACGATGATGCGAATCTGCGGTGGCGTGGGCCGGGCGTGCGCCCGGAGCGCCGAAGAACAACGCGCGAACGAGAGCATTCGCTGGTTTACGGAATTGATAAGGTCGAGGTGATGCGAAAACGTGTCAACCCGACGGTGACGCACGCGCCCTTGTGGCGATCCGGCGCGTGGACTTGCCAATCGTGGACGTCGTGTCGACGTTTGTCGCCCTTCCCTCTTTCGATACGACTCATGCGAGGTTCGATGCGATTTACGTCTCGCGGTGCTTCGGCCGGTCCGACCGCGCTTCTGCTTGCGGCCATGGCGGCAGGGTGTTCGCCCAGGACGGCGCCCGCCCCTGCTCCGACGCCCAATTCCACCTCCGCGCAACGTCCCGCCGCACCGTCGACTCCGGCGGCAGGCGCCGATACTGCGGCGCAGGCTCCCGGAGGCGGGCGCGGCGGTGCTGGCGCGGCCGCTCCCGCGCAGCCCCGGCCCTACAACCGCGTCATCACGCGGGACGCGCAGACCAAGCGCGGCATGTTCCTGGTGCACCGCATCAACGACCGGCTCTACTTCGAGATTCCAACTCGAGAGATGAATCGGGACATGCTCGTCGTGGGTCGGTACACCCGCGCCGCGGCTGCCAATCCCGAAAATCCGGGCGGCGGTTTCGGTGCCTACGCTGGCGACGAATTCGGCGAGCGGACGCTTCGTTGGGAGCGCAACGGCAATCGGGTGATTCTTCGGTCGCCGTCGTTCGCGATCACCGCCGACTCGACCTCGTCGGTGTTTCAGGCGGTTCAGAACTCGAACTACGCGCCGATCGTCGCGGTCTTCAACGTCGAGGCATACGGACAGGATAGCGCCGCCGTCGTGGATGTAACGCGCCTCTTCACGACCTACGTGCCGGAGTTCGCGGCCATCCGCGCCAACAACGCCCAGGGCATCGACGCGTCCCGCTCGTTCATCGAACGCACCCTCGCCTTCCCCGACAACGTCGAGATCGAAGCCACGCAGACCGGCACGCCTGCACCAGCCGGCGGCGCGGCTGCCGGCGGCGGACGCGGGGGCGCCGGCGGCGCGAACACCCAATCGGTGCTCGCCCACTGGTCCATCGTGCGGCTCCCCACGCAACCGATGATGCCGCGCCGCTTCGACGAACGCGTCGGCTTCTTCTCCATCCGCACCGTCGACTTCGGCACCGCCGAGCAACGCTCGGCGCGGCGCGAGTACATCACGCGCTATCGCCTCGAGTGCGCCGGCCCGCCCGACGCACAGGGCCTCTGCACACCGAAGCAGCCGATCGTCTACTACGTCGATCCCGCGACGCCCGCCTGGCTCAAGCCGTGGATGCACCGCGCCATCCGCGACTGGCAACCCGCCTTCGAAGCCGCGGGTTTCCGCAACGGCATCGTCGACGCGGACCCGCCCGCGAACGATCCCGACTGGTCGCCCGAGGACATCCGCCACACGATGATCCGCTGGCTGCCGTCCACGACGGAGAACGCCGTGGGCCCGCACGTGAGCGATCCTCGCACCGGGGAGATCCTGAACGGATCGACGCGGATCTTCCACAACGTCATGAACCTCGCGCGCGACTGGTACTTCGCGCAGGTGTCGCCGCTCGACCCGCGCGCGCAGAAGCTGCCCCTGCCCGACTCGCTCATGGGCCGGCTGATGGAGTTCGTCGTCGCGCACGAGATCGGCCACACGCTGGGACTTCAGCACGACCAGATCGGCAGCTCGACCTACCCGGCCGACAGCGTGCGCAGCGCGGCGTGGGTGCACCGCATGGGACATTCGCCGTCGATCATGGACTACTCGCGCTTCAACTACGTCGCGCAGCCTGAGGATCGCATCGCGGTCGGCGACCTGCTTCCACAGGTCGGGCCGTACGACAAGTTCGCGATCATGTGGGGGTACAAGCCGATCCCCGGCGCGCGCACGCCCGACGAGGAACGCTCGACCCTCGAGCAGTGGTCGCGCATGCAGGACACGATCCCCTGGTATCGCTTCTCGGCGAACAACGAGTTCGGGGGCTTCGGGACCCTGAGCGAGGCGGTCGGTGACGCCGATCCCGTGAAGTCGACGGCGCTCGGCTACAAGAATCTGCAGCGCGTCGTGGGCTACGTGTACAACGCCACCGTGCGCCCGGGCGAGAACAACGACGACCTGCGCGAGGTGTACGGACGCGTGGTCGGCCAGTGGGCCACCGAGGCGGGGCACGTCGCGACCGTCGTCGGCGGCGGCACGGTCCAGTACAAGTCCGGCAGTCAGACCGGTCCGGTCTACACCGCGCTGCCGCGTGCGCGCCAGGCCGACGCCGTGCGCTTCCTGAACGACGAGGTCTTCCAGACGCCCACGTGGCTCATCCGTCCGGAGATCGCCGCACGCATCGAACCTTCCGGGATGATCAACCGGATCAACTCGGCGCAGATGCGGACGCTCAACTCACTCTTTCAGGATGCGCGGTTGAACCGCCTGATCGAGGGCGAGGCGATCGCCCGCAACAGAGCTGACGTGTACACGCTCGCGCAGATGCTCGACGATACGCGTCGCGGGCTCTGGAGCGAGGTCTACACGCCGAAGGCGATCGACGCCTACCGCCGGGAGCTTCAGAACGACTACCTGAACATGATCGACCGCAAGCTGAATCCGCCGCGCGCGGCGGCCGCGGCCCCCGCCGGCGGTGGCGGCGGCGGCGGGCAGGCCGCACCGGCGCTCTCGGACGACGCGAAGTCACAGCTCCGCGGAACACTGGTTCAGTTGCGCCAGGACATTCAGCGGGCGATCCCCGGCGCGGCGGATCGCGCGTCGCGTCTCCATCTGCAGGGCGCGGTGCATCGCATCGACGAGATTCTCGATCCGAAGGGCGGATCGTGATCGTCGCCGCGTGAGTGCTTCGAGGAAGTGATCAAGGGGAGAGCCGAGGGTTGGCTCTCCTCTTTTGTCGAGAAAGGGATCTGGCGGATTTCCTGTCGATAGCGGCGCATCTCAGGAACGACTCACCGCGGAGGCGCAGAGACGCCGAGATTCGCGGAGAACACCAGACCGCCCGTCGTCGAGAACCGAATTCCAGCGATGCGACAGAACTTGATGAAGGAGGCGGCGAACGAGTTTTCGCGGACTACAGGGTCACCGCGGAGGCGCAGAGACGCCGAGATTCGCGGAGAACACCAGACCGCCAGCACTGAACCAAACCGCAAACGACGCGAGAAAACTTGATGAAGTGAGAATCCAAACGAATGAGGGAAATCGAGTTCCTCGAATTTTCGCTGTCGCCTCTTCCAACGGACATCGACAGAATCGGTCAAATCCCCCAAATCGGTCAATCAGAAATAGTCCAACTCACCACGGCGTAGCTCCTCCAGGCGGCGAAGGAGTTTTCGCGGACTACAGGGCCACCGCGGAGGCGCAGAGACGCCGAGATTCGCGGAGAACGCCAGACCGCCCGTCGTCGAGCGGCGATGCAACCTCGCGAGAGCCGTCGCTGAAGTGAGAACTCAAAAGAATGAGGGAAATCGAGTTCCTCGAATTTCTGCTGTCGCCTCTTCCAACGGACATCGGCAGAATCGGTCAAATCCCCAAAATCGGTCAATCAGAAATAGTCCAACTCACCACGGCGTAGCTCCTCCCGGCGGCGAAGGAGTTTTCGCAGGGCCACCGCGGAGACGCAGAGACGCCGAGATTCGCGGAGTACGCCAGACCGCCCGTCGTCGAGCGGCGATGCAGCCTCGCGAGAGCGCTCGATGAAGTGAGAATCCAAACGAATGAGCGAAATCGAGTTCCTCGAATTTTTCTATCGCCTCTTCCAACGGACATCCACAGGATCCCCCAAATCCCCCAAATCCCCAATCCCCAAATCCCCAACATCCCTCGCCCCTCTCGCGCTCGGGCAATCCGTTCGCCATAATCATAAACTCACATTATGACTTTCCCCGCGACGAACCACCCGACCGTCCCGATGACTCGATCGGCTGACCGTAACTTCAGCCTCCACGGCCGTTTAGCCATCGTCACCGGAGGCTACGGGGTACTCGGCGGCATGATCGCCTCGGGGCTCGCCGCGGCGGGCGCCCGCGTCGTCATCGTCGGCCGACGCCCAGACGCCGCCGCCGCCAAAGTCGCCGAGATCGAAGCGGCCGGCGGCAGCGCGCAGGCGATCATCGCCGACGTCCTCGACCCCGACTCGATCCGCGCCAGCGCCGAAGAACTCGCGAAGCGCGGCGAACACGACGTCGACATCCTGATCAATGCCGCCGGCGGCAACGTCAGCCGAGCGCGCAGCGACAATCGGAGCGTCTTCGAGATTCCGATGGATGCGTTCGACGAGGTCCTCCGCCTCAACCTCCACGGCACCGTCGCGCCGACGATGGTGTTCGGAGAGCTGATGGCCGCGCGCGGACGCGGATCGATCGTCAACATCTCCTCGATGGCCGCCATGCAGGCCCTCAGCGGAGTGCTCGGCTACTCGGTCGCGAAGGCGGGAATCGACAACTTCACGCGGTGGATGGCGGTCGACATGGCCCGTCGCCACGGCGACGGCATTCGCGTCAACGCGATCGCGCCGGGCTTCTTCCTCTCCGAGCAGAATCGTGCCGTCCTCGTCACGCCGGACGGCGCGCCGACGGACCGCGCCCGGAAAATCGTGGAACGGACGCCAATGGGACGGTTCGGCCGTCCGGAGGAACTGATGGGCGCTGTGCAATGGCTCTGTAGCGACGCCGCCTCGTTCGTCACCGGCGTCGTCATCCCCGTGGACGGCGGCTTCAGCGCGTTCAGTGGCGTCTGACCTCGAGCCGCGCGCGACGGCGCCCCGCATCGCGCCGACGCCGCTCACACCGGCGGTCGACGCGCCGAAGCGCTTCGGCTACCGCTGGACGATCGTCGCGCTGCTCTTCGCCGCGACGTCCATCAGCTACATCGACCGCCAGGTCCTTGGCCTCCTCGCGCCGACGCTCCAACGCGAGCTCGGATGGTCCGAGGCGCAGTACGGCGACATCGTCTCCTGGTTCAGCTTCGCCTACGGAATCGGCCTGCTCGTCGCCGGACGCCTGCTCGACCGCATCGGCGTTCGTCGCGGCTTCTCAGGCGCGATCATCCTCTGGAGCGCCGCCGCGATGCTCACGGCGCGCGCGACCACGGTCGGCGCATTCGGATTCATGCGCGCGCTTCTCGGACTCGGCGAGTCGGGAAATTTTCCGGCCGCATTGAAGAGTGTCGCCGAGTGGTTCCCGAAGCGCGAGCGGGCGTTTGCCATCGGGGTGTTCAATGCCGGCAGCAATGTTGGCGCGATCGTGGCGCCAATCATGGTCCCCTGGATCGCGCTCACGTGGGGCTGGCGAGAAGCGTTCGTCGCCACCGGGGCCCTCGGCTTCGTCTGGTTGATCTTCTGGCTCACGATCTACCGCGAGCCCGAGAGGCACCCGCGGCTGAGCCCCGCCGAGCTGGCGTACATCCGCAGCGATCCGATCGAGTCGACCGAGCCGATTCGCTGGACCAGGCTGCTCGGCTACCGGCAGACGTGGGCGTTCGCGGCGGGCAAGGCGCTCACCGATCCGATCTGGCTCTTCTATCTCTTCTGGCTCCCGAAGTTTCTCGACACCCGCTATGGCGTGAAGATGGGATCGATCGCCGCGCCGATCGTGGCGATCTACCTGACGGCGGACGTGGGGTCGGTCGCGGGAGGCTGGCTGTCGAGCTTTCTCATCGCGCGCGGGTGGTCGGTGAACGGCGCTCGAAAGTTCACGATGGCGATCGCCGCGCTACTCATCGTGCCGACCGCGCTGGCGCCGTTCGTCGCGCGCGAATGGCTCGCCGTCGCGGTCGTCGCGGTCGCGGCTGCGTCGCACCAGTGGTGGTCGGCGAACCTGTTCACGACGGTGAGCGACATGTTTCCGCGCCGTGCGGTGGCGTCGGTCGTGGGGATCGGCGGCTTCGCGGGCGCGATCAGCGCGATGCTCTTCCAGCGTCTCACCGGTGTGATTCTCGAGCGGACGGGCGGCCGCTACGGGTATGTGTTCGCGATCTGCGGCTCGGCGTACGTGGTCGCGCTGGTCGCCATCCATCTGCTTGCGCCACGGCTGGAGCGGGTCGACTTCGCGGAATCCGCTTGACAGCCTACGAGCTTACGTTCAACGTAGGCAGAGATAAGATCAATTGATGACACGCCGAAATAAACGACCCGCCTCTCGCCGGCTCACGCCGACGATTTCCCTTCGCCTTCCGCCTGCATGAAGATCATCGACATTCGGGCGACTCCCGTCTCCGTGCCGCTCGCGGCTCCTCTCCGGCATGCCAACGGCTGTCACTGGGGACGCTTCGTCCGCACGATCGTGGAAGTCGAGACTGACACCGGGTTGATCGGTCTCGGTGAGATGGGCGGCGGCGGCGAGTCCGCGGTGGCCGCGTTCAATGGGCTCAAGCCGTACATCGTCGGCTACGATCCGGCCAAGCTCGAGGAGATGCGCTTTCGCGTCGCCAATCCCACGGCGTCGCTGTACAACAACCGCACGCAGATGCTCGCGGCGCTCGAATTCGCCTGTCTCGACATCCTCGGCCAGGCGTGGGGCGTGCCGGTCTGCGACATCCTCGGCGGACGGCTGCGCGACGAAGTCCCCTTCGCGTCCTATTTGTTTTTTCGCTATCCAAACCCGCGCGATGGAAGCGGCGAGGTTCGCACCGGCGAGCAGCTCATCGACGAAGCCCGCCGGCTCCGCAAGGAGTACGGCTTCACGAGTCACAAGCTCAAGGGCGGCGTGTTCCGGCCCGAGTACGAGCTCGAATGCTATCGCGCGCTCGCGGGTGAACTGCCCGCGGGCGACCGCTTCCGCTTCGACCCGAACGGCGTCTGGTCCACCGAGCAGGCGATCTGGTTCGGCCAGCGGATCGAGGATCTGAACAACGACTACCTCGAGGATCCCGTCTTCGGCATGCCCGGCATGCGGCGCACGCGGGAGAAGCTACGGCTCCCGCTCGCGACGAACACGGTGGTCGTGAACTTCGAGCAGCTCGCGACGAACGTGATGGACACGGCGGTCGACGTGATCCTGCTCGACACGACGTTCTGGGGCGGCATTCGCCCCTGCGTGAAGGCCGCCGGCATCTGCGAGACGTTCCAGCTCGGCGTCGCCGTCCACTCGTCGGGCGAGCTCGGAATCCAGCTCGCGACGATGCTGCACCTCGGCGCCGCGATCCCGAACCTGAGCTTCGCCGCGGATGCGCACTACCATCATCTCGTCGACGACGTGATCGTCGGCGGCAAGCTGCAGTACCGCGACGGCGCGATCGCCGTCCCGACGACGCCCGGCCTCGGCGTGAAGCTCGACCGCGACCGAGTTGGCGAATATCACGAGCAGTTCAAGCGCCTCGGCGCGTATCCCTACGACCGCGATCCGCTTCGCCCGAACTGGTCGCCGGTGATTCCCAACCCGGAGTGGGCCAACCCGTTCGACCAGCGCGCTCCGCTGATTCCGGTCTGACACCAACCGGCGTTCGCCGAAAAGCGGAGGGGAGGCGCGTGATGAATCGTCGCGCACTGATATCGGTCGCTGTCCTCGCGCTTCCCTGCCTCGCCGCGTTCGCGCCGGCGCCGAACCGCGCGGAGCCGCCGGCGAACGAGGACGGGTACGAGCTCTGGCTCCGCTATCGACTGGTCGCGAACCCGACGCGCCTCGCGGAGTACCGCGCCGCGTTCGGGCATCTGGTGGTCGCGGGCAATACGCCGGCACTCGCGGCGGCGCGCGACGAGCTCACGCGCGGTCTCCGCGGCCTGCTCGGCGCCAGCATCCCGTTCGAGAGCGTCGTGCAGTCGAGCGGAACGGTGCTCGTCGGGACGCCGGGGTCGTCGCGCGACATCGCCGCACTCGCCCTCGACGTCCGCCTCCGCCCACTCGGCGATGAGGGTTTTCTAATTACTCCGGCGACGGTCGGCGGCAGGAAGGTCACCGTCATCGCCGCGAACACCGACGCCGGCGTCGTTTACGGCGCGTTCGCCTTTCTGCGGCAGCTACAGACGGAACGCTCGATCGCGTCCATGACGACGGCGTCGGCGCCCAGGATCGAGCGTCGAGTGATCGATCACTGGGACAACCTGGATCGGACGGTGGAGCGGGGCTATGCGGGCAGGTCGCTCTGGGACTGGGACCATCTGCCGGACTCTCTCCCCGAGCGCTACCGCGATTACGCGCGCGCCGAAGCCTCGATCGGCATCAACGGCGTTTCGTTGACGAACGTGAACGCCAACGCGCGGGTGCTCACGCCGGAGTACATCGCGAAGGTCCAGAGGCTCGCCGGTGTCTTCCGCCCGTACGGCATCCGCGTCTATCTGACCGCGCGGTTCAGCGCGCCGATCGAAATTGGCGGGCTGAAGACCGCCGACCCGCTCGACCCCGCCGTGGCCGCGTGGTGGAAGGCGAAGGTGGACGAGATCTATCGCGCCATCCCAGACTTCGGCGGCTTCGTCGTGAAGGCGAACTCGGAAGGCCAGCCAGGACCACAGGATTACAAGCGCACCCACGCCGAGGGCGCGAACGTGCTCGCGGACGCGCTCGCGCCGCACGGTGGCGTCGTGATGTGGCGCGCCTTCGTCTACTCGAACGTCGCCGCGCAGGACCGCATCAAGCAGGCGTACGACGAGTTCAAGCCGCTCGACGGCGCATTCCGCGACAACGTCGTGGTGCAGGTCAAGAACGGGCCGCTCGACTTCCAGCCGCGCGAACCGTTCCACCCGCTGTTCGGCGCCATGCCCGAAACGCCGCTCGCCCTGGAGTTCCAGATCACCAAGGAATATCTCGGCGAGGACACCCACCTCGTGTACATGGGGCCGTACTATGAGGAAGTGCTCAAGGCGGACACCTGGGCGCGGGGCAAGGGCTCGACCGTCGCGCGCGTGATCGACGGATCGCTGCACGGCTCCCGCCACACGGCGATCGCCGGCGTCTCGAACGTCGGGATCGATCGCAACTGGACCGGGTCGCACTTCAATCAGGCGAACTGGTTCGCCTTCGGACGGCTCGCCTGGGACCCGACGCAGCTCTCGGCGCAGCTCGCCGAGGATTGGGTGCGGATGACGTGGACGAATGAGCCGGCCGCGGTGCGCGCGATCGTGCGCATGATGATGACTTCGCGCGAAGCGGTCGTGAACTACATGACGCCGCTCGGCCTGGTGCACATCATGGGGACGGACGCGCACTACGGTCCCGCGCCGTGGGTGAAGAATCTCCGCGCCGACTGGACGCCGGTGTACTACCATCGGGCGGATTCGGCCGGCATCGGGTTCGACCGCACCGCCACGGGGAGCAACGCGGTCGCGCAGTACTTCCCGGAAGTCGCGCGCCGCTTCGGCGAACGCGCGTCGGTGCCGGATCAGTCGCTGCTCTTCTTCCATCACGTGCGCTGGACCGACAGGACGAAGAGTGGCCGAACGGTGTGGGACGACCTCGCCGCGCACTATCAGGCGGGCGTCGATTCCGTGGTCGCGATGCAACGGACCTGGCGAGCGCTCGCGGCGCGGATCGACGCCGCACGGTTCAGGGACGTCGACGACTTTCTCACGATTCAGAAGGCCGAAGCGAAGTGGTGGCGCGACGCCGCCCTGCTCTACTTCGGGACGTTCTCGCGCCTGCCGCTGCCGGCGGGGGTCGACCGACCCGCACAGACGCTCGACTGGTACATGAACCTCCGCTGTCCCGCCGACCCGGCCAGACCGCGCTGCCCCGACATCTACAAACTCTACTCCTCTCCATGAGCGACGCTTACACTCCGCGCCCCGAGCACAAGTTCACCTTCGGCCTCTGGACGGTCGGCAACGTCGGCCGCGATCCGTTCGGCGATCCGGTTCGTGCGGCGCTGTCCGCGCCCTACATCGTCGAGAAGCTCGCGAAGCTCGGTGCCTACGGCGTGAACCTCCACGACAACGATCTCGTACCGCGCGACGCCACCGCGGCGGAGCGCGACCGGATCGTCGGCGAGTTCCGGAAGGCGCTGGACGCGACGGGCATGAAGGTGCCCATGGCGACGACCAACCTGTTCGGCGATCCGGTATTCCGCGACGGCGCGTTCACCAGCAACGACGCGCGGGTCCGCGCCTACGCCCTTCAGAAAACGATGAAGGCGATCGACCTTGGCGTCGAGCTGGGCGCGGCGACCTACGTGTTCTGGGGCGGCCGCGAAGGGACCGAGACCGCCGCGGCGAAGGATCCTGGCGACGCGATGAAGTGGTTCCGTGACGCGATCAACTATCTCTGCGAGTACGTGAAAGATCAGAAGTACGATCTTCGCTTCGCGCTCGAGCCCAAGCCCAACGAGCCGCGCGGCGACATCTTTCTGCCCACGATCGGCCACGCCCTGGCGTTCATCTACACGCTCGACCATCCGAAGATGGTCGGCCTCAATCCGGAAGTCGCGCACGACACGATGGCGGGATTGGAGTTCTCACACGGCGTCGGCCAGGCACTCGAGGCGGGCAAGCTCTTTCACATCGACCTCAACTCCCAGAAGCCTGGCCGCTACGACCAGGACCATCGCTTCGGCAGCGAGGATGTCAAGGCGGCGTTCTTTCTCGTGAAGCTGCTCGAGGACGCGAACTGGCCCGGCATGCGTCACTTCGACAGCCACGCATATCGCACCGAGGACGAGCAGGGCGTGTGGGATTTCGCGGCGGGCAGCATGCGCACGTATCTCATCCTCAAGGAGAAGGTCGCCCGCTACAACGCCGACGCCGAAATTCAGGGTCTGCTCTCCGCGCTGCGCGATCGCGGGAACGGTGCACCTCGAGGGCGCTTCTCTGCCGACGGTGCGAAGGCGCTCAAGGCGCAGACGTTCGACCTCGACGCGATGCGCGCGCAGGGCTACGCGTACGAGAAGCTCGATCAGTTGACGATGGAGATCCTCCTCGGAGTGCGGTGACGTGGCTGACGCGCACTTTCTTGGCGTCGACGTCGGCACGAGCGGCGTGAAGGCCATTCTCGTCGGCGAGAACGGCGACGTGGTCGCCTCCGCGGTGACGCCGCTCCAGATGCAGACGCCGCAGCCCGGCTGGGCCGAGCAGGATCCGGAGTCGTGGTGGCAGGCGAGCGTTGCGTCGATCCGTACCGTGCTCGCGGGTCATCCGCACGCGAGGGTCGCGGCGGTCGGGGTCTCCGGGCAGATGCATTCGTCGGTCTTCCTCGACGCGCACGGCGACGTGATTCGGCCGGCGCTGCTCTGGTGCGACGGACGCACTACCGCCGAGTGTCGCGAGATCACCGAGCGGGTCGGAGGGGAGGCGTGTCTGCGCGACCTCGCGCTCAATCCCGCGCTCGAGGGGTTCACACTGCCGAAGGTCCTGTGGCTCCGCAATCATGAGCCGGAGGCGTTTGCGCGGCTGTCGACCGTGCTGCTCGCGAAGGACTTCGTGCGCTATCGGTTGACGGGCGCGCTCGCGAGCGAACCGTCCGACGCGTCGGCGACTCTGATGTACGACACGGCGCGCATGCGATGGAGCACGGAGATCCTGAGCGCGGTCGGCCTCTCGACGTCGATCGTGCCGACACTTGGCGGGTCGTCGGAGGTGCTGGGCGCGATCACGCTCGAGGCCGCGGGGCTGACCGGCCTGCAGGTGGGCACGCCGGTCGTCGGCGGCGGGGCGGACAACGCCTGCGGCGCGGCGGGCGTCGGCGCCATCGCGCCCGGCGACGCGGTGACCAGTTGGGGGACGAGCGGCACGGTGCTGGCGCCATTGGCCGAGCCGCTGGTCGATCCGGAACTGCGCGCGCACACGTTCTGCCACGTCGCGCCGAATACGTGGTATCTGATGGGCGTCGTGCTGTCCGCGGGCGGCGCGTTCGCGTGGTACCGCGATCAACTCGCGCGCGATCTCGTCGCGACGGGTGAGGCGAACGAGCGGCTCAACGCCGAAGCGGCCGGCGTGGTGCCCGGCGCGGAAGGCGTGACGTTTCTCCCGTATCTGCAGGGCGAGCGCACGCCGCATCGCGACGCATCGCTGCGCGGCGCCTTCGTCGGCCTCAGTCTCGCGCACACGCGCGCGCACATGACGCGCGCGGTCGTCGAGGGCGTGTGCTTCGCGCTGCGCGATTCGCTGTCGATCCTGCGGGCGCTGAAGGTCGCACCGAATCAGATGCTGCTCACCGGCGGCGGCGCGCGGAGCGCTTTCGTCCGGCGCATGCAGGCTGAAGTCTTCGGCGTCCCGGTGTCGACGGTGAATCGCGAGGAAGGGCCGGCGTATGGCGCCGCGCTCCTCGCCGCGGTGGGCGCGGGTGCCTTTCCAGATCTCTCAACGGCGGCCGCGGCGACCCTCGTCCGGCAGCCGAGTGAGGTGCCGTCGCCGGAGGCACACGCGGCGTACGATGCACCCTACCAGCGCTTTCGCGACGCGGTGCACGCCGGCCGGGTCTGAGAGTTGTTTGATGCGCTCATGGCGTAGCGAGGCGGCGAACCGGCGCCGGCTCTCCCGCGCGGAGCGCGGCCAGCCACGCCCCCGACCGCTCGGTGTACGGCCGTAGTTGGGCGTCGGTGGCCTGGTGGTTGTGCGGCGAATCGATCATCGGCACGGCTTCCTTGGGACCGGCGAGCTGATTGAACGTCGTCCAGATGCCGATCGACGGACAGACGGCGTCGATGAACCCCATCGCGACCATCGACGGCACCGTGATGCGCGACGCGAAGTTCGTCACGTCGAAGTACGGCGCCGTCGCCATGACTCGCGGGTCCGACGGATTCCAGTTCGGGTAGCCCGCCATGCGGTCGTGCCGCGCGGCGTTCGCATCCGAGCCGGCCGGCACATTGACCACGACCGCGGTCACTCGGCGATCGAGTGCCGCCGTGACGAGGCTCTGCTGCCCGCCCATGCTGATGCCGTTCACCACGAGGGTCCTGCCGTCCCACTCCGGGCGCGTCGCGACGAAATCCACCGTGCGGCGATCGCCGAGGTACATCTGGAGGAAGTAGTTGCGCTCCCGGTCGGTCTCGTTGATCCGCTGGTACTCCTTGACCATCTGTGGCAGCGCGTCGTAGAACGCCTGCGGCATGTCGGGCGGCACGTCGTGTGGCTCGACGTTGATCGCGAGCCACCCTTCCTTCGCGCGCGACGTCACCCAGTCGCGCTGCAGCGGATACGGCGCGCTCGCCCACTGGTAGATCACGAGCGCCGGGAACTTTCCGCCGCGCCTGGGCCAGGCCATCTGCGCGTAGACGTGCGCGCCGCCGACGTTGTCCAGTCGAACGGTCGCGTAGTTGATCGTCGAATCGCCGCTCTCCTTTGGCGTCACGACGGCGTTCATCGGCACACGCGCGAGCTGCGCGAGCTTCGCGTCCCAGAAATCGTCGAAGTCAGCGGGACGATTGGCGGCCGGTTCGATGTGGGTCGGATCGACCGCCGCGCCGAGCACGACGACGCCGTCGCCGCCGGTGTGTACGCTGCCGAAGGATATGGTCCCCGCCGGCGGACGGATCTCGACCCACAGCATGCCCGGTGCGCCGAGCGACGTCTCGAGTTTCGCTGAACCCTGCGACAGATCGAACGTTCCGGACTTGACCGGCTTCACGCCGTTCACCTTCACGACGTACGAGTACGGGCCATTCGGCAGCGGCGTGCCGGGCGCGGCGGCGATCGTCCACCCGACGGTCTGTTTGGCGGCATAGATACCAGTTTTCTGATAGGGCGTGGCGACGAGCTGCGCGCCGGCGGGCAGCGCAATGCCAATCGCGCATCCTATGGAAAGGAGCAACGCGCGGGTCGTCATGGTTTCCGCGCGCTCGGATCGCCGGTCGGCGGCGGCGCATGATCCACGGCCGCCGGTGGGCCAAGCCACTCTCGAAGGATCGGCTTGAGGGCGTCGGCCCAGAGCTGATAGCCCTTCACCGTCGGGTGGAGCTGATCCATCGTCATGCCGTCGAACAGCTTGCCGCTCCGGTCGGCCAGCTTGTCGTTGATGTCGACGTAGCGGATCGTCTTCCCGTCGGCCATCGCCGCGATGTTCGCGTTGATCCGCTCGATCTCCGGAATCACGGCGAGCGGGTTCTCGCGATTGTCGTTGCGCGGAAAGATGCCGGTCAGGATGAACCTCGCGTTCGGCGCCTTCGCGCGCGCGCTGTCGATCAGCGCGCGAATGCCGCGGGTGATGTTCGCGACCTTCTCGTCGCCGCCGGGCGTCGCCCCGACGTTGTTCGTGCCGCCGAGTATGACGATGACCTTCGGGTTCACGCCGTCGAGCTCACCGTGCTGGATGCGCCAGAGCATGTTCTCGATGCGATCCGCGCCCCATCCGAAGTCCGCGGCGTTCCATCCAAGGAAGTTCTCTTTCCAGTTCGCGAGGAGCTCGGGGTAGTCGGTCGCGCCCCAGCGACGCGTGATCGAATTGCCGATGAAGTAGACGTCGATCCGGCCCTGCGTGCGCTTGGCGAGCAGGTCGCGGTGGGCGAGCATCGAGTTCGAGTCCGTGCGCGGCACGGGGATGTCGGCGCGCGGCATCTGCTGGTGCTCGAGCATCTGACGGTGACCGTCGACGGTGCTCCAGTTCTTCGCCGCGGGCAGTGACTGTTGGGTGACTGGGGAGGCTTGTTGTGCGGTGAGCGTCGCGGCCGTGAGGGCGCCGATGGCGCCGGCGATGGCGCCGGCGATGGCGGTGATGCGATGAGCGTTCATGGAATCCCCGCTGGAGCAGAGTGGCCGGCCCTCCGGGGTGTGGAGAGCGTCGCCGATTCATGGTGGAGGTACGACGGCCATGGGCGAATCCGGCGGCCGGACCGGGAGCGAGGCTCGGGGTCCGTGCGGATTCGTCCTCTTGACAGACCAAGCACTGATCGTACAATCGTGTGACCGTGTGATCTTATCACTTAGTTGTTACGACGGCGAGACGCGAATGCCACGGTAACCACCTGTTTGGCCCGATCCCGCCTTTCGGTCGCTCCCTGCCGGCCGCTCGTACCGCCCGTTGCACCCCGCCGCACCGCTGGTCACGCCCACTTTGCCGCAGCGCCGTACGAATCTCACGCTCCTCGGAGGAAGTCTGATGGGACGCGCCACCTCCAGTTGCATCACCGCAGCGGA
>Ga0164243_10008078_pt1 | contig 15591 bp, 9 predicted proteins | sample OricompcompostOP_FD_108781 | JGI IMG/M metagenome (GOLD analysis project Ga0164243, IMG submission 108781) | Organic Plus compost microbial communities from Emeryville, California, USA - Original compost - Organic plus compost (OP) | ecosystem: Engineered > Solid waste > Mixed feedstock >...
CGGCTTGCGCGAAGGTCGCGACGCGGGTCTGGGGTCGTCGCCCCCGGCGGCGAGGCTTATCAACGCCTTCTCGACGTCGTCAAGGAGGCGCGCCCAGGGGCGCGTCGCCGCGCCCGACCGGGCCACCAGCACATAGTCGCAACCGGGCGCGCCGTGGAGAGGGAGCAGTTGTCGCGCCGCCTCGCGCAGCCGGCGCTTGGCGCGGTTGCGCACGACCGCGCCGCCCAGCTTGCGGGTGGCGGTGAAGCCGACGCCGATGTGAAGGGGGGACGGGTCGGCCTCGCCGCGGGGGCGCGCCTGCACCAGCACCGCGCCGCGCGCCGCGCTGCGGCCCTGGGCGGCGGCCAGGAACTGCCACCGCTTCTTCAGGCGTTCGAGTTTGGGAGCGAACCCCGGAGGCGTGAGTTCGGGAGATGCGGGTCCAGGGGGCGACAAGGTCTGCGCCCCTGCAGCGTCTTCGCCCGGCGGCTCCGGGCGGTCCAAGCGACCGTCGGTCACAGGCCGCCTCGCGTCAGCCCCCGGCGACACGCCTCCGGCCGGCCCGGAGGGCGGCGGGGGGAAGGAAATCAGGCGCTCAGGCGCTTGCGGCCGCGGGCGCGACGGCGGGCGATGACCTTGCGGCCATTCTTGGTGGCCATGCGCGCACGCCAGCCATGACGGCGCTTGCGCACGAGTCGGCTGGGCTGATAGGTCCGCTTCACGGCAGGGCTCCCGAAACAATGAGCGGGGGTCGATAGGGGAAGCGGCCCGATCTGTCAATGCGCCTCGGCGCGCGCCGCGACCTTCCGCCCGGTTCCGGCCGGGACGACGGCTCCGCCTGCCTTTCGGACCTGAGTGCTGGGAGCTCCGTTTCTCAACCGTGATCGATCGCCCGACCCCGCCGCACGTCATCGAAGAGATCGAGCACGAGCTCGAGGAGGTGGACGACCTCGCGACCGCCGCCGTACCCGCCTGGAAGCGGTGGGCCCGGTTCATCCCGCTGCTGGTCATCGTGGCCGGCATCGCGCTGGTCTTCGGGACGGGGCTGAACCGCTATCTCTCGCTCGAGATGCTCCAGGCCCGGCGCGTGGCGCTGGTCCAGATGGTCCAGGCCCATCCGTGGCAGGGGCTCGCCATCTACATGGCCGCCTATGTGGCGCTGGTGGCCTTCTCCATTCCCGGCGGCATGATCGCCACCATGACCGGCGGGTTCCTGTTCGGGCCGTGGCTCGGGGCGGCGGCCGCGGCGACCGCGGCGACCACGGGCGCGACCGTGCTGTTCCTGGTCGCCCGCACGGCGCTGGGCGGGCTGCTCAAGTCGCGGGCCAAGGCCGGCGGCATGGTCGAGCGGGTCGAGCAGGGCGTGCGGACCAACGCCTTCTCCTATCTGCTGGTGCTGCGGCTGATCCCGGCCTTCCCGTTCTGGATGTGCAACATCTGCGCGGGGATGGTGCACATCCCCCTGCGCACCTACGTCGGCGCGACCATCCTGGGCATCCTGCCCTCGACCATCATCTACGCCAGCATCGGCTCCGGCCTCGGCCACGTGTTCGAGCAGGGGCGTTCCGCCGACCTGAGCATATTGATGAGCCCGCAGGTGATCGGACCTCTGTCCGGCCTGGCGCTTCTGTCCTTCGCGCCCGTGGCGCTGCACGCCTGGCGCGTGCGCCGCGCCCGCAAGGAAGCGGCGGCCTCGAACGCCGGCGGCGGGCAAGAATGAGACCGCCCCGCCGTCCCGCCTCCCGCCGTTCCGCCTTCAGGTGTTCCTGGCCGGCGCGCTGGGCTAAGGTGGCGCGTCCGGCGCCGGGGGGCGGCCACGGCCCTCCCTGCACGCCAAGTAGAAACGAGGGCGAATGGCCTTGATCCGTTGGCCGCGCCGTCCCGCCTGGCCGGGGGGGCTGTCGGCCCGCCTGATGCTGCTGACGGCGGCGTTCGTCATCCTGGCGGAGCTTCTGGTGCTGGTTCCGTCGCTGGCCGCCTTCGAGGAGGGCTGGCTCACCGACCGGGTGCGGGCGGCCGAGCTCGCGTCCCTGGCCGTGGAGGCGGCCCCGGCGGGTGTGGTGTCGGACGAGCTGGCGGGCGAGCTCCTGACCGGCGCGGGGGTGGTCTCGGTGGCGGTGCAGAGCGAGGGCGTCCGGCGCCTGTTGCTGGCCGCGCCCAGGCTCGCGCGCACGCCGGAGCTGGTCGACCTGCGCCGCTGGAACCCGGCGAACTGGCTGGCCGCGCCCTTCCACACGCTGTTCGGCGAACCCAACCTGGTGCTGCGGGTGGTGGCGCCGCCCAGGTTCCGCAGCGGCGACTTCGTCGAGATCCTGACCCCCGCCGCGCCGCTCCGGCGGGACATGGTCGCCTATCTGCTGCAGTTCGCGGCGATCACCGCCTTCGTCTTCATCGTGGCGGGCGGACTGGTCTACGCCTCGCTGAACGTGTTCCTGATCCGGCCGATCCAGCGGATCACCGTGGCGATGGAGCAGTTCCGCGAGCGGCCGGAGGACCCGTCGACGCGCGTGCCCCTGTCCGGCCGCCGCGACGAGATCGGCCGCGCCGAGGCCGAGCTGTCGCGGATGCAGGAGGAGCTGCGCGCCGCGCTGCAGTCGCGGGCCCGGCTGGCGGCGTTGGGCGAGGCGGTGGCCAAGATCAACCACGACCTGCGCAACATCCTGACCAGCGCCCAGATGGCTTTCGAGCGCCTGCAGGACAGCGGCGACCCGCGGATCGCCAAGGCGCTGCCCAGGCTGGAGCGGGCGCTGAACCGGGCGATCAAGCTCGCCCAGGACGTGCTCGACTACGGCAAGAGCGAGGAGCCGGCGCCCCAGCCGCAGCCTGTCGCCCTTTCGGCCGCCGCCGCGGTCGCCGGCGAGGACGCAGGGCTCGGTCCCGAAGGCGCGCAAGGCGCCCAAGGCGTGGCGCTGCAGATCGAACTGGCGGACGGAATAGAGGTCGCCGTCGATCCGGACCACCTGCACCGGATCCTGGTCAACCTGTTCCGCAACGCCCGCGAGGCCATCGAAGGGCGGCTGGACGGGGAGCGCACCGGCTGGGTCCGGCTGTCCGCCGCAGCCGTCGACGGCCTGGTCCGGATGCGCGTCGCCGATAACGGGCCGGGGGTGCCGGAGCGGGCGCAGGAGCGGCTGTTCCAACCCTTCGTCGGCTCGGGTCGGCGGGGCGGGACGGGGCTGGGTCTGGCCATCGCCCGCGACCTCGCCCGCGCAAACGGGGGCGAGCTGGAGCTGGTCGAAACGGGGCCGGACGGGGCGGCGTTCGAGCTGACGCTGCCGGCGGCGTAGGGCTTCTCCTCAGAACCCGATCGCCGTCCCTTCGCGCCGCGGATCGGCGGCGCCGAGGACGCCGCCTTCGACCCTCATCGCCCCGTGCAGTCCCGATTCCTCGCCCCGGCCGGGCGCGAGCGTCAGGCCCTTGGCCTTGAGGCCGTCGGCGATCCCGGCCGGCAGGGTGCTCTCCACCCCCACGACGTCGCCGCGCGCGATCACGTTGGGCAGGTCGATGGCTTCGGGCATGGGCAGCCTCCAGTCCAGCATGCCGACCAGCGCCTTGCCGACGTAGGCCAGGATCTGGACGCCCCCGGGCGAGCCGATGCCGGCGACGAAGTTGCCTTCCCTGTCCAGCACGATGGCGGGGGCCATCGACGAGCGGGGCCGCTTGCCCGGGGCGACGGCGTTGGCCGCGGGCCTGCCGTCCGGTCCGGTCGGCGAGAAGGAGAAATCGGTGAGCTGGTTGTTGAGGAAGAAGCCGTCGACCATGCGGCCGGCGCCGAAGATGCTCTCCACCGTGGTGGTCATCACCGCGACGTTCCCGTCGGCGTCGACCGCCACCACGTTGGAGGTGCCGCCCGGCTCCAGGGTGGCGTCGGGACCGAGCGCCAGCGCGCCCACGGGCTTGCCGGGCGCCACCGCCCTGGCCGCGGTCGGTCCGATCAGGCCGGCCCGGCCCCGGAGGTAGTCCGGGTCGAGCAGGCCCTTCAGCGGCACGTCGGTGAAGGCGGGATCGCCATGATAGTAGTCGCGGTCGGCGTACATCAGCCGGCTCGCCTCGGCGAACAGGAACCAGCCCTGGACGTCGTTCGGGTGGGCGGCGATGTCGGTGTGCTCCAGTATGCCCATCAGTTGCAGCAGCGCCGGGCCGCCGGACGGCAGTTGCGGGGTGCAGATCAGATAGATGCGGTAGGGCCGGCAGAGCGCATCGCTCTTCTTCGGCTGGTAGCCGGCGAGGTCGGCCGTGGTCATGGTCGAGGGCAGCGGGTCGGCCCGGACCCGCGCCACGATCTTCGCCGCAGTCGGGCCCTTCAGCAGGGCGTCCGGGCCCTGGGCCGCCAGCCGGCGCAGGGTGGCGGCGTAGGCGGGCGCGCGCAGCAGGTCGCCGACGCCGTACCGCGTCCCGTCGGCCTTGGTGAAATAGGCGACCACGTCGGGCTGGCTCGCCTGGGGCACATTGGACGAGGCGAAGCGCGCGAGCCGCGGGGAGACCACGAAGCCCTCCGCCGCCAACCGCACCGGGCCGTCGAACAGCCGCGACCACGGCAGCTTGCCGTGCTCCTTCTGCGCCATGGACAGCATGGCGATGGCGCCGGGCACGCCGGTGGCCCGGCCGGAGGTGACGGCTTGGGGGAAGGGCAGGGGCTTGCCGTCCGTCCCCAGGAACATGTCGGGCGAGGCGCCCTTGGGCGCGGTCTCGCGGCCGTCGTAGGCGATCACCTTGCGGGCCTTGGCGTCGTAGAAGACCAGGAAGGCGCCGCCGCCCAGGCCCGAACTCTGCGGCTCCACCAGCCCCAGCACCGCCTGCATGGCCACGGCCGCGTCGACCGCGCTGCCGCCCGCCCGCAGCACCTCCACCCCGGCCTGCACCGCCAGCGGGTTGGCGGCCGCGGCCATGGCGTGGGGCGCGACCGCCGACTTGGGCAGCTCCGCCCCCTCGCGGGCCGTCGCCGGGAGGGCCGCCGTCGCCGCCCTTTGCGCCCAGGCGGGCGCGGCGGCGCCGGCGAGGGCGGCGGCGGCGAAGACGGCGGCGAGGCGAAGACGACGCATGGGAGCTCCGATAAGGGTGCTGAAGCGCAAGCGGCGCGGCATGCTTAGCGCCGGCCGCGCTCCGCCCCAAACCGCTTCTCGTCACATCGATGTGCGAAACCGCCAAGGCGCCCGCGCGAAAGGCAAGCGCGCCGCCGGCATCGGACGCGCTTCGCCGCCAGGTATCGCGCCCGGAGCCTCTCGGCTCTACGCCCAACCTACTTCGGCAGCGCGAAGGCGATCAGCGATTCCTGATTGGCGGGCTTGCCGTCGGGTCCGACAGGGCCGCCTGGCGCTGCGGCCACCACCGCCACGTACTGGCGGCCGTCCCTGCCGCGATAGGTGATCGGCACGTCCTGGGCGCTGTGCTGCAGCCGATAGGTCCACAATTCCTTGCCGGTCTTCGAATCGAAGGCCCTGAACCGCTTGTCGTCGGTGGCCCCGATGAAGATCAGGCCGCCCGCGGTGACGATGGGTCCGCCGAAGCCGTTGCCCCGGCCGGTGGCCTGCTTTCCTTCCGGCAGATCGTCGCTGACGCCCAGGCGCGTGCGCCAGACGACATCGCCGGTGTGGGGATTCACCGCCACCAACTGCCCCCAGGGCGGCCGCAGGCAGGGCATGGTGACGGCCTTGCCCGACGCATCCTTGTAACTCGCGCTGAACGAGGTGTAGGCGCCCGGCGCCGCCAAGCTGGCGCGGTCATAGATCTGGTCGGAGCCCTCGGTGCCGCGGCCGTAGTTGGCGCCGGGCTTGCGCCGCTCCATGTAGCCGATGCTGGCGCTCTCGGTGACGTTGACGAACAGCAGCCCGCTCCTCGGGTCGGCCGCCACGCCCCCCCACAGCGCCCCGCCGTTCATCGGCAGGTTGATCGAAGCCTTGGGCGGCTCGCCCTCCTTGCGCAGGAAGAAGGGCGTGAAGGGGCCGGCGTTGAAGAAGGTCCCGCCATAGTCCTGCAGCAACTTGCGGCAGGCGGCCGCATGGGCCTCATTGGTGTCTTCGGCGGTCGCCACGTCGGCCGGGGTCCAGGACTTGCGCGTCAGCGGCTCGGGTTTGACCGGGATCGGCTGGGTGGGGGCGTACCGCTCCCCCGGCACGTCGCCCGGGGTGACGGGCGTCTCCTTCACTTCGAACACCGGCTTTCCGGAGTTCCGGTCCAGCACGTACATGAAGGCGCTCTTGCCGGTCTGGGCGAGGGCCTGGATGGTCTTGCCGCCTTTCCTGACATCCACCAGGGTCGGCGGCGCCGGCACGTCCGTATCCCAGAGGTCGTGGTGGACCATCTGGAACCACCATTTCAGCTTGCCCGTCTCCGCGTCCACCGCCACGAGCGAACTGCCGAACAGGTTGTCCCCCGGCCGGCCCGTGCCGTCGTAGTTGGGCGAAGGCCCCGCGACCGGCATGTAGAGAGTGCCGGTCTTCTCATCGACGGTCATGTACCAGACCCAGACGTTGACGCCGGATCGGCCTTTCCAGCTGTCGCCGCCCCAGGTCTGGTGACCGACCTCGCCCGGCCGCGGCACGGTGTGGAAGGTCCACAGCGGCCGGCCTGTCACGGCGTCGAAGGCCCGGCTGTCGCCCGGCGGCCCGACGGGAAGCTCGCCAACGCTGGCGCCGATCGCCAGCACGTTGCGGAACACCGTGGGCGCGGAGTCGTACGGCACGTCGAGAACGACCGAGCCGCCGGCGCCGAAGCTGGTCACGACCTGCCCGGTCTTCGCGTCGAGCGCCGTCAGGCTCTTGCTGTTCGAATAGAAGATGCGCGGCGCGTGCGCGCCGTCGCCGGGCCAGTAGGAGACGGTGCGGCGGGTCTGGCCCTCGGACAGCGCATGCCGCCAGAGCTCCCGGCCGGTGTCGGCCTCCAGCGCCACGACCGCATTGCCGATCGGCAGGTAGAGCGCGTTGTCGACCACGATCGGCGTCGCGCCGGTGACTACCCCGCCGCCGCCCTCCGGACGCACCCGGAACGACCAGGCGGGCGCCAGCCTGGAGACGTTGGAGGTGTTGATCTGGTCGAGGGGAGAGAAGTGCGTCCCGGCCAAGTCCCGGGTGTAGTTCGGCCAGTCGCCCGGCTTGATCGACGCTCTGTTGGGCTGGGCGCCCGCCGACGACGCAGCAAGCGCCGCCCCCACGACCAAAGCCGGTGCAATCCGCATCACTTCCCCCAAGGTGGAACGTGTCCCTATTCGCCGCCTTCGACCGCGGCCGTCGCCGTCGATGAGGCCTTGCCCTCGCGCTCCTCGGCCCGGGCGCCGGCCAGGATGCCTCGCAGGGCGTAGTTGCCCTCGTGGCAGGCGTACTCGTACTGGGGCTTGCTGGAGGTGTTGAACTCGTACTCGCCGCCCCAGGGAGCGCTATAGACGCCCGGGTCCTCGACGCGGAACTGGTAGAGCAGCCGGTCCGGGCCCACCCGGGTGAAGCGCTCGATCAGGTGCAGCTTGTCGGAGTTGAAGATCAGCTGCTGCGGATGGAAGTTGATCGTGTCCACCACCAGCGTGTCCCCCTCCCAATGGCCGACGGAGTCGCCGAACCAGCGGGGGATATTGTCGTGCTGTGCGTTGAGGCGGATGTTGCGCACGTCGTGGCTCATTTCGACCACGATCGCCACCACGTCCCTGTTCTGCTGGAACACGTAGGTGTTGTTGTAGATCGTTGGGTTGAGCAGGGCCCCGTTCGAGATGTTCTGGCTGACCAGGCAACGGTCGGGCAGGGGCCGGTCCTCGACGTTGTCGCGCTTGCCCATGCCGTAGCCGTCGGGTCGCCGCGTGAAGTCGGCCCGGCGCGGGATGCGGCCGTTGGCGGGGAAGGTGACGAGCGAGGTGCGCGGCTGGCCGCCCACCCGCATCACGCTGGTCTGCCCGTCGTAGAAGGTCTGATTGTAGGCGCAGCCTCCGGCGAAGGTGTTTTCGGGCTTCTCGCAATAGGCCCGCGAGGCCTCGGGCTTGCCGGCCTCGCCCTGGGCGCGGGCGGCCGCGACGCTCTCGGCGCGCGCGCCCTCCAGCTTGGCGACCTCGGCCGGCGTCAGGACCAGGCGTTCCCCGAACTCGGCCGGCCGCTCCATGCGGGTCGCGGTCTCATTGCTCCAGGAGCCGGAAAGGTCCGGCTGACCGAAGCTGTTGCGGGGCGACTTGTAAGCGGAGGCGGCCGGCGCCGCATGCGCCGTCGCGGCCGCCGCTGCAGACAGGCCGGTCGATGCAAGCGCGCAAGCCATCAGGCCGAAAAGCGTGCCTTTCATGATCCTACCTCAAGTACATGCCCGTTGCTTGCCCGACAGTAGGCGGGGCGCCGCAGGAGTCAAAGCAAATGTGATCCTATGCTCGAACCGTTGTAGTTGTCGCCGCCCGACAGCAATCGTTTTGCATGTAAGTTGTGCCGAATACTAAGGTGGCGGCGCACGCGTAGACATACGATTTGCGGCCATCGGCGCAATTGGACGCCATATGCCCGGCTCGACGGGCGGGTTGCTTCGGCGAGTCCTTCTGGGGCGCCGTGCATCAGATCCCGCCCGCCCGTCGCGGGGTGGTCGCTAAAGGCCGAAGCGGAAGCCGACCCGGTAGGTCCGGCCAAACGCATCGTAGAACTGGTTGCCGTTGCCGATTCCTGCGTAGTTCGGCGGATCCTTGTCCAGCAGGTTGTTGATCAGGAAGAACGCCTGAAGCTTCCTGCCGTCGTCGTTCTTCACGATGTCGAATGTCCCCGACAGGGTGAAGTAGACCCGTTGCTTGACCTTGTTGCGGTTGATCGTGTTCGGCAGGGCCGGGTTGTAGTTCGGGTCGTCCGGGCCGATCAGACGCGTCGCCAGCGCCGCGGTCGAGACGTGGGCCGAACTCAGGTAACGGGTCTGCAGCGACAGCATCGCCTTCCACCAAGTGTAGGTGGTGTTCAGAGTGGCCACCCACTTCGGCGTGCCCCCGAGGCCGTCCAGCACGTTGCCGAGGTATCCGGAGTACTGGGTGGCGGAAGTCACGTCGTAGTTCTTGAGGTTCATCGAATAGGTCGCGAAGCCCCTCAGGTTGAGATTGCCGGGGCCCACCGGCAGGCTGTACTGCGCCTCGAGGTCGATGCCTTCCGCTTCCTGGCGAACCAGGTTCTGCGGGAGGATGTTGACGCCGAAGAACTGCAGGCTGGTGTTGAACTGGCGATTGGTATCCAGTTGGCTGCAGAAGAAGCCCGGCGCGCCCGCGTCAGCCTCGATCTTGCAGCGGTCGACGACCGCTTGAGCCGTGAAGGTGGAAATCGCGTCCTTGACCGAGATCTTGTAGTAGTCGACCGACATGCGGAACCGCGGAACGAAGCGCGGCTCGACCACGAAGCCGGCGGTCAGGCTCTTGGCCCGCTCCGGCTGCAGGTCGGGGTTGCCGCTGGTCGTCTGCACGATCGTGCCGCTGTTGATCCGGGTGTAGGGGTTGAGCACGCCGAGAGGCGTCGTGGAGACGCCGAAGAGCTCCAGCAGATTCGGCGCCCGGATGTCCCGCGAAAGAGCGCCGCGGAAGCGAAGCTCGTCGTTGACCGCCCAGGTCAGGCCGGTCTTCCAGGTCGTCACGGCGCCCGAGGTCGAGTAGTCGGTGCGCCTCGCCGCGCCGTTGAACTCGACGGACTGGAAGAACGGCTGGTCCTTCAGCAGCGGGATGACGGTTTCGCCGTAGATTTCCTTGGTGTTGTAGCTGCCGGCGAAGGACTTCGGGTTCACATTGTCGAAGTCGTTCTGCTGGGAGACGGCGTCCGCGACCTGCTTGATCGAGTCCTTGCGGTAGCTGGCGCCCACCGCGACCGAAACCGGGCCGGCCCAGGTCGAGATCGGCTCGCCCGAGAGGTTGGCTTCCGCGAACTCCTGCTTGTACGCCGAGGTCCACATCATGACGCCCATGATGTATTGCCTCGCGGCCATGGCCTCGGTCGGGTTGTAGCCGAAGGGGTTGTAGGGCACGCAGGCGCTGTCGGGCGTCGCGCTGCCCGGCAGGTTGACCCGGCAGATCGGCGTGCCGTTCGGCCCGATCACCGAGTCCTGGGCCTTCCGCCACCGGCTTTCGATCGCCGCGTTGCTCCAGGAGTTGGCGAACTCGTTCTTGCCGATCTCGGTCTTGACGTTCCACTTCCAGGTCTTGCCGCCGAGGTCGAAGTCGCCGTCCAGGCCCCACGCGCCGCGGAACAGCGTGTTGGAGGAAGAGGCGTTCTGGTTGCCGAGGTCGAACTCCGTCTTGCCCATGTAGAAGGCGTCGATGTTGTTCGCCTGCATGGCGGCCCGGATCGGGGCGGGCAGGAACGCGTTGTCGCGCTGGATCAGCAGGTAGTCGAGCGGGATGGACCCGTTCTGCGGCAGGACCTGACGCACGACCAACTGGTCGGCGGGGACGCCGGCCGGACGGGCGTTGGTCACGTATTGGTTGACGTCGCGACGGGTAGCGGTCTGGAAGAACATCTCAGACTTGCCCGCGTTGAGCTGCATGTTGAAGTTGATGCGCGGCGCAATCTCGTAATCGAAATTGACCATGCCGATGTATCGCTCGAGCTCCGGCGACATCCACAGCAGGCGCCCGCCGGTCTCCAGGGGGAAGGCGCCGCCGACGGTGCTGGTGCCGAACTGTTGGCCCAGGTTCTGCGGCACGAGCGTGCCGCCGGGGCCGAACGAGACTAGCTGCGTCGGACTGAAGTTGTAGCCGTTGGCGTTCAGGTAGTTCTTGAAGATCTGCTGGGTTGTCGCAGACGGCTGGACGGCGCCGTTGGCCAGGACCGCGCCCTGGATGTTGCCGCCATAGGTGCCGTTCTGGTTGTTGCGGACAAAGCGGGTGACCAGACGTTCGGGATCGCCGCCGCGGTTCACGCCCGCCGGGTAGACGACGGTGCCCCACTCCTCGCGGCCCCACTTGCGGGAATAGATGTCCTTGATCCCGTTTGCCTTGCCGTATTCGACGCCGGCCACGATGTGGCCCCGGTCGCCGTTGATCTTGCCGCCGACGGTCAGCTGACCTTGCAGCTGGGCGTTGTCGCCCACCTCGGTCTGGCCCCAGGAGAGCAGGCCGTCGACGCCCTCGAAGCGCCGCCTGGTGACGAGGTTGACCACGCCCGACACCGCGTCCGAGCCCCAGGCCGCGGAGGCGCCGCCGGTGACCACTTCGGTCCGCTCGATCATGTTGGTCGGGATCAGGTTCAGGTCGAGCACGCCATTGGCGCCCGCCGGCACGAAGCGGTTGCTGTCGACCAGGACCAGAGTGCGGCGGTTGCCGAGGCCGCGAAGGTCGGGCGACACTTGGCCCGAGCCCGCGAACGCGGAGCGCGAGTTCTGCTGGTTGGTCGGGCGGAACGCCGGGACTTCGTTGATCGTGTTGATGATGTTCTGCGGCGGACGGGCGATCATCTCCTGCTGGCCGATCACCGACGTCGGCGTCGGGGCGACGAAGCCCTGGCGTTCGACCCGCGAGGCGGTGACCACCACTTCATCCAGCGATCCGTCGCCGGGCGCCTGGGCCGCCGCGCTTTGCACGAAGGCGAGCGCGCATGCCCCGACCGAATAGAACAGAAGCGCCTTCCTGTTGATCTTGCGGCGGCACATGCAAGTCCCCTCCCCGGTGAATCTATGGATTGTGACCGCAAACGGTACGAATTATACTTTACATATTCCCGTCTCCACTGATGATTATACTTTAGTATAATGCCGAGGGCTGCCGGTCAGGTCCAGTTCGGGACGACCAGCACCAACCAAGCCAATACAGGCCCCGACGCGACGACGATCGCGCTGTAGATCAGCAATGTCCTCAGCACCTTCTCGCGCCCTTCCTCCGGCGCGTTGGCGACGACCAGCGCGCCGTTGGTGGAGAAGGGGCTGGTGTCGACGATCGTCGTACAGACCGAAATGGCGGCGATGACTCCGATAGCGCTGATCCGCCCTTGCGCCAGGAACGGCGTCGCAAGCGGGATCACGGCGCCCAGCAGGGCCGTGGAGGAGGCGAAGGCCGAGACGATCGCCCCCGTGAAGCAGAGCAGCAGCGCAGCCAGCAGGGGCGAGCCTACGCTCGAGATGGCGGCCCCGACCTGATCGACCGTGCCAGCCCTCTGCATGACCTCGACGTAGGTGATCACGCCGCAGATCAGCAGCACCGTCGACCAGCTCACCTTGTCGATCGCCCCCTTCTGCGAGCGCGGCGCCAGCAGCGACAGGCCGACGGCGACCACCAGGGCCAGCAAGCCGACGTTGAACTCGAACACGATGGCCCCGACGGCGAGCGCCGCCAGGCCCGCAAGCGTGACGCCGCGGTGCAAGTTCAACGGCGTCGGCTGGCCCGGCCTGGCGTTTGCGGGGTGGGCGACCGTGGCCGTCGCCGGCGTGCCGCCATGGCCCTGCAGGGACCGGGACACCGGTTCGGGATGCGGATCGGGCGCCAGCTTCGCCCCGCCCCGGGCCCACCCCGCGCGCAGGCCGCCGAACGCCACGAACAGCGCCATTGCGATCGCGAGATTGAACAGGAAGCTTGCGGCGAAGATCTCCATGACGGCCGGCGTCAGGCCGGCCTTCTCCACCAGCCCGTTGACGATGCCGCCATAGACGCTGATCGGCGAGAAGCCGCCCGCCTGCGCGCCGTGGATGACCATCAGCCCCATCATCACGGGGTGCACGCGGTACTGGGCGGCGAAGGTCAGCGCCACGGGCGCCAGGATGGCGACGGCCGCCGGGCCGAGCGCGCCGAACGCGGTCAGCAGGGCGGCCACCAGGAACATCACCCAGGGAATCGCCGCGACATGCCCGCGCACGAGCAGCACCGCGCGCTCGACCAGCCAATCGACCGTGCCGTTCTTCTGCGCGATGGCGAAGAGGTAGGTGACCCCGACCAGCGTCACGAACAGGTCGCCGGGAAAACCCGCGAACACGTCGCGGGTGGACAGGCCGAGGCCCAGGATGCCGACGAAGAACGTCGCCGCCAGGGCGAGCGCCCCCATGTTCAGGGGCAGCGCCGTCGCCACCGCGAAGACGACGATCAGCGCCAGGATCGAAAGGCCCTGGATGCTCACGGCCGGGCTCTCGGCCTAACGGCGCCGTGAGAGACGGTTGCAGGCGTCAAGGCCAGCTTCACCATTCCCGCCTTCCTATGTCCGGGTTCGGGGCCCGTTTCGCCGCTTGTGTACATGGCGCGGCGTTTTCCGACGATGATGTATGCAGAGGCGCGGACGGGATGCAAGCGCGGTCTAGTCGAGCGCAGACCCCGCGATGAAGCGTCCGAACGCGGCCGAAGCGTTCAGCATGTGCGCGCGCATCAACCGCGCCGCGGCGTCCCCGTCCCCCTGGGCGATGGCGACCAGCACCGCATCGTGCTCGTCGTACGAGCGGACCACGCGATCGCCCTGGCGCAGCTGGGTGCGCCGGAACGCGTGCAGCCGGGCCCTCAAGGTCAGGGCCAGCTCGGTCATGAACGCGTTGTGCGTCGCCCGGTATATCGTCTCGTGGAAATCCTGGTTGAAGCCGTCGTAGGCGTCGACGTCGCCCCGCGCGACCAAGCTCTTGGACGCCTCGTGCAGGTCGAGGAGGCGGCTACGCTCCAGAGGCGTGATCCGGTACGTGGCCAGCCGGACGCAGGCGGCCTCGATCTCGGCCATGGTCTCGAACATGTCCATCACGCGTTGCGGCGTCATCTGCGCGACGGTGACCCCGCGGCGGGGTCGGACCTCGACGAGGCCGGTGGCGGCGAGCTGCCGGAGCGCTTCGCGGACCGGCGTCCGCGAGGCCCCGAAACGGGCGGCCAGCTGCTGCTCGTCCAGCGCGCTGCCAGGCGCAAGCGCCCCTGAGGCGATCTCGTCCGTCAGCCGGTTCCTGATCTGGTCCGAAAGAAGCGCGCGTGCGGCGCCGTTTTCCGTCAATTGAGCCGCTCCCCAAATCGCCGCCGCTTCGTATCGCGGCGAATCGCAAGGAACCTCATTGCATGCAGTTTTGCAAATCCGGCCCCTGTATGCATACATGAGCTCGGGCGAGCGGGGACCAGGAAAGTGGTCGACATTCACTCGACGTGGCAGCGCTTTCTGACGCGTCTGCGGGCCGGCGGCGACAAGGTCAAAGGGCGGCCCGCTTCCACGGTCGACGAGGCCCTGACCTTGAGCAAGGCGTTGATCGCCCATCCCGCCGACGCCGGCCAGGTCAAGCTGGCGGACGCGTTGGCTGCGACCTACAGGCGGATGAACGATGAGGAAGCGGCGGCTTTCTTCGCGGGGTTGGCGGCGCAGTTCAATCCGGATCCGGCCGTGCTTTCCAGCGTGGCCCGCGCCTACCTCGACGAACCCACCCCCGAACGCGCCGCAGAGTTGGCTGCGGCGGCGGAAGCTCCGCGGCAGGAACTCATACGGCGACTGAACATCGCCAAGGAGGGCACCGCGCTGATCGTGGGAATGCGGCAGCGCGCCATGAAGCTGGCGGCCAAGAACCCTGCCATCGCACCGCTGACGGCGGACCTGCGCCACCTGCTCGCCTCCTGGTTCAACCGGGGCTTCCTCGAGGTGCGCGAGATCAGCTGGCGAACCCCCGCCGCCGTGCTGGAGAAGCTGATCCGCTACGAAGCGGTCCACGCCATCCGCGACTGGTCGGACCTTCGAAACAGGGTCGAAGGCGATCGCCGCTGCTTCGCCTTCTTCCACCCCGCCATGCCGGAGGAGCCGCTCATCTTCATCGAGGTCGCCTTGACCCAGAAGATGAGCGACTCCATTGCGCCCCTGCTGACGCCGGCGCCCGACCGCGAGCTTTCGGCGACGCCCCGCGCCGCGATCTTCTACTCGATCAGCAACTGCCAGCCGGGTTTGCGGAACATCCAGTTCGGCGATTTCCTGATCAAGCAGGTCGTCGCCGAACTCCAGGCGGAGCTGCCGGGCCTGAGGATCTTCGCGACCCTTTCGCCGATCCCCGGATTCCGCAGGTGGCTCGACGAGGCCTTCGCGCTTGGGAAGATCGTCCCCTCCGCGTTGAAGCAGGCGATCGAGCGCGGCGACTGGATCGACAACCCGAAGGCTGCGGACGCCCTTCGTGCGCCGCTCCTCGGCCTTTGCGCCCGCTATCTCGTCGGCATGTCGCCCGATGGGGAAGGCGGCGAAGTCAAGGATCCGGTGGCCCGCTTCCACCTCTCCAACGGCGCCCGCCTGGAGCGCATCAACTGGCGCGCCGACCCTTCCTCCCAGGGCGTCGAGCAGAGCTGGGGGATGATGGTCAACTACCGCTACCGGCCCCGCACCATCAGCGCCAACCAGGAGGCGTTCGCGTTCGAGGGCCGCGTCGAACGCTCGCCGGGCGTGACGGCGTTGCTCAATGCACCGATCCGCTTCCAGGAAGCGGCCGTACAGAAGCTCGTGGGCCAAGACTGAAATCGATGAATCAGAACCTCTACGCCGCGTTCCGCACACAGCCCGCGACGAAGGTCTTCCTGCGCACCCCCGTCGGCCGCACGCTCACCTATGGCGAAATGCAGGAGGGCTCCGCGCGCTTCGCCAATGCGCTGACCGACCTCGGCGTGAAGCGCGGCGACCGTGTGGCGGTGCAGGTGGAGAAGAGCCCCGAGGCGGTGCTGCTCTATCTCGGCTGCCTGCGCGCCGGGGCGGTCTACCTGCCGCTCAACACCGCCTACAC
>Ga0164243_10008079_pt1 | contig 15591 bp, 15 predicted proteins | sample OricompcompostOP_FD_108781 | JGI IMG/M metagenome (GOLD analysis project Ga0164243, IMG submission 108781) | Organic Plus compost microbial communities from Emeryville, California, USA - Original compost - Organic plus compost (OP) | ecosystem: Engineered > Solid waste > Mixed feedstock >...
CGGCGAGTTCGGCGCGTAATTCTTCCAGCCCTTTAAAAATGTTTTGGTTTGCTTCGATCTTGAAGTGTCGGGGTGGACTTTTTCTCCGGGCCTCGGAGCTGATTCGGAAGCTAGGGAATACGCCCCTTTGGTCGCCGGCTTGGGGCAGCGGGCAAATCCTGCTTGGCAAGCCCTGCGAAAAAGTTCACCCCGGCATCCGCACGGCCGCAACGCCTGATCACGTACCACACACTGAAAATGCACGCGAAAAAACCAGGCGTGACGTATCAGAACCGCTATTCGCGCAACAGAAAATAACCCATGCCCCGCACGCTTTGAATCCACGGCCGCAGATCGGCGCGCGGCGGCAGTTTCTGCCGGATATTGCTCAAGTGCACGTCGATGCTGCGATCGAACCGCTCCAGCGGCCGGCCCAGCGCCAGGCCCGACAATTCGTGCCGGCTGACGATATTGCCGGCGCGCCGCGCCAGCACTTCCAACAGATTGAATTCGGTGGCGGTGATATCCAGGCGCTTGCCGTCCCACTCCGCCTGGCGCCGGCCCGGCCACAGGCGCAGCGGACCGACCTGCAACGGCGTGTTGAGCGCGTCCAGGCAGCGCGGCTCGACGCGGCGCAACACCGCCTTGATGCGCGCCAGCAGCTTGCGCGGCGCGCAGGGTTTGGCCACGTAATCGTCGGCGCCCAGTTCCAATCCCATGATGCAATCCACATCGTCGCCGCGCGCGGTCAGCATCAGCACCGGCAGCTGGCTGTGCTCGCGCAATTTGCGCAACACCTCGATGCCGTTCAGGCGCGGCAACATCATGTCGAGCACCAGGATGGAATAACGACCCGACAATGCCGCGCGCAAACCGGATTCGCCGTCGTGTTCGGCGTGGGTGTCGAACCCTTCCTTCTCCAGATACTCGGCGAGCATGGCGCAAAGTTCGGTATCGTCGTCGATGAGCAATAAACGGTTGATGGCGACAACTCCGAAAAAACAACAGCAAAAAAAACATCCCACCGGAATATAGCAGCGCACCGCGCGGCGCCGCCCACCTTTACCCATCTTTACTCCGCGTTAACCTCGATTAACCGGCGCCTGGGCCACTATGCAAAGTACCATCGCCCGGATCAAACATCGGGTTTTTCACGGGGAACGCTCATGGCTCGATATCTCATCGGCGCGGCGGCGGCAACGCTGCTCTGCGCCTGCTCCAGCAATCCGCAACCGATGGTCTCGGGTCCGACCAGCGCCCGGCCGCCGCTGCCGGTGGTGGTCGAAAACCGCACGCAGGGTTCGCTGTACCAGCCGCGCAATTTCATCGGCCTGTACCAGGATGCGCCGATCGCGCATCAGATCGGCGACAAGATCAAAATCGAAATCGCCGAAAGCTCCTCCGGCAGCAGCAAATCGAACACGCTGCTGAGCCGCGCCAACTCGGTTGCCACCAAGGGGCCCGGCACCCAGAATGAATCGATGAACAGCCTGTTGAAGGGACTGCTCAACCTCGACGTCCAGGCGTCGGGCAAGGACGATTTCAGCGGCGAGGGCAAAACCGAAAGCAGCAGCAGCCTCAAGGGCAAGCTGGCGGCGACGGTGGTCAACGTGCTGGCCAACGGCAACCTGATGGTGGCGGGCGAGCGCAGCATCGCCTTCAACGGCACCGTCAACACCCTGCGTTTTTCTGGCGTGGTCAATCCGAAGGACCTCAAGCCGGGCAACACCGTCGCCTCCGAGGATGTGATGGATGCGCGCCTGGAACAGTCCGGCAGCGGCGCCGTCGCCGACAGCCATTCGAAATCGCGCGTGCAGAAAGTGCTGACGGATACGCTGCTGGTCTGGTGATCAATCGGCGCCCAGCAGCGCGCGCACGGTGGCGGAAAGTTTGCTGCGCGTCGATGACCATTTATCCAGGCCCACCGGGCCGACCTCGTAACTGGCGCTGGCGAGCACGGTGCCGCTGTAGCTGCGCAGTGTCAGCGAGGCGTAACTCATATACATGGAATATTGCTGATCGAGGGCGCGCCGGTCCCAGTCGAGAAAGGCGGTGTAATGCAATACCGCGGGGCAGTCGGCGGGCTGCATGCCGGTATCGTAGAGCCGGCTGTCGATGCCGTGCTCGCGCAATTCGCTCTGCACCGCCGGCACGAAATCGGCGAGCGCCACCGCCGGGTTCAGTTCGATGCAGATGCGCTGCAACGGCTCATGGGGATGGACGATGGCATCCTTGGCGCCGGCGGGCGTCACCGCGGCGAGATTCACCACGGCGCTGCCGAGCAGCTGCGCCGCTTCCACGGCGGGGCTCGGCGTCATCACCATGCAGCCCGGCAGCAACGCCGCGCAGTGCACAGCGATAACCAGCGCAACACGATCGCGCATGACGCTCTGGCGCAAACACGCGGGCGGATCAGGCCACGGCCCGCAGCACCTTGCCGGCCACGATCAGAATCGGCGCCGCGGATTCCGCGAACTGCGCGACTTTTTCCAACGCCTGGCCGGCGCGATCGCAGACGGAGCTTTCGGTATCCGCCGTGGTTTTTGCGGAAGTGGAAGCGGGCGCGTAATAGCTGGAATTTCCGACCGACGTGATTGCCATGGGCTGATCCTCGTTGTGGTTCACCGGATGCCTGGTGACTGTAGCGAAGCCGCCGAAACTTATTAACGAAATTTACAAAACTTAACCGCGAATGAAATGAGCCGGCCGTCATTCGACGCGGTCCGCAGTCATGCCGTCGCGCGGCAGCGCGATGGTGACGACAAGGCCGCCGCCGTCGCGGTTCGCGGCGCTGATCGAGCCGCCGTGGCGCAGCACTGCGCGGCGCGCGATGGCAAGCCCCAGCCCGAAACCCCGCCGCCGCGCCTGCGGCAGTCGATAAAACGGCTCGAAAATCAGCGCCAGCGCGTCGGGGTCGACGCCGGGGCCGCGATCGGCGATCGCCACCTGCCAGCTTGCCGCCGTTTGCAACACCGTGATCTCGACACGGTCGCCGCCGTACGCCACCGCGTTGCGCAGCACGTTGTCGAAGGCGCGCGCGAGGCCGTGGGCATCCAGCGGCAATTGCAGCGCCCGGCGCGCGCCATGCTCGTCGAAGATCAAGCGGGTGCGGCGCGCCTGCGCTTCGAAACGCGCATCGCGCACGGCCTCGGCCAGCACATCGAACGGGTCCGCGGGTTGGGTGGGCATCTCCCGGTCCGGGCTCTCCAGCTGCGCCAGCGTCAACATGTTTTCCAGCATGGTTTGCAGGCGCAGCGATTCGTTCTCGATGCGATCGAGCGTGGCGTGAAAACGCTGCGGGTCCTGCTGTGCGAGCCCGATCGCCATTTGCAGGCGCGACAGCGGCGAGCGCAATTCGTGCGAGACCTCGTGCACCAGCCGCTGTTGGGCGGCGATCTGCTCCTGGAGCCTGCGCGCCATGCCGTCGAAATCCCCCACCAGATCGGCCAGCGCATCGCGCCGCGATCCCAGCAGGTGGCGGACCTGGGTATCCAGTTTGCCGTCGGACAAGGCGGCGAACGCGTGGCGCAGGATACGCACCGGTTGTTCCAGGTATCGCGCCAGCAGCGCGCTCAGCGCCAGCGCCAGCAGCGCGGCCCAGGCGTAGAACGCCAGCGGAGCGGCGTTGGACAAGCCCGGCACACGCGGCGCCAGCGCCCGGCTGAGATCGATGACGATGAAAGCCAGCGAAAAAACCAGAAACAATTTACCCGACAGGCGTTTCATCGCGGCGCGCGGCACCGGCCGCTGAAAGATGGATGCGCGGCCGCAAGCCGTTCGCGACAGCCGCCGCCATACGAGGCGAACGCGGCGCGCCGGTTTTTCCCAGGCGGGCGATCGGCTCGCGAATGCGCGCTGTGATGCGTTTTCGAAAAAGGTGTGGCCGCCGCCCGGCGGTTGTTCATTGTTTGTGTGGTCATCGGATACAAGGCAAAAGCGGACAGCCACGCAGGGCTGTTCGTGAGCGCGGTGTACTGGACCGCGCTCTGTTGTCGTTCGGCGTTGTCGCCGTTTTTTCGTTGGGCCCCAGAGCAAGTTTGATACCAGATGCCGAGATCCGCGCGGACCGCGGCGCGCGCGGGGCGGATGCGGCGAAGCCGGCCGCGCAATCGTCGGCGCGGCGGCAATCCCTTGCCGCTCGAGAGGAAAACGCTTGCCTCCAATTCGATGACGTTGCGCGCGAGCCCAGGTTGTGCGGAATTTCCGTCATTGCCGCGCCGGTGTTGTCGCCCGGGGTATTCCGGTCGCGATGGCGACCATTCGCAATGCGCGCGAAGAAATTGCAACGTCATTGTCCGCAATTCGATCGCACTCGACGATTTAATAAGATTGTGTTTACTATATGGTAAACATAATTTTATAGGATGTCGGGTTGCGGTCAGCGCCGCGAGCCGACACCGGAGAGTGCGGCAATGGCATTGCCCGAGCTGGATTTGAGCGCGCCGGAATTCTGGCAAAACCCGTTTCCCGTATTGAACGAATTGCGCGAGCGCACGCGCGTCGCCGTTACCCGCGACGGCACCCGGTTGATCTTGCGTCACGCGGATGTGGCCGAGCTGCTGAGCGGCGGCGCATTCGTCAACGAAGGCGTGTCGCTGCTGGCGCGGCGCGGTTTTCGCCCCGGCGATGCGCTCTACGAATACCGCCGGCTGGCGCTGGGCGCCTTGTCCGGCGCCGAGCACCGGCGCGTGCGCGCGCTGGTGGGCAAGGCGCTGACTCCGCAACAGGTGGAGGTGGTCCGGGACATTGTCGCCGCGCGTTTGCCGCCGTTGCTCGAACCCTTGCTGGATGCATCGGCCGACGTGTTGTCGTCGTTGACCGATGCGCTGCCGCTGGCGGTGATCAGCGATTACCTCGGCATCGACGAACGCGACCGCGCTCGCGTCGACGCGCTGGTTCGCGAAGGTCAGGCCAAGGCCTTCGGCCGCGAGGTGACGCCGGCAGTGGTGGCGCGCAGCAATGCGATTTTCGCGGAGTTGATGGCGTTCGTGGCCGATTTGATCGAACGGCGTCGGATGACGCCGCACAACGATGTGCTGGCGCGCCTGCTGGAAGCGAGGGAGGGTACGCAGGTGCTGAGCCAGCAGGAAATCATCGTGCTGTTCCTGAACCTGTTCATCGGCGCCACCGAATCGACCGCCAGCGCGATGGCGACGGGCCTGCTGGCGCTGGCGCAATGGCCGCAGCTGCTGGGCGAGCTGCGCGCGCGGCCGGATCTGATCGGTATTTTCGTCGAGGAGAATCTGCGCCTGTTTCCACCCAATACGCTGCTCGCCAACAAGATCGCGGGCGCGGATATCGAGTTCTGCGGCCAGCGGTTTGGCCGCGGCGAAGCGGTGATCGTGCCGATTCCGGCGCCGAACCGCGATCCGCGCGTATTCGAGCGCGCCGATACGATGGATCTTGCGCGCCCGGCGCAGCGCCATTTTTCCTTCAGCCTGGGGTCGCATTTCTGTCTGGGGCAGGCGCTGGCCCGCCTGCAACTACAGGAGTTTTTCCGCCTGCTGACGGCGCGCGTGCGGCATATCGAGTTGTTGCAGGAAAACGTGGCGTGGCTGCCGTTCGCGGCGATCACGCGCATGTTGTGCCTGCGCCTGCGTCTGTCGACCTGAATATATCCCGGCGCCTCACCCGGCCGAGCGAGGCGCGCGCCGCCGCGCTTGTTATGGTGACGATCCGATAAACGGTGGAGGCGGAAAAATCGTGATCGAGGATCAGGTGGTGGTGATTACCGGCGGCGCCGGCGGCATCGGCCGCGCGCTGGTGCTGCGCTTTCTGGAAGCGGGCGCGCGCGTGGTGTTCGGTGATATCGACGAGACTGGCGCGAAGGCGCTGCTCGATGCGGCGGATGGTGAAAACCTGCGTTTTTTGCCCACGGATGTCACGCGCGAGGCGGATATCGAACGTCTGATCGGCCACGCGCTGGACGAATTCGGCGGCCTCGACTGCGTGATCGGCAATGCCGGCACCGCCATCGCCTTCGAAACCCTCACCGATATGACGGTGGCGTCGTGGGATGCGCAGATGGCGTTGAGCCTGCGCAGTGTGATGCTGGGCCTCAAGCACGGCGCCCGCGCCCTGATCGCGCAGGGCCGGGGCGGGGCGCTGCTGGCGATCGGTTCGATCGCGGCGCAGGCGGGCGGCTGCGGACCGCTGGCTTACGCCAGCGCCAAGGCGGCCGCAGTCAACCTGGTCAAACACGTCGCGGTGGAACTGGCGCCGCACCGCATCCGCGTCAATTCGATTTCGCCGGGCGTGATTTTCACGCCGCGCTTCGCCGCCGGCGGTTTCGCGCCGGCCGAGGTGGCGGCGCATCAGCCCTGGCCGCAGGTGGGCACGCCGGAGGATGTGGCCGAGGTGGCGCTGTTTCTGGCGGGCAGCGGCGCCGGTTTCGTCACCGGCAGTGATTACGTGGTGGACGGCGGTCTGACCGCGCTCGGGCCGCACTGGCTGCGGCGCATGTTCGGCCCGGGCTGAAGTTTTATCCGGGCGCGGCGGCGGCGCGATGGCCGCGGATCAGCGGCAGCAACAGCAGCACCAGCACCAGCAGCGCGATGAACGCGGCGAAGGCCGGCTGATAACTGCGGGTGACATCGCGGATGTGCCCGGCCAGCGGCAGCTGCAACAGCGACAGCGCAGTGATCAGCGGGCTCATCAAACCCATCACGCGGCCGCAGTGGTCGGCGCCGAACACCTGCGCGATCAGCGCGCCCCACAGCGGCAGCGAGAATCCTGAACCGGCGCCGATGGCGGCGCTGCCCAGCAGCAGAATGACGTAGCGGCCGCCCACGCAATAACAGAGCAATCCGATCACCGCCAGCAGCAGCGCGACACCGAGCCCCAGGCGCAGGTCGATGCGATCGCCGATGGCGCTGAAGATGAACTTGCCCGCCAGCGCCGCCATCGCCACCGTCGACAACAGCAGCGCGCCGCGTTCCGCTTTGATGCCGTGATCCAGCGCGAACGGCAGCAGATGGCTGAGCACCGCGCTCACCATGCCGAGCAGGCTGCCGATGACCAAACCGATCAGCCAGAAATTGCGCGCGGCGAGAATCGCGCGGGTGCTGGCGAAACGCGCGCCGCCAACCGATGGCGTGGCGCTGGCGGCGCCGTCGGGAAACAGGCCGCGGTCGGCCGGGCGGTTCACCACCAGCGCGATCGCCGGCAGGGTCAGTACCAGGCTCGCAACCGCCAGCACGCGGCAGGCGTTCTGCCAGCCGTAATCACTGACCAGCAGCTGCACCAGCGGCGGGAACAGAAAACCGCCGGCGGCGGTGCCCATGGCGGCGATGCCCATGGCGCGGCCGCGCTGGCGATCGAACCAGCGCGCCAGCAGCGCCGACGCCGTCATCGGGCCGAGCAGCACCACGGCCACCGACATGCACAGGGCGTAGATCGCCATCACCTGCCACATCGCGTCGACCAGCGACAACGCGCCGTAGCCCACGGCCAACGCCAGCGCGCCGGTGGTGAGGTAGGCGCGCATCGAACCGCGATCGACGGCCGCGCCCAGCAAAGGCGAGGCGATGCCCGCCACCAGCGTCATGCAGGTGATGCCGAAGGTCATCGTCAACCGGTCCGCGCCGAGCTGTTCGGTCAGCGGCGTCAGCACCAGCCCGTAGGAGTAACTGATGGCGCCGGTCGCGACCATCTGCGACAGAAACACCGCCAATACCAGCCACCAGCCGTAGAATCCCGATGTGGGCATGCGCGCGTCCTCTTGGAATGATGTCGGGCACCAGGCCCCTTGTTGTATTCGCCGATGCGCCGGCGCGGGCGGTGTCGCAATCCCTCAGGCGGCGTCGCGGGTCACGATGCCGGCCGGGCCTTCGGTCAGGAATACATGATAGACGCGCCTGGCCACGCGCCAGCCCTGGGCGGTGCGCGCCCATTGGTCCTCGTATTCGCCCCACATCGAATACAGCTCGCCGGCGAAGCGGCCGGCGCCCTCGTGCACCGCGTAGAAATGGCAGCGGCTGAACGCCGCGTCGCCCTCGACGCGAATGCGGAAGTTGTTCACGTTGTGCTGGGTGCGGCCGCAGTTGGAGCCCGCGCCCAGGTTGTGATGCATGGCGGCGATCAGGGTGTCGACGCCTTCGACGACGTTGTTGTACTGCGCGTATTCGCCGCGGGTGTCGCCGGTGAAGACTTCGGTCATGCGATCGAATTGCTTATCGTGATCGATCAATTCGCAGTAGCGGATGTAAACCTGTTCGATGGCGTTTTGTTCGAGCAACTGTTGCAGTGGGTCCATGCCGATCCTCGTTATTGGTATAGAAAACGGTTTGGATAAGGGGCGCGTCGGCTCCGGTGGCACGGCATCCTAGCAGGAAAAGCGCGGCGAATGACAGGGCCGCGTCACGCGTCCGCCACAGCCTTTAGAACTCATCTCATCGGTTTCATTCGTAGGACAGCACCGCGCACTCCGTGCGCTGCGGCAGCACCGATCGGTTCTCGATGGCGAAGCTCAGGAAGGTTTTCGCGTGCGGCGCCAGCCGGTCGTTTTTCCAGAAAACCCGCACCGGCAGCAGCAGATCCCGGATCGGCACGAAGCGGGTCTGTTCCGGGGCGATGTGCTGCGCGCCGGCGATGGTCAGCGACACGCCCCGGCCCAGGGCGACGAGAATCGGGCAGCTTTCGTTTTCCTGTTTGATATAAATTTTCGGCTTTTTCGCCATGTGTTTGATGAGGTGCGCGATGCGGTTGTGGAATTCCTCGGCCTCGCGGCGATGGTGCAGGATGAGGGTTTCATCCTCCAGTTCCTGAAACCGGATTTGCCTGCGCCGGGCCAGCGGATGCTTGCGCGCGACCAGTACGCCGAGGGTTTCCGCCGCGATTTCATCGCTCTCCAATCCCTCCCACGAGGTGACGCCCTCGACGAAACCGAGATCGAAGCCGCCGTCGCGCACGCGCTTCAGGATATCCCTGCCCGGCGCCTCGTGCAGATCGAGTCTGATTTTCGCGAAGCGTTCCTGGAAGGCTTCGATGAGCGCGGGAAAACGCACCATGAAGGCCGTTCTGGAAAAACCGATGCGCAGGTTGCCCGCCTTCATTCTGCCGGCGGCGCGAACCTCGGTTTCGATCCGCGCCAGCGCCGCGACGATGTCGCGGGCCTCGCGCAGCAACAGCACACCGGCGCCGGTCAGTTTGACGCTGCGCGTGGTGCGCTCGAACAGCCGGGTGCCGAGTTCTGCTTCGAGGGACGCGATCAGCCGGGTCAAAGGCGGCTGCGACATGGCCAGGATCTCGGCGCTGCGACGGAAATTCAGCTGCTCGGCGACGACGATAAACGCCTTCAGTTTCGCAATGTCCATGGCGATTGTTACCTTTCAGGTATCAATTGTCGGGGTGAAAAAGAAACTATCACGGCGCCCGTGCTGGTTACAATGTTTGCTCCACGGCGAACGCAGAGAGGGCCCGGCATGCGCAACGAAGAGATCGTGATGCAGTTTTTCAACAAAAGTGCTTCCGAAGGCTACGATGAGCGCGCGCAGCGCATCGGGGCTATCAACGACAATCTGCATTTCCTGATCCGGCTGATCCTGCAGGATTTGCCGTGGGACGCGCGGATTCTGTGCGTCGGCGTCGGCACCGGCATGGAGATGGTCAGGTTGGCGCAGGTCTTTCCGGGGTGGCGTTTTACCGGTGTCGACCCGTCCGGGGCGATGCTCGATGTCTGTCGACAACGGCTGCGTGAAGCCGGTTTCGAATCGCGTTGCGAACTGATCGAGGGTATCTGACGGATGTCGACGAGGCACCGGTTTTCGATGCGGTGTTGTGCCTGCTCGTCGCGCATTTCCTGAAGCAGGCCGATGGGCGGCAGGCATTGTTCGACGGCATGGCGCGCCGCCTGAAACCACACGGTTACCTGATCAACGCGGAAATCGCTTTCGATCTGGGCTCGCCGGAATTCGACGACATCATCGACCAATGGGCGGCGATGCACCGCGCCGCGGGTGCCACCGAAGAAAGCCTGGCCGGCCTGCCGCGCCAGTTGCGGGAGACCATCGCCGTGCTGCCGCCGGCGTCGACTGAAGCCCTGCTGCGCAACAGCGGCCTGCCGTTGCCGGTCCAGTTTTTTCAATCGCTGCTGATACGCGCGTGGTATTCGCGCAAGCCCGGCGCTGCGTGAGCTGGTTGCGCGCAGCCCGGGTTTTTTCATCTTTTCGGGCGAGCCGGGATAACGGCGCGCTGACTAGAATCGGGTCATGTGCGAAATACGCCGGACAATGATCGCGTGGAGATTCCGATGAGCGTGCGCCGGGTCGTGACCGGGTTGAACGAGGCGGGCAGATCCTGCGTGATCAGCGATGATGCCGCGCCCGCGGGCGAGGCCATCGAGCTGTGGCAGACCCGCGCCGACGAGCCGTTGGGCAACGATCCCGGCGTCGCGCCGCCGCCGTTGAATCCGCCGCCCGGCGCCAGCCAATGGCGCATCGTCGACATTCCTCCCTACACGATCTTGCGCGATTACCTGCGGCGCGGCATTCCGTTCCACGATGAACAGGGATTTCATTGCACGCACAGCGTCGATTACGTGCTGGTGCTCGAAGGCGAAATCAACCTGGTGCTGGATGAGGGCGAAGTGCTGCTGCGCCCCGGCGACTGTGTGGTGCAGCGCCGCACCCGCCACCTCTGGCGCAATGACGACAGCCGGCCGGTCCGCATCCTGGCGGTGATGATCGGCCTGCCGGCGGCGCACGGCGCCGACTGATTCCCGCCCGCGCCGCCCGCGCGTCCACTTTCTCCGGTTTCCTTCCCGGGCCCCGCCAAAGGGTCCGCGTCGCCCTTTTTGTCCCATTGTGTCCGCAATCCCGTCGAGCCGGCATTGACAAGCGCGGCGTGGATGGCGATTATTTAATTTATGCTTTAAGTTTAATTGCGCTAGCATACGTCCACATAACAACCAGCAGCACCGCAGTACTACTAGAGGAGCAAGTCATGAGCGATATGTTGATCAGCGGCGGCACCGTGGTCGATGGCACCGGCGCGCCGGCCTACCGGGCCGATGTGCGCGTCTGCAACGGCGTCATCACCGAAATCGGCCAGAACCTGAAACCGCGTGCCGAAGAGCGCCTGTTCGATGCCAGCGGCTGTTACGTCGCCCCCGGCTTCATCGAAAGCCACACCCATTTCGACGGCACCATGTGGTGGGCGCCGGAAATGGACCCGCTGCCCGGCTTCGGCGTGACCACCTCGATCATGGGCAACTGCGGCTTCTCCGCAGCGCCGGTGTCCAAGGACGAGGCCGCGCGCCTGGAAATGGTCAAGATTTTCTCCTTCTTCGAAGATATTCCGATCGAACCCTTCATCAAGGAACTGCCCTGGGACTGGAACACCTGGTCCGAATACAAGCAATCCCTGACCAGCCGCCTGAAAGTGTCGGCGAACTATGGCGCCTTCGTCGGCCACATCGCGATCCGGCTGGCGGTGATGGGGCTGGATGCGTGGGAGCGGGTGGCGACGCCGGAGGAAATCGCGCGCATGGCGGAGCTGCTCGATGACGCGCTCAAGGCCGGCGCGCTCGGCATGTCCTCCAACCTGTTGGACCACGATGGCGACGATCGCCCGATTCCGACCCTGGTGGCGGACGACGCCGAATTCTCCGCGCTGATCGATGTGCTGGAAAAATACCCGGCCGCGACCTTCCAGGTCATCCTGGATACGTTCATGCGCATGAGCGCGCCGATGCAGATGGAGCGCATCGCGCGCCTGTGCGGCGAGCGCCGCATCCGCGTGCAGTTCGCCGGCGGCGTGCCGACGCTGGAATTCCAGAAGCCGATGCAGGGCCAGATGGTCGAGTCGATCGAGCGCTTCAAGAAACAGGGGCTGGATTTCTGGGCCGGTTACGCGCACGTATCGCCCACCAACACCCTCGGCATCAAACACTCGCTGATTTTCGCCCAGTCCAACGATTACGTCTGGCACGAAGTGGTGCTGGCCGAAACCGAAGAGGAAAAAACCAGGCTGCTGCGCGATCCCGACTGGCGCGCCCGCGCCCGCAACTCCTGGGATAACGAAGCCTGGAAACACTCGCCGATGGCCAACGGCAAAACGCTGCTGCTGCTCAACTCGGACAACGGCGTGGGACCCGTGCGTCTCACCCTGGGCGAATACGCCGAGCAGCTGGGCGGCGTGCATCCCTCGGACGCGATGGCCGAATGGCTGATCCGCAACGGCCTGGATTCCACCGTGCACATGCCGCCGTTCCCGATGGACGAGGACATGGTGATCAGCCTGCTGAAGGACCCGCACTCCGTCGGCAACATCAACGATGCGCCCGCGCACGGGCAAATGCTGTGCGGCGGCGGTGAAAACATGGTGCTGTTCACCAAGTACGTGAAACAACTCGGCGCCCTCACCGTGGAAGAGGCGGTGCATGTGATGACCGGCAAACTGGCCCGGCATTTCAACCTGCACGATCTGGGTGAAATCAAGGTGGGCAATCGCGCCGACATCACCGTGTTCAACCTCGACGAAATCGAACACCGTGAAATGAAAAAAGTCTACGACGTGCCGGATGGAAAGGGCGGCAAAATCTGGCGCTGGACCCGTGATGCGGCGCCGATGCGGCTGACGCTGGTGAACGGCATCCCGACCTTCGACAACGGCGTCTATACCGGCGCGCGCCCGGGCGAGATGCTCTCGCCGGTACAAACCGCAGCCTGATCCCTCCCGATGCGGCGGCCCCCGGGCCGCCGCTTTTTTTTCCCATTGCGCATTCGTCGCACCGTCTTTTTCCTTCGCCGATACAGATATGGCGCGAGCGTTCCATCGTATCCCGTGCACGTTAACGAACGAACCGAGCCTCCGCTACAATGGCGGCATGGCGGCGTCAGACCGTCTTTGATAAAAATGGATTCCGATCCCGAGCGATCGGCCCCGCCGAGGATAAAACCGTGCAAGGAACCATCGCCGAGCTGCTGGCAGAACTCACCCTCGAAGAAAAGGCCGCGTTGTGTTCCGGCCGCGATTTCTGGCATCTGAAGGGCATCGAACGCCTCGGCATTGCGCCGCTGATGCTCACCGATGGCCCGCATGGCCTGCGCAAGCAGCGCGAGGGCGCGGCGGTATTGCAGAGCATTCCCGCCACCTGTTTTCCCACCGCGTCCACACTGGCTTGCAGCTGGGATCGCGAGCTGCTGTTCGAGGTTGGCGTGGCATTGGCGGAGGAATGCCGACAGGAACAGGTGGCGGTGCTGCTGGGGCCGGGCATCAATATCAAACGCTCGCCGTTGTGCGGGCGCAATTTCGAATATTTCTCCGAGGATCCGTGTCTCGCCGGCGAACTGGCGGCGGCGCTGATCGAGGGCTTGCAGAGCCAGGGCGTGGGCGCCTCGCTCAAGCATTTCGCGGTGAACAACCAGGAACACCGGCGCATGACCATCGACGCCGTGGTCGACGAACGCAGCCTGCGCGAAATCTATCTGGCCGGCTTCGAGCGCGCGATCAAACAGGCGCGGCCGTGGACGGTGATGTGCGCCTACAACCGGCTGGGTGGCACCTATTGCAGCGAACATCAAACACTGCTCACCGGCATTCTGCGCGACGAATGGGGATATGACGGCGCGGTGGTCAGCGACTGGGGCGCCTGCAACGATCGCGTGGCGGCGCTGGCGGCCGGGCTGGATGTGGAAATGCCCGGCAGCGGCGGTGTGAACGACGCGCGCATCGTTGCGGCGGTGCGCGCCGGCACGCTCGATATCGCCGTGCTGGACCGCGCGGTGGCGCGCGTGCTGGGCCTGATCGAACGCTGCCTCGAAGGACGCGCCAGCGGTTTTCGCTACAGCGTCGATGCGCATCACGCGCTGGCCCGGCGCGCGCAGGCGCGTTCGCTGGTGCTGTTGAAAAACGCCGCCGATCTGCTGCCGCTGGCGCCGGGCGGACGGGTCGCGGTGATCGGCGCATTCGCCGCAACACCGCGTTACCAGGGCGCCGGCAGTTCCCAGATCAATCCCACCCGGCTCGACGATGCGCTGACCGCGATCAGGCACTACGCGCCGGATTGCCGCTACGCGCCGGGTTACGATATGCATGCCGATCGCGTCGATCCGGCGCTGATGGAACAGGCCCGCGCGCTGGCGATGGAGGCCGACACGATCATCCTGTTCGCGGGCCTGCCCGCGCACGCCGAATGCGAGGGCTTCGATCGCGAGCACCTCGACATGCCCGCCAGCCACACGCAATTGCTCGAGGCGCTGATCGCGACCGGGCGTCGCCTGGTGCTGGTGCTGGCCGCCGGCGCGCCGGTGACGCTGCCCGGCATCGAACGGATCGACGCCGCCATCCTCGCCGGCCTGGGCGGACAGGCGGGCGGCGGCGCCATCGCCGACCTGCTGTTCGGCGCAGTCTGCCCCGGCGGCAAACTGGCGGAAACCTGGCCGCTGGCACTGGCGGACACACCGGCGTATCGCTATTTCCCCGGCGGCCCGGCCACGGTGGAATACCGCGAAGCGCTGTACGTGGGCTATCGCTACTACGACAGCTTTGCCCGGCCGGTGCTGTTTCCCTTCGGCCACGGCCTGAGCTACACCCGTTTCGAATACCGCGCGCTGACGCTGTCCGCAACGCGGATGGGCGAGCACGAAACGCTGCGCGTGGGCATCGAACTGTGCAACATCGGCGCGCGCTTCGGCAGCGAAGTGGTGCAGGTCTACGTGCGCGACATTGAATCGACGGTGTTCCGGCCGCACCAGGAATTGCGCGACTTCGCCAGGGTGGAGCTGGCGCCGGGCGAGGTGCGGCGGCTGGAGTTCAGCCTCGATCGCCGCGCCTTCGCGTTTTACGACACCGCCTGCCGGGACTGGCGGGTGGAGAGCGGCGTATTTGCGATTCTGATCGGCGCTTCGAGCGCTGATATCCGCGCGCGCGGCGACATCCACATCGACGCGGCACCAACCTGCGGCGAGGATTTGCGCGCGCGGGCGCCGGTGTATTACCCGGCGCCGGGGGAATCGTCGGCAAGTGCCGATCGCACCGCGTTCGAAGTGAGCGACGCGCAATTCCACGCGCTGTACGGCGCCGTGCCGCCCGCGCCAGCAACAGCGGCGTACTCCCTCAATTCGCGCCTGGGCGATATCAAACAGCATTGGCTCGGCGCGTTGATCTACCGGGCCGTGCTGCGCGCCAGCCACCACCGGCTTGGCGCGCAGCGCGACCCGACGCTGGCGCGCATGAGCGTGGCGATGACCGAGGACATGCCGCTGCGGCTGCTGGTGATGTTCAGCGGAGGTTATTTCCGTTTCGGCGCGGCGGCACTGCTGGTGGCGCTGTTGAATGGACGCCTGCTGCGGGAACTGTGGCGGCGCTGTCGCGGCTCTCGTTGAATCGGGTTGTCGCTCCGGGATTGATAATCCTGGAGTGAATATTTTGCGGAGAAAAGGCGGAGCGCACCGTCCGCCGGGGCACGCCAAACGGGGCGCTCCTCCTTCTGGAAATTCGGCGCGTAATTCTTCTTTGAGTTTTAAAAATATTCTGGGTTTTCTTCGATCTTGAGGGGTCGGGGTGGACTTTTTCTCCGGGCCTCGGAGTTGATTCGGAAGCTAGGGAACACGCCCCTTTGGTCGCCGGCTTGAGGCAGCGGGCAAATCCTGCTTGGTCAGCCCGGAGAAA
>Ga0164243_10008080_pt1 | contig 15590 bp, 3 predicted proteins | sample OricompcompostOP_FD_108781 | JGI IMG/M metagenome (GOLD analysis project Ga0164243, IMG submission 108781) | Organic Plus compost microbial communities from Emeryville, California, USA - Original compost - Organic plus compost (OP) | ecosystem: Engineered > Solid waste > Mixed feedstock >...
ACCGGCGCCGACGCCGCCGGCGTTGACGTCGAGGTCAGGGCTGGGCAGCTGCGGGCCGAAGAGGTGGACCGCGTAACCCCTGCTGGTCAGCACCTGGTCCTCGACGGTGACCGGCCGCGCCTCGACGAATCGGTGCTGTGCCTCGCGCTCTTCTGGCCACGGTTCCCCATGGACGTCGCGCCAGTCCACGATGTCGAGCAGGTCACGCACACCAGTCACGACCGTGTCGATCGCGGCTGCGATCCACTCGACAGGTTCGGAGTCTCGCGTCCAGACGGCTGTCGCAACCGTGTGCTCCAGCTGCCAGGCCACCGCAGCCGTTGTGCTCGAACCCATCACGACCTCGGAGCCTAGAGAACGAGGCGGCTACGGGACGTGGTTTCCGGTGCTGCTCGGCACGAGATCATCCCCGTCAACAGAGATGAGCCCTTCCTTCGCGGCAGCCTTGATGACGGCGTCAAGGCGGCCACGGACGATTGATCCCAGCCGGGTCACGCCGAAGAGCCGTGCAGTCTCGCGCAGGGCGTCGATACGACCGATGCCATGTGACGAGCGCACGACATACACGAGCGCGTTGCGCAGCTCCTCGTAAGGAACCTGATCGATGGCACGCTGGTGACCGGGCGGCGGCACCCGGAATCCGGTGTACGACTGCGCCTCGACGCCGTCGGGCCAGGCGACGTGATCGCCGTTCGCTGACCGTCTGATCGAACTCCTGTCGAGGTGTGAGAGCAGTTGCTCGCGCCGCGACTCACGGATGCGTCCGAAGCCGAAGCGTGCGCCGACCAGGCTGATGAGGCGGTCCACAAGGATGGGACCCTCCTCCTCGACGACGTCCCGAGCGGTGCTCCTGATGCGCTCTCGAACGTCGCGCGTGGTTCCGTCGAGGAGCTCGCGAGGGTAGACGGCTATGTCCGACGCAGCCGAGAAGGTCGCCGCGCCCGGGATCCGGTCACCTGCCGCGCCGGATTGGGCCTCCACCCCGCGGTGCGTTTCCGTTGCCTCCGATGCCGGCGTCGCCGAACGAAGGCGCGAAGACTCCTGAGGTGCCGGCTCGGCGGCGGTCGGTGCAGAGGGAGGGACGCTCAGCTCGGGCTCGTCCGCGAGGCGGCGAGCCGTGGCCGCGATCCGGGCAACGGTCTCGCTGGGGTCGCGCAGCCACGCCGGCAACCACACGCGCTCGACCGCGCGCCAACCCATGGAGCCGGTGAGCACCGTGGACGGGAGGCCGTCCCGGTCACCCACGCTGGTGCGTTCGGCCCACGACGGTCCGTCGAGCAGGACAGCAACCCAAGGTGCGTCCTCGGACGCGCGAACAGCGAGATCGACAGTGAAGTCGGACAACCCGACCCGGGGACGGACGAGGAGTCCAGCTGCACCGAGTGCGGCGGCGACGTCTTCGAGATGGCGGTCCCGCGCGGCTGGTCTCCGCAGCGGCGTGTTCTCGACGCCGGCTTTCGCCATCGCGAGGTAGTCCTTCAGGTGGGCGAGACCGAGTGACCGCGAACCCGCGAGATCGAGCTCATGGGGGTCGAAGGATGCGAAGACGACAACGCGCGACTTCGCGCGCGTGATGGCGACGTTCAGACGCTTTTCTCCACCCTCGCGGACAAGGGGTCCCCAGGTCAGAGGTACCCGTCCCGTCGCTGGGTCGCGTGCGAACGCGAGAGTGAAGAGGATGACGTCCCGCTCGTCTCCCTGCACGTTCTCGAGGTTCTTCACGAACAACGGCTCGTCGTCCCTGGCCATCGCCTCGGCGAGGGCAGCGTCGTGCTCCGCGGCCTGTTCGAGCAGGTCGAGGATCAGGTCACGTTGCTGCGAGTTGAAGGTGACGACGCCGATGCTCTCGGTGAGGCGTTCAGCAATCCTCGTCCTGATCTCGCTGACGACAGCATGGGCCTCGGCGCGGTTCACACGCGCACCCCGCGCGCCGCCTTCCCACACGCCGTCGACCCGACGGAGCTCAAGTGCCGGCTGGCCCGCTACTGGCGGTGTGGGGAAGCTCGACAGGCGACCCTCGTAGTAGTGCTGGTTCGAGAACGCGATCAACGACTCGTCACGGGAGCGGTAGTGCCACGAGAGGAGGAGGCGAGGGAGGTGTGACTCCGCGGCCTCCGACAGGATCGACTCCAGGTCGACGGGTACGGGGAGCCCCTCGTCGGCCGGTGCGTCGATGTCGTCGTCGATCGCCGCCGGAGACGAAGAGAACATCGAGGTCGGAGGCATCTGCTTCGAGTCGCCAACGATCACCACGGCCTTGCCTCGGCCCATCGCGCCGATCGCCTCCGGGACGCGGATCTGGGATGCCTCGTCGAACACCACGACGTCGAAGTCGACCGAATCCGGCGGCAAGAAGCGTGCGACCGAAGCAGGCGACATCAGGATGCAGGGCGTGATCTCGGCGATGATCGATCCGTAGTGCTGGAAAAGCTGACGGATCGTCATACCGCCGCGACGTCGACCGAGCTGGCTCTGCAGCTCGGCCACCTTGCCACGTGGCTTCGTCGGGTCGAACGTTCTGGCAGCGACGATCCGGGCCGGGAGCTCCGCGACCATCCGACGTCGGAAGTCCGCGCCCGTCCGAAGGAAATGATCGATCTCGTGGGAACGGGTGGCCTCGTCGAAGGCCGCCAAACCTGTCGACTCGAGCCGCTCGTCGATGATGGCGCGCGCCACCCCGGCACGAACGCGCTGCTCGAGGCCGTGAGGAGAGACTTCTCCGGCTCGCGCCTGCGCACCCACACCGGCAAAGCCCAGATGCTCCAGCTGGTCTGCTGCGTGGCGCATCCGAAGCCAACGGTGCAAGCGGACGAACGCGTCTCCCGCGGCATCGGCCTGCCACTCCTGGACGGTGGCGGTAAACGCTTCTGAGCGGCTCCGCCCGGCGAGCCAGGCGGTGAGATCGGACGCGCGGGTCCCCAAGACGGCCAGCCACGCCGACCACGCCGCTGTCACCTCGTGGATGTCCGCCGGCCCTGGTGCCGACGAGTGCGGGGCCGTCACGAGGCGGTGCGTGAGGTCATGGATCACCGATGAGGCTCTCGGGTCACCCGCATAGGCCTCCGCCAGGTCCGCGCTGACCTCGGCACCGCGAACGACGTCGGCGAGCAGCTGGACGTGAGCGTCGTCGAAGGCATTCCAGCTCTGCGGCAGGGAGAGGCCAGGCAGTGCGGTGGCGCGCTGGGCAAGCGCGTCGGCCTCGTGCCGGATGGCACGGAGCATGGCGAGCTGTTCGGACAGGCCGGCGATCGGGAAGGGCGGCAAGCCGTCCGCGAAACCGAGGTCCTTCAAGATCGCCAGCCTCCGGCGCCTCTTGAAGAGCTTTCCGTCGGCCTCCACGGCGGCGGCGTACAGGCTGTCGAGGTCCAGGCGTAGCACGTAGTCCGGGAACGATGCGAGAACGGGTAGCGCCCGCGCGCGGAAGCCCTGGACGGCCGACAGCAGCTCGTGAGCGGCTGCTCGCCACGACGGTGTCACCAGTGCGGCAGCCTCGGAGCACGTCCGTGCGAGTCCGCGTTCCCTCGTCTCGAGCCACGTCACCAGAGCCTCTACCTGACGTTGCTCGAGCGTGTGGTCGAGGACGACCTGCATCTGGTGGTCCGCGACCCGTGTCTCGGCCTCGACCAGACGATGCAGGGCCTGGGCGACAGCCCGACGGTCGAGCTTGTCTGGATCCAGCGAGCCGGCGAGACGCCAAGGTGAGCGGTCTGGCCCGACGCCGAGATCGAGAAGCGCGTTGCTGAGCTCACTTGCCGCTCGGTACACGCTCTCGAGGTCGGTGGACCCCATGGCGACGACGCGAGGCACCGGGAACGGCTCCGCGGGTGCGGTCTCGTTCAGCTCGAGCACGATCTGTCGTGCCTCCCAGGCGGACAGTCCCGTGGGACCGGGCTCGTGCACCTGGTTCGGGTAGCGGGCAAGAGACTCCACCACCGCGCGGTAGCTGCTCTGCAAGGCAGACCACGACGGGTCTGCGTCAGCCCGTGCTTCGAGCGCCTCCCGCAGCTGCTCACGTACCGCGCCGACGCTCTGCGTACGCCCGTGGACGTCGAGGCTGAACCGTCCCAGCCCGATGTCGTCGAGGCGCCGCTTGACGACGTCGAGGGCTGCCTGCTTCTCAGCCACGAAGACGACACGCTTGCCCGTGGCTAGGCAGTGAGCGATCAGATTGGTGATCGTCTGCGACTTGCCGGTACCCGGTGGACCCTCCAGGATGAACGACTTTCCGGCCGCTGCCCACCGGACGGCTTGGATCTGGGAGCCGTCTGCGGGGATCGGGAGGTACGTGGTGGCCTCGGCTGCGGGCTCGGGATCAGGCGCCTCGATGCCGTCGTCGAACGGCTGACCTGGTGTTTCCACGAGGTGCCTCACGGCCGGACGCTCGATGAAGCGGGTCCAGTTCTGTGTCAGGTCACGCCACATCTCCAAGGTGGAGAACTGGAGCAGCGAGAGGTGTGCGGCCTCCTCGACGTAGAACTCCGTCTTCTCCGACCTGAGGAATGCGGTGCGGATGCCGGCGATCGCGCCGGCGATGTCGATGCCGGATGCGTCCTCCTGCGGCTCGACGAGCTGAGGAAGGTCGAGCCCCCAGGTCACTCGCAGCTTCTCGTGGAGGCAGTAGTTGGGCTCACGTGTGCGGTTGTCGTCGAGGGCGATCTGGAAGGGCGTCGAACCACGGCCGCGCAGCAGCCGCACAGGGACGAGGAAGAGCGGCGCGTTTCCCTCACGGGTGCCTTCGCGCCAGCGCAGCCGGCCGAGGGTGAGATAGAGGATGTCGGCACCGGTCTCTTCCGCAGCTGTCCGGGCACGTCGCTGCAGGTTCTTCAGGCGGCGCGCGTACTCGGTGCTCGTGGCGGCGACGTGGATCGATCTCTCCTCGAGAAGGATCGACGTGAGGACGTCGGGCTGCAGGTCGCCCGCCGTTCGCGCTCCCTGAGACAGCGCCAACGGGTTGATCGCGTCGCCGGGTCGCAAGGTGAAGGGGGTGCCCCCCGCGATCTCGTCCTCCAACGTGGCGATCGCGGCGGGAGGGACGAAGAGCCCGATCGAACCCGCTGGCTTCAGCTTCAGGAGCGGGTTGACGTATGTCATGTCCAGCAGGGACCGTCGCCAGTTCTCGATCCGTGCCGGCGCCTCGGCCGGACGCCGTGGTGTCGGAGGCGCGGCGATCCGGCGCTCTGGTGCGGGCCGGGTCTCCTTGACGATCTCCAGGATGCGTACGCCGCCTTCCCATCGCATCGACGGCAGCGGCTTGACGCGGCGGTGGGCCGCGGAGATGTCGACGACGTGCGCGATCTCCTCGGGTGCGGATCGCAGGGTGGTGCGGGCGATCCCCCGTGCGTGGTCGAAGTCTGTCCGATGCTCGCTGGAGCAGAGAGCGGTCGTCTCGACGACTTCGAACACGTCGGAGTCGACGAGCGTGCGAATCACGCCTTGCTCGTGCAGCACGGGGGAAGGAAGCTGCTCGTCCTCGGTGAAGTAGCCGACGAGTGCGTGGGAACGGAGGACGAAGATCGCCGGGCGGATCCCTGCCTGCTCGAGCGCAGCGGCGTAGGTGCATGCGAGGTCGATGCAGGTGCCGCGGTGTTGCTCGAGGACATCGGCGTGCGACCGGATGCGTTGGCCTGTGCTCTCGAAGGAAGCCGGTTCGTCGACGTAGACGATCTCGCGCTCGGCCATCGCGTCGTAGATCGCTTCTGCGATGGCGTGCGCGCGTTCGGGGCCGGCCTGGTAGCCCTGGAGCGAAGGTGAACCGGTCCGTGCCTGCAGCAGAGCAGAGGCGTCCTTGAGGAGGTGACCGATAGCGCTGTCGTTGGGACGTACGAACGCGGCGAGCAGCTCGGGCCCGTGGTCACGTCGCCACTCGTCCGCGACCAGGATCCGGATGTCGTTCCCGTCGGACCAGCGCCGGCCACCGACGGTCACCTCCATCCGAATGGCCGTCGCGATGGCCTCGTCGCTGATCAGGAATGGTGCGTCCGTCACCCGCATCGCGATCGCGGCCGTGGGGGCGTCTCGTCGTTCGCCGCTCGGGATGTCACCGAGAGCGACCCGCACGGGTGCGGCGACCGAGACCGGGTCGACGCCAGGCAGCGGCGCGATCGAGATCTCGACGGCGACATCACGGACGGTCTGCACGCCGTTGTTGACGGCGACCACGCTCAGCACCGGCGAGACGCCGCTGCGCGCGAGCGCCAGAGTCAGCCCTTCCCAATACTCGACGACGACGTCGAGATCACCGATGCGCGCACTGAGAGTCTGCAGCCCTGGGGCAGGGTCGAGGTCTGGCACACGTGTCGCTGCCTGGGCTGGCGTAGCGCCGCTCTCGTCGCTGTGGAGCTCGTGCTCCTCCGCCTCGACCGTGACCAGCGCGCTGGTGCGGCCTGTTGCACGAAGCTCGACGAGCGTCGTCACGACGTCGTCGGCGAGATCGAGTGACTCCGCCAGCAGGCGCATGGTGTCCAGGGCTCGGTCCGCGGCCGCAGCGTCGATGCGTGTCGCATGGGCCGCGCGGTTGGCAGCCTGGATGATCTCGTCGATCCATGCCCGTTGCGTCGCATCGATCTCGCTGAAGACACCGCGCTCGTAGCGGAGGATCCGCAGAAGGGCTCGGGGATCGTGTGGGTCGATCCGGTACGGACGCCCGCGGCGGGCGGACTCTGCGGCCTGGTAGAGCTCGAGCCACGATCGCTCACCAGCTGCGCGCTGCATCCGCCCGTCCACGAAGGGCGCCAGCGCCAGCCCAAGCGCATCGAGTCCACGGACCTGGCGTTCCTTGTCAGTGAGCGTCTGCACGAGGGCTCCTTCGCGGGCTGGCGACAGCTTGAGACCACGCGACCACCTGGCGCAGCCGTCCGCGACGCCGATCTGCCATGGCTAGAGGGGCCCGTTCCGGCTCAGCCATCTACAGAGCCAGAAGTCTGTGAAGGTGCGGCAGGTCAGACGTCACGAAGATGCCCGTCGGTGTGGACGTGCGCTTGCCGTCGGTGGTGACCACGACCGCTCGAGGAACAACTGGCGATGCGAACTTCGCCAGGATGTCGACGACTGGGGTTCGGGGCTTCACGACAGGCACCTCTTCGTCTTCGGCGAGACGCAGGACCTCCTCGACCGTTGCGGCCAGGAGCACCGCCTCGCCGTGGCTGTCGATCGACGATGCAACCCATCGGGCGATCGTGTTCGTCGTCAGCAACACAACAGGATGCCCGGGGTCGTAGACCACGACCTGGGAGTAGTCCGCCGCGAGCATGGTGGGGAGCAGGGTATGGATCTCGGTGGCACGGCTGACAGGCTCGAGTGGCGGTGTTCCCTGGAGTGCCCGCTCGGCCGTCACAGGCCGCTCGAGCTGCTCGGCGATCTCCTCGATGCGCACCACGGTGCTGCTGAGCGGGACGGCGATGGGTCGGCCACCGTCGTAGGGGTGGTGGACGATCGCGTTGCGCAGTTCCGCGAAGCTCCGCAGGTCCCTCCTGTATGCCTGCACGAGCTTGTTCTTGTCCTCGAGCGCGGAGACAAGTTGGCCGAGTCCTCTGGCGTGCTGAACGGTGTCGCCATGACGCTGCCTGAGGGCCTGCTCGATGCGGGCTACAGCATCCAGGAAGCGTCGTGCCAGGTCCTCAGGCCGATCAACGCCAGTTGCCATGTGAAGTTCTCTCTGTCGGCAGCAAGTCACTCGCCTCCCCAGCCCACGTGACGACGAGCTCGTCCCGCGCGCGTGTCGACGCGACGTACACCAGCGAGCGCTCGCGGAGGAGGGCGTCCTCGAGGTCGCCTTCGGGGAGGTTGCCGAGCGCGAACGGCGCGGGGACGCTGTCGGCGCTCATGCCCATGAGGACGACCTTCGAGAACTCCATCCCCTTGGCGCGGTGCATCGTCATCACCTGGACGGAACCCTTCGTGGGGCCGGAGGAGTCGCGCTCGACGAACTTCGCCGGCAGTCCGGCCTCCCGCAGCTCGCGTTCCACGGCCTCGGCCCGGTTCCTGGTGCGGGTGAGGACCCCGATCGTCTCGGGGGGTGTCGCGTGCGCGGCGTCCGCGTCGGGGCCGTCGGCCTCAGATCCTGGGCTGAGCCACCCGCGGACGAGCGCGACGACCCCCTCGTACTCGGCGGCCAACGAGTCGAACCGCTGCAACGTCGGCGGGGCGCCCCGGCGAGCCGAGCGGTACCCGGCCACGGTCGCTTCCTCGTCGTCGAGGTCGGTGTACTCCGCGGCCGACAGCACGTCGACGGCGAATCGGAGGTTCTGCGCCGTCGTCCGGTAGTTGAGGGTGAGTCGCCGCGACCGACCGCGCACGTTGATGCCGTACCGCGACAGCACGACCTTCTGACCGTAGATCCGCTGGTGGGCGTCCTCGGCGAGGAACAGGTCGTTCGGCCCCGGCTCCGTCAGGGCCCGCAGGAACCGCAGCCGTGTGGGCGTGAGGTCCTGCGCCTCGTCCACCAGCACGCTGTCCGCCGCACGGCCCAGCCCACGGCCGACGCGGTCGTCCAGCGCCATCGCGGCGATCATCGCCTTCTCGTCCCAGTCGGTCGTGCCCGCGATCGCGGCCGTCCGGCGGTAGGCAGCGATCACCTCCCAGACGAGCTTGCGCGCGCTGCGCGCCAGGGCCACGCCCCGGCCGGGACGGCGCACCGTGAAGTACGACCGTTCGTCCCGCACGAGGTTCGGCAGCACGACCGTGGCGTACTCCGCCACGAAGAAGGACACGCTTCGGAGGTGCTTGGGCAGGTCCGGCACCTGGTTGATGGCTTCCTGCCAGGCCTTGGTCGCGTCGGTCGTGCCCAGCACCTCAGCCGTCCGTGGCCCTAGGACCTTCTCGACGGCGCCCTCACCGCTCTCGGTCGACGCGAGCCGGCTGTCGGGGTCCGTCAGGACCTTCCGGACGAGAGCGTCGACCGATGCCACGGTGACGCTCTCCTGCCCGAGCGTGACCTTCGGCAGCTTCGGGTCCAGGAGGTCCAGCTGCTCCGACAGCGCGTCGGCCAGCGTGCGGTTGAACGTCGTCAGCACCACCCGTGCGCTCGGTTCCAACCGCGCGAGATGACGGGCGCGGTGAAGCAGCACCACCGTCTTGCCGGTGCCGGCGCCGCCGGTCAGGCGGAACGCGCCGTTGCGCCGCTTCGTGGCGTAGGCGCGCTGCTCAGGGTGGAGGAACACCCGCCATGCGCCGAACTCGCCCTCGATCGCCGCACGCAGCTCTTCGTCGTCCTCGATGAGCGTGAACTGCAGCTGCGAGCCCTTGCGGCGCACCGCGGCGAGCAGCTGGTCGTCCTCGCTCGCGCCGACCGGCTCCTCCACCGCTGGTACGTCGAGCGATGTCGCCTCGTCGTCGGGATCGGGGATGATCCCGAGCATCATCTTGACCTGCTCGAGCGACTTGCCGAACGCCAGGTCGAGGACGGCGACACCCTGCCACTCGGCGGGGGCGCGCTCGGCGAGCGCGAGCAGGTCGTCCTCGTTCGTCGCGGTCATCGCGGCCGCCGCGAAGGCGGGGTTGACGCCGAGGTCCAGCAGGTCCTGCTCGCCGATGCCCTGCGTCTCGAGCATCGGGTACGAGATGACCGGCTCCGGCGTGACCTGCGGCGTGGGCGGGGTCCATGTGGTCGACGGCTCGGCGGGGGTTGTCTCCTCGATCAGCTCGAGGATGCCGTTGACCGGGTTCACGCGCAGGCGCACCGACTTCGCGCGCTTGATCGCGTCGTCGTGCGGGTAGGTCCCGGTGTAGACGTAGTGTGGCTCGGAGCTGTTCTCGCTCTGGATCTTGAACAGCACGGCACGCCAGAAGTCGTTGACCCTGCCGGTGCGCACCCGCGGGTCGACCGACCCGTTGATGGGCTCGATGTGCAGCCCGGGCACGGTGTCGTCCTGGCCGAGCTTGATGAGGAAGTCGAGGACCGCCTTCTTGACGCTGCCGTCCAGGTTGTTCTTGACGGCTTGCATGATCACGTGCGGCATCAGACCCCCAGCGCCTTCCGTAGCAGGGTGGTGTCGAGCGCCACCACCTGCCATCCGAGTCCTTCGAGAGCTCGCCGATCGGTCTCGTCGAGCATCTCGGTGTCGAGCGCCACCTTGGCATGGGGCCACGACACCGCGACCGGGATGCCGTCGCCCACCTCCGCTCCGAGTGTCGGCGCCGGCGCCACGTACGACAGGTCGCCGAGCTGGTACAGCAGCTCCTGCTCTTCCGGCAGGGCGTCCTCGACCACGACCGCCCAGGCCGCGGACATCGCTCGTTCCTCACCCGGGGACGCGACCATGGGCTGAGCCTCGTTGTGCACCGCGCGGGCAGCGTCGCCCGTCACCGCCGACGCCGCGGCGATCGTGACGCTCCCGAGGTTGAGGGAGAGCAGGTTGGACAGCCGCAGCCACTCCCGCCAGGCCTCCCGGTGCTCGAGCCCGACGGCGTCGTCCCGGTCGTCGAGCACGACCGCGATGTCGCAGGCGTAGGTCGTGCGGTCGCGGAGCCGGACCGCAACGGCGAGGGTGTCGTGGCGCCACACACCGCCGATCGCGTCGCCCGCCGGGACTGCGCCGTCGAGCACGGTGACGCACGCCTCGTGCAGGCTCCCGTCCGCGGCGATCCCACCGCCCGCCTTCGGCAGCACGAGCAGCGGCAGCCACCGGGCCAGCGCCGTCCGCCGTTCCCTCGTGGGGTTGGTGAGCCAGTCCATGAGCAGCTCGAATGGTGGGCGGGTGACGAGGTCGAGCGTGGCCGGCGACAGGCCGTCGGTCGCCTGCGACAGTACGAGCTGCTTCGCGCCGGGGGTGAGCCACGGCACCTCCACAGCACTCGCCGACGGCGTCGCCGCGCTCTCCAGGTCGTCCCAGGTGAACGCAAGCACCTGATAGCCGGCGAGCCGGAGGTTCGCGCGCTTCTCGGCGTCTTCGGCGACGTCGTTGTGCTCGGGCGAGGCGTGGAACCGCCAGCCGTCGGTGAAGATCGCGGTGGCGGGGATGCCGGGCCGGTCGGTGCTGAGCACGAAGTCGGGCTTGGACCCGCTGATGATCTGCTGCGGCTGCAACCGCCAGCGCATCCCGCCGTTGAGCACGATCTGCCACGCCGTACCGCTTACGGTCGGTTGCTCGGTGATCGTCGCACCCGTGGCCTCGAGGCGCCGCCGCAGCACCACCCGGAACAGCTGCTCGAGCTCGGACTCCTTGTCCGCCCGCTCGGGCTCCTCCGTGGTGACGTTCCACGACATGGCCTCGGGCACGTCTCCCACGTCGTCCTGGGGCGGTGAGCCGGAGAACAGCAGCGCGCGCAACGCCCGCTCGGCCACGGCGCGCGAGGTGCGCTCCACCATCGAGCCGTGGACGAACGGGAGCAGGCAGCGCTCGCACGCCAGCCGTCCCTCGAAGCGGCACGGGCACTCCCGCAGCACCTGCCACGCCTGCCGCAGCATCGCCCACACCGCCTGAGGGTCGGCAAGCTCGGCGAGATAGCCGGTGCCGCCGGGGACGACGTCATGCAACAGCAGCGCGTCGGGGTTGACGTCGTCGCGTCGTGACGGGTCGGCGATCGGGGTGATGTCCAGGTGATCGGGTGCGCCGCCGTGTCGTTCCCGCAGTGCGAGGAGCACCGCGGCCGACAGGCTCGGCACCGCGAACCGGTCACCCAGCGTCACCGACGACGGCAGCCGGAGCACGAGGCCCTCGGTGCGCAGCGACCGTGTCAGCGCGATCGTCGTGGTCTGCTCCTCGGCGGCGCGGCGCAGCCGGCACCAGGGTCGGTGCTCGCTCGGGCGGTTCGCGCCCGTGGCCTTGTCGAGCTTGCCGCACGCGGCGCAGAGCCGGAACAGCGGCGTGGAGGTCTCCTCACCGGCGAGCGTGCGTGAGGTGCCCTGGGCGCTGCCCCGGCCGAGGTTGACCCAGCGCACCGTCATGTCGCGCAGGTAGGTGGCGCCGAAGTCGTAGGACTCCACGAACCAGCGGCGCACGACCTTCTCGGGGTCGACGTCGGCCAGGGTGGCGAGCTGGAACGGCTCGCGGAGGCGCTCGTCTCGCTCGCCGTCGATGACGGCTTCCTCGCGTCGCATCGCCGAGGAGACTCTTTTCATCTCCACGACCGGCAGCCGTTGCGCGACGTCGGCGATGCCGGTCGTGTCGCAGCGGGGGCAGCGCGTCGGCGGGTGGTCAGCGTCCTCGTGCACGTACCCGCACGCGGGGCAGCACACCCAGGTGCGCACGTCCTCCGGACCGAGGTCGACGGCGTCGATCTCGATCGCGTACCCACGCGTGTAGAAGGTGGCACCGGGCGCGAAGTCACGCAGCGCGTGCGCCGAACCACGCGCGACGGTGAACGGTTCGTCGCGGTACTCCTGCGTCTCGGGGTCGATCCAGGACAGGGAGACCTCGAGCATGACCGAGTCGTCGAGCAGCGTGTAGTTGGGGAGCAGCCCGAACGCCTCGAGGGTGGACACCCAGTACTCGCCGCGCAGCTCACCGAGCTGTTTGCCGGCCAGGCCGTACGCCGCCTTCGCCGTCCGGTAGTTGTCCTTGTCCTCCGACGACGCCGCCGGGCTCTCCGCCAGCTGCTGGAGCTCGGGGATCGCCTTCTCGATCTCGGTGCGTCGCAGCTCGAGCTCCTCGACACGGGCCCGCCACGCCTGGCAGGCCTCGAGACAGCGCAGCGCGAGCCCGGAGGATCCGGCGCCGCCGCCCTCGGGACGGCTGGCCCACGCGCGGAGCCCGTCCGCGGTGGTCGTGGGGAGGTCACGGAACGCGCCGAGGAAGGAGTCGAGGTGCTCCTCGGCGTGCTCTTCGGCCTCGTCGATGAGCGCCCTCAGGTAGCTGCCGGGATCGACCGAGCCGATGGCTTCCGTGCTGCTGGCGGGGTGCGGCGCGTCCGCCCGGCGTGCGAGCGCGTCGGCGATCGAGGCGATGTACTGCCGCTGCAAGATCTCCTCGGCGGCCAGGTAGGTGGCCGGAGGGCGGACCTCGCCGTTGATCGTCTGCAGCGGGGCGGTGAACCGCGGCAGCTGGTCCCCCCGGCCGGTGACGAACGCCAGCGTGAGCGCGTTACCCGTCAGGCGACCTGCGCGGCCGACCCGCTGCAGGTACGAGGCCACCGACCGAGGCAGCGACGACAGCATGACGGCGGAGAGGTCGCCGATGTCGATGCCCATCTCGAGCGTGGGCGTTGCCACGAGCACGTTGGGTGCGTCGGGAGCGGGGTCGCTCGCCTTGAACTGGGTCTCGTACTCGAGCCGGACGTCGTCGGGCAGCAGGCTCGTGTGCTCGCGGGCGACGACGCGGCGCACGTCCGGCGCGGCGTACATGCGCCGGTAGAAGTTGTCCTCGAGCGGGAGGCGCGCGAGCGTGCCGGGGCAGCGGGCGACGACGCACGGGCCGCCCTCCAGCAGGGCGATCCGTGGGGCGGGCGCGTGGATGCGCTCGCCGCAGGTGGTGCACACCAGTGCCAGGTCGCCACGGCGGAGGGCCTCGAGGTCTGTCCGCTGCACGGTGATCGACTCGGGTGAGAGGTCGAACGTCGTGGCGCCGGTGCTCGACTGCCGGCTGCCGAGGACGGACCGCTTCGTGAGCTGGGTGAGGAGGCTCCGCATCAGGTGCGCGCCGCCGGTCGTGTCGACGCCGAGGGTCTTCCGGGTCCAGCCCGCGTACCAGGACCGTGGGCTGGCCGCCGGCTCGAGGTCGGACTCCGCCCCGCTGCCGCCCAGCCGCGGGTACCCGGGAGCGCTGGCGCCCCGCGGGAAGGCGGGCATCCCCTCGTGGCGAGGCCGGCCGCCCCAGATCGACCACCGTCGCCCGTCCTCGGACCGGTAGGTGTCGAACCAGTGGTGCTGCACGGCGCCGCGGGAGCGCATGCGGTGCAGCACCCCACGGACCCAGCGCAGGAGCGCCCGGTCGTCGGGCCCCAGGCCGTCGAGCAGGTCGGCGGCGTTGCTGTCCGCCAACGCGTCCCGCGCGGCGGCGAGCAGGACGGCGTCGTCGACGTCGACGTCGGCGACAGCCGTGCCGGTGGTCTCCAGGGTGCGGCCGACCGTGGAGCGGAGGCCGAACTCGAGCTGGACGTCGAGCGAGAGCCGCCGGCGGACGTTGCGCTCCACCCGTGTGGGGATGCGTCCTGAGGTCTTCTCCCAGAACGGCCGGAAGGCGGGGCGGTCGGCGAGGTCGGGCGGCAGCAGCAGGTAGCGCTGGTGGGGCTGGGTGGCGTTGCGCACCATCTCCTCGACGAGTCGGTCGAGGTCGACGGGTCCTTCACCCATCGCCTGGTGCATGGCACCGCGCAGGGTCAGGGCGTGTGAGCGGGCCTGCACGAAGCCGGCGCGGTGCGCGGCGTCCTGGACGCTGTCGGTGAAGACGAGCGTCTTCTTCTCGCCAGCGTCGAGGTCGGGGGTGCCGAACAATCCGCTGAGAGCCACCGAGAGAAGGGTGGCGATCGCGGAGCCGAGGAACCGGATGGAGTCGGGCTCCTCGCACGAGGGGCAGACGTCGTCGGTCGAGAGCTTGCCAGCCTGCTCGCCGCGGTGGGTGAGGACGGGGAGCAGCTCGCCGCGGTCGTCGGCGGTGTGGTCGCGCCGGAGCACCAGACGGCGCTCGGCCGTGTGGAACCAGATGAAGCTCTTGTGCTCCTCGTAGCTCGGTGGTGCGTCACCGACGGTGCGGGCCTCGCCGGGCGCGTGGATGAGGGGGCGGAACCGCGGGTCTTGGCGCAGGTGCCGGCCGCGGATGTCGGCGCTGGAGGTGTCGAGGTCGGTACCCGTGGGCGCGAGCACGACGCCCCAGCCGGACCGGCCGCAGTGGCGGCAGTAGATCGCGGGGAAGGCGGGGCCGTCGTCGGCATCGTCCGCCGACGACACGACGACGCCGTCATCGCTCCAGCGGAACCGGGGCGAGGCGCTGGCGACGCGGTCGACGCGGGTGAGCTCACGGACCCACAGGTGGACGTCGACGGAGAGCGCGTCGCGCCCGACGCGGGCGCGCAGGTGCGAGAGCGCGGTGAGGATCGGGCTGATGACGGCGACCGGGTCGTGCTCGCCGAGGCGTGGCAGGACGGCGGGAGCCAGGTCGGCGAGGGCGACGGCCTGGCTCGCGGTCCTCGCGAGGTCGACGATCAGCGGGTGTGCCTTGACGAGCTCGAGGAGGTCGCGGTCGTCGAGATCGGTGAGGTCTGGCCGCTGCCACTCGGGCACGGCGAGGGCCGGCGTCACGCCGGGCCCGGGGGCGAGGTCGACGTCGGCCGGTGCGATCCGGAACATGGCCGTGAGGGCACGGCGGGCGAGCTCGTTCGCCGGGTGTGCGCTCGTCTCCAGGGCGGCGAGGTCGGCGGCTGCGTCGGCGACGTCGAGGGGGAGCCATCGGTGGGCGAGTGCCCAGCGGGGCGCGTCCCCGACCCAGTCCTCAACGGGGATGCGGGACTCGGTGATGACGGCGTCCGGTTCGAAGACCTCGCCCGTGACGGTGGTCGCGAACTCGAGCAGTGCCTGCGTGCCGTCGCCGTCGTCGTGACCGCCGAGCGTTGCGGAGGTGGCGACGGGGGTGACGCGGCCGAGCGGGCGCTGCCAGTCCTCGTCTGTGAGCGTGGGGTCGTCGTCGCGCCAGTACGACTTGAGCGCGAGCCCGAGCCGC
>Ga0164243_10008081_pt1 | contig 15590 bp, 10 predicted proteins | sample OricompcompostOP_FD_108781 | JGI IMG/M metagenome (GOLD analysis project Ga0164243, IMG submission 108781) | Organic Plus compost microbial communities from Emeryville, California, USA - Original compost - Organic plus compost (OP) | ecosystem: Engineered > Solid waste > Mixed feedstock >...
AACGCTCCGGATAGTCCACAGCCGTAAACCCAAAAGGTCGGGGATAGAAAAAGGCAGCCGATTATACGGCAGCTCGATGTCAGCGCAAGGCGTTGATGAAAATTTCACCACGGCACAACAGAACAGTAATTACGTATTTAATCTATTCATCTTTTACGTTTTTTAATGTTTTTTATGTTAGTGATTGATGTTAGGCGTGTTTAATTTTGTTGATATCTCAAATTATTTATTTGTTTTCAGATAGTTACCTGTTGAATAACGTTCTGGGTAAAGCCGCTCGAAACAGGTTGATAAGCCGTGTCGGCAGCGGTGCATAGTTTCTGGAGAATTTCACCCCGGCGGGTCATCGGTTGAATTCAGGGGATTTATCCCCGTATCGGGCGGGAGTTTTTCACACGCTTGTCCCGCCCCGGGAAAACCCGGGATCGGAAAGCGGACGAAAAGCATGACTTTGGGGATACCGCAGCGAAAATGCTGTGGATAAGGGGAGGGATAAGCGCTGTATGGCCGTTCCGGGCCTCAGGAAAGGGTGAGTTGCAGCCAGCGGCCGAGCTTGTCGCGCAGGATCTGTAGAGAGACGGGTTTGCTCAGATAATCGTTCATGCCGGCCGCGATGCAGCGTTCGCGATCCTCCAGCATGGCGTTGGCCGTCAGCGCCACGATCGGGATGTCGGCCAGATTCCGGTCCTTGTGCCGGCGGATGTGCTGGGTGGTCTGGTAACCGTCCATTTCGGGCATCTGGCAGTCCATCAGCACCAGGTCGAACTGTCCGTTCTCCAGCAGCGCCAGTGCCTGGCGTCCGTCGTTGGCGGTCTGCACGATGAGGCCGAGGCTCTCCAGCATGCTGGCGACCACCATCTGATTGATGGCGTTGTCTTCCACCACCAGCACCCGGGCGTGGGGCAGCGCCGCGGCGCCGGCGGCGCTCGGCTGCACCCGCTGCGAGCGCCGCGCCGGCGCGGTGAAATGAACACTGAAGGTGGAGCCGCGCCCGGGCGCGCTGAGCACGCGGATCGATGCGGACATCAGTTCACACAGCTTCTGCACGATCGCCAGCCCCAGCCCGGAGCCGCCGAAGCGGCGCATGGTGGAGCCGTCCGCCTGGCGGAACGCCTGGAAAATCAGCGCCTGTTTGTCGAACGGAATGCCGATGCCGGTATCGGTGACCTCCAGATCCACGGTCACGCTGTCGTCACCGCACCACTGGCATTGCGCGCTGATCTGCACGCCGCCGGAGAAGGTGAATTTCAGGGCATTGCCCAGCAGGTTGACGATGATTTGCCGCAGCCGCGCCGGGTCGACGAAAACCTTGACCTCATCGAGCAGCGGATCGCTCGACAGGCGCAGTTGCAGGTGTTTCTGCTGCGCCGCGATCTGGAAGCTGTCCACCGTCTGGCGCAGCAGCGGGGCCATATCGGTGTAGACCGGTTCCAGGTGCATCAGACCGCGTTCGATGCGCGAGAAATCGAGGATGTCGTTGACCACGGTCAGCAGGTGCTGGGTCGAATCGATGGCGATGTTGACGTAGTGTTCCTGCTGCGCCGCCAGCTCGGTGTTTTTCAGCAGTTCAAGCATGCCCAGGGCGCCGTTCATCGGTGTGCGCAGTTCGTGGCTCATGGTGGCGAGGAATTCGCTTTTGGCGAGGTTGGCCTGTTCGGCGCTGGCGCGGGCCTGCTCCAGTTGTTGCAGGTTTTCCTGGAGATTGGCGTGGCTTTTTTCCAGGTTGGCGGCCATCTGGTTGATGGCGGACTGCAACACGCGGATTTCGCCCAGGCCGTTTTCGCCGGCGCGCACCGAAAGATCGCCCCTGGCCAGCGCCACGGTGACGTCGGTGAGCGCGATCACCGGCTGCGCCAGACGTTTTCCGAATACGGATACCAGCACGATGCCGAGCAACAGCAGCGGCGTGCCGACGATCAGGCTGACGGCGATGGCGTGGTTGCGGTTGGCGCTGATGCCGTCGCGCGCCAGGGTCAGGTCGACACGGCCGATCACGGTTCCCCGATCGCTGGCCGGCGCGGCGTTTTTGATCAGGGCATCGTCGACTTCGATCGGCTCCAGCGCGATCGGGGCGCTGAAATGGTCCACATGGCGCGCGTCGGCCGGGTTGCCGATCGAGGCCAGTACGCGGTCCTGGTTGTCCCGCACCCGGATGGTTTTCACCATGTCGTCCAGCGAGCGCTGCAACAGCGCCTCCAGCTGTTCGCGATTGCCGGTGAGCACGGCGAATTCGCTGGCAACCGCCAGCTGTTTGGCGAGCAGTTCGCCGTGTTCGTGCTGCATCGCTTCCTGGTCCGCCAGCCGGGCGGCCAACAGGAAGCTGAAAATGGTCACGAACAGCACCAGCATGGGCACGGTGCTGAGCAGCAGGATCTGTCTTGCGATGGAGAGCTTTTGCCAGTGCCGTTTAACAGCCATCGCCGCACTCTCCGACCTGGTTGGGCATCTGTTCATACAGCGTCTTCTCATCGGCCAGTTTCAGTCCCAGCGAGCTGGCGACCTGTTGATTGACTGCGATCTGGTAAAAACGCGGATATTGCGCCGCGGGTAATCGGCCCTGTTGCAGCCAGCTGTGAACCATCTGGCGCAGCTGTTCCAGGTACTGTTCGGACGTGGTGTAGGTGGAGGCGAGGCTGCCGGCGGTGACAAAGGGCCGGCTCGGCCCGATCAGAATTTTTCCGCGTCGGTAGGTGGTCAGCAGGATGCTGCGGATCATGTCGCGGTTGTAGACATCCGCATCGTCGATGCCGAGCAGGATGTCGTTGTCGAGCATCAGCTGCGAAAGCAGTCGCGCCCAGTTCGCATCGCCCTGGATCGAGGCGGTCTGGATCGAAACTCCCGCCCTGGCCGCGATATCGGCGAGTCGCGGCGGCGGATTGCCGCTGTGGATCAGCGCCACCCGGCGCAGGTTGGGCAGCAGCAGTTTCGCCAGTTGCAGCTGGCGCAGCAGCGGTTGATCGCGGAACAGCGCGGTGATTTTGCCGCCGTGGTAATTCGCGCTTTCGAATGCGTTCGATCCCACGTAAAAAGCGATCGTTGCCTGATAGGGATTGCGGGCGGAAACAGCCCAGGGCAACAGGCCCTCCCCCACCGCGATGGCCAGCGCCTTCTGGGGCTGGTCGGCAGCGTCCGGCGCGTTGCGCACGGCAACTTCGAGATCCGGTTGTTGTTGGCGCAGGGAAACCTGGATGGCATTGGCCAGCTCCCGGAACCCGGCGTTATCGGCCGGGATCAGGATATCGACGCGCGGCCCCGCGCCGACTGTGCCGGCCAGCGCCACGGTCAACAGAAACAGCAGAACCCGCGTCAATGACACGGCGCTCTTGAACCTGTTTTTACTGTCAACGGCATGGCGCCCCGCTTTGGTTCATCAGAAAGTCAGATCCACCGAGAAATAAATCCGGTTTTGACCGTTGTACAGATTGTCGTCGAACAGATCCGCATACTTATAAAAATAATGTTGCACTACGCCGCTCAGGGTTAATTGCTTGCCGAACAGCGGCAGCTCCTTGGCGATGCGGGTATCCCAACGCGTAAATTTATTGTCGTTTATGGGATAGGCATAGTAGTAAAACGTGGACAATTGCCAATCCCGCGGCATGGTGTAGATGATACCTACACTGCCCGATTTATGCGGCGTCAGATCGGCTTCATTGCTGTCGCTCACCCTGGAGTTGATCAGCGCGTAACTGAAACGAGTGCGCAGTTGATCGCTGATCCGGTAATCGACTTCGGTTTCGAAACCCTGCTGATCGGCGTGGTTGCGGTTGTCGGGATCGAACCGATCCAGGTTCAGCGTCTGACTGATCAGCTGGTCGAGGTTATCCCAGAATGCCTTGATGTCAATCGCCAGGCGCCGGTTGAGCCAGAGCCCGTAGTAACCGATTTCGCGGGAGCGGATGCGCTCCTCGCGCAGGTTGCCCGGCGATTGTGTCGGGCTCATCGGGTATTGGACGTTTTCAAAGCCGGGCAGCTTCGGCTGAATGTTGGTCACCGAGTACTGCCAGTCGATGTGATTTTCGAACAGATCGGGTGTGCGGATCGCCTCCGAATAGACCGCGCGGAACGTCTGGTCCGAATCCGGGGAAAACAGCAGCGCCGCGCGCGGCGAGAAATTGCGGTTGCTGTTTTCCAGATACTCCTGCGATCCCGCCAGTGTGGCGGAAAGGTACGGGGAAAACCGATATTCGAAGTTGGCGAATAATTGATAAGTGGTGCGCCCGATGCTGCCCTGGTAATAGGTTTGTGAATCGACATATTGTTTTTGCGCATGCACGCCACTGACCAGTTTCCACCGGCTGGCACCGATCAGCGTGTGTTGCAGATCGAAGTCGACACGGGTGTTGGCGATGTTCTCGTTGAGATCGCCGCAAATCATGAAAGCCTTGGCGGCGGGATCGGTCGACAGGCCCAGATCATAGGCCGAACTGCAACTGCGCCAGTCGCCGTTGGATGTGGTGCGTGAGTAATCGAGCTGCCATTTCAGCGAGTTGTCCGGCGCGAAGAAATGCTGGGAATTCACGCTGAAAAAATAATCCTTGATCCAGTGATCGTTGGGCGTCATCTGGACGGGCGGAAAATAATCTTCGGTCTTGATGCCGGTTTTGTAGCCGGCCTGCAAATCCAGCGTCCAGTTGCTGGTGGGATTGAGCAGCCAGCGGCCGTTGACGAAATGCAGATCCTTGGAATCGCGCCGCTCGCGGTCGTCCCGCCGGTGGTCGAAACCCGAATCGCGGCGCGCGGCGCCGCTGATTCGATAGGTGCCGGCCGCGCCGAGTTCACCGGACGTGGAAACGTAATAATCCTCGGTGGATTTGTTGCCGGCGGTGGCTTTCAAACGCAGCGCGGGGCTGTCGTCGGGATGGCGCGTGATGATGTTGATGATGCCGAGGAAAGCGTTCGCGCCGTAGGCGGCGGTGTCCGGTCCGCGTGTCACTTCGATGCGTTCGATATCTTCGATGGCGAGCGGAATATCGCTCCATTCGATGGTGGCGAGACCCGCCTGGTAGATGGAACGGCCGTCGATGAGCACTTGCATGCGGCGGCTGTTGCGGCGGCTGGTGCCGTGGTAACTGACCACGTAATCCCAGCCGGAGCGCGCGCCCACCGCCATGCCGGGCACCAGACGCAACAGTTCGGGCAGTTCGCGGATGCCGCTGCTCACGATCAGTTCGCGGTCGATGACGGTGACGCTGGCGGGTACTTCGGTGCGCGGCTGCTTGAGGCGCACCGGGGTCAGAACTTCGGGAACCGGGGTTTCCAGGGTGTTGTCGTCCAGTTCGTCGGCCCGGCAGGCGTCGGCGGCGTGGATAAGGGCGGCAAGGCAGAACAGTGCAATCGGGCGTTGAATAAGCATGGTTTTCGAGTCATTTGTAGTGGCTGCATCCGGTTTAACGTGCTCGTTCCGTTGTTGACACATTGCCTTGAGCCGGCCCGGTGGGCGGCGCAAGACTGAGCGATTCCACGCGGATATATTCCCGCGTGGAATAGTTATCGGCATTATTTGCCAATACAAAAGCTCGAAAAGATTCTGCCCAGCAGATCGTCGGCGCTGACGTCGCCGGTAATTTCACCGAGGCTGCGCTGGCTCAGCCTGAGGTCCTCCGCCAGCAGCTCGCCGGCGCCTGCGTTTTCCAATTGTTGTTGTCCGCAGATGACATAGTCCCGCGCCTTTTGCAGCGCTTCGATATGGCGGCGCCGGGCCAGGAAGCTGCCCTCGCCGGGATGAAAACCGATGCTGGCTTTCAGATGTTCGCGCAGCAAGGTGACGCCGGCGCCGGTTTTGGCGCTGAGGGTGATGACGGTGGCGTCCGGGTGCGTTTGCAGACCGGGTTCCGTCTGGCTGAGATCGCATTTGTTGCGAATCACCGTGATCGGCTGGCGGCCGAGCGTGGCGGGCCGGGTGCCGGGCCACAATTCGCGTGGATCGTTTCCGGCCGTGGTCTGGCTGTCCACCACCAGCAGGATGTGATCGGCGTTTTCGATTTCGAGCCAGGCGCGGCGAATGCCTTCCTGTTCCACTTCGTCCGGGCTTTCGCGCAGACCGGCGGTGTCGATGATGTGCAGCGGCAGGCCGTCGATCTGAATATGTTCGCGCAGGACGTCGCGGGTGGTGCCGGCGATGGCGGTGACGATGGCGCTGTCGCGTCCGGCCAGCGCGTTCAGCAGGCTGGATTTGCCGGCGTTGGGGGCGCCGGCGATGACCACCCGCATGCCTTCGCGCAACAGGCTGCCCTGTTGCGCGCTGCGCAGGATGGCGTCGAAGGCGGCGAGCAGTTCCTGCAATTGCCGGCGCACCCTGCCGTCGGCCAGGAAATCGATTTCCTCTTCGGGGAAATCGATGGCGGCCTCGACATACAGGCGCAACTGGATGAGTTGTTCCACCAGTTCGTGAATGCGCTGGCTGAATTCGCCCTGCAGGGAACGCAGGGCGCTTTTCGCCGCCTGCTCGGAGACGCTGTCGATGAGATCGGCGATGGCCTCGGCCTGGGCCAGATCGATCTTGTCGTTGAGAAAGGCGCGTTCGCTGAATTCACCGGGCCGTGCCAGCCGCGCGCCCTGGCGGATGGTTTCGCGCAGCAGGCAATCGAGAATGACCGGCCCGCCGTGGCCCTGCAATTCGAGCACGTCTTCGCCGGTGAAGGAGTTCGGCCCGGGAAAAAACAGCGCGATGCCCTGGTCGAGCAATGTCTGTTGACCATCGCGGTTTTCATGAAACGGACCGTAATGGGCGACGCGCGGGTCCGGTAATTTGCCGAGGATGCGTTCGGCGATCACCCGGCTGCCGGGCCCGGAAACGCGGACGATGCCGACCCCGCCGCGACCGGGCGGTGTGGCGATGGCGGCGATGGTATCGGAAACCAATGGATTCATGGCGTGCGTAGCGTGGCGACGATGCACTACGGTAGCGGAAAAGGCCGGGTTCCCACAAACGGGGGACCCGGCGCTGGACGGTTTACGCGGCTTTGCGTTCGATGCGTTTGGTGATGATGTATTGCTGCGCGATCGACAGAATGTTGTTCACCACGTAATACAGAACGAGGCCCGCCGGGAACCACAGGAAGAAGAAGGTGAATATCAGCGGCATCCACTGCATGACCTTGGCCTGCATGGGATCGGGCGGCGGCGGATTGAGGCGCTGCTGGAGGAACATGGTGAGGCCCATCAGCACCGGCAGGATCAGGTACGGGTCCATGGCGGACAAGTCCTTGATCCACAGAATCCACGGCGCATGGCGCAGCTCGACGCTTTCCAGCAAGACCCAGTAGAGCGCGAGGAACACCGGCATCTGCACCACCACCGGCAGGCAGCCGCCCAGCGGGTTGATCTTTTCGGTGCGGTAGAGATTCATCATCTCCTGGGATTGTTTCTGGCGATCATCGGCGTAGCGTTCGCGGATTTCCACCAGCTTGGGCTGCACCCGGCGCATGTTGGCCATCGAGGTGTAGGCCTTGGCGTTGAGCCAGAAAAACGCGGCTTTCACCAGCAGGGTCAACACCATGATCGACCAGCCCCAGTTGCCGAGCAGGCCGTGGATCTTGGTCAGCAGCCAGAACAGCGGCTGGGCGATCCACCACAGCAGGCCGTAGTCGACGGTCAGGTCCAGGCCCGGCGCGATTTCGCGCATGCGGTATTGATCCTTGGGACCGACATAGAGTCTGGCATCGAAATGCGCGCTGCCGCCGGGCGCGACGGTTTCCACCGGAGCGGTGAAACGGATCAGGTGCATGCCGTTGCTGAGCGCGGTGGAAAACGTGTTCTGTTCCTTGGCATCGGGAATCCAGGCGCTGACGAAATAATGCTGCACGATGGCGATCCAGCCGCCCTGCACCTGTTCCTTGAAGGGCTTGTCGCCCATGTCCTTGAACGGCAGCTTGTGGTACAGCGAATCCGGTTTGGAGACGGCCGCGCCCAGATAGGAGCTGATGCCGAGGCCGCCGCTGCTGACGCTCGGGTCGGGGCTGCTGTCGCGTTTGAGCTGGCCGAACAAGGTGCCCTGCCAGGTTTGATCGCCGTGGTTCTGGACCTGGTAGTCGACACCGATCAGGTATTTGCCGCGCTGGAACGTGAAGGTTTTGGTGACTTCGATCCGCTGCTCGTTCTGATAGGTCAGCACGACGCTGAGTGTGTCCTTGTCGCCCATCCGGTAGGAATCGGCGTCGCTGTGGAAGCGGGCGCGGGCGGCGCTGGTGTCGATGCCGGTCAAACCGCTCTGCGCGATATACGTGCGCGGTTCGCCCTGGGACAGCAGCACGAAGGGTTTATCCGGCGTGGCGAGGCTGGCGGATTGCTGCGTGAGCGCCGCGAAAACGATGTCGCCGCCCTGCAGGTCGATGCGGATGTCGAGCAGGTCGGTGTGCACGTCGACGTAACGCTGGTTGTCATTGGCGGCCGGTTTGTTTTCCGCCGGCGCGGCGCCGGTGGGAATTTCACCTGCGGCGGGTGCCTCCGGCAGCGAAGTATCGGCATTGCCGGGCGCGGCGGCCGGTTGCGTCTGCGTGGCGGCGACGCCCTGGTGCGCCGGCTGCTGCCGGAAATGAACCCACTCGGTCATCAACATGAAGGACAACACGGCGATAGCGGCGATCAGGAGATAACGTTGGAAATCCATGGTTACTGATTTACCTGGGCATGGGAGTGGGAACAATGGCAGGACGTGCCGGCCGGCGACGGTACCGGATCATAACCGCCCGGATGCCAGGGATGGCAACGCAACAGGCGCCGCGCCGCCAGCCAACTGCCACGGGCGGGGCCGTGGGCGGTGATGGCTTCAAGCGCGTACTGGGAGCAACTGGGATAAAAGCGGCAATGATTACCGAGCACCGGACTGACGCACCAGCGATAGACGGTAATCATGGCTATCAGAATTCGGCTGAACATAGATCATTCCGTCTTCTGCCGACTCGCCTTGCGTTGCAGCTGGCGCCACAGCGGATTGAGCTGCTCGTGGAGCGAACGGTTATCCAGACGATCAATGCCGCCGCGGGCCAGGATCACGACATCCAAACCCGCCGCAGGGCCGGTGAACAGCTGCTGCTGGTGGCGGAAGGTTTCCCTGATGATGCGCTTGATCCGGTTGCGCGCGGTGGCGCGGCGTACATGTTTCTTCGCGATCACCAGGCCGAGCCGCGGATGCCCGAGCGCGTTGGCCCGGGCCAGGATCAGCACTTCCTTGGTGGAGACTTTGAAGGCTGCCGCGTCAAAGACCTGTTTAAAGTCTTGTGGCGTCAGTAAGCGCAGCGATCTGGAAAAGGCAAACGCGGACACTGAACTGACGTGACGTCGTCAGCGCGCTTCAGACCACCAGCCGTGCGCGGCCTTTGGCACGACGACGGGACAATACTTTGCGGCCGTTCGCGGTGGCCATGCGGGCGCGGAAACCGTGGGTGCGTTTGCGCTTGATCACGCTGGGCTGGAAAGTTCTTTTCATGTTGGCAATTCCACTGGAAAGCTGCGATTGAATCCGACCGGTTTGCCGGCCGGGAAAAAGACGGCGCATTTTAGAGAATTCGGCCGGAGGAAGCAATTCGTTCTGGTGCCTGGCGGCGATTCGTTCGCCGCGCACCGGCTCCGGGCGTCGGCGCGTACCTATATAAATGTGGCAGTAGAAGTTCCCACATGAATTTCCAGTTTGTTCAGATGTTATTCACAGGTGCTTCGCAGGGTTATCCACAGATATTTATTGATTTAAATTTTTGCGAAAAAATGTCGCTCTATTTTGCCGCCTTCTACTTCCAACATATTGAAAAGAAATGTGATTTGTTTTGAACAAGCAGCGCCAAGGTCGCGTCGAATTATGTGGATAACTAGGTGTGTACCGGAGTAAAATGCGCCCCTCTCTGCGTGGTACCCGACGGTCTTGATCTGATCTGGCGTGCTGGTCATGGAAGAATTGCTGACTCGAACATCCATAGAAGACTGGGGTAGTGCTTTGCCTGAAACCGCTTGGCAAAAATGTATTGATTTCTTGCAGGACGAATTGCCCTCGCAACAGTTCAATACGTGGATCCGGCCGCTGCAAGCCAGTGTCGAAAACGGGCGGCTGCGTCTGCTGGCGCCCAACCGGTTCGTGAAGGATTGGGTGAGCGACAAGTTTCTCGGTCGCATCCAGGAACTGATGGCGGAGCTGCATACGGAGCAGCTGGTGGACGTGGTGCTGGATATCGGCAGCCGCGCCGCGCCGGCGCAGGTGGTGCGACGCAATGTCACCGCCGCGCGCGAAAAACCGCAACCCGCGGCCGCGCCGCGCATGTCCGGCGCGCGCCAGGTGGAAGTCGAAGGCGGTATCAAGCACCAGAGTTATCTGATCGAGGGTTATACGTTTTCCAGCTTCGTCGAGGGCAAATCCAACCAGCTGGCGCGCGCTGCCGCCATGCAGGTGGCGGAAAATCCGGGCGGTGCCTACAACCCGCTGTTCCTTTATGGCGGCGTGGGGCTGGGGAAAACCCACCTGATGCATGCGGTGGGCAACGCGCTGCTCAAGCAGAATCCCAATGCCAAGATCGTGTACCTGCATTCGGAGCGGTTTGTCGCCGACATGGTCAAGGCGTTGCAGCTGAACGCCATCAATGAATTCAAACGCTACTACCGTTCGGTGGATGCGCTGCTGATCGACGACATCCAGTTCTTCGCCAACAAGGAGCGTTCGCAGGAGGAGTTTTTCCACACCTTCAATGCCCTGCTTGAAGGCGGCCAGCAGATGATCCTGACCTGCGATCGTTATCCGAAGGAAATCATCGGCCTCGAGGAGCGCTTGAAATCGCGTTTCGGCTGGGGCCTGACGGTGGCGGTGGAACCGCCGGAACTGGAAACGCGGGTCGCGATCCTGATGAAAAAGGCCGAGCAGGCCCGCATGGCGCTGCCGCCGGATGCCGCGTTTTTCCTGGCGCAGCGTATCCGTTCCAACGTGCGCGAACTCGAAGGCGCACTGAAGCGGGTGATCGCCAGCGCGCATTTCACCGCGCGCAACATCGATATTCCCCTGATCAAGGATTCGCTCAAGGATCTGCTGGCGCTCCAGGATAAGCAGGTCAGCATGGACAACATCCAGCGCACGGTGGCGGAATATTACAAGATCAAGGTCGCGGATTTGATGTCCAAGCGACGCAGCCGGTCGGTGGCCCGGCCGCGCCAGGTGGCGATGGCGCTGGCGAAGGAACTGACCAACCACAGCCTCCCGGAAATCGGCGACAGTTTCGGCGGCAGGGACCACACCACGGTGCTGCACGCCTGTCGCAAGATCAAGGAAATGCGCGAAACCGACGCGGATATCCGCGAGGATTACCAGAACCTGTTGCGATCGCTCACCACGTGATAGATTGAGCCGTTCTGCGCCTGTGTTGAGGTTCGGCGGCTCCCCTGTTCCAGACAAGTAATATCCCAGAGAAGGTCCGATATGAAATTTGTCATTCCCCGTGAAGCACTGTTGAGGCCCCTCAATCTGGCCGCCGGTGTGGTCGAGCGTCGGCAGACGCTGCCGATCCTGTCGAATGTATTGCTGGTGTTGAATGGTCAGCGCCTGTCCATCACCGGTACGGACCTGGAGGTGGAGCTGGTCGGGCATGTGGAGCTGGAAACGGCTCCCGAATCCCAGGGCGAGGTGACGGTGCCGGCGCGCAAGCTGGTGGATATCTGCAAGTCGCTGCCCGACGGCAGCCAGCTGGAGTTCGCGCTCGACGACCAGCGCCTGGTGATCCGCTCCGGTCGGAGCCGGTTCACCCTGTCGACGTTGCCGGCCAGCGATTTCCCAAGCGTCGAGGACAGCCCCGGCAGCCTGGAATTGCAGATCAAGCAATCGGACCTCAAACGCCTCATCGAGCGCACCAGTTTTGCCATGGCGCAGCAGGATGTGCGTTATTACCTCAACGGTATGTTGTGGGAAGTGAAAACGAACCATCTGCGCGCCGTGGCCACAGATGGTCACCGTTTGGCGATGTGCACGCTGCAAGGCGAGATTCCGGCCGCCGAACCGATGCAGGTGATTCTGCCGCGCAAGGGGGTCATCGAGTTGTCCCGCCTGCTGGACGGCAGCGATATGGTATCGGTGGTCGTCGGCAGCAATCACTTCCGGGCCAATACGGGCGCGTTCCAGTTCACCTCGAAACTGGTGGACGGCAAATTCCCGGATTACGAGCGGGTTCTGCCCCGCTCGACTTCCAAGGTCATTTATGGCGAACGGGAAGCGCTGCGGCAGGCATTTTCGCGGACTTCGATTCTGTCCAACGAAAAATACCGCGGTATCCGCATGAATCTCAGCGCAGGTATCCTGCGCATTCTGGCGAACAACCCCGAGCAGGAAGAGGCCGAAGAGGAAGTCTTGGTCGATTATCAGGGAGACGGCCTGGAAATCGGCTTCAATGTTTCTTATCTCCTTGATGTCATGGGAGTTCTGAGCGATCGCAGCGTCAAGATGTCACTCGCCGACGCCAACAGCAGCGTGCTGCTCGAAGAAGCGGAAGGTGGGGATTCCCTGTACGTCGTGATGCCCATGCGTCTGTAACCGCCCTGCCCCAGTCCTTATATAAGCTCTCGCAGTTTTACCTCTTATGTTGATCCAGCGGCTCCAGGTTCAAAATGTTCGGAACCTGGGCCGCGTCTCTCTCCCGGCTTTGGGTCCGATCAATATCTTCTACGGTGCCAATGGCAGCGGAAAAACCTCGCTGCTGGAAGCGATCCATCTGTTGCTGGTCGGCCGCTCGTTCCGCCAGGCTCAGTTGAAACCGCTGCTCAGCGAGGGCCAGCAGGAGTGCGTGGTCTTCGGCGAGCTGACATCCCAGGAGCAAGACCGGCGCTTCACACTGGGCCAGCAGCGCAGCCATGACACGAAGCCGCTGATCCGATTGAATGGGGAGCGGCTGTCATCCCTGGCGGAATTGGTGCGACTGGCACCCCTACAGGTACTCAATTCGGATTCGTTCGAGCTGCTTACCGGCGGCCCGAGTCAACGGCGTGAGTATCTGGATTGGGGATTGTTCCACGTGGAACCAAACTTCTATGCCACATGGCGGCAGGCCCAAAGAGCCCTGAAACAGCGCAATACGCTGATCAGACATGGTAAAATCGACCGTTCCCAGCTGCTGCTGTGGTCCCGGGAGTACGCCCGCTACGGCGAGCAGCTGGATCAGATGCGTTTGCAGTACATGGAGCAGCTGGAGCCGGTCTTTCAACGGGTATTGTGTGAACTGACGCCCCAGATTGGTGAAAGGCTCGCACTGGCCTATACCCGGGGCTGGTCCAGGGATCACTCGCTCGAACAGCTGCTGGTCGAAGGCATCGATAAGGACCTGCAACAGGGATTCACCCGGTCCGGCCCGCATCGCGCCGATGTAAAGGTGCAGTTGGGCCAAACCCTCGCCTCGGAAACCCTGTCGAGGGGCCAGCTGAAGCTGGTGGTTGCCAGTTTAAGGCTGGCACAGGCGGAGCTGTTGCAGCAGCAGGTCAACGAGCGCTGCATCTTTTTGATTGATGACCTCCCTGCCGAGCTGGATCGCCGGCATCGACAAAAACTCTGCCATCTGCTCGAACAGCAGGAATTGCAGGTGATGATCACCTGCATAGAACATCAGGATTTGATTGACTGCTGGAGTCGACCGGACTGCCTCCAAATGTTCCACGTGGAACATGGCACGATCACACCTAGGGAACACGCTGAAATTACTGCCTGATTTGACGGCAAGGGGACATGAATGAGCCAGGAAAATACCTACGATTCCTCAAGCATCAAAGTGTTGAAGGGACTGGATGCCGTTCGCAAGCGTCCAGGGATGTACATCGGCGACACCGATGATGGTACCGGGCTTCATCACATGGTGTTCGAAGTCGTGGACAACTCCATCGACGAGGCCCTGGCCGGCTACTGCTCGAAGGTCATGGTGACCATTCACCCGGATGAGTCCGTATCCGTGGTCGACGATGGCCGCGGCATCCCCACCGAAATGCACGAAGAAGGTGTATCCGCGGCGGAAGTCATCATGACCGTACTGCACGCGGGCGGTAAATTCGATGACAACACCTATAAAGTCTCGGGTGGCCTGCATGGTGTGGGGGTTTCAGTGGTCAACGCTCTGTCCGAGGAGCTGAAACTCACCATTCGCCGCGCCGGCAAGGTGCATGAACAGGTGTATCGGCATGGCGTTCCGCAGGCGCCGCTGGCGGTGGTCGGCGAAACCGATATCACCGGCACCGAGGTCCGCTTCAAGCCCTCCTCCGAGACGTTCAGCAACATCGAATTTCACTTCGACTACCTTGCCAAACGCCTGCGGGAGCTGGCTTTCCTCAACTCCGGCGTCACCATCGAACTGTATGACGAACGCAGCGGCGAGCGCGAAACCTACCATTACGAAGGTGGGTTGCAGGCATTCGTTGAATACCTCAACCAGAACAAGAGCCCGATCAACCGCGTATTCCACTTCAGTACGGAAAATGACGGCATCGGCGTCGAGGTTGCGTTGCAGTGGAACGATGGATATCAAGAAAACATCTATTGCTACACCAACAATATTCCGCAACGTGATGGCGGCACCCACCTGGCCGGTTTCCGCGCCGCCCTCACCCGCAGCCTCAACAGCTACATCGAGCAGGAAGGTCTGGCCAAAAAAGCCAAGATCAGCACCACCGGCGATGATGCCCGGGAGGGTTTGACCGCCATTGTTTCGGTCAAGGTGCCCGATCCCAAGTTCTCCTCCCAGACCAAGGAAAAACTGGTTTCGTCGGAGGTGAAAAGCGCCGTGGAACAGAGCATGGTGCAGCAGTTCAGCGACTTCCTGCTCGAATTTCCCCAGGATGCCAAGATCGTGGTCGGCAAGATGCTGGACGCGGCCCGGGCCCGCGAGGCGGCGCGCAAGGCACGTGAAATGACGCGGCGCAAGGGCGCGCTCGATATCGCCGGATTGCCCGGCAAGCTGGCGGATTGCCAGGAAAAAGACCCGGCCCTCTCGGAACTGTACCTGGTGGAGGGTGACTCCGCCGGCGGTTCGGCCAAACAGGGACGGGACCGCCGTACCCAGGCAATCCTGCCGCTCAAGGGCAAAATCCTGAACGTGGAAAAAGCCCGCTTCGACAAGATGCTCTCCTCGGCCGAAGTGGGCACCATGGTGACCGCGCTGGGCTGCGGCATCGGCAAGGACGAATTCAACGCGGACAAACTGCGTTATCACAGCATCATCATCATGACCGACGCGGACGTGGACGGCTCCCACATCCGCACCCTGCTGCTCACTTTTTTCTTCCGGCAAATGCCGGAGCTGATCGAACGCGGCCACATCTTCATCGCCCAACCGCCGCTTTACAAGATCAGCAAGGGCAAACAGCACCAGTACCTGAAGGATGATGATGCGCTGGCCCAGTATCTGACCCAATCGGCCTTGGAAAACGCGGCACTGCACGTCAACGCGGACGCACCGCCGCTCAGCGGCCCGGCGCTGGAGAGCCTGGTCAAGGAATACCGCGCCGTTCAGGGCCGGATCGAACGCCTGTCGCGCCTGTACCCGGCCATGGTCATGCAGCAACTGCTGTACATGCCGAAATTGACGCCGGCCGATCTCAGCGATCGCCAGCGTGTCATCGACTGGACCGAACAGCTGTCCACCCGC
>Ga0164243_10008082_pt1 | contig 15590 bp, 16 predicted proteins | sample OricompcompostOP_FD_108781 | JGI IMG/M metagenome (GOLD analysis project Ga0164243, IMG submission 108781) | Organic Plus compost microbial communities from Emeryville, California, USA - Original compost - Organic plus compost (OP) | ecosystem: Engineered > Solid waste > Mixed feedstock >...
CAGGGCCATGGCCTGTGCTTCTCCGTCCGCCCCGGGGTGAAGATCCCGCCGTCGCTGCGCAACATCTACAAGGAGCTCCACGAGGACCTGGGCGTTCCCGTCCCGGACAACGGCTACCTCATGCCCTGGGCCCGGCAGGGCGTGCTGCTGCTGAACGCGGTGCTCACGGTCCGCGCCGGCGAGGCCAACTCGCACAAGGGACGTGGCTGGGAGCGGTTCACGGACGCGGTGATCCGCGCGGTCGCCGAGCGACCGGACCCGGCGGTCTTCGTGCTGTGGGGCAACTACGCCCAGAAGAAGCTCCCGCTGATCGACCAGGACCGGCACGTGGTCGTCAAGGGCGCCCACCCCTCCCCGCTGTCCGCCCGGAAGTTCTTCGGCTCCCGCCCCTTCTCCCAGATCAACGAGGCGATCGCCCGCCAGGGCCACGAGCCGATCGACTGGCGCATCCCGGATCTGGGCTGAGCGAGCCCCGCCCTCCCGCCGGCCGGGGCGCTCCGGGCCGGCCGGCGGGAGACGGGACCGCAGTGCGTGGGCGTGTCCGTCGTGTCACGGGCCGCCTGACCTGGATCGACCGCGGCTGCGGCTAGCGTCGTAGGCGTCGGTCGGAACAGGGCTGGAGGCCGGGTGACGGAACGACAGGAGCGGACGGCGTCGGACGCCGTGCTGACGCGGATCGGCCAGAGCGTGCTGCTGCACCACGCCGGGGACCGCGAGGAGGCACGACTGCGGCTGCTCGATCTGTGGCACGAGATCGCCGAGGACGGCGATCCGCTGCACCGCTGCACGGTGGCCCACTACATGGCCGACACCCAGGACGATCCCGCGGACGCGCTGGCCTGGGACCTCAGGGCATTGTCCGCCGCGGAGGAACTGCGGGACGACCGGCTCGGCAGCCACGCCGGCGCACCGGCCGCCCGTGCCCTCTACCCCTGCCTCCACCTCGACCTGGCCGCCGACTACGCGCGGCTCGGCCGCGCGGAGGCCGCCCGGAGCCATCTGCGCCGCGCGCGGGCGGCGGCCGACGCCCTGCCCGACGACGGCTACGGCGCCTCGGTGCGCGCGGCGATCCGGCGGCTGGAACAGCGGCTGGGACAGGACGACGGCACCGACGGCCCGGGCGGACCGCCCCGGCAGCGCGCCTGAGACCACCGCAGCCGCACCGCCGAACCGGCGTGCTGCCCAACCGGCGTCCGGCCGCACCCGGCCTGGCACGGATCAGCGGATCAGCGGCCGAAGGTGTGCCCGCAGATCTTCTCCTCCGGACTGCCGATCCGCCAGCGGCCGTACTGCGTGCCGAGCGCGCACAGGCCCGAAGCACGGGCCGCGGGGTTCGGCAGAGCGGGCACGGGCAGCGGGGCGTGGGTGTGCGAGCTGCGCTGTGTCTGCCGTGGACGCGGTGCCTCAGGCTGCTCGGGCCGCTCATGGCGCTCGTGGGAGCGCGGTGCCGGTGCCGCGGGCCGCGCTGTCCCGGCCGGCGCCCCGGCCTCGGCCCCGGCCGTGGGGCGGGAGGGAGTCCGGCCGGCCGGGTCGCCGGCGGCGGACGGGTCGGTCCGTTCCAGCGCCTGCCGGGGCGAGGCCTGGGCAGCCGGGGCGGCGGCGCCGTCCGGGCGGGTCCCCGGCGGCCGGGCGGTGGCCGCGGCATGGCCGGGCTCGGGCGTCCGCTGGACCGTGACGCAGCCGGTCAGGGCCGAAACGGCCGCCATGACGAGGAGCGTTGCGGTGGTCGTCGGTCGATGCACCCGTGCCACTCTGCTCGGGTCGCCGGGCCGGTGGCCGGGGGACAGGCCGAGGATGCCCCGCACGGGTGACCTCGCACGCCCCGTGAGGGTTGGGTGCGCGGCCCGAAGCTGACGCCGTGCGCCACCGGGCGGGGGACCGTCGCAGGCCCCGGTCCCCGGCGTCGGATGCCTCGGCTCCCCGGTCGCTTGCGCCGCTGGTGGGCTCGCGGTGCACGTCGGCGCGGCCGCCCTGCCGCGCGTACTCCTCGGACGTTGCCGGGTGCCGTGCCCTCCTCGGGCGTTTTCCGGTCCCGCGCTCTTCTCGGTCGTGCCGATCCGGCGCCGAGTCTGCCGATCGGTCCCGCGTCGGTCGTGCCGATCCCGCCCCCGTCTCTGCCGTGCCGGTCCGGCGCCCCTCTCGGCCGTTCCGGTCCCGCTCCGGATGCGGCGCTCACGCCACCGGTCGTCCCGCCCCGGTCATCCCCGCCAGCAGCTCGCGCAGCCCTGCCCGTACCTCCGCCGGATCCGGCACCCGCGCGTGGTAGGTCCCGGCGACGCAGGAGTACATCAGCCCGTCCGCCCAGGCCACCAGGGACAGTACGTGCCGCTCCACCGCGGTCGAGCCGAGGGCGGTGAGCAGCGCGGTGAGCTGCTCGCGGAAACGGGCGCCGGCCGCGTCGAAGTGGGCGCGCAGCTCGGGGCGGCGGGTGGCCTCCAGGGCCAGTTCGTAGCGGGCGACGGTCAGGTCGCGGTTGCGGGTCAGGGCGCGGTGCGTGGCCAGCGCGAGCGCCTCCACCACGGAGTCCAGGCCGCCGGTGTGCGGGTCGGGCAGCTCGTGCAGGGCCAGCACACGGGCCTCCCGCTCGGCCAGGCGCCGCACCGCGAGCTCCAGCAGTGCCTGCCGGGTGCGGGCCACGTTGGAGGTGGAGCCCTGCGGCAGCCCGGCCGCCTCGTCGACCGCCCGGTGCGTCAGACCGCGCATGCCGCGCTGGGCGAGCAGGGCGAGGGCGGCGTCGGCGACACGGTCGGCCCGGGACGAGGCCGCGGTGCCCGGGGCGGACGCCGGCGGCACGGGGTGTGCGGGGGTGTGGGACATGAGGACGAACCTACCGCCGACCCCTCCACTGCACCTGTAGTGAACGCACTACAGATGTAGTACAGTCATCGTCCAGTCCGGGTACTACAGGCGTAGTCCGCGTCCACCGCAGGAGGAGACATGTCCCAGTCCCGGCCGCACCGTGTCGTCGTCATCGGCGGGGGCATCGGCGGCCTCGCCGCCGCCGCGGCCCTGCACCTGTCCGGGCGGCAGGTCACCGTCCTGGAGCGGGCCCGTTCCCTGGAACCCGTTGGTGCCGCCATCTCGCTGTCCCCGAACGCCCTGCGCGCCCTGGACGTCCTCGGTGTCGGCGACCGCATCCGTGACCTCGCCGCCTGGCAGGGCGCCGGGGGACTGCGCACCCCCGGCGGCCGCTGGCTCGCCCGCACCGATGCCGCCGCGGCGGCCCGGCGGTTCGGCGGCCCGCTGGTCCTGCTGCACCGCGCCACCCTCGTGGACACCCTGGCCGGGCTGCTGCCGCCCGGGACCGTCCGTACCGATGCCCCCGCGCAGCTGACCGACCCCGGTGACGCCCACCGTCCCGCCCGCGTGAGCACCCCCGACGGCGAGCTGGAGGCCGACCTGGTCGTGGCCGCCGACGGCATCCGCTCCGCGATCCGCCGCACGCTCTTCCCCGCCCACCCCGGCCTCGTCCACTCGGGCTTCACCACCTGGCGCATCGTCGTCCCCGACCCCGGCGTGCCGTTCGCCTCGCACGAGACCTGGGGCACGGGCCGGATCTGGGGCACCCATCCGCTCAAGGACGGCCAGGTGTACGCCTACGCCGCCGCCGTCACCCCCGCCGGGCGGCGCACGGCCGACGAACGGGCCGAACTGGTGCGCCTGTTCGGCCGGTGGCACGACCCGATCCCGGCCGTTCTCGCCGCCGTCGGCCCCGAGGACGTGCTGCGCCACGACGTCCACCACCTCGCCGCGCCGCTGCCGGCCTTCCACCACGGCCGGGTCGCCCTCCTCGGCGACGCCGCGCATCCCATGCCGCCCACCGTCGGCCAGGGCGGCAACCAGGCCGTGGAGGACGCTGTGGTCCTCGCCCACCACGCGGGCGACCTCGCCGCCTACACCGCGGCACGGCTGCCCCGCACGAGCGACATCACCCGCCGCGCACTGCGTGTGGCGCGCGTGAATCTGCTGAACAGCCGCGCCGCGGCCGCCGTCCGCGACGTCCTGATGGTCGCGCTGTCCCGGATCCGGCCGGACGCGCTGCTGCGCGGCTTCGACGGCATCGCCGACTGGCGGCCGGAACAGCCCCCGTATGCTGCGGGGCGGACCGGCGCGACGACAGGGGAGCACACGTGAGGGTCGGCTGTATCGGACTGGGCGACATCGCCACCAAGGCGTATCTGCCGGTGCTCGGCATGCTGCCCGACGTGGAACTGCATCTGCACACCCGCACGCCCGCGACCCTGCAGCGGGTGGCCGACAGCCTGCACCTGCCCGCCGCGCAGCGCCACGCCGCCCTGGACCCGCTCCTCGCCCAGGGACTCGACGCCGCGTTCGTGCACGCCTCCACCGCCGCCCACCCCGAGCTCGTCACCCGGCTGCTCGAGGCGGGCGTGCCCACGTACGTCGACAAGCCGCTGGCCTACCGGATCGCCGACTCCCGGCGGCTGGTGGCCCTCGCCGAGGAGCGGAACGTCTCCCTCATGGTGGGCTTCAACCGGCGTCACGCCCCCGGATACGTGCAGTGCGCCGAGCACCCACGCGAGCTGATCCTGATGCAGAAGAACCGTGTCGGGCTGCCCGAGGAGCCCCGCACGCTGATCCTCGACGACTTCATCCATGTTGTGGACACGCTGCGGTTCCTGGTGCCCGGCCCGGTCGACGACGTCACCGTGCACGGCCGGATGCGGGACGGCCTGCTGCACCACGTGGTCCTGCAGCTCGCCGGCGACGGCTTCACCGCGCTCGGGGTGATGAACCGCCTGAGCGGTTCCACCGAGGAGATCCTCGAGGTGTCCGGGCAGGACACCAAACGCCAGGTGATCAACCTCGCCGAGACCGTCGATCACAAGGGCCAGCCGACCGTGCGGCGGCGCGGCGACTGGGTGCCGGTGGCCCGGCAGCGCGGCATCGAGCAGGCCGTACTGACCTTCCTCGACGCGGTCCGCGCCGGCACGGTGCTCAGCGCCCGCGACGCGCTGGAGACCCATGAGCTGTGCGAGCGGGTCGTGAGGACGGTGCTGGAGCGCTCCGGCGCCGCCTGACCGCCCGCACCCCCTCCCGCACGCCGAACACGCCGAGCACCACCAGGGCCGCGTGCACCGGCCAGTCACCCAGACGGACGTACAGCGTGTCGTCGCGCGCGGCGGGCACCTCGGACACCCGCGCCGCGCTCGCGTCCGTGCCCAGCCGGGCGCCGACGCGCCGCCCGTCCGGTCCGGTCCGTACCCGGCGGACACCCCGCCTGAGGCTGGCGTGCACCATGGGCCGCCCGGTCTCGGCGGCCCGCAGCGCGGCCGGCGAGGCGTGCCGGGCGGGCGCCCAGCTGTGCTGGAAGGTGGACGTCGACGACTGCGCCAGCAGCAGGTCGGCGCCCCGGCGCGCCAGGTCGCGGCTCATGTCCGGGAATGCGGACTCGGAACAGATCAGCGGCCCGATGCGCAGCCCGCGCCCGGCCTCCATCACCACCTGCTCGCGGCCCCGGCCGCGGTCCTCGCCGGCCACCCGGCCCACCGAGGTCGCCCAGCCGAGCAGCGGACGCAGCGGGATGTACTCCCCGAACGGCACCAGGCGCATCTTGTCGTGCCGGTCGCCGGTCGCCGGTCGGGCCGTCCGGTCGACGAGCACGGAACTTGTGTGGATGCCCGGCCGGTCCGTGCGCCGCGTGTCGACGTTCACGAGCACCGGCGCCCCCGTCGCCCTGGGCAGTTCCGTCAGCCGCCGTGCCAGGTCCGGCCGCTCCCGCAGGTCGAAGCCGACGCTGCTCTGACGGAAGCACCACCAGGGCCGCCGCCTGCCCCGGTGACAGCGGCCCGCCCAGCAGCCGCCGCACCAGCCACCCCTCCAAGGCCCCCACAGCGCCCCCAGCAGCACCGCCGGCACCAGTGAGAGCACATGCGTGCTGGGCAGCAGCCAGTGGTGCACCGCCAGCACGAACCCCAGCTCGCCCCACCAGCCGTCCGTCACGGCCCGCCGACCCGTCGGCGCGCTACGGATCAGCAGGATCCACGGCACGAGGGCGACGCAGGCGACCCACCACAGCGAGGGCGCGGGGAAGGCGAACACCGGCAGGCCGCCCGCGAGCATCGCGAGCAGTGGACGTGACCACCGGCCGGAGACGAGCCGGCGGCCGCGCACCTGCACAGGGCGTCCTCCCATCCCGGGCCGTGCCGCGACCCCACCGACGCCTCCAGCGGGCCCGTCCGGCGCCGGGCGCGGCAGCCCGCCTGTGCGGCCCGCGGCGCTGCTTCCACAAGGGCACCCGGAGGGGGCGTGACCGCGTTCCCCGGCGTCGCGTCCCGGTCACCCGGCCCGGAGGTGAGCGCCGCGCGGGGCAGGGCGTGTCGCGCTGTTCGCCGGACACGGCGCGCGGCACGCCCGCATACTTGAAGGTGCACGGACACCCCGGCAGCGCGTGCGGCGGCCGGGGTCCCACCCGCCGAACAGCGGAGGTCTGGATGAAGCGTCTCGTCACCGTCGTCACCGGCGGCAGCCGTGGCATCGGTGCCGCCGTCTGCCGCAGGCTGGCAGCCGACGGGCACGACGTGGTGATCGGTTACGTCCACGACACCAAGGCCGCCGAAGCCGTGGCCGACGAGGTGCTCCAGGCGGGGGCGCGCGGTATCGCCGTACGCGCGGACACCTCCGTGGAGGCGGACGTGGACCGGCTGTTCGCCACGGCGGAGCAACGCCTCGGCCCGGTGACCGGACTGGTGAACAACGCCGGCGTGGCCAGTCCGCTGGGCCGGCTCGCCGACACGGACACCGCCGATCTGCGCCGGGTGGTCGACGTCAATCTCCTCGGCACCCTGCTGTGCTGCCGCCGTGCCGCACAACTGATGACGCCCCGCCGCGACGGCGTGATCGTGAACATCTCCTCCGTCGCGTCCACGCTCGGCAGCCCGGGGGACTACGTCCACTACGCGGCCACCAAGGCCGCCGTCGACGCCCTGACGATCGGACTGTCCCAGGAACTCGGTCCGGACGGCATCCGTGTCAACTCGGTGGCACCCGGCCTGATCGACACCGACATCCATGCCGCGACGGGCGATCCGGACCGGGTCCGGCGCGTCGGCCCGGAGATCCCGCTGGGCCGGGCCGGCCGTGCCGAGGAGGTCGCGGCCGCCGTCGCCTGGCTGATGTCACCGGACGCCTCCTACACCTCCGGAGCGGTGCTCCGGGTCTCGGGCGGCCGCTGACCCCATCGGGCCGACCGGCGACGGCGGGCCGCCCTCAGGCCGCCTTGATCACCTCACCACGCACGGCGGCGGCCCACTCGACCACCAGCAATTCGTACTCCGCGCGTTCCTGGGCGGACAAGGAGCCGCCCGAACGCAGCCACAGCGCCCGGATCTGCTCGTTCAGCTCGGCAGCGGAGCGCACGGAACCAGGGGCGTTGGAATCGGGGGACATGCCCCAAAGCCTAGGGGCAAGCACTGACGCTCCGCTACCGGACGGCTACGAAACGGCGGGAACGACGCTCAGCGACCCCGGAGCCGGTGGCGTTTGCGCCAGGCCACCACCGCGCCCGCCACCGCGGGCAGGGCGATGCACGCCGCCGCGATCAGGAACGCCGGCGAGGCCGGCGCGGTGGCGCGGGCACCGGCCACGACATAGGCGGCCGTGTTCGGCAGCACGCCGAGCGCGGTCGCGCACAGGAACGCCGGAGCGCTCATGCGGGAGACGGCGGCGCCGTAGTTCGCCGCCCAGAACGGCACCCCGGGGAACAGCCGGGCTGCCAGCATCGAACGGAAGCCGTGCCGGCTGAGCTGCCCGTCCGCCGCCTTCAGCAGCCGGCCCCGCAGCAGCGGGCGCAGCGCGTCCTGCCCCAGCACCCGGCCCAGGCCGAAGGAGGCCCCCGCGCCCAGGACCGTGCCGGCCACCGCGGCCGCGAGGCCCAGCGGTGTGCCGAACAGGGCGCCCGCGGCCAGGTTCAGCAGCGGCCGCGGCACGAACGCCACCGTGCACACCCCGTACGCCACCGCGAACGCCGCTGCCGCGGCGACCCCGCCCAGCTGCGGCGGCCAGCCGTGGGCCAGCAGCCGCTGCGGCTGGAACACCAGCACGCACGATCCGGCGCCCGCGAGCAGCGCCAGCAGCAGCGACAGCCGGGACCAGGGCGACAGCAGGACACGGAGCAGCCGTGCCGACCGTCCCGCCCGGAGCGCGGCGGCCGCGGGACCGGCGGGTTCCGCGGTACGGGTGTGGTCAGAGGCCGTGGCGGTACCCCCGGAGCGGTCGGTGGCATCGAACATCTGGTGACATTAACCGACGGACGGGGGTGATCGCTGCAGCGCCCCAGGGCTGACGCCCCCTCAACTCCCCTCCGGCGCAAGCCGAGCGCACGCCGGCCGCGCGACGCGCGGCCGGGCGCGGCCGGGCCGAGCGGGCCACATCAGGCACAGGATCACCGGCGCCGCCCGCCCGGCGGGGCCCGTCCCGCCGTCCGCCCGCCGGCCGGTCCGGAAGCGCAGGAGGGGTCGGAAGGGCCGACAGGACCGGAGGGGGCAGGCACCCGCCTCACGGCCCCGGCCGCCCGGCGGCACAATGGGACGGTGACCGAACCGATCCCCGTGACCCGTGCCGTGGACCACGGGATTGCCAAGCTGATGCCCGATGTCGACCGCGCGCGGGCCTGGCTGCTGACGGTGGACGGTGCGCCGCAGTCGTACGTCGACCTGGACGCACCCACCCACCTGGAGTTCGAGTACGCCCGCCGGATCGGGCACGTGCTGGACACCGTCGCCGAGCCCGGCCGCCCGCTGGACGTGCTGCACCTGGGCGGCGGCGCACTCACCCTGCCCCGGTACGTGGCGGCCACCCGCCCCGGATCCCGGCAGGAGGTCGTCGAGAACGACCGGGCCCTGCTGGAGCTGGTCACCGGTCACCTGCCGCTGCCGGAGCGCAGCGGCGTCACGGTGCACACCGCCGACGCCCGGGCCTGGCTCGGTCAGGCCCCGGACGGCTCGGCGGACGTACTGATCGCCGACGTCTTCGGCGGCTCCCGCGTCCCGGCCCACCTCACCTCGCTCGCCTACGCCCACGAGGTCCGGCGGGTGCTGCGGGCCGACGGCGTCTACCTCGCCAACCTCCCCGACGGGGCGCCGTTCGCCTTTCTCCGCTCCCAACTGGCCACCTTCGCCGAGGTGTTCGAGGAGCTGGCGGTGATCGCCGAGCCGGCGATGCTGCGCGGCCGACGCTTCGGCAACGCCGTGCTCGTCGCCGCGCACCGGCCCGTCGACACCGCCGCCCTGGCCCGGCTGACCGCGGCCGACGCGTTCCCGGCCCGCGTCGCGCACGGTGAGGCCCTGCGGGACTTCACCGGCGACGCCGCGGTCGTGCGGGACGAGAACGCCGTACCGTCGCCGCAGCCACCGGACGGCGCCTTCACCATCGGCTGAGCCCGCGCGACCGAGGGACGCGCGACCGAGGGACGCGCGACCGAGGGACGCGGCCGTCCGCGGCGACGGTCGGACGGCCGGCGGGTGTCGGTCGGAGCCGGCCGACGGGCGGTCAGTCGGAGGTGGGCGTGCCGTGCAGACGCACGCTGCTGAGGATCTTCATGACGGTCTCCTTGGACACCGCGCCCTCCACCCCCGTGGGGCCGTAGAAGCTGAAGGCCACGAAGTCACCTGCGGAGTTCTTGAAGCCGAAGCTGACCGCCTGGCCGTCGGTCGCGCACTTGCCCTTGTTCGGATTGTCCTTCGAACTGGCCCAGGCGATGCTGCCCTGCACGCCGGACGTGGTGGTGTACGGCTCCGCCTCGTCGGGGAGCTGCAGGCTCTTCTTGTCGGGCTTGGTGAAGGCGCCGTAGACCCACCATCCGGCCGTGTTGATCGCGACCTCGTCGGTGTTCTTCGCGCCGCGGCCGCCCTTGACGCCCGTCGTCCCCAGTGAGGTGTCGTCCGTGTAGCCGTCCTTGTCGTCGTCGGAGGTGCACCACTTCGACTTGTACTGGGCGGCGCCGCCCATCACCTGCAGCGGCTTGCCGTCCTCATCCTCCACGTAGATGCTGATGCCGGGAGACAGCACCTCCCAGTCCTGCGGCACGTCGTAGGCCACGCCCCACTTGGGGTTGACGACGACCTTCCAGCCGGAGATCTCCGGCTCGAGGGTCTCGGTGCCGCGCGGGTTGTCCTCGGAGTCCGTCGCGGACGGGCTCGCCTGCACCGTCGGAGAAGCGGACCCGCCGCCCTTGGCGTCGTCGGACGTCCCGCCGCCCAGGACCAGGAATCCGGTGACACCGGCGGCCACCACGACGGCGGCGGCCGCGACGATCGCCACGAGCTTGGTGCGGTTGCGGCCGGCACCGCCCGAGCCGGATCCGCCGGGCCCCGGCTGCGGCGTGGCCGCGGGCACGGCACCGCCCCAGGGCTGCTGCTGGGCGTAGGGGCCGGTCTGCTGGTAGCCCGGCTGCTGGTACGGATTGGGCTGCTGGTACCCCGGCTGCTGGTAGGGGTTCGGCTGCTGGTACGGGTTGTTCTGCTGGGTCCCCCCGGCGCCGGGAGGCTGCTGGTACGGGTTGTTCTGCAGGTTCTGCTCGCCCCCGGGCGGCTGCTGATACGGGTTGTTCTGCTGATCGCCCCCGCCCCCGGGCGGCTGCTGATACGGGTTGTTCTGCTGATCGCCCCCGCCCCCGGGCGGCCGCTGGTACGGGTTGCTCTGCGGGTTCCCCCCGCCGCCGGGCGGCTGCTGGTACGGGTTGTTCTGCGGGTTCTGCTCGCCCCCGGGCGGCTGCTGTCCTGGCCACATGGGCAGCAACACTAGAAGGCCAGGGACACGATTCGGTCACCGGGCATGGACAGGGCGGTAGCGGACGGTGTCCGGGCCGGTCCCGCGGTGAGCGTGACACGCAGTCCGGTGCGGCTGAACCGGTAGGCTTTTCGGAGCGTCTTTCACGACGCCCAGGCATGGCACGGACGCGAAACGGGGAGGAACCGGCGGTGCACGTCCAGGAATGGCTCGACACGGTGCCACCGGGTGCCGTCTACGCCGTGGTGGCCCTGGTGATCGGCTTGGAGAGCCTGGGCATCCCGCTGCCGGGCGAGATCGTTCTGGTGTCGGCCGCCCTGATGTCCTCCCAGCACGCCCACATCAACCCGGTCGTGCTGGGCGTCTGCGCCACCGTCGGCGCGGTGGTGGGCGACTCCATCGGCTACGCCATCGGCCGCAAGGGCGGCAGACCGCTGCTCGCCTGGCTGGGCAAGAAGTTCCCCAAGCACTTCAGCGAGGGGCATGTGGCCACCGCCGAGCGGTCCTTCGAGAAGTGGGGCATGTGGGCGGTGTTCTTCGGCCGCTTCGTCGCTCTGCTGCGCATCTTCGCCGGCCCGCTCGCCGGCGTGCTGCACATGCCGTACTGGAAGTTCCTCATCGCCAACCTGCTCGGCGGCGTGTGCTGGGCCGGCGGCACCACGGCCGTCATCTACTACGTCGGGGTCGTCGCCGAGGCCTGGCTGAAGAAGTTCTCCTACCTGGGCCTGGTGGCGGCCGTGCTCATCGGCCTGGTGTCGATGCTGGTGGTCAAGCGGCGCGCGAAGAAGGCGCAGGCCGCGCACCAGAAGGCGGAGGAGGCCGAGCCGGTCGCCGCCGGCGAGTGACCGCCGGCGGACGCCGTCGGCCGTGGCCCGGCCGCGGCCGGCGACCTAGGCGAACACGTCCCGGTGCGCCATGGCCAGCTCCGCGTACATGGTGCCGTTGAGCGTGATCCCCTCGCGCTCCTCCTGCGTCAGCTCCCGCCGGACCTTCGCGGGCACCCCCGCGACCAGCGACCCCGGCGGCACCCGCATCCCCTGCGGCACCAGCGCCTGCGCGGCCACCAGGGAGCCGGTGCCGATCACCGCGCCGTTCAGCACGGTCGCACCCATGCCGATCAGGCAGTCGTCCTCCACGGTCGCACCGTGCACCACCGCGTTGTGACCGATGGAGACACGCTCGCCGACCTCGACCGGGAACCCGGGGTCGGCGTGCAGGGTGCAGTTGTCCTGGACGTTGCTGTGCGCGCCGACGGCGATCCGCTCCACATCGCCCCGCAGCACCGCGCCGTACCACACGCTCGCCCCCGCGCCGAGCACCACGTCACCGATCACCGTGGCCGTCGGCGCGACGAACGCCTGCTCGTCCACGCGCGGCCACCGGCCGCCGATGCCGATGATCAGCTCTTCCTGCGCCATCCGTACCGCCTTCCCGAGTCCGCCGGCGGTCCCGCCGTCCGGACCGCCCCACCGGAACCGTACGCCATCGGGTGGGGCGAAGATCACAGGTGCCCGCCGCCCGGACGCCCGTTCGGGCTGAGTACAGTCTGCGGGTGCCCACGCGCAAGAACACGTTCTCGTCCTGGCGGCGCCGCCTCGCCCAGCGCGCCGTCCATGCGGCCTGGTCCTGGGTGCAGCGCACGGGCTCCCTCACGGCCGAGCATCCCGGGCGGTTCCGTTTCGGCGCGATAGGAACAGGTACCAGACTCGCCTTCCCGCTCGGCACGGTCTTCGGCGAGCCGTGGATCCACCTCGGCGCCCACTGCATCATCGGCGAACAGGTCACCCTGACCGCCGGTCTCACGCCCGACCTCGACCTCGGCCCGGACCCGATCCTGCGCATCGGCGACGGGGTCGTGCTCGGCCGCGGCAGCCATGTCGTCGCCGACACGTCGGTCACCATCGGCAGCGACTGCTACTTCGGTCCGTACGTGTACGTCACGTCGACGAACCACTCCTACGACGACCCGCACCAGCCCATCGGCAAGCAGTGGCCCCGCATGGAGCCGGTCGAGATCGGGCCCGGCTGCTGGATCGGCACCGGCGCGGTGATCCTGCCCGGCGCGCGCATCGGACGGAACGTGGTGGTCGCGGCCGGGTCGGTGGTCCGCGGCGAGGTGCCTGACCATGCCGTCGTGGCCGGGGCACCCGCCCGCGTCGTCCGCCGTTGGACACCGGACGAGGGCTGGCAGCCGCCCCTGCGCACCCCGCCACCGGTGCCGATACCGGACGGAGTCACCTCCGAGCAGCTGATCGCCCTGGGCGAGCTGGACGAGGAGGCCGCCGCCCGGCTCGCCGCGCTCGGCGAGGCCCAGCAGAGCAGGGGCGCACGGCGTTGAGCCCCGGGAGAGCCAGGGCGCACGGTCCCGAGGCTGCGTCCCGCCGGGGTGCCGGGCCGGAGGCGCGCGGTGCAGGTGGACACGCGCGGTACGGGGCAGCCCGGTCACCGCGGGCGGGCTCCGGGCACCCGGGCACCCCTCGGCCCCGGGCCGCCCTCTCGGTCCCCGGGACGCCCCTCGGCCTGCCGCCGGGCCGCTGCTAGCATGCCGTCATGCGCGCACCCATCGGCACCTTCGACCGGGCGACCCCCGCTCCGGACTGCCTCGGCCAACTGATCGGTCCCGTCGCCGACGCCGTACGCACCTGGCGCGGCGGCGTCCCCGCCGGACAGATCCTGTACGTGGACACCGAACCGGACTGGGCCGACACCGCCGTCTTCGTCGAGCACTACGGCCGCGACCTGCTGGACACGTCCGCGAACTGCGTGGTGGTGGCGGGCAAGCGGGCCGGCGAGACCCGGCTGGCCGCCTGCCTGGCCCTGTCCACCACCCGTGTCGACGTCAACGGGCTCGTACGCCGGCACCTCGGCGTGCGCAAGGCCTCGTTCGCGCCGAGGCAGGTGGCCACGGGCGAGACCGGCATGGAGTACGGAGGCATCACGCCGATCGGTCTGCCGCATCACTGGCCGATCCTGGTCGACGCCGCGGTCGTCGAGCTGCCGTACGTCCTGGTGGGCAGCGGCCGCCGCCGCGGCAAGCTGCTCGTGCCGGGCAAGGCCTTCGCCGAGCTGCCCGGCGCCGAGGTGCTGGAAGGGCTCGGCATCTGACCGCGCCGGCGCCCGGCCCGCACACGGGACACGGGCGCCGGCGTACCCGCCCTCGGCAGGAACGGTTCCTCAGTAGCTCGCCGCGCCGAGATACCGCTCGGCGAAGGCGGACGCGGCGGCCCGCGAGGCGAACAGCCGGCGCAGACGGGCCAGGGAGGTGCCCGCACGGTACGGGTCGTCCGAGGACGCGCCGTGGTAGACGTCGGACAGCCAGTGCGAGAACTCCTGGTAGTCCCACACCCGCCGCAGACTCGCCTCCGAGTAGCCCGCCAGGCCGCTGTCGTCGTCCTTGGTGAGACGGGCGGTGAGCGCGTCGCCGAGCAGGAAGGCGTCGTGCAGGGCCAGGTTCATGCCCTTGGCCGCGATCGGTGCGGTGAGGTGGCCGGCGTCACCGGCCAGGAAGAGACGGCCGGCCGCCATCGGCTCCACCACGTAGTCGTGCATGCCGAGGACCCGCTTCTCCAGCAGCCTGCCCTCCCGCAGCGGCGGCACGTCCGCCGCCGCGAGCCGTTCCCGCAGCTCGGCCCAGACCCGTTCGTGGGTCCAGGCCTCGGGGGCGTCGCCGGGCGGGCACTGCAGGTAGAACCGGGTGACCTCGGGACTGCGGGGCATCTGCCCGGCGAAGCCCCGCGGGTGGACACCGAACAGGACGCAGTCGGTGGACGGCGGGGTCTCGGCGAGCAGCGCCAGCCAGCCGACGCCGTGGTCGTACCGGGCGATCCGGGCGAGCCCGGCATCCGTCAGCGCCGCCCGGCTCACGCCGCGCGCCCCGTCGCACCCGGCGATGAAGTCGCAGTACACCTGCCGGCGCCGACCCGTCTCCGGGCAGACGTAGGACACCGACGGCCGGTCGGTGCCGATGCCGTGCAGGGCGACGTCCCGGACCTGGAAGCGGATGGCGCCGCCCCGGACGTCGGCGTACTCGTGCACCAGGGCCTTCACCAACCGCGGCTGCGGACAGACGACATGGTGGTACCCCGTCAGCTCGGCGTAGTCCAGGCGGCGGGCCTCGCCTTCGAAGCGGAACTCGCAGGCGGTGTGCCGTTCGGCGTGCCGCAGCAGCTCCACCGCCAGGCCGCGCTGCATCAGCCCGCGGGCGGCCGGTTCCTCCAGGACCCCGGCGCGCGGCCGCTCCTCGATGAACTGCCGGGACTCGGTCTCCAGGACCAGGCAGTCGATGGAGGCGGCACGCAGGATGCCGGCGATGGTGAGTCCTGCGGGACCGGCGCCGAGGACGACGACCGGGACGTGTTCGGGACGGCACGACGTGTCCGGGTGATGTGAATCATGTATCACCCGCGCATTATGACGGTGTACGGACAGCACCCTGATCCGGGTCCGCCTCCGCCCTCTTCGCTCGGGCCCGCCTGCGCCGTCGCGCCCGCTGCCCGGTCACGCGCCTGCGGCCGTCCCTCCGGCCCGCTGCCGCCGGCCTGCGTCCCCAGGGCCTCTATCCCAGACGGGGGATCTCGATCGCCGGGCAGCGGTCCATCACCATGTCCAACCCCGCGGCCCGCGTCCGCGCGTAGGCGTCCTCGTCGACGACCCCGAGCTGGAACCACACCGCCTTCGCGCCCTTGGCGACCGCCTCGTCGGCCACCGCACCGGCCAGAGCGCTGTTGACGAACACGTCCACCACGTCCACGTCGAACGGGATGTCCGCGAGCGAGGCGTACCCCTGCTCGCCGTGCACGGTCTCCGCCTTCGGGTGCACCGGGACGATGCGCTTGCCGAAC
>Ga0164243_10008083_pt1 | contig 15589 bp, 17 predicted proteins | sample OricompcompostOP_FD_108781 | JGI IMG/M metagenome (GOLD analysis project Ga0164243, IMG submission 108781) | Organic Plus compost microbial communities from Emeryville, California, USA - Original compost - Organic plus compost (OP) | ecosystem: Engineered > Solid waste > Mixed feedstock >...
CAGCCCTCAAAACTAACGATGACGTTCAGGCTCAGGTCGCAAGGCGGCCCGGCGCTTAGCGCCGCCGTCATGGCGAAGCCATGCTCTGCATGGACCCGGAGCGCCCCTTAGGCGCGCGAGCGAAATCTGGTGGAGCCGAGGGGAATCGAACCCCTGACCTCTGCAGTGCGATCGGCCTCAGGGCTGTTTTTGCATGTTCTGTCAGGTGATGGCAGGTGACGTTTAACGCGTTGATATAACGCGATAAATTGACTGTACTTCCACGCTCTGCCATAACTCCCAAACACCCCAAGCAGCGTCTTGGTGTGTGCCCGGTGTGTGCCCAGACGGGAGCCTTTCATGCCCTCTCTCAAGGCCAATCATCGTCAGATTCTGGCGGCCAAGCCCATCGGTGGAAAGCGCACGCGCTACCGCATCGAGGGCATCGATGGCTTGTGGCTCAACGTCGGACCCAGCGGTCAGCGCACGTGGTACGTCCGCTATCAGCCCGGCGGCCGCAAGGGGCGTATCTTCCGTCAATACACCCTGGGAGATGCCACATCGGTGAGCCTGAAGAAGGCTTCCGACGCCGCCCGCCGGATCATCAATGCTGTAAAGGTCGATGACCGGGATCCGGTGGCTGAGCGCGTTGCCAAGAAACAGGAAGCCCTGACCTTCGGAGAGGTCTTTCATGACTGGTACGAGCGCCACGCCAAGGTCAAGCTCGCGCGGCACGAGACCGACATGTCGCGCTATCGCAATCATCTCGAAGGCGAGTTCGCAAAGAAGCGCCTCGGCGATCTGAAACGCATCGATATCGCGCGGTACCGCGACAAGGTTGCCGCCAATGCCACACCGCTTGTCTCCAACGAGGTTCTCATCCTCATCAACCGTGTCCTCAACTGGGCCCTCGATGAGGGGCTCATCGAGGCCAATCCCGCGCAGCGACTCCGCCGCGTCGGCAAGAAGCGTCCGCGCGAGCGCGTGCTCTCCGAGACCAGTATCGCCCGCTTCTGGCGTGCATTGGCTCTCATGGACACAATGACGGGGGAGCACATGGCGCGCGCCGAAAAAGGCCGCATGCTCTCCCCTGCCACGCGCTCCATCCTGCGTCTCCTGCTGTTGACCGGACAGCGCCGCAGCGAGGTTGTCGAAGCCCGCAAGCTGGAATTCGAGCTCGATGGTCCCGAGCCGGTGTGGACAATCCCCGGAGCGCGAACCAAGAACCGACTCCTGCACCGCCTTCCCCTCTGCCCCATGGCGGCCGCCGAGTTCCGCAAGGCGATCGCTGCGAGCCCCGAGAAGAGCCCCTTCGTCTTTCCCTCGCCCGAGGATCCCTTGAAACGTCCCATCTCGGCGGAGGCCGTGACACGCGCCATGGCGCGCATGGTCGCCGAGATGAAGATCCCCACCGTCTCGCCCCATGACCTCCGCCGCACCGTCGGCACTGAGATGGCCAAGCTCGGCCTGCCCGTGCATGTTCGCTCGCTCGTGCTCAATCACTCGCCGATGAGCCGCGGTATCACCGATGCGGTCTACAACCGCTACGCCTATGACAAGGAGAAGCGCGAGGCGCTCAAGGCATGGGAGGATGAGCTCAAGCGGCTGCTAACGCGGCCCCTGGCAGAACCTGTGCGCGAAGCCGCGGAGTGATCTCGGGAGCGCAATTTGCTCTAGGCGCAGCAGCGGTCGTTCGATGGCCTTCGGCCCGGGTCACCTGAGGGCTAACTGCGGAAGTGGCTAGGAAGCGATCTTCTCCAACAGGTCTTCCCGGCTCTTGAAGACCGCCCCGATCTTGCTCGCCGGAACGCGGAACTCCCAGTCCTTGACACGCGCCATCAGAGCATCCGCTGCCGCCTTGGCGTCACCCTCGCCTTTGGCATCGAACGCCACCCAGGCGGACCCGTCCTGCCGCTCCATTCTGACCGTGACTTCGACGCCGCTGTCGAGGTTGATCACGGCGGTGCTGACCTTGTCTGGGGCCGGTGACACCTTGCGCCTGCGCACGTCGTCGAACTGATAGCTGGCGACGGCATCAAGCATGTCGTCGATCGCGTTCACGTACTTGATCTTCATCCCGACCGGGATGTCCTTGAGGACGTGGCTGCCGTCGGCCGTGCGCTCAATCTCGACCTTCTCCTTGCCCGGTGCATTGAGCGAGACGCTCTTGATCTGCGGCGACGCCGAAAGGACAATCTGCGGGTCAACCCAATCCCGCAGCCCGATGCCGGCCTCGATCACGGTATCGGTGAGCCAGCTCTGCTGCTCGCCCGGCAGGCGCACATAGGTGCCGGCCTTGCCGGACCCGAAGGCATCGATACGCCTGTTGCCGACGATGGCTTGCGCCACCGGCTTGCCTTGCGCATCGATGAGACGAACGAGCCGCGACTTGGAACCCGTATCCCTGGGATCCTCGACGCCGAGCAGCGCATAGCGATCAGGCTTACGTGTCTTCTTCTCGACGAGATCGGCCTCGGCCAAGCCCTGCAGGAGCGCGCGCACCTTGTCGGCGCTCGCTGGGAAGCCCTCACGTTCCTTCAGCAGCCAGTCCTTGCCGCTACGCTCCAGCGTGAGATTGTTGCCGGCCTGCTGGATCTCGATGCGCGCGATATCGGGCGGCGCCTTGCGTATGTTATCGAACAGCGCGGCGCCGACCGCGGCGCCGCTCGACCACGAAATTGAGGTCGCATAGCTGGCGATGGCCGCCGACAAGCACACGGCCGCAACGATGGCCAGCGCGGTGAACTGCTTTGCCTTCATTTGGCGTCTCTCCTCAGTGTGCGCGTCAATGCTTGGATCTGGTGCGCCGGCGCATGCGCCAGAGCGTGTAGCCGGCACCACCAAGGCCGATCGCGAGCGGCACCAGCGCGATGTTAACGAACTTCAGGTACCCGTCGAGCCGATCGATATCACGGCGCAGAGCGAGCTTGACCTCACGCAGCTCGCGTCGCGTTGCCAGCATCTCGGCGCGAAACCTCTCCGCTGCCTGCCGCTCCTTGTCCGACATCAGCATGGCACCGTCGGACGACGAAAGTTGCGTCAGCTCCTTTTCCAGGCTCTGCAGCTTCTGCGTCAGCGCCTGCTCCTTCTCGCGGAACTGGCGCTCGGCGTCGCGGCGCAACTCCTCGACCTTGGTGAATGGGCGGTCCGTCACGCCGCGCGCACGCAAAGCAATCATGGCATCGTTGCCAGACAGGTTCTCCAGGGCGCCGATGATGAGCGCGGGATTGTGCGCGGTCGGCATCACCACCTGCTGGCCGAGCAGCTCGCGCCGGTCGACCCAGAACTGGTCGGCCATCACGTCGGTGTCGGCGATGACAATCGCGTTGACCTTGCCGGAGGCAAGATGCTTGGCCCCGACAGTTGGAGCGCTGCCCTTCTTATCGTCGCCGGTGGCGGCATCTTTTGCGCTAGCATCCCCATCTGCAGGCTTGGGCGGACCGTCAGGAAAGGCGGACTGCGCCGTACCCGTGACGCGCGCGCCAATGACGAGCGGATAGCCGAGCGGCTTGTAAGAGCGCAGCAGCGCGATCGGATTCGCGGTCATGCCGACCTGCTTGGCTTCGACCTTCATGGCCTGCGGGCTGGTGTGCAGGAGCGGGCGCACCGTCGGGCCAGCGCCCTCGACGCGCTTGAGGAACCCGGCCGACGCAACATTCAGGGTTTCGATCCCGGCCGACAGGACGTCGCCTTCGTCGATGTTGCGCTTGTCGAGGCCGAGCCAGGAGACGAACTCGGTGACCGAGTCGGCATCGCGTCCGAACTGAACCCGCCGTGCGTGCGCGATATCGACCGCGACCTGATTGTCGTCGAACTCGAGACCCCAGGCCTTGATCAGCCTCTTGATCTCGTCGAGTCCTTTGGCGCTCTTCTCGATCGTCGCAAGGTAGGCAGACTCCGGCATGGGATCGACGAGCACCAGAGCCTTGCCGCCGCCGAGGACGTATTGATCGATGGCGTACGCTGCTTTCGGCTCCAGCCCCAGCGGCTGCACGATCATCAGCACATCGACGTCGCTCGGCACCGACGAGATGTTCGCATCGATCATCTTCACGTCGAAGAACTCGCGCAACTGGTCCATGATCAGCCACGGCGGCGTGGGCTGCTCGCTCATCGGCATCTTGCCGCCGTTGAGAGGCAGGCCCGAGATCACGCCGACAACGTGCTTCTTCGGGTTGGCGAGCGTATTGACGAGCTTGGTGACGTCATACTCGAGGAAGGCGCCGCGATCGGGCGAGAAGAACGGGATCACCTCGACGTTGTCGGTCGAGTTGCGGGCGACGAGGCCGAAGTAGCCAAGCTCGCCCTCCGCGTTGAGCCGCCTGCCCTGCAGTCCGGCGGCGACCGCACGGTCCTCGGCGTCCGAGAACGGCTCCGGATCGAGATAGGACACCTGCAGCTTGCCGCCGGAAAGGTCGCGGTAGCGCTCGAGCAGTGCCTGGACGCGCTCGAAGTAACGCGCATGACTGGGCGCCATTTCGCCGAGGCGTTTGGAGAAGTAGAGCTGCACCGAAATCGGCTCGTCGATGCCTGAGAGGATCTGGCGCGTACCGTCGGAGATGGTGAACACGCTCCCCTCGGTAAGGTCGGCCTGCCAGTTGCGTAGATTGACGGAGGCCAAGAGGTTCACCGACAGCAGGATCACGGCGGCGAGCGCCAAGCCGACCCATGCGAGTGTCGAGCGGCTCAGGGACGAGCAGGCGCCGATCATCCGCTGCCAGCTGGCAGCGAGCTGCAACTTTGCGGAAGACAGGATTGCATACATGCGGTCGTCCTCAGGATGCCTTGCGCTGGTCGATGGCGATCACGGTCGCGAACAGCGCAAAGAGGATGACGGAAGTGAAGAGCACGATCGTCGATGCCTCGATGACGCCGCGCGTGATCTCCTCAAAATGCGACAGGAAGCTCAGCGAGGAGACAGCGGATGAGACGATGCCCGGCGTCCAGACGCGAAGTGCGTTCTGCACCAAGTCCACGCCGCTCATGACGAGCAGGAAGCAGACGGTCGCGGCGAGGATGAAGGCGATGACCTGGTTTTTGGTCAGCGCCGAGACGAACGAGGCAAAGGCGAGGAAGGCGCCGGCCATCAGGAACGAGCCGAGATAACTCGCGAGGATGACGCCGTTGTCCGGGTCGCCCAGATAGTTGACGGTCAGCCACATCGGAAGCGTGAGCAGCAGGGCGATACCGACGAACGCCCAGGCGGCGAGGAACTTGCCCACCACCGCCTCCCAAGGCGAGACCGGCAGCGTCATCAGCAGTTCGATCGTTCCCGTCTTGCGCTCCTCGGCCCACAGCCGCATGCCCACGGCCGGCACGAGCAGGAGGTAGAGCCACGGGTGGTAGGCGAAGAACGCATAGAGGTCTGCCTGGCCGCGATCGAAGAAGCCGCCGACGTAGAACGCGAACGCCCCGGTGAGGGCGACGAAGATGGTAAGAAACACGCCGGCGAGCGGTGTCGAGAAATAGGCGCCGAGCTCGCGCCTGGCGATGGCGGCTGTCCCGCGCAGTGAGCTAGGCATCCTTACCCTCCGTCATCGTGATCTGCCGGAACACGTCATCGAGCTTGCCGCGCTGCACGAACAGCTCCTCCACGGGGAGGCTGTGCTCGCGCAGAAGCGCGGCGACGTCGGTGGCGATCGGCTTGCCGTTCTTCGGGATCGCCCGCAGCGATATGTGCCCGTTGACGCGCTCGATTAATTCGACGCGATCCACCGCCGCGTGCTTCGACAGTGCGGCGATCACTGCGTCTTTGCGGTCCTGGGCGATCCGCACCGCGACCGCCCCGTGGTATGGGGCCCGCCGCATGAGGTCCTCGGCGGTACCGTCGGCGACGATGCGCCCCTTGTTGATGACAACGGCACGCGTGCAGACCGCCTCCACTTCCTCGAGGATGTGGGTGGATACGATGACCGCCTTCTGCGGCGCCATCTCCGAGATCAGGTTGCGGACGTGATGCTTCTGGTTGGGATCGAGGCCGTCGGTCGGCTCGTCCATGATCAGCACCGGCGGATCATGAAGCACCGCCTGCGCCAGTCCGACGCGCCGCTTGTAGCCCTTCGACAAGGTTTCGATGCGCTGATCGACGACGGCCTCGAGGCGGGTCTTCTCGATCGCGGCGGCGACGCTCATCACCCGCGCTTTGCCGTCGATACCGCGCACGGCGGCGATGAAGTTGAGGAAGGATTTGGGCGTCATCTCCGCATAGAGCGGTGCACCCTCTGGCAGATAGCCGAGTTGCCCCTTGGCCGCCTTCGCATGTTTGGCCACATCGATACCGCAGATTTTCGACGTCCCCCTGTCCGGCTCGAGGAAGCCGGTGATCATCTTCATGGTTGTCGACTTCCCGGCGCCGTTGGGGCCGAGAAACCCGAGGACCTCGCCCTTGCGGACGTGGAGCGATATGTCGTCGACCGCAACGATGGGGCCGAATGCCTTGCGCAACGATGTCGATTCGACCAGTGCTGACACCCTGTCCCTCCCTTGATGAGACGTGCCGCCTGCTTGTTCCGGCGTGCGTTGTGGTTGCGAAATCAAAACCCGTTATTGGCAAGAAAAGGGCACGCCGCGGCGGGCGCGCCCTCTCCATTGCTCATCCCTAATAGTCCATCGCCGCAGGGGCGGGCGCCGCCGGCGGTTTCGGCTTCTCAGCAATCATCGCCTCTGTCGTGATGAGCAATCCGGCGACCGACGCGGCGTCCTGCAGGGCCGTGCGCACCACCTTGGTCGGGTCGATTACGCCTTTGGCGATGAGGTCGCCATATCCTCCGAGCTGGGCATCGTAGCCCCAGGCATAGGTCGCGTTGTCGATGATCTTTCCCGCGATGACCGAGCCATCCTCTCCGGCATTGATAGCGATCTGGCGCAGCGGCATTTGGATGGCCCTACGCACAATGTTGATGCCCGTGCGTTGGTCCTCATTTGCGTAATTGAGGTTGTCGAGCGACTTGATGGCCCTTAGCAAGGGGACCCCGCCGCCCGGCAATATGCCTTCCTCGACGGCCGCGCGCGTCGCGTGCAGCGCATCATCGACGCGGTCCTTGCGTTCCTTCACCTCGACCTCGGTGGCACCGCCGACCTTGATGACGGCAACACCGCCGGCGAGCTTGGCCAGGCGCTCCTGCAGCTTCTCGCGGTCGTAGTCGGAGGTTGTCTCTTCGATCTGCACCTTGATCTGCTTGACGCGGGCCTCGATCTCCTGTTTGGAACCGGCGCCATCGACGATGGTCGTGTTGTCCTTGTCGATGCTCACCTTCTTGGCACGCCCGAGCATATTGAGCGGCACGTTCTCGAGCTTGATGCCGAGATCCTCCGAGACGACAGTACCGCCCGTCAGCACCGCGATATCCTCGAGCATGGCTTTGCGACGGTCGCCGAACCCCGGGGCCTTCACGGCCGCCACCTTGAGGCCGCCGCGCAGCTTGTTGACAACCAGCGTGGCGAGGGCCTCGCCCTCGACGTCCTCGGCGATGATGAGCAGCGGCTTGCCCGACTGGACGACGCTCTCCAGCACCGGCAACAGCGATTGCAGGCTGGAAAGTTTCTTCTCGTGGATGAGGATGTATGGGTCCTCGAGCTCGGCGATCATCTTGTCGGCGTTGGTGATGAAGTACGGCGAGGTATAGCCGCGGTCGAACTGCATGCCCTCGACCACCTCCAGCTCGGTGGCCATTCCCTTCGCCTCCTCAACGGTGATGACGCCCTCGTTGCCAACCTTCTTCATGGCTTCGGCGATCATGCGGCCGACCTCGGTGTCGCCGTTGGCCGAGATGGTACCGACCTGCGCGATCTCCTCGTTTGAGGTCACCTTTTTTGAATGCGCCTCAAGGTCAGCGACGACCGCATTGACGGCGAGATCGATGCCACGCTTCAGGTCCATCGGGTTGGCGCCTGCGGCCACGGCCTTAGCGCCCTCCTTGACGATGGCTTGGGCGAGCACGGTCGCGGTGGTGGTGCCATCGCCGGCAAGGTCGGCCGTCTTGCTCGCCACCTCGCGCAACATTTGCGCGCCCATATTCTCGAATTTATCCCCCAGTTCGATCTCTTTGGCGACCGCCACGCCGTCCTTGGTCACACGCGGCGCCCCGAACGACTTCTCGAGCACGACATTGCGGCCCTTGGGACCGAGCGTCACCCTGACCGCATCGGCCATAATGTCGACGCCGCGCAGCATCTTCTCGCGCGCGTCATGTGAGAATTTCACTTCCTTTGCAGACATTTTCCGACTCCATCGAAGATCGCCTGCAGCAATGCCATCTTCCGCGGCGGACGCACGGCATCCCCGCCCGCTTGCGTAGAAGACCGCGTCTTCAGGCTGCGGACTTGAGCTTTCCCGGCACGTCGAGGACACCCATGATGTCACTCTCCTTCATGATCAGCAGCTCTTCGTCGTCGATCTTGACCTCGGTCCCCGACCACTTGCCGAACAGCACCCGATCCCCGGGATTAACGTCCAAAGCGACGACCTTGCCGGTCTCGTCACGGGCACCCGGCCCGACGGCGACAACCTCGCCTTGCTGCGGCTTCTCCTTTGCCGTGTCTGGAATGATGATGCCGCCCGCCGTCTTCTCCTCGGCGTCGATGCGGCGAACCACGACACGGTCATGCAGGGGGCGAAACTTCATCGTTTGACCTCCTTGTCTGTGCCCTAACCATGCTCGCTCGGTGGCAAGCGGGGATCCATCCAGTGCCCGCCTTCGGACAAAAAATTGCGAAGCCGTTTGGCACTGTCAAGGGGTAAGTGCCAACCGGTGCAACGTGATCGGCAGGCTGATTTATAGCTCGAAACCGCAACTGCTAAGTCGAAGCGACGAGTGCCAAACTGATTTCAGATTTCGCACGGCGGAATAGCGGCGCGCCGCTGCGTTGGGCGAACCCCCGCGGCGGCTCGTCGACCGATTGGCAGCTTGCAGGCACCACTGAGGCAGGCCCCCGAGCCGCGGATGTCAATGGCTGCGCAGCTCGTGCTGCACTTCTTCTGCGGGGACGCGATCGGCGGCGATAGCGTCGACCCGCGACAAGACATGCCCGAGCTTCCAAACGGCATGCTCCGCGTCGCGTTTGCGCGCCATCCAGCCCTGCAGGCGGTGGGGAGCCGTGCACGAAATGTAGGGTATGTCGGCGGCCTGCAACTCGGCGCAGAGGTCAAACGCCTCGTTATGCAGACCCTGATCGATGACGGCGGCATCGAGCCGGATGCGCTGCACGAGTTCGAACGCGGCAGCCAGGTTGTGAGCGAGGAACGGTCGCGCCCCTTCTTGGTGAAGGGCTTCCTGAAGCTCCGCCGTGGCGATGAGCGAGCCTTCTACGATGAGGATGTTCTTACCGTTGAGCATTCCGTGCATGATGGGTACCCGGGTCCTAACCGAGAGCAGCGAACTGCAGTCCCGAACGCGACAGCCCGCTGGGCCGGCGGGCTGACCATTGAGGTTCAGCGGCCCGGCAAAGAATCTAGGGCGGCAAGCGCGCTTGGCAAGATGGTGGTGGCGGAAGCGAGAAGGCCGCATAGGACTGGCTCGCCTGGGGCAGAGGGTGGGGTTGGATCGAGCAAAGACCGAGGCGCGGTTACGAGAGGAGCTTTTCCAGCACCACATTTGATAAAGAAGTTATTACTGGCCGGTGCTCGGCCGCAGCCAAGTGCTATCGAGCGCGCCGTGCGTTGCCGCTTGCGCCCGCGGCGCACATGACAGGAACTTGTCAGTCGTCGTTGATATTTCAGTTCATGGCGATGGTGGCGATGATGGCGCAACTCATGAGCATGCCTATCATCGCTAGGGCACGTTGAAGGTCAAACGGCTGCATTTTTGCCTCCTAAGCGCTTCCTCCGACGTAGGACTTCAACGCATTGGCTTCCAATTCGAGCTCGGCAAGCCGGTAGCGGACCAGATCAAGCATGTTGACGATGCCCGTGAGCTTGCCGTTCTCGGTGACCGGCACGTAGTGGATCTGGTGCTTATCCATGAGCTCGAGCACGGTCGTCACCGGCTCGTTGATCTCAACGCCGATCACGTTGCGCGTCATGAGATCGGCAAGCGGGTGGTCGACGACATCGCGGCCAAAACGCTGCAAAGCGCGGGCGATGTCCCGCTCGGTGATGATGCCAAGTATCCTGCAATCGTCATCGGTGACGACCAGCGCGCCTGCGTCGTCGATCTGCAACTGATCGAGGACATCTTTGAGCGTCAGGTCGGAGCGAATGACCGGCACAAAATTGCCCTTGTGCTTGAGCAACAGCCTTACACTCATTGCAGCCCTCATTGGCTGGGGCACCATAGATGCCCGGTTTTCCTCCCTACGACCGGTGCCAACCATCACCGTCGCCGCGAGCCAGAAGCTCGCAGCGATCTTGGCAACGGTTCTTGGATGTCGAGATCAGGCCATCCTCGACACCGCTTGCGATGCTAAGCGCCTTTTACCTCTATGCGTCGCACGGCGCGCTGCACCTCGGCGGGCTTGGGGATGCGGATGGTCAGCACGCCTTTGTCGTACGTGGCATCCACGTTTTCGTCGCCCGCCTCGAACGGCAAGCGGAGCGAGCGCGAAAACGACCCGAAACGACGCTCGACGTAGTAGGAGCCGCCATTGCGGTTCTCGTTCTCGACCTTTTTCTCGCCCCTGATGGTCAGGACGTCGCCGGCGAGCGTGACCTCGAAGTCCTTCTCATCGAGGCCCGGAAGTTCGGCCGTGACGACGAGCTCCTTGTCCGAGTCGGTGACGTCCATGGTCGGTGAGACCGCCGGCCAGCCACCGCTCCACGGCTGCACCGCGCGCGAGACAAAGGAGCCGAAGAAGTCATCGAGCATCCGCTCCACCTCACGCCGGAAAGGGACAAAGGGGTCGTAGTAGTCGCCGCGTTCCGCGGGAACCTGCGGCTTGTCCCGCCAGGGAATGAGTGATCCTAGGTTCATGTTAGCCTCCAGTTCGTGTACTTGCGTGTGTGCTCACCAGCTTCGCTGCGCGGCTGCTGCGAAAGGCACGGTGCAGTGGCCTGGGTGGACGGACGCGCCGTCCTTCGGATTGGTGAGTGCCCTGAGGGCCAATCGCAGCAGCCGCCTTCCACGCCGAAACCGGCGCGGAAAGGGATGTCTCATCAAGCGGCGGTCTTTTCGACCTGCTGCTGTACCACCTGTGCCGCCTTCGGGGCGCCGATCTCTATGCGACGCGGCCGAAGCGCCTCGGGCAACTCGCGCTTGAGCTCGACGACCAACAGGCCGTTATCCATCGTTGCCTCGGTTACAACGATGTAGTCGGCAAGATCGAACACACGCTGGAACGAGCGCTGCGCGATGCCCTGGTGCAGGAAGTTACTGCCGCCCTTGTCCTTGAGCCGGCCACGGATCGCGAGGCGATTGTTCTCGGTGACTACGTCGATGTCCTCTTTTGAAAACCCCGCGAGTGCCATTACGATGCGGTAGGTATCCTCGCCGGTCTTCTCGATGTTGTAGGGGGGGTACCCACCCTCGTCGCGATCGAGCGCCTGCGAGAGCAGGCTGGAAAGGCGGTCGAAGCCGACCGTTGAATGATAAAGCGGGCTGAAATCGAGAGTTGCCATAGCCATCCTCCTTTCGAAGCGACAACCACGGGATTTCGCTTTTTGCTATTGGGCCCCCAGCTGGGCTGCCCGCTTTCGAGGTAGTAACGAGTCCTTTGAGGTCAATACCCCCGCGGCAAGATTTTAATGGCTGTCGAGACGCAAATGCTTGTAGCGAACCCCGGTGGCGCGCGACGCGTTTGAGAAGCGATCCGAAGCAGGAGAGTTCGCCCTGACTGCCGAGAGACCCTGGCGCGCGATCGCCTTGCTGGCCATATTCGCTTGCGCGCTGCTGCTGACCGAGCGCCTCGGCCGCGACTATTGGTATGCCGCCACCGAGCCGCGGCAGGTGGTGCCCCGGACCGCCTTCGAGGGCGAGGAAAAGCGAACCACCGCGCTGTTCGCCGAGACGGCGCCGTCGGTCGTCTCGGTCTTTGCCCGCCGCGGACGCTTGCCAATCAACTCGGCCGTCGGCACCGGCTCGGGAATAATCTGGGATGCTGCCGGGCACATCGTGACCAACCACCACGTCATCGCCCAAGCCGACGAGATCGGGGTGCTGCTCGGCGGCGAACAAGCGATTCCGGCGCGCCTCGTTGGCACGGCGCCGTGGGCCGATCTCGCCGTCCTGAAGCTCGACAAAGTTCCCGACGGCTTGAAACCCATTCCCATCGGGCGATCGGCAAACTTGGTCGTCGGCCAGTCGGTTTACGCCATCGGCAACCCTTTCGGCCTCTCCCGGAGCCTGACGACCGGTGTCATCAGCGCTCTGGACCGTCGGTTGCCCACCGCCAGCGGGCGTGAAGTCGCTGGCGTCATCCAGACTGACGCTGCCGTTAATCCCGGCAACTCCGGCGGCCCGCTGGTCGACAGCGCAGGGCGGCTCATTGGGGTCAACACCGCCATTCTTGCGCCCACAGGCTCCTTCACGGGCGTTGGCTTCGCCATCCCGGTGGATACGGTGAACCGCATCGTTCCCGAACTCATCCGCGATGGTCGCGCGCGCCTGCCCGGCATTGGCATCGTGCCACTCTCCGACGAGGTGGCGAGCCGTTACGGCATCCGCGGTGTCGTCGTCCAGGGCGTGCGCGAAGGCAGTGGCGCGGCAGAAGCCGGCCTGCAGGGCATCGACGCTGACGGGATTGTCGGGGACATCATCGTCGCTGTCGACGCCCGTCCAGTGGCGACCGTGGCCGACCTCGCCCTGGCGCTCGAGCGCGTCGGGATCGGCAAACGTGCCCGCCTCACGCTCATGCGGGGGCAGGAGCGCATCGAGGTTGACGTGCCGGTGCAGGACATTAGTGCCAGTTAGCGGGGCGCCCCGTTACGGCGGGACCCGAACATTGGCCCATAAATTCTTGACTTAGGTACGTCCTCCGAATTCGTCCAGACTTGCGCGGCCGAACGCTCCTCCTAGGTTTTTGGTGGCGCCGGCAATTCGCCGGCCAAAAAGAAAAGGTGGAGGAAACACAAAATGACACGCATAGCGTCGCTCATTGGCGCCGGACTGCTGCTTGCTTCGCCTGCCTACGCGGTGACGGTCGAGAACAGCAGCTCCAATGAAATCAAGATCGGCGTCGACTACGGCAACAACGAGGAAGTGAAGACCGTGGCGCCGAAGAAATCAGCCAAGTTCGATTGCCCGGACGGCTGCGGTGTGACGGGGCCCTGGGGATTCTCGTGGATGGTCCAGGGCGACGACGTCATCAAGACTGATGGCAACAGCCTCGTTTCGGCCGAAGGCTGATCGAGGTTGGCGCTGGAGGGAGGCCCGGAAGCCACCGGGTCCTCCCTTTGGGCACAGCGCTGACCCGCGCGCCTCTGTACCGGAGAAAGCAGCGGCGCGCTGCCTTAGACTAATTCTGCGCCGACGCGGATAAAAGCCGCCCGTCATTCGTTTATGCAGCCAGAAGCTCGGCATCGAAAGGAGGTGCCGATGAACATCGTTGAAATGCTTCGCCAAGCCCTGAAGCAACAGGACCTAACGAAGAACCCAGACTACCTGGCGATCGTTGACTATCTGGGGCTGCACGAGGACGAGGATCCTGAGTTCATACGGGAAGCGATCGAAACCGAGCTCGAGGAGCTTGAGGCACTTCACGCCGACGACTTGCCGGACGCCGAGGAGGATCTGGATGCCTCTGGCCCAAGAGGTCTCTGAAGCTCGGAACGCGCGTATGAGGCGACAACCCTCGACCGCGACTCATTTTTTGCCTCGGGTCTAGACGTGCGGGTAGTGCACGCGCGTGAAAGTCTTTTTCAGTGCGAGAAGACAGGCCCAGTGCGCTCTTGGGCGCTTCCCCTCGAGCTTCCGATTTGGGTCACGAGCACGTTTCCAGCATCGCAAAGCCTCCGGCAGCATCGGCCTCGCTTTCGGACGTTGCACCGGCCGACTACGGCTGCCCACACTGTGCTCCGCCCACCATCGCCTCCGAGTTGGCCGAGCTCGGTCTTCCGCGTGCATGTGTGCTCGCTCAATCACTCGCCGATGAGCCGTGGCATCACCGATGCGGTCTACAACCCGCTACGCCTATGACAAGGCGAGGCGCTCAATGCGTGGGAGAATCGACTGGCGCGGCTTCTCGGGCCGAAAGCACTCACTCCGGCCGAAGCTGCATGAGCCCAGGTCCTCCTGTTCAATGGCATGCCGGGGCACAACCCCACACTACTCTGTGTAAATCGTCGAGACGACTTTACAACCACTACGACCAGGCGCACGGTGCCCGCACACCTGTCGGGACTCACGCAATGCCGAAACGGCCGCCTGTTATCGACGACCTCATCGCGCCTTTTCGCGGTGTTGCTTCCGAGCGCCCGCTGACTGACGACGCGTGCCTGCGGCAGTTTCCCGGGCCGATCGAGCGAGCGCGCCGCCTCGCCTCCCTCTACCCCAGCCTTGCCGTTGCCTTCATGGAGCTCAGGCGCGACCACAACGTCACGCCGGACGAGGCGAGAGCCCTATTCGAGGCGCTCATAGCCGAGTTTGCATCCGGTGCGCACGAACAGGATGTCTACACGGAAGAGGAGCTCTTAAGACAGCTCGCCCGCGTTCCGCAGTGGCGAGACCGGCGCGGTGACGTAACGCCTCCGCAATTCGTCCGGCGCCACTACCGCCACTATCTCGGCAAGGGGCTCACGCGCGCCATCCTGCGCAAGCTCGACGAGCGCCTCTATCACAGCCTCGCCGCCTGGGTGCGCAGGCATCCCGAGGACGACATCCCTGAGCTCGGCAAGCGCGCTGACCGCATCGATCAGCAGATCGCGCGCCTGTCAGTCGAGTTCTCCCCGGACGAGCTGCGGCGACTCGGCCTCGCCCTCCAGGCGCGCGAACGGCGTCGCAAGCGAAAAGAAAACGTATAGACGTTTTGTTCAAGCTGTGTTATGACAATGCCACAGGCGAGCGGCCTGTGTTTCGCGTCCACCCACAAACTTGCAACCACGCGCTTGAGCCATTCCCCTGGCCCATGGAGGTCCCCCTATGTCCGACGCCAAGCCCCACGATCCCCTCGCCCATCTGCGCCTCCTCACCATCAAGGAGATCTGCGCCCTCACCCGATACACGCCCCAGCACATCTATCGCCTGATGCGCGCCGGCAAGTTCCCGCAGCGGGTGCGGATCGGCGCCAACCGCGTCGGCTGGCGCCTGAGCGAGATCGAGAAATGGATCGCCGAACGCCCGGTCATCAATGCCCGGTGCATGGATGACGGCCTGCACGCAGGTCTTTGACTCCTCCTCGCGGGCGCGAAGCGCCCGCATCCTGAGGACCCCATGCCATGCCGCCGTTCTACAATGACGCCGCGCATCTTCTAAAGATGCTCATCGCCTCCGGGCTCGAGCAGAGCCGCGACCGGCCTTACCACGACACCATCTGGGTGCTCGCGCGGACTCTGGAGAACGCAGCGGCTGAGCCTCCTCGCTCGCACGCAGAGGAGGCCGCCCTCACCCTTGCAGGCCTCGCGTTCCTGGGTCTCGTGCGGTGCGATGCAAGCAAGTCTGCGCGCCTCAGAGCCATCATCGGCACCGCCATCGCCAATGTGCAGATCTCGGGCCGGCGGTGTTGAGCCGTCTCGCCGCTTGGC
>Ga0164243_10008084_pt1 | contig 15587 bp, 14 predicted proteins | sample OricompcompostOP_FD_108781 | JGI IMG/M metagenome (GOLD analysis project Ga0164243, IMG submission 108781) | Organic Plus compost microbial communities from Emeryville, California, USA - Original compost - Organic plus compost (OP) | ecosystem: Engineered > Solid waste > Mixed feedstock >...
ATCCGCACGCTCGGCGCACTCGTACACCGGGCAGAACAGGCCGCCGAACTGGCGGCACGTATCGAGGCAGGATTCTCGAACCTGTCCCCGGCTTCTCCCCTTCGAGCCGCATACCTCATCTGGCGCGCCCCTTTCATGACGGTGGGGAGCGATACCTTCATTCACGATGTGATGCACCGCGCCGGGCTCGTCAACCCCTTCGGCCACCGCACACGGTATCCGATTCTATCCCCGGAAGAACTTGCAGCTGCCTCCCCCGATGTCGTACTCCTTTCGACGGAGCCCTACCCGTTCCAGGAGAAACACATCCCCGAGATTCGAGCCCTGCTCCCGGATGCCGGAGTATGCCTGGTGGACGGCGAACTGTTTTCCTGGTACGGCAGCCGCATGCTGAAGGCCCCGGCCTACCTTACCGAACTGCATCAACGTTTGTGTGTGGCACGATCGCACGACACCCCGACCTTGCCTCTTGCACGCCCCTGAACACCTATCGTGATGACTCCGGAGCAAAAGAAGCTCCTCGAACGCCTGTGCCGGAACCAGGCCTCTTTCGAACAGGCCCTCGAGCTGTTCGAAACGATAGCGGCAGACCTGCGCAATGAAGTAGCGTTCCTCACCGGTATCCTCGCCCGTATCAACGACGCCGTAGTGGCCCTGGACACAGAGGGGCGAGTGACGTTCTGGAATCGCGCCGCCGAAAAGCTCTTCGGCCATACTCGTGAAGAAGCCCTCGGCCGCCCCTTCGATGCCGTAGTACGGTTGGACTGGTCCGAACGCGACCGGGCCACCATACGCGAGCTGCTACACCGGCTGGGCGACTGGAAAGATGAACTCATCCTTCACCGCCCACAGCAGGAAGACGACCGGCACGTTGCGCTATCCTTCGTCCTGCTGCGCGACCAAAATGGCGAGCATACAGGAGAGCTAATCATCGCCCGCGATGTCACGCACCGGGTCCGCCACGAAGAACGGCTCCTCTTCAACGCCATGCACGATGCATTGACGGGTCTTGCGAACCGGAGTCTGTTCCTGAGCCGCCTCTGGAAAGCCATCTCGGAAGCACAGGCAGATCCACAGCGGAACTTCGCCGTCCTCTTCCTCGACCTCGACCGTTTCAAACTGATCAACGACAGTTTCGGGCACCAGACCGGCGACCGTCTGCTCATGCAGGTCGCCCGGCGGTTCAAGGAATGCCTCCGGCCTGAGGATGTCGTGGCGCGTATGGGAGGCGACGAGTTTGCCTTCCTCCTGTACCCCGTGCAAAACCTCACGGAAGCGCAGCGGATGGCAGATAGGATCCTCGACACACTCGCAGCTCCGTTCGCCCTCGATAAGCACGAGGTATTCATCACGGGCAGCATCGGCATCGTCTTCGGAAGCGCCGGCTACACGCGTCCCGAAGATATCCTCCGTGATGCGGATACAGCGATGTATCGATCGAAAGACGCGGGCACGGGCACACACCGCGCCTTTGAACCCTCCATGCAGACCCGCGCACGTTTCATGCTCCAGCTTGAGACGGACCTCCATCATGCAATCGAACGGGAGGAGTTCGTGACGTACTACCAGCCCATTCTGGATATGGCCGACGGGAGCATTGCCGGATTCGAGGCACTCGTCCGGTGGCACCATCCCGAACGAGGTCTCCTGAAACCGTCGCAGTTCGTCCCCTATGCCGAGGAAACGGGACTCATCGTTCCGATTGAACGCCGCGTCCTTCGGCAAGCCTGCCGCCAGACCCGACACTGGCAGAAGGAATATCCCGGAGCAGAACGCACCCTCATCAGTGTGAACGTGTCGATCAAGCAGCTCCAGCGGGCGGATTTCGTCGATTATGTTCGCACCGTGCTGGATGAAACCGGCCTCGCCCCGCAACAGCTCATGCTGGAGATCACCGAACGCGTGTTCATGGACGAGTCCGACGTCAAATCGACCGACCTGTCTCAACTGAACGACATGCCGGTGAACATCTGCATGGACGACTTCGGAACGGGCTACTCATCCCTGAGCAAATTGTACGGCTTGCCGGTCAGCACCCTCAAGCTCGATCGCTCCTTTACGGCTCGTATCGTGGATCATGCCCGTGGGCTGGAGATGGTCCGTGCTATCGTTAACATGGCGCACAACCTCGGTATACAGATCATTGCCGAAGGGATCGAGACGCCGGCCCAGTTGGCGCTCGTACGGCAACTGGGCTGCCGTTACGGGCAGGGCTTCCTCTTCACTCCGCCCATCGATGCCGCGGCCACGACAGATCTCTTGGGGAGCACCTACCCCTGGCAGAGTTACTGGTAATCGCAGAAGGTTACCAGAATAACCTTTCGGGTAAACCGGCCCATCCCTACATTCAGCATACACTCACCGCTCGTACGGCACGGTCCTCTCTATTCCGGTTTCCGCCATGCGCATCAGGATAGGTCTACGGCTTCTGGCCGCTACGTTGTCGATTGGCGCTGCCGCTCTCCTCGCAGCCGCCCTTACACGCGACACGTCCTCTACCACCAGCGTAGAGCCGGGACACGCGGCAATGCGCGACGCCGCGCAACACTTCCTGAGCCTGCTGGACGACAGCACACGGGCAAAGACGGTTTTCCCCTTCGAAGCCGAAGAACGATACAACTGGCACTTCGTCCCTCGCGACCGTGAAGGGCTTCCGTTCGAGGAAATGACACTGGAGCAACGCCGAGCCGCACACGACCTCATGCGCTCAGCGTTAAGCTCGCAGGGCTATCTCAAGGCCACCAGTATCATGCGTCTGGAAAGCATTTTGCGCGAGCTGGAGAACGATCCCGTCCGCCGCAATCCGGAACGGTACTACTTCACCTTCTTCGGCACGCCGGCCTCCGATCAGCCTTGGGGGTGGCGACTGGAGGGACATCACCTCTCCCTGAACTACTCATCCATTACAGGTGACCTGCTCGCCGTAACACCTGCCTTCATGGGCACAAACCCCGCTGAAGTACGAACCGGACCCTATGCGGGGCTCCGCGTCCTCGGTGCGGAGGAAGATCTGGGGCGTAAACTCATGCACAGTCTGACCGCCGCACAGCAAAGGAAAGCCCTCATCACTGCCGAAGCCCCGCATGAGATCCTCACAGGCAATCAGCGCAAAGCCATCCTCGAGACCTACGAGGGTCTCCCGGCTTCAGAAATGACACCGGACCAGCGCGATCTCCTCCTGCGTATCATAGAGGAATACGCCCACAACATGCGCCACGACATCGCCCATGAACAGATGGACAAGATCCGCAACGCTGGCATCGAGAGGCTCTACTTCGCCTGGGCAGGTGGCCTGGAACTCGGAGAGCCGCATTACTACCGCATTCACGGCCCCACAGTCCTCTTCGAGTACGACAACACGCAGAACAACGCCAACCATGCCCACTCGGTCTGGCGCGATCTCGAAGGCGACTTCGGCGAGGATCTCTTACGCGAACACTACGAACAAGCCAGTGCCGATCATGGCCACGACCACTGAGTAACTGCCTCCCGGAAACGCCATCTCCGGGAAACCACACGCAGTCTGGCGACTGGCTCACCCTTCCCGCTTCCAGGTACGAACCTTGTCGAAGATGTACGTGGCAACGTTATCCTTCGGTATGCGGATCTGCGCCATCGTGTCCCGGTCGCGAACGGTAACCGTGCCGTCCTCCAGCGTCTGACCGTCTACCGTGATGCAGAACGGCGTACCGATCTCGTCCATGCGGCGGTAGCGGCGCCCCACGGCACCCTTCTCATCGTAGAACACGTTGTGGTGGCGGCGCAGGTCTTCCTCGATGGCGTGCGCGATGTCCGGCATACCGTCTTTCTTGACGAGCGGGAATACGGCTGCCTTGACCGGCGCGATACGCGGGTGAAACCGCAAAACGACCCGCTTCTCCCCATCTACCTCGTCCTCATCATACGCCTCGCTGAGCAGCATGAGGATCGTCCGGTCAAGCCCGGCGGACGTCTCGACGACGTAGGGGATGTAACGCTCGTTCGTCTGCGGGTCGAAGTACTCCATCTTCTTACCGGAGAACTCCTGATGCCGCCGCAGATCGTAGTCGGTCCGGGAGTGGATACCCTCTACCTCCTGCCAGCCAATGGGGTACTGGTACTGGATGTCCATCGCCGCATCAGCATAGTGGGCCAGCTTCTCGTGGACGTGCCAGCGGAGTTTCGATGGACGGATGCCGTTATCGATATGCCACTGCATCCGTTTCTCCCGCCACTGCTCGAACGCCTCCATCTGCGTACCCGGCTTGACGAAGTATTGCATCTCCATCTGTTCAAACTCACGCATGCGGAAGATGAACTGCCGCGCCACGATCTCATTCCGGAACGCCTTCCCGATCTGTGCAATCCCGAAGGGTATCTGGAGGCGGGCCGTCTCGCGCACGTTATGGAAGTTGACGAAGATGCCCTGCGCCGTCTCGGGACGGAGATAGATCTTGTGCTCTTCCTCCTGAACGGGTCCGACGTAGGTAGAGAACATAAGATTGAACTGCCGCACCTCCGTCCAGTCGAACGCGCCGGAATCAGGAGAACGGATCTCCTCATCCATGATGATGGCGTGGAGAGCCTTCGGCATGTCTGCCGCATGGAGTGCCTCTACCAGACGTTTCTGAACGGCGTCGGCGCGGTCCTCTTTCCCCTGCCGCCGGAGCCGTTCGATGTGCCCCTCGATGAGTTGATCGGCCCGGTAGCGCATCTTCGACGCCTTGTCGTCAATGAGTGGATCATTGAATGCCTCCACGTGACCGGATGCCTTCCACACCGTGGGGTGCATCAAGATGGCCGCATCGATGCCCTCGACATTCTCATGCTGGTACACCATCGCCTCCCACCAGCGAGACTGCACGTTCCGCTTCAGCTCGACACCGAGCGGACCGTAGTCGTACGTCGCACTGAGACCACCGTAGATCTCTGAAGAGGGGAAGATGAAACCGCGCCGCTTACACAGGGAAACGATTTTCTCAAATACGTCGCTCATGGGCTCTGTCGAGGGGTCAATTGTCCGTAGTCAGTAGCCAGTCGTTCTTGAATGTCGCCATCGAGTTCACTGCAAAACGCCCCATGATCAACGGCCAACCAACAACTGACAATCGGCGAAACTACTACCCGCAGCCGTGCAACAGCAACGTACTGCCTTGAAGAGTAGGTGATTTACCCCGAGATAGGCGATGCTCCGCAGTACGACCCTCTGACAGAGTATGCCCTATCGGCATCGAAATTTCAAGTTCGATGCATCGCCGGTGAAACGTCAGAAACCAGGACAGATACAAGCATGAGCCCTTGAGAAAGGCGTCCCGGCAAGCCGCTTCGACGGTGGGTAATATTCGTGTTATATGCTCAAACACGAACATCGCCCCTGGAACACCTCCTCAAGGACAAGTTAGACCTGTGCGAAACTCGACAGATATAGAATCAGCTTGTGGTGTGCCGAACCTTAGTTGCTAAAGACATCCAATGCTAGCACGCCAGCTCGCCTTTCACATAGATGCACGCATGAAGTTCGACAATTTGACCTCCATGCTGGAAGAACGGTATGGGCCGAATGCGCGGCAAGTAGAACCCGGGCACTGGGTGTTTGAGGTCTTGACGGGCGACCAGCGGTCGCAAGTCGTACATCTCCTTTTGAAAGAGTTCAATGCGGAAGGGACCGATATATCACGTATCGTGGTGGACAGCCCGATTGGTCCGATGCCGCAGCGATTTGACCTGGAATCCCTGCTGCGCAGGAATGCCGAGCTGGATGTGGGCGCGATCTGCATTGAGGACTTCCGCAACGAAGAGAACGAACTCGTCACGTATTTCACGCTTCGCGCGTCTCACATGGTATCGACGGCAGATTTTGAGGAGGTGCGCGAAATGATCGAAAAGGTTGCACGAGCTGCCGATCTCCTGGAAAAGGACATCTACGCCAGCGATCTCTACTAACCCCCTTCTCTATACACCCATGTTCCGAAGCCTATACTTCAGGACCAACCAGCGCCAGTACATGCGCAACGCGAATGGCACCAAACATTTCGCGGAGAAGTGCATGGGGCAACTCATTCGCGGCGTGACGAAGAAATCGGGGGTCTACCGCGAGATGAACGAAAACCTGCTTGTGGAGAAAGCCAATCTCCGCATGCGCGCCGTTGAACTGCACGAACAGCCGATGCTGGATGCAGGCGAGTTCTTCAGCGTACGCCGCAGGTTGTGGGTAAACAATCTCATTACCTCATCGGTAGTGGTTTCGGGCATCTTTCTGACGTTCCTTGCGCTTTCCGCCTTCATCAACCAAGAAGGCGGCGTAAGCGCAACCCTGAGCTGGATCGTATCGGTCGTGCTATCGGTCGTGCTGATGGTCGGCGGCTTTGTTGCCACGGAACGACTCATTGAGGCACTCATCCCGAGACAATCGACCCGCACAGCCGAGCTCAGGGAAGCCAGCCGTTCGGTAGCACCGCTATGGCTCGTGCTGCTCGTCGCCATTGAACTGGCACTGCTCGGCATCTCCGGAGTCCGTGCCTCCATCCTGTCGCAGAATTTTGATAATGGCTTGGTATACTACGGCTTCATTATCATGACGATGATGCTGCCCATCATTGCCGGTGCGATCCGCTGGGATGCCATGCAGTACCTGGAGATCTTTAAAACGACCCAGACTGCCCGGGCAATAGACAGTCGCCTCGCCCAGATCGACTCGATTCTGCGCCAGAACGAGGAGTACGAGAGCAACTACTATAAGATGAAAAGCATAGCCTATTGGGACCTGCTGAACGAGTTCAAAACGTACAAGTCCAACTATAACGAGCGGAAGGGCATCGATGAGGATATCGAAAATCACTTCTCCAACTCATACGACTCGTTCCAGGCCGAGGCTAACAAGCGCTATCAGTCGGACATCCGCGACTTCAGTTCTGCATCCATGCGCAAACTAAACCTCGTTGAAGCAACCACGCAGCCGGTGGGCAGCAAAATCGGCCAGTTCAAAGGCCGCCCCCAGCGAACGATCAGCGAGGGTGGCGCAACGACGGACGGGCGAGACACGTACATGAGTCCACAGCCGATTCGATAAGCGTAGACGGTCAGATGCCCGGACTTCCCCTGCACAGGGTATCTATGCTATATAACTGTGCACTGGACGTGCGGTGCTGGGGTATTGAAGCTTACCTTTTGGAAGCACCACACGTTCCTAACCTCGTGCTGCATCATGAAGCTGCGTCATTTCGCCCTGTTGCTGTTGTGCGGCATCTATATCACCGCCTGCGCCAGCAGCTACAAATCCGCAAAACCCGGAACCGTACAGGATTCGAAATCCCTCGTCGGCTTTCTGGAAGATGAGGGCGTCATTCTCATCTCCTCCGGCCCAGTCTTGCAATCTCCTTTTACCGAATCAGGTACGGAATACGAGGTCCGAGACGGAGGCAAACTCCAGATTTTCCAGTACGGCGATCCTGCCCGCGCAGCAGAAGAAGCCAGAAGCGGCGGTGTCGGACTCCATGCACACGTTTACCAGAATGGTCCGCTCGTTGCGGTCTACCTCGGCAACGAGATCCTGGTCCAGCGCGCACTTTCGCGAGCCATGGGACCGCGGGCCTATTAATAACGCATTCATGCACGGAGAATAGAACGGCACATGGCGATATGCCTGTTCTCCTTACCCGCTCATTAGCCCCCGTTCGGCTAACGACGTATAGGTCTTCCCCGCGATGATCAGATGGTCGTGAACGGGAATGCCGACAAGCTTGCCCGCCTCTACGAGTTGACGGGTCACACGGATATCCTCACGGCTGGGCTCCGGGTTGCCGGACGGATGATTGTGCAGGCAGATGATGGCCGCGGCATTTTCCACGATAGCCTTGGCGAACACACCGCGTGGCTCCACAATGCTGGCGGCCAGCCCGCCTTCACTCGCCGTGTAATCTCCCATGATATAGTTGGCGGTGTTGAGCAGGACGACCTTGAAGATTTCCTTCTTCAGGTCACGCATGGCTGGCCCATATACCCTTGCCACATCTTCGGGCGAGCAAACCTGCACGCGCTCCCCCTCCTGCCGCGTCTCCATCCGCCGCCCGATCTCGAATGCCGCCACGAGTTGCACGGCTTTCGCTGGTCCGACACCGGCTACGCGCATCAACTCTTTGAGATCGCGTTTCGAAAGATCGTGCAGACTGCCGTACGCCCTCGCAAGCGCCTGCCCCAGTTGCACGGCGGAGACGGGGCCTTGCTTGGTGCGCGTGCCTGATCCGAAGATGAGAGCGATAAGCTCGGCATCCGATAATACGGACGGACCATGCCGCATCAGCTTCTCACGCGGGCGGTCATGGACATTCCACTCGCGAATCGGAGCATGATAGATGATCTCAGGCTCAGCGGCCGGATCAGAATGATTGAGAGAAGGACGGACAGGCATAAACAGGCTGCATGATTGAGGGCCGACTACGTGAAGACAATCAGCGTAGCAACATGTAACCTGTCGTCATCAAATAAGGCTGCTCGCGGTGATGAAGGGACCGCGGTCTACCGCGATGGCCTCTTGAAGCCACTCGCCCATCAGTAATCCGACAATGAGTTCGCCGGGATGAGTTCGTTCAGCAGGTCATCATTGGAAGGCGTCTGCTGAAGATGACGGACAAGAGCCTGCATGGCTTCAATGGGTGGGCGGCTGTTTAGGGCCCGGAAGAGCTTGTGATGCTGGTGGACCTTATTTCCCAGCAGAATCTCTTCATTTCGAGTACCACTCTTGCGCAGGTTCACCGCCGGCCAGACGCGTTTGTTCGCCATTTCGCGATCTAGAACGATCTCGGCATTGCCGGTGCCTTTAAACTCCTCGAAGATGACCTCATCCATCCGGCTACCCGTCTCAACCAGGGCCGTCGCAATGATCGTCAGCGAGCCGCCTCCTTCGATATTGCGGGCCGAACCAAAAATCTTGCGCGGGATCTGCATGGCTCGCGAATCGAGTCCGCCAGAGAGGGTACGCCCGCTCCCTTCCGCATAGAGGTTGAAGGTCCGGCCGAGCCGCGTAAGCGAGTCGAGCAGAATAACGACATCCTTTTTTAACTCCACGAGCCGCCGTGCATATTCGAGTGCGAGCGTAGAGACTCGGACGTGATTATCCTCCTCGCGGTCATTCGAGGACGCGAAGACGGTTGCCTGGGTAGAACGGCGGAAATCCGTTACTTCCTCCGGGCGCTCGTCCACCAGGAGAGCTACCAGTTCGACTTCGGGGTGGTTCTTGGAAATAGCCGCCGCTATTTGCTTGAGCAGAATCGTCTTCCCCGTACGCGGCGGTGCGACGATGAGAGCCCGCTGCCCCTTACCAATGGGACATGCCAGGTCGATGACCCGCATTGAAATATCCCGGGGGCCGGTTACGAGTTGAAGCTTTTCGTCGGGATAGATGGTCTGGCCGGACTCAAAATCCTTCGTCTTGAGCCATGTCTCCGGATCCACACCCATGATCCGGTTGATCTGGTGGACCTGCATGGCACCTTTGCGCCCCCGGCGCAGTGTGCCTTCCAACACGACACCGTCGCGCAGCTTGTATTTCTTGATGAGCGGTGGCGGGACGAATGCATCATTCTCTCCCTTCGGCAGATCCTGGCGAAACTCGCGGATAAACCCAAATTTCTTGTCGCCGATCAGTTCCAAAATGCCACGAAAGCTCGTTTCTGCCATAAATAAAAAGAAATAGTGTGATACACAGGATGTAGCCGCATCTTTCGGAACATGCAAAAGCATGCCGCTGCATCCGCTTATCCTTTACAGGTTACGTGTATGAATGACCGGTATCGTGAATCGTTCTATCTATCCCCGTGGTGCCCGCCCGATCCGGGGAAATGTTGCTCGATCTCAATGGAACGTATATTCCTTGCGCCTTCTCGGAGGTGCTGAAGTTTACTGCATCGTAGTTCTGGCCCTCACACAGCCAGAACCGAAGATTGGAAAGAGCGGCCGCATGCTCGGGCGGAACCGGCTGGACGCTTCTGCACAGGGACGAAGCTGTACCTGGCGAAAGGTTAGATCCGCTTACGTCAGCATGTACTGGAGGAACGGTTCTTCTTAGCCTTGAAACAGGCTAACGGACTACCATACATCAGGAACCGTTGCGGTTGGAGCAGCCGGGGCGACGCGTAGCAGAGAGGCGGACGCCTAACCAGACAACAGGCTAGTGTGCGAATGAAGGGGGACAATCGCGTTACCGCCTCCCTGGAACGAGGGGTAAGATAGATGGTTTCCCGCTCTGCATCAAGGTATACACATTAACGTTTACGTCCTTTCCCGCCTTCTATGGCTCAAATGCCTTTCGGATACGAACAACTGAACATCGAGATCAGTGGCCCAGAAACAGGGGCGCCGCTTCTCCTCCTGCATGGTTGGGGTAGTAGCGCACAACTCATGGGTGTGCTTGCCGACGCCCTGTCGGACGAATTCCGGGTCTACAACTTCGATCTCCCGGGACACGGTTCCTCCCCGCCGCCGCCGGAACCGTGGGGCGTACCGGAGCACGCAGAACTCATTTTCCGTTTCATCAAGGAACGAATCGGCAAACCCGTCGATATCATTGGGCATTCCAATGGAGGCCGGATCTCGCTCTATATGGCCAGCGAACCGGAGATGGCGCCGTTCATAAAACATCTCGTCCTGATCAGCCCCTCCGGGATTCCTCGGCAGCGTACGTGGAAATATTATCTTCGGTCGAACCTGGCAAAGGCGCTCAAAACTCCCTTTCAGCTATTGCCTGAACCGTTCCGTGAGTTCGGGCTGGACTGGCTCCGCCACTCGCTCGTATGGAAGCTCCTGGGGTCATCCGACTATAGCCGGCTCGAAGGGGTGATGCGCGGTACGTTCGTGAAAACCGTCAACTTTTACGTGCAAGATCGCCTGCAACGGATCAAAGCACCGACGCTCCTCTTCTGGGGGAACCGTGATGAAGCGATCACGATTGCCCAGATGCATACGCTCGAACAGGACATCCCTGATGCCGGATTGATCATCCTGGAAAATGCCGGGCATTACGGCCACCTGGACGATCCCGATACGGTGATTGCCGCGACCCGATATTTCCTGACGGAAGAGCAGCCGGAGACGGTAGCGGCTTCGTAATCAACATCTCGCAACGTGTGGCTCAACCGGGCAACAGCTCCTCCCTCGATTCAGACTGTTTTAGAATAAAAAGAATGTTCTTCATCTATTTCTTCGGCGCCATTGCCTCCGCATTCGCCGGGTGGCGTGTATGGCGGCGGTTACGCTACTTCCTCCATCTGTATCAGCTGGAAGGATACAAGGCCAATGAGTACGACCACTGGCTCCGGAAGAATTTATCCCATGTCGGCTTCCGGCTCTCACATAAAATCGGACTGGGTATCCTGACGGTTGCATCGCTGGGATTCTTCCTAATTTCTCCGTTCTGGACAGCCCTCTTTGCCCTGCCGGCCTGGAGTGTGGCATTTGCCTCATCACGCATCTATCGCAGCACCAAGACGAAAAAGCCGCTCAAGTACACGAACCGGATGAAGCGCCTGCTGGCCACGGCGGTTGCACTTGCCCTGGCCCCCATCCTGCTGGGCGCAACCGGCATCATCCGGCGAGGCGTTCAGGGTGTCTTCGGCCTGCTCCTGGGCTTCTTCATCGCCGATCTCCTTGCTCCATTCTGGGTCGGCCTGGCCGGGCGTATCAACAAACCGCTGGAAGACCGCTTTCAGGAAGGGTTTAAGCGGAAAGCGCGTACGGCCCTCCGCAACCGCCCGAACTTGAAGATCGTCGGGATTACCGGCTCGTATGGAAAGACGAGTGTCAAGTTCATCATTGCCGAGATCCTCAAGCAGCGCTATAACGCGCTGGCGACTCCCGGATCCTACAATACCCCGATGGGGATTACCCTCGTCGTCAACGAAAAACTCCGGCCCGAACACCAGGTCCTCGTCCTAGAGATGGGCATGCGTTACCCGGGAGATATCAAAGAGTTGTGCGAGATCGCCCCACCAGACATTTCTGTAGTAACGTCTGTGGGCGTGGCCCACCTCGAAACGATGGGCTCCATCGAGGCGATTGCACAAGAGAAAGGCAGCATACTCCAGTGCATGAAGCCGGGAGGCATCTCAGTCCTCAATGCTGACGACCCACATGTGGCCGCGATGAAGGACCGTGCACCCGGCAAGGTATGGCTGGTGTCCGTAGCCGGTAATCCGGCTGATATCACAGCGCGTGACATTACCTACGGCCCGGAAGGTGCTACCTTCATCGTGCGGGATGATACCGGTGCCGAGGAGAGGTTTCAGACGACACTCCTGGGGCAGCATAATGTGCTCAACATTCTGCTCGGTGTGGCAGTCGGCCGTGAACTGGGCCTTCGGCTACGACAGATCGCTCATGCCCTCAGGCGCGTCCAGCCGGTAGAACACCGCCTCGCACTCCGCAAGGAAGGCCACATCACAATTATCGACGATGCATTTAACTCCAACCCGGTCGGTGCGCGAAACGCCGTAGAGATTCTGGGCCAGTTCAACCAGGGTCGCCGGGTGATTGTGACTCCGGGCATGGTGGAGTTGGGCGAGCGTCAGTACGAAGAAAACAAGCGGTTCGGTGAAGCGATCTCGCAAAACGTCGATCTCGCGGTCTTGATCGGTAAGGAGCAAACACGTCCCATTCAGGATGGCCTGAACGCTGCGGGTTTCCCGCAGGATCGGCTCAAAATATTCAACTCTCTGTTCGATGCGCAGAGCTTTCTGAAAGGCTATCTACGACCCGGCGATACCGTGCTTTACGAAAACGACCTGCCAGACCAGTACAACGAACGCACTTCTTGATGCCCTGAGTACAACCACGATCGGTTTGCCGGTTACCCCTCCCCTGAGTTAAAATCTCGGAGGCCAAGTCCACCAATCCGGAAAAACTCTGTGTTTGTACGTGGCCCCGTATCACGCCCTGTCGAACGTAGTAGACCGCAATGGAGTGTTCGTCCGCGTCCCCGCTCGTCCTCGAAAAATCTCTCTGGGAATGTGGTTATACCCATGTCGCGGGTGTAGATGAGGCCGGGCGCGGATGCCTGGCAGGCCCGGTCGTGGCAGCCGCCGTGATCCTACCCCAGGGACTTCAAATTGAGGGCGTAAGGGACAGCAAAAAACTATCGGCTAGGGCGCGAGAAGAAGTATGCGAGCGCATACGTGCCTCCGCTATCTCCATCGGCGTAGGCATCTGCACCCCGGAAGAGATCGATCAGTTGAACATTCTCTGGGCGGCGATGGAAGCCATGCGCCGGGCCGTCTCACAACTCCTCCCCCCTCCCGACTACCTGCTCATCGACGGTAACACCTCCATTCCCGACTCGCAGTGGCCCGCCAAGACGGTGATTCAGGGAGATGGCCGGTGTCACACGATAGCTGCCGCCTCTATCATAGCAAAGACGACGCGTGACCAGATCATGCGCGAACTACACGCCGAATACCCGACATACGGCTGGGAGCGGAACGTGGGCTATCCTACGAAGGACCACTACAACGCCCTGGCGCGATACGGTCCTACGCCCTACCACCGCGCCTCCTTCAGGCTGGCTTAACGCGCCGGATGTATTCCGGACCCATACCGACGAACTGCACGGAGCACTGCATCTACCGTCTCGCCGAAATCCATCCCCCCCGTCTCTATGGTCACGTGCGCCTGGCTGTAGAAAGGTTCCCGTACTCCGATCATCATGTCGACCCGCTGCCGGAGGGCCTCATCCGAAAGCGTAGAACCCTCGCTTCCCATGATGAGAGGGCGTCCCGTTCGCCCGCGAAGCCGCCGCACCAGATGCTCCGTGGGGACCTTGAGATACACTACCAGTCCACTGCTCAACGCCACATGGAGGTTTTCTTCGAACGTTAAAGCTCCGCCTCCCAGTGCGACAACCGTATGCTCGCGTTGCGCTACCTCTCGAAGCATATCTGCTTCCAGCTTTCGAAAGGCCGGTTCGCCCTCCGTGGAAAAGATCACCGGAATGGGTTTACCCGCCCTCTGTTCGATCTCCTGGTCCAGATCCAGGAATTCATATCCCAGCGTCCGTGCAAGCTCCGGTCCGACGGTGCTCTTTCCGCTCCCCATAAAACCGGTCAAAAAAATGCGCGTTGGAAGCATACTTTTTGCTACTGATCCGCTACTCAGGGTTTGTAACAAATAACAACGACTCGGGGACCGCAAACAACCGACAACATAAATTCATGCCCACATACCGGATGCTGATTGAATATGACGGGACGACGTTCCACGGCTGGCAGGTTCAACCCGGCCGTCCAACCGTACAGGAGGCCCTGGAGGATGCGCTTGAAATCGTGCTCCGCGTAAGGCCCTCCGTCGTTGGATCAGGGCGTACGGATGCGGGCGTGCATGCTCGCGGGCAGGTAGCGCACTTCGTTACGGAACACCCGGTCGATACATACCGGCTCTTCCGCTCGCTCAACGGCATTCTGCCGAGCCAGATTGCGGTACTCCGTCTGGAATCTGCTCCGGAAGGCTTCCACGCCCGGTACAGTGCCCGGTTGCGGCGTTACCACTACTATGTGAGCACGACGCCACGCGCTATAGACCGGCACGTTCGCAGTCTCGTGCTCCCCGCTCCGGATTTTGGAGCAATGAATGAGGCCGCGGCCTACCTCATTGGCACACATGATTTCGATGCATTCTGCCGGGTACAATCTGAAACCACCAACCGTGTATGCACCATTAGCCACGCCACGTGGGTAGCAGAGGAACGAGAAGGCGACTGGCGCTTTGAAATAGTAGCGGATCGATTCCTACACGGGATGGTTCGCGCTATCGTGGGCACGCTCATCGAAGTAGGACACGGAAAGCGCCTACCGGACGATTTGCCCCGCATCATTGCCTCCAGAGATCGGCGCCAGGCGGGAGCGGCCGCTCCCGCGCACGGGCTTGTTCTGGAGCACGTCTCCTACGAGGAACCGCATCAGGAGGTCTGGTATCGCCGCTGATCTGTGATGGACCCGGCATTTCGACCGGGTTGCCCTGAACGGACTGTGCGACTATCTTGTCGAATGCGTCTCGTATTCGGATTACATGTGGACGAATCCCCGGCTTTGCAGATGAGATCGGGATAAACATTCGCCCATGATGGTGCGGTATTATCTTTTTGGCAACGCAGCGCAACAAAATCGCCGTCACAACGAATACTGATGCGGGGCGAATTCGAAGTGGGCGAGGTTAGCTACTTCGAATTGAAGTACCTCGTACTGAAGTCTGAATAGCCTGTTTGAGAGCCGGTATGGACGTTCAGCAGATCTTACGTTGGATCATCATGGCCATCGTGCTGCTTGTCGCGGTGTCACTGCTCACAGTGCTCCTGAAGTTCGGCTTCGTGCTTCTTAAGATCGCCATCAAGATTCTGCTCGTCCTCCTTATCGTCGCCATCATCCTCCGTTTCTTCAGCGCACTTCAGCAGCGGCGGCGATATTGACATCGCTTTGTGTCTCTCCTCTTCCCCCTACACATCGGTCTTGCACATTTACGGGCGTTAGGCTGCATCTCTCTGTGCCCTCGCGCGTTCAACTGTACCTGAAGACCGACAGGAGAACTAGCCTGTCGTATGGTGACGAACGTTTCAGAGATACGAAAGCAAA
>Ga0164243_10008085_pt1 | contig 15587 bp, 11 predicted proteins | sample OricompcompostOP_FD_108781 | JGI IMG/M metagenome (GOLD analysis project Ga0164243, IMG submission 108781) | Organic Plus compost microbial communities from Emeryville, California, USA - Original compost - Organic plus compost (OP) | ecosystem: Engineered > Solid waste > Mixed feedstock >...
CGTTGCGTGCGCCCGAGTCGGGCTTTGCGTGCGCCCGAGTGGGGCTTTGCGCGTGCCCGAGTGGGGCTTTGCGCGTGCCCGAGTCGAGCCTTGCGTGAGGCCGAGTTTCAGGCCGTGCCCGGCCAGCTGGGACCCAGCCGCAAGCCGGTCCGAGGGCGTAAGCGTGATTCAGCCGCGCCCCGACCAGCCGTGCGTCGACAGCCACCGCGCCCCGCCCGTGCCGGGCCACCGTCGCACCGGCCTCGTCTTGGCCGAGCCTGGCCACGCACCGTCGACCGGCGGCACCTCGCCTGAACGCGCGTCGTAGCGCTGGCCTCGTCTTGGCTGAGCCTGGACGCGCACCTCCGTACGGGCCGCGCCTCAGCCGAGCATCGCCACGCCCAGCGGTTCCTCACGCGTGCCCAGCCGCGCACCACGCCATCCGCCGAGCCGGCCACCGACCCAGCCCTCGCGCCAGGCCACCGACCCAGTCCCCTACGCCACCTCACCGATAGCCGTCTCATCAGCGATCGCCGTCACGCGGCCGCCGCGTTCGCCGAGTGCGCGCAAGCCGTCCCTGGCGTCGGGCGCGTCGAGGTTCACCCGCACCCCCGCCGGTGTTGCTTCCCGGGCCCGCGCAAGCGCTTGCGCACCCTCGTGACCTGCGTTGATCGTCGCGGCCAAACCGCCCGTGGACGCCAGCGAACCGCGCATAGCGCCGAGTCGGCCGAGTGCCTCGTCCAGCACCGGCAGCAGCGCCTCCCGGTTGCCCTCCGTCATCGCGCGCACCAGTTCTGGCCGTGTGCCCGCCACGCGTGTGCCGTCGGTGTACGAACCCGCCGCCAGTGCCATCGCGAGCGGCCCGCCCTCCGCGCCCACCGACGCGAGCACCGCCGCCAGCAGGTGCGGCAGGTGCGACACCCGCGCGACGGCCTCGTCATGCGCCGCCGCGGTCAGCGGGACGACGTGCGAGCCGACGTCGAGTGCCAGCCGGGCGACCTCGGCCCACGCCGCCAGGTCCGTGTCGTCCTCCAGACACGCCACCCACGCCGCCCCGCCGAACAACGCCGCGTTGCCCGCGCGCCAGCCCGACTCGGTGGTGCCCGCCATCGGGTGGCCCCCGACGTAGCGAACCTCGGGTGCGAATCTCCGCACGGACGCCAGCACCGCCGACTTCACGCTCGTGACGTCCGTGAGCAGGCACCGCGGCGCGCACGTCGCCACGGCGCGCAACACCTCGTCCAGGCTCGTCAGCGGCACGGCCAACACGACGATCGCGTCGCGGCCGGCCGCCCGGCGCAGGGCCGCCTCGATGTCGGTGGTCGCGTCGAAACCGTCCGCGGCCGCACCCGCGGCGTCGGCCTCCGACGCCGTCGCGCCCCACACCTCGCGCCCGACCGCCGATGCCGCGCGCAGCACCGAGCCGCCGATCAACCCCAGCCCGATCACGCATACGTCTCGCACGGGGCGTCATCCTGCCAGTGTCGTCCGCGTGCTGCGCAACGCGTCCATCGCAACGGCCGCGTACATCGCGACACCTGCGGAGAAAGCGCTTTCTTCGTGCTCGATGCGATTGGAGTGATTGGACGGTGCCTGGTCTGGATCGAGGTCGGGCCGGCATGCGCCGATGAACCCGAAACAGCCGGGAACCCGTTGCAGCACATAGGAAAAGTCCTCCGCGCCCATCATCGGATCAGGCAACTGCACAACCTGCGAACCACCGAGCACCTCGTGTGCCAGCGCGAGTACGCGCGCCGTCTCAACAGGATCGTTGGCGGTCACCGGATAACCGGGCTCCAGATCCACGTAAACCCGGCAACCATGAGCGGCACCAATGCCTTCGCACACCTTCGGCAGTTCCTCCCGCACCTGCGCGCGGGTGCGCTCGGACAGCGTGCGGAAAGTGCCTTCCAGTACCGCCGTCTCCGGGATGATGTTGGTGGTCGTGCCCGCCTCGATCCTGGTCACGGACAACACGGCCGGATCGAACACGCTGATCCGCCGAGTGATCATCGTCTGCAGGGCGCCCACCATCTCCGCCGCCGCCGGGACCGGGTCGAGTGCGGTGTGCGGCGCCGATCCGTGCCCGCCCCGGCCGACCACGTGCACCGAGAACGTGTCGGCCGAGGCCATGATCGGACCCGGCCGGATGCCGAGCTGCCCGGCAGGCATGTTGCCGTGGACGTGCAGCCCGAACGCGCGTTCGACGCCGTCGAGCACACCTTCGTGGATCATGTACCGCGCGCCGTGGTGACCCTCCTCGCCGGGCTGGAACATGAACCGGACCGTGCCCGCCAGCTCGTCGGCATGAGCGGCGAGCAGTCGCGCAGCGGACGCGAGCATCGCCACGTGCGCGTCGTGCCCGCACGCGTGCATCGTGCCCTCGACCTGCGAGGCGAACTCCAGTCCGGTCTCCTCCTGCAACGGGAGCGCGTCCATGTCGCCACGCAGCAACACGGTCGGCCCGTCGTGCCCACCGCGCAGATCGGCGGTGATCGACGTGGTGGACTTGCCGAGTTTGATCTCCAGCGGCAGGTCGGCCAGTGCCCGCCGGATGGCGTCCTGCGTCCGGGGCAGGTGCAGCCCCTGTTCGGGGTACCGGTGGATCTCGCGCCGCAGCTCGATGGTCCTCGGCTGGAGCGCGCGGGCTTCGGCCAGCAGCCCGGCGAAGCGTGCGTCGGGCAGGGAGGGCAGCTCTGTAGGTCCGCTCATTGGAAGATGGTGACCCATCTCCGTCGCGGTCAGGTATACGGTGTGCGCATGGCGGTGAAGGAGCCGGTTGCGGGGTTCGCTGTGGCCGTGGTCCGGGAGGACGGCCGATGGCGCTGTAGTGCCCTGGACACCGACGCGTTGAGCAGTTTGGACGCCGCGATCACCGCGTTGGCCAAGATGCGGTCCACCGGCGCGGTGTTCGGGCTGCTCGCGGTCGACGACGAGTTCTTCGTGATCGTCCGGCCGAGCCCGCGCGGCCCGTCGCTGCTGCTGTCGGACGCCGCCGCGGCGCTGGACTACGACATCGCCGCCGACGTACTGGATCTGCTGCGTGTCGATCCGCCCGACGAGGAGGACGAGTCGATCTGGCCGGAGGGCGATCTCGACATCCTCTCCGACGTCGGCCTGCCCGCGCCGGAGCTGGAGGTCATTGCGAGCGAGGTCGATCTGTATCCGGACGAGCAGCTCCAGATGATCGCGCAGCGCTGCGGCTTCGCCGACCAGTACACGGCGCTGCTCGACGAGATCTGATGGACGACGCGGCACTCGTCCGCGCCGCACTCGCCGCCGCCCGCGACGCCGGGCCGGACGTGCCGATCGGGGCCGCGGTGTTCGGCCCGGACGGCGCGTTGCTCGCCACCGCCCACAACGCCCGCGAGGAGCTCGGCGATCCGACCGCGCACGCCGAGGTCCTGGCCCTGCGCGCGGCGGCGCGGGAGCACGGCGACGGCTGGCGGCTGGAAGGCTGCACGCTCGCGGTGACCGTCGAGCCCTGCACGATGTGCGCGGGCGCGCTCGTGCTCGCGCGGGTCGCCCGGGTGGTCTTCGGGGCGTGGGAGCCGCGCACCGGGGCGGTCGGCTCGCTGTGGGACGTCGTCCGCGACCGGCGGCTCAACCACCGGCCGGAGGTCGTCGGCGGCGTACTGGAGACCGAATGCGCCGAGCTGCTGGAGGCCTTCTTCGAGCATCACCGGGACGTGTGATCCCGGACGAATCGGGTAGCCGACGGACATGAGTGTTCTGGAGAGGGCGAAGAGCAGGTCACGTCAGCTGGTCGGCGCCGCGAAACAGGCCCTCGGCCAGCGTTCCGGTAACCGGCGCCTCGCGACGGAAGGCCGACGCGACCGGATGACCGGCACGATGCGCGAGACGACGAACGAGATCAGGGACTGGGCGGCCACCGCGGCCCGCGACGCACGCCGCAGGTTCGGCAACCGCCGACCCAGGTAAGGGCCCAGCGAGCCGTGCAGTACCCTAGTCGGCGGTAGCGTGTCCGAGCGGCCGAAGGAGCACGACTCGAAATCGTGTGACGGTTAACCCCGTCCGTGGGTTCAAATCCCACCGCTACCGCTCGACGAGAGGCGAGGTGTGTCCGCGGAATGCGCGGACCGCCTCGTCTCGCCATTTCTCCTGGGGGTGCAACCCCCAGACCCCGCCCGGCGGGGCTCCGCCCCCCGGACCCCCCGCTCGGGGCTTCGCCCCATTGCTATCCCGGACTCACCTCCGCACGTCTCGTTTGCGGTTCGCTCTCCCTACCTTCGTTCTGAACCGTTACCGGTCGTTACCTTTCAGGCTTCCCTGATCTCACCTGTCCGAGGGAGGATTCCTCGACTGATCGAGAACGAGGGGACTGAGGGTGACTTCTCGAAGAATCGGCGTGCTCGCCGTGGCGGCCGTGGTCGGCCTTGGACTGAGCACTCCCGCGCTCGCCGCGCCGAGTAGCGACCTGCTGATCGGCGAGGTCTACGGCGGCGGTGGCAACTCCGGCGCCACGCTGACCAGCGATTTCATCGAACTGGACAACGCCGGCGCCGCCGCGCTCGACCTGTCGGGCTGGAGCGTCCAGTACCTGCCGGCCTCGCCGAGCGCCAGCAGCAAGTGGCAGGTCACGCCGCTGACCGGCAGCGTCGCACCCGGCGCGCGCTATCTCGTCGCGGAAGCCACCGGATCGGGTGGCACCGTCGCGCTGCCCACTCCTGACGCGACGGGCGGCATCGCGCTCGCTGCCGGGGCGGGCACGGTCGCGCTCGTGCACGGCACCACCGCGCTGACCTGCCTCACCGCTCCCGACTGTGCCGCGGACCCCACCATCCACGACCTCGTCGGCTACGGTTCCGCGGCCGTGCGCGAGACCTCGCCCGCCCCAGCCGCGAGCAACACGACATCGGTCGCGCGCACCGCGGGCGACACCGACGACAATTCCGCGGACTTCGCCGCCGGCGAGCCCACGCCGACCAACGCCAAGGGCGAAACCCCGGGTGGCGCCACCCCGCCGACGACCGCGCGCATCCATGACATCCAGGGCACCGCCCGCGTCTCCCCGCTCAAGGGCCAGAAGGTCGGCGGCGTCACGGGCGTCGTCACCGCGCTGCGCACCTTCGGCTCGGCGCGTGGTTTCTGGATGACCGACCCGCAGCCCGACAACGACCCGCGCACCAGCGAGGGCATCCTCGTCTTCACCGGCTCGACCACGCCGCAGGTCGCGGTGGGCGACGCGGTGACCGTGTCCGGCACGGTGACCGAGTACTACCCGGACAGTCCGACCAACTCGATCTACCAGTCCACCACCGAACTCACGAGTCCACAGTGGACCGTTACGTCGAGCGGCAACGCGCTGCCTGCGGCGACCGTCCTCAAGCAGGACACCGTGCCGAACACGCTGTCCGCGCAGCCGGGCGGAAACATCGAGGATCTTCCGCTGGAACCGGCGAAGTACGCCCTCGACTTCTGGGAGGCGCACGAGGGTGAGGTCGTCAGCGTGACCGATCCGCGTGTCGTCGGCCCGAGCACCGAGTACGGCGAGATGTACGTGACGACCAAGCCGGACCAGCGTCCGACGGAGCGTGGTGGCACGGTCTACACGGGCTACGACAAGGCGAACACCGGCGTGCTCAAGATCGAGTCGCTGATCCCGTTCGCGCAGCGGCCGTTCCCGCAGGCCAACACGGGCGACACGTTGACCGGCGCCACGTCCGGGCCCGTCGAGTACGACCAGTACGGCGGATACACGTTGCAGGCCAGCGTGCTCGGCGACGTGAAGGACGGTGGCATCCAGCCAGAGGTCACGCGCAAGCCGTCGCCGTCCGAGCTGGCGGTGGCCACCTACAACGTCGAGAATCTGTCCGCTGTGGACGATCAGACGAAGTTCGACCAGCTCGCGCACGGCATCGTGGACCATCTCGCCTCGCCGGACATCGTGACCCTGGAGGAGATCCAGGACAACAACGGCGCCGACGGCAACGGTGACGGGGTGGTCGCCGCGGACCAGACGCTCAAGCGGTTCACGGACGCGATCGCCGCCGTCGGCGGCCCGCGTTACGAGTGGCGCCAGATCGATCCGCAGGACCTGACCGACGGTGGCGAGCCGGGTGGCAACATCCGGGTGGGTTTCCTGTTCAACCCGACGCGCGTGTCCTTTGTGGATCGTCCTGGCGGCGATGCCACGACGCCGGTCTCGGTGATCAACGAGCGCGGTAAGACGCATTTGTCGGCTTCGCCGGGACGTATCGACCCCACGAACCCGGCATGGGAGGACAGTCGCAAACCGCTCGCGGGCGAATTCCTCTTCCACGGCAAGACGGTTTTCGTGATCGCCAACCACTTCAACTCGAAGGGCGGCGACCAGCCGATACACGGCCGTTTCCAGCCGCCGACGCGGAGTTCGGAGGTACAGCGCGACGAGCAGGCGAAGGTGCTGCGTGGTTTCGTCGACCAGCTACTGGCGGCCGACCCGCTCGCGAACATCGTGGTGGCCGGAGACCTGAACGATTACCAGTTCTCACCGGCATTGCGGACCCTGACCGCGGGCGGCAAACTGACGGACCTGATCAACACGCTGCCCGCCGACGAGCGCTACAGCTACGTCTACGAGGGGAACTCGCAGGTGCTCGACCACATCCTGGTCTCACGGGCACCCCGTGCGGTGTCCTACGACGTCGTGCATATCAATGCGGAGTTCGCCGACCAGGCCAGCGACCACGACCCCCAGGTCGTGAGGTTCCGGCCGTTCCCGTAGGAGGCCGACGGAGCGCTGGGGTGGGGCGACTCACCCCGGCGCGTTGGCAGGTGTGCCGCCCGAGAACCTACCTGCGCACGGCCGGTCTCACCGACGTCCACCTAACCGTGATCCGCACGCGGTTCGCCGTGTAGATCCGAGTCCCGGTGTTGCGCCGCGCGCGCGGCCTGCAGCATGGCCTCGGCCAGATCGACCGGTCTCACGCGCTCCACCAGTGCGGTGTTGATCGCCACCTCGACCAGTTCCCCGCCGCGCGTCACGCCCACCTCGACCAGACCCCAGTCGTCCTGGGCGACCGTTATCCGCTGGTCATGCTGCCGCCGCCGGGCCAGTGGCCGCGGCGAATCGGGCTCCTTCTCCATCGGCTTGCCTCCCGTCTGTGCGCTACGACGCCGACGGCCGAACATCGGTTCCGGGAAAGGGGAACCCGTCGAAAAGCGTCCACGTCGGACGGACATGAGCTGGGTACGGGTGTGCGCTGACCAGATGCGCCGCGGGGTCGCCCCGGCGGTGCCCGTCATGATCCGCATCGATTCAGGGTGGGCGCGCGCCTCCGTGCCACAGCGGGTGAGACCGGTCGCGGACACCCTCGAGCCGGACAGCTGGCTCCGGCCGGCGTACGACAGGTGAAAACAGAGCGAACTCACTTCTCGCCCGGATGTCAGACGAGCGGGCTAAAGAAAGATCACGATTGCCACCCAGGGCAAACCCTCGGTGGCACATATTAGGCCAAACGAGTGGTTTCTGCATGTTGCACTCAACGTGCTCCGGGCGGTGTTGGTAAAGCACCGTCGCAGCGGGACTACCACCGGGTATGCGCTGCCGCGGGGCGCTCACGGCACGGCGTGCCACGGGCTGCATACCTATACAACGGGTGAAACCCCGGTTCACGCCATCGACCCATTGATCGGTTGCGCACTGACTCAATAGGTTGGAGTGCAGGCAGCTTCGCGACGATCAGCGCCGATTCCGCGAGGCTGCCGAGTCGGGGTGTGACATCGGGCCGGTGGCCCGATTTTGAGCTGCGTTTTTCGACGACGCCTGGCTTGGCACTTGTTCGCTTTCTTGCGATTTCCGGCTTTCCGAACCGTGGCCGCTAGCCGAACGTGAAGGGAAACCCGAATGACAGATTCGATGCAAGCCCGCCCGGAAGTGAGAAGCGGCAGCGAGGTCACGGCGCATCCAGCGCAGGCATTCGGCTCCGACCCCCTGCAGGTACGTGACACCGATCACTATACAGACGAATACGTCAAGGGCTTCGTCGAGAAATGGGACGAGCTGATCGACTGGAAGAAGCGCTACGAAAGCGAGGGCCGGTTCTTCGTCGATCTGCTCAAATCACGCGGCGTGAAGTCGGTACTCGACGTCGCGACCGGCACCGGATTCCATTCGGTCCGGCTCATCGAGGAGGGCTTCGACACCACCAGCGCGGACGGCAGCCCGGAGATGCTGGCCAAGGCCTTCGAGAACGGGATGAACTACGGCGGGCACGTGATGCGCGTGGTACACGCCGACTGGCGCTGGCTCAACCGAGACATCCACGGTCAGTTCGACGCCGTGATCTGTCTCGGCAACTCGTTCACCCACCTGTTCTCCGAGCGGGACCGGCGCAAGGCGCTCGCCGAGTTCTACGCGGTGCTCAAGCACGACGGTATTCTTATTCTCGACCAGCGTAACTACGACGCGATTCTGGACAACGGTTTCTCCAGTAAGCACACCTACTACTACTGCGGTGAAGAGGTGTCCGCCGAACCGGAATACGTCGACGAGGGGCTGGCGCGGTTCCGTTATCGTTTCCCGGACAATTCCCAGTACCACCTGAACATGTACCCGTTGCGCAAGGACTACGTGCGACGGCTGCTGCGTGAGGTCGGATTCCAGCAGGTGGAAACGTACGGCGACTTCCAGGACTCGTTCGCCGAGGACGAGCCCGACTTCCTCATTCACGTCGCGGAGAAGAGTTACGTGAAAAGCACGCAGTACTCCACCGCGGTCAACACGGCACGCGACTACTACAACTCCTCCGACGCCGACGACTTCTACTACTCGATCTGGGGCGGCGAGGACATCCATGTCGGGCTCTACGACAGCCCGGACGAGGAGATCGCGCCCGCGAGCCGGCGCACGGTCGAGCGGATGGCGGGCAAACTCGCCCTCACCAAGGACAAGCACGTGCTCGACATCGGCTCGGGATACGGTGGCGCCGCCCGTTTTCTGGCCAGGACCTACGGTTGCAAAGTTACCTGCCTCAACCTCAGTGAGGTCGAGAACGAACGCAACCGGCAGTTCAACGCCGAGGCCGGGCTCGACGGCCTGATCGACGTGGTCGACGGCTCGTTCGAGGATCTTCCCTTCGAGGACAACACCTTCGACGCGGTGTGGTCGCAGGACGCCATGCTGCACAGCGGCGACCGCGCGCAGGTGCTCGGCGAGGTGACCCGCGTGCTCAAGCCACGTGGTGACTTCATCTTCACCGACCCCATGTGCTCGGACACCTGTAACAAGTCGGCGCTGCGTCCGATCCTTGAACGACTGCACCTGGAGTCCATGGGCTCCCCGGAGTTCTACCAGCGGGAGTTGAGCCGACTAGGTATGAAGGCCATCACGTTCGACGATCACACGGAGCACCTCACGACGCATTATGGGCGCGTGCTCTCCGAGACCGAACGGCGTGAGCCCGAAATCGCCCAGACCATCAGTGCCGACTACCTGCGCAACATGAAGATCGGCCTGCAGCACTGGGTGGATGGCGGTCGTGCCGGCAACCTCGCGTGGGGCATCTTCCACGCCCGTTCCTAAGGAGACGCAACAGTGACTGCGAATCGACGCTTGTTCACCAGCGAGTCGGTGACCGAGGGTCACCCGGACAAGATGTGTGACGCGATCAGCGACACGATTCTCGACGCGATGCTGGCGGCGGATCCGCGTAGCCGGGTCGCGGTGGAGTCGTTGATCACCACCGGCCAGGTGCACGTGGCCGGCGAGGTGACGACCGACGCCTACGTGGACGTGCCGGGCCTGGTGCGGCAGAGGATTCTCGATATCGGATATGACTCGTCGGCGAAGGGTTTCGACGGCAACTCCTGTGGCGTCAACGTGGCGATTGGGTCCCAGTCGCCGGATATCGCGCAGGGTGTGGACACGGCGTATGAGTCCCGGCTGGAGAGTGCGCTGGATGATCTGGACAAGCAGGGCGCGGGTGACCAGGGCCTGATGTTCGGGTACGCGTGCTCGGATACGCCGGAGTTGATGCCGTTGCCGATCGCGCTGGCGCATCGGTTGTCGCGTCGCCTGACGGAGGTGCGCAAGAACGGCACGGTGCCGTATCTGCGTCCGGACGGCAAGACGCAGGTGACGATCGAGTACGCCGGTGACCAGCCGGTGCGCCTGGACACGGTGGTGATCTCCAGCCAGCACGCGGAGGGCATCGATCTGGACACGATGCTGGCGGTGGATCTGACCGACCAGGTGATCAAGCCGGAGATCGAGCTGCTGGGTCTGGACGCGGCCGAGCCGAAGATTCTGATCAACCCGACGGGCCGGTTCGTGGTCGGTGGTCCGATGGGTGACGCGGGGCTGACGGGCCGGAAGATCATTGTGGACACCTATGGCGGGATGGCGCGGCACGGTGGTGGCGCGTTCTCCGGTAAGGATCCGTCCAAGGTGGACCGTTCGGCGGCGTATGCGATGCGGTGGGTGGCCAAGAACGTGGTGGCCGCGGGGCTGGCCGATCGGGCGGAGCTGCAGGTGGCGTACGCGATCGGTAAGGCGGCGCCGGTGGGGTTGTTCGTGGAGACCTTCGGCACCGAGCACGTGGCGGTGGAGAGCATCCAGGCCGCGGTTGACGAGGTGTTCGATCTGCGGCCGGCGGCGATCATCCGGGATCTGGACCTGCTGCGCCCGATCTACGCGCAGACCGCGTCCTACGGTCACTTCGGCCGGGCGGACCTGGATCTGCCGTGGGAGCGCACCGACCGCGCCGCCGCGCTCAAAGACGCCGCCAAAGCCTAGGAGAAGTTCATGCGAATCGCGGTGACGGGATCGATCGCCACCGATCATCTGATGGTGTTCCCCGGCAAGTTCGCCGACCAGCTCGTCGCCGACCAGCTCGACAAGATCTCCCTGTCGTTCCTGGTCGACGAGCTGGAGGTGCGGCGGGGCGGGGTCGCCGCCAACATCGCCTTCGGACTGGGATGTCTCGGCTTGACGCCGATTCTGGTCGGTGCGGTGGGCGCGGACTTCGATGACTACCGGGCGTGGCTGGAACGGCACGGGGTGGACACGAAGTCGGTGCACGTCTCACAGACCAAGCACACGTCGCGGTTCCTGTGCACCACCGATGAGGCGCAGAACCAGATCGCCTCGTTCTATGCGGGGGCGATGGCCGAGGCGCGCGAGATCGAGCTGCAGGCGGTCGCCGACCGCACCGGCGGGCTGGATCTCGTGGTGATCGCGCCGAATGATCCGGTGGCGATGGTGCGGCACACCGAGGAGTGCCGGCAGCGGGGTTTCGCGTTCGCCGCGGACCCCTCGCAGCAGCTGGCCCGGATGGAGGGCCCGGAGATCCGCAAACTGATCGACGGCGCGAAGTACTTGTTCACCAACGAGTACGAGACGTCGTTGCTGTTGCAGGCCACCGGCTGGACGGCCGAGGAGGTCAGGGCCAAGGTCGGTTACTGGATCATGACCCACGGTGCGGACGGCGTTGTGGTCGAGGGCAACGGCCAGTCGGTCACGGTGCCCGCGTTGCGGGTGGACAACATCGCCGATCCGACCGGGGTCGGGGACGCGTTCCGGTCCGGGTTCCTGTGGGGCGTGCACGCGAAGATGAGCCTGGAGCGCGCCGCGCAGGTGGGCTGCACGCTCGCGGCGATCGTGCTCGAAACGGTCGGTACACAGGAGTACACATTGGACCGTGCCGAGTTCTCCGACCGGGTGGCCAAGTCGTACGGCAATGACGCGGCGGCTGAGATCGAGTCCAGGTTGCGGATATGAGTTTTGCCGATGCGCTGACCAAGCGCGTCCTGGTGGCGGACGGCGCGATGGGGACGATGTTGCAGTCGTTCCCGTTGTCGCTGGACGATTTCGCGGGTTTGGAGGGCTGCAACGAGATCCTGAACGTCACGCGGCCCGACGTCGTGCGCGGCGTGCACCGCGGCTACCTCGACGCCGGCGCGGACGCCGTGGAGACCAACACCTTCGGCGCGAATCTCGCGAACCTCGCCGAGTACGACATCGAGGACCGGATCTTCGAGCTGTCGGAGGCGGGTGCGCGGCTGGCCCGCGAAACGGCCGACGAGTACGGCGAGCGATACGTGCTCGGCGCGATCGGGCCCGGCACGAAACTGCCGACGCTGGGCCACGTCACGTTCGAGAAGCTGCGCACGGCCTACGAGCAGACCGCGCGTGGCTTGCTCGTCGGCGGCGTCGACGCGGTGCTGGTCGAAACGTGTCAGGACCTGTTGCAGACCAAGGCGGCCGTGCTCGCGGCGAAGCGGGCGATGGCGGTCGAGGGCAGGCGGGTGCCGATCATCGCGCAGGTCACCGTCGAGACCACCGGCACGATGTTGCTGGGCAGCGAGATCGGCGCGGCGCTGACCGCGCTGGAACCGCTGGGCATCGATCTGATCGGGATGAACTGCGCGACCGGGCCCGCCGAGATGAGCGAACATCTGCGCACGTTGTCACAGCGTGCCAGGGTTCCGCTGTCGGTGATGCCGAACGCGGGCCTGCCGAAGCTCGGCAAGAACGGCGCCGAGTACCCGCTGCAGCCGGAGGAACTGGCCGAGGCGCTCGCGGAGTTCGTGACCCGCTACGGCGCACGGCTGGTCGGCGGCTGCTGCGGCACGACCGGTGAGCACATCCGCCAGGTCGTCGAGGCGGTGCGCGATCTTCCGGTGACGCCGAGGGAACCCGAGCCGCAGCCGGGCCTCGCGTCGATCTACCAGCCGGTTCCGTTCGAGCAGGACGCCTCCGTGCTGGTGATCGGCGAGCGCACCAACGCGAACGGGTCGAAGAAGTTCCGCGAGGCGATGCTCGAGGAACGTTTCGAAGACTGCGTGGAGATCGCGAAGGCGCAGATCCGCGACGGTGCGCACGTGCTCGACCTGTGTGTGGACTACGTGGGCCGGGACGGCGTCGCGGACATGCGGGAACTGGCGTCGAGGCTGGCGACCGCGTCGACGTTGCCGATCATGCTGGACTCCACCGACCCCGAGGTGATCCGCGCCGGTCTGGAACATCTCGGCGGGCGCTGCGCGATCAACTCGGTGAACTACGAGGACGGCACCGGCCCGGAATCGCGCTACCACAAGATGATGGAGCTTGCGGCCGAACACGGTGCGTCGGTCGTGGCACTGTGCATCGACGAGGAGGGCCAGGCCCGCACCGCCGACTGGAAGCTGCGCGTGGCGACCAGGTTGATCGAGGATCTGACCACGAACTGGGGCATGCGGGTCGAGGACATCATCGTCGACACGCTGACGTTCCCGATCTCCACCGGACAGGAGGAGGTGCGCCGCGACGCGATCGAGACCATCGAGGCGATTCGCGGCCTGAAGGAGCGTTACCCGACGGTGCGAACGACGCTCGGTGTGTCCAATGTGTCCTTCGGGCTGAACCCGGCGGCGCGGCAAGTGCTCAATTCGGTGTTCCTGCACGAATGCACGCAGGCGGGGCTGGACACGGCGATCGTGCACGCGTCGAAGATCCTGCCGATGGCGCAGATTCCGGACGAGCAGCGGGACGTCGCGCTGGATCTGGTGTACGACCGCCGCCGCGAGGGCTACGACCCGCTGCAGAAGCTGATGGAGCTGTTCGAGGGCAAGACCGCGGCGTCGAACCGGGCGTCGCGGGCCGAGGAGCTGGCGAAGATGCCACTCTTCGAACGCCTGGAGCAACGAATCGTCGACGGCGAGCGCAACGGCCTGGAAGAGGATCTCGACGCGGCGATGACCGAGAAACCACCGCTGGAGATCGTCAACGACACCCTGTTGTCGGGGATGAAGACCGTGGGCGAGCTGTTCGGGTCGGGGCAGATGCAGCTGCCGTTCGTGCTGCAGTCGGCCGAGGTGATGAAGGCCGCGGTGGCGCATCTGGAACCGCACATGGAGAAGGACGATTCCGGGGGCAAGGGCCGGATCGTGCTGGCCACGGTCAAGGGCGACGTGCACGACATCGGTAAGAACCTGGTCGACATCATCCTGTCCAACAACGGGTATGAGGTCGTCAACATCGGCATCAAGCAGCCGATCACGGCGATTCTCGAGGCGGCGGAGGAGAAGCGCGCCGACGCGATCGGGATGTCCGGGCTGCTCGTCAAATCCACGGTGATCATGAAGGAGAACCTGGAGGAGATGAACTCGCGCGGGGTCGCCGATCGCTGGCCGGTCCTGCTCGGTGGTGCGGCGCTGACCCGCGGTTACGTCGAGAACGACCTGACCGAGGTGTATCGCGGCGACGTGCACTACGCGCGGGATGCGTTCGAGGGCCTGCATTTGATGGACACGATCATGGCCGTCCGCCGCGGTGAGGCCCCCGCCGTCGATCCGGAGGCGGAGGCCAAACGGGAGGAACGCAAGGCCCGACGCGAACGGTCGTTGCGGATCGCCGAATCCCGCAAGGCGCGCGAGGAACCCGTTGAGGTTCCTGAACGTTCTGACGTCGCGACCGACGTTCCGCTGCCCACGCCGCCGTTCTGGGGCAGCCGGGTCGTGAAGGGCATCCCGGTCGCCGACTACTCCGCCTACCTGGACGAACGCGCCACCTTCCTCGGCCAGTGGGGACTACGTGGTGCCAAGGGCGGTCAGGGGCCGAGCTACGAGGAACTCGTGGAGACCGAGGGTCGGCCTCGGCTGCGGTACTGGCTGGATCAGCTGGCCACCGACGGCGTGCTGCAGCACGCGGCGGTGGTGTACGGCTACTTCCCGGCTGTCTCCGAGGGCGACGATCTGGTCGTGCTGTCCTCGCCGGAAACGGACGCGTCCGAGGTGTGCCGGTTCACGTTCCCCCGCCAGCAGCGCGACCGTTTCCTGTGCCTGTCCGACTATTTCCGGCCGCGGTCCTCGGGCGAGGTCGACGTGCTGCCGCTGCAGATCGTGACCATGGGCGAGCCGATCGCCGAGTACGCCAACGATCTGTTCGCGCGTGACGCCTACCGTGACTACCTTGAGGTACACGGGCTCGGCGTTCAGCTGACCGAGGCCCTGGCCGAGTACTGGCACCGCCGGGTGCGGCAGGAACTGAGCATCGCCGGTGAGGATTCGCCGAACGTGGAGGACTTCTTCAAGCTCGGCTACCGTGGTGCCAGGTTCTCGCTCGGCTACGGTGCCTGTCCCGATCTGGAGGATCGCGCCAAGATCGTGGACCTGCTGCAGCCCGATCGGATCGGGGTGAAGCTGTCCGAGGAGTTCCAGCTGCATCCCGAGCAGTCCACCGACGCGATCGTCGCCCACCACCCCGAAGCCAAGTACTTCAACACCTGAGGAGATTCATGTCTACTGTGGACACTGCGGAGAAGCGGCTCGACACCCGCAACGGTGTGGAGTTCGCGGTCGCGGACCTGGAGCTGGCGGAGTTCGGCCGCAAGGAGATCCGGCTGGCCGAGCATGAGATGCCGGGTCTGATGGCGTTTCGCCGGGAGTACGCGGAGGTGCAGCCGCTCAAGGGTGCGCGTGTCTCGGGTTCGCTGCATATGACGGTGCAGACGGCGGTGTTGATCGAGACGTTGGTGGCGTTGGGTGCGGAGGTGCGCTGGGCGTCGTGCAACATCTTCTCGACGCAGGACCACGCCGCGGCGGCGGTGGTGGTGGGTCCGCATGGGACGCCGGAGGCGCCGAGGGGTGTGCCGGTGTTCGCGTGGAAGGGTGAGTCGCTGGAGGAG
>Ga0164243_10008088_pt1 | contig 15586 bp, 15 predicted proteins | sample OricompcompostOP_FD_108781 | JGI IMG/M metagenome (GOLD analysis project Ga0164243, IMG submission 108781) | Organic Plus compost microbial communities from Emeryville, California, USA - Original compost - Organic plus compost (OP) | ecosystem: Engineered > Solid waste > Mixed feedstock >...
AGCGACACGTTGCGCAGGTAGTCGAGGACCTCGTCGCGGTTGGTGGCGCGGCCCAGCTGGAGGTTGAGGATGGCGATCGACACGTCCGGCACGGGCACGCGGATGGAGCTGCCGGTGATGGGGGCCTTGAGGTCGGGCAGCGCCTTGGCGACGGCCGACGCGGCGCCGGTCTCGGTGATCACCATGTTGAGCGGCGCGGACCGGCCGCGGCGCTCGGACTTGTGGTAATTGTCCAGCAGGTTCTGGTCGTTGGTGAACGAGTGGACGGTCTCCACGTGGCCGCGCAGCACGCCGTACTCGTCCGCCATCGCCTTCAGCGGCGGCACGATCGCGTTGGTGGTGCAGGAGGCGCAGGACAGGATGCGCTCGTCGGGCTTGAGGGTGTCGTGGTTGACCCCGTGCACGATGTTCGGCACGTCGCCCTTGCCGGGCGCGGTCAGCACCACCTTGTCGATGCCGGGCCGCAGGTGCTGCGAAAGGCCCTCGCGGTCGCGCCACTTGCCGGTGTTGTCGATCAGGATCGCGTTGTCGATGCCGTACGCGGTGTAGTCGATCTCGGCCGGGTCGTTGGCGTAGATGACCTTGATGACGTTGCCGTTGGCGACGATGGTGCTGTTCGCCTCGTCGACGGTGATCGTGCCCTGGAACTGGCCGTGCACGGAGTCGCGGCGCAGCAGCGAGGCGCGCTTGACGATGTCCTGCTCGCCGCCCCGGCGGACGACGACGGCGCGCAGCCGCAGGCCGTTGCCGGAGCCGGACTTCTCGATCAGCAGCCTGGCGAGGAGCCGGCCGATGCGGCCGAAGCCGTAGAGGACGACGTCGCGCGGCTCGCGGCGCTCGATCTTGTTGCCTCCGGTGGCGCCGGCGACGGCCTCGGCGGTGAACTCGGCGACGGACTTGCCCTGGTCGTCCGCGCGGTAGGCCTCCGCCAGCAGGCCGATGTCGATCTGCGAGGGGCCGAGGTCCAGCGTGGTGAGCGCCTGAAGGAACGGCAGGGTCTCGGTGACGGAGAGCTCCTCGCCCGCGATCTGCCGGGCGAAGCGGTGCGTCTTGAGGATGCTGACCACCGACTTGTTCACCAGGGAGCGGCTGTGCAGCAGGACGGTGACGTCCCGCTCCCGGTGCAGCTTCCCGATGATCGGGATCATCGACTCCGCGATCTCCTCGCGGTGCTTCCAGTTGGTGAACGAGTCTTCGTTGACAGTCACAGCATCATCTTTCGAGCTAGAGGGTGCTCATATGATAGCCGTGCCGCTCGGAGGGGTCGGAGGGGGTCCGTCCCCTGACGTGCGAAGAGGCTCGGGGAGCCGCGCGGGAGCCTGGTGAATCGCAGGGTTGCGCGACATGCGAACGGGTACGCGTCCCCTACTGTGCCCGGGGCCGAAGTGCGTCCCGGGCAGGCCGACAACCGCCGCTACCAGGGAATTCGTCATGGAAACACCCGCGCACGAGAACAACGCCCCCACGCCCGCGCAGCGGGCCCTGGACGCACTGTCGGAGAACACCGAGGACACCGCCGCGCTGGACGCGCTGGCCAACAGCGACGTGCTGATCCCGGTCCCCGACGACGCGGGCGACGAGGAGGCCGCCGACCCCGGCGCCGTCGCGCTGCCCGTGCTGGAGCAGCCGGGAGGCACCCAGGTGGTGCCCGTGTTCACGTCCGAGCTGGAGATGGCCGGGCTGCTCCCGTTCGTCTCCCGCTACCGCCTGGTCCCGCTCGGCGCCCTCGCCGCGCAGTGGCCGGCCGACGACCTGTCCCTCACCATCGACGGCAGCTCCGAGCACCGTCTGACGCTGACCTCTGAGGGGGTCCGCACCCTGCTGGCCCGCCCCTGACGCGGGCGGTGACCCGTCGGCCCGTGTCCGTGCGTCAGGCGCGGGCCGATTTCCGTGTCAGTCGCCGAGCGCCCGGGCCAGGGCGGCGCGCTGGAGCGGGAGGGTCTCGGTGTGCAGTTCGCGGCCGCGCGCGGTGAGCTGCACGTAGACGCCGCGCCGGTCCGTCGGGCAGGTGCTGCGCTCGACCAGGCCGTGCCTCTCCAGACGGGCGATCAGCCGGGACAGCGCGCTCTGGCTCAGATGCACCCGGCCGACCAGGTTCTGCACCCGGCACAGTTCGCCGGGCGGGGGAGTGGCGGACGCGAGCAGGTCGAGGACCTCGAAGTCGGAGGCGCCCAGGCCGTAGGGGTGCAGGGCGCGGTCGATCTCGCCCTGGGTGCGGGCGTGCACGGCGAGGATGTCACGCCACCGTTCCTCGAGCCGTGCCTTGTCGGTCGTCCCTGCCATACGGGAACCGTAACATTTGTTCGAAATTCAATGAATGGCCTGGCGGGAGCGGAACGAGCGGCCTGGCGAGCCCGACCGAACGCCCCGGAAGGGTCAGGCAGACGCCCGTTTCACCAACTCGGTGGGCAGGATGACCGCCGCCGTGTCCTCGCCGCCGATCTGCGCCAGCAGCACCCTCACCATCTCGGCGCTGATCCGGTCCCAGGGCTGGCGGATCGTGGTCAGCGCCGGGCTCACCGCGACCGCCGCGGGGCTGTCGTCGAAGCCGCCCACCGCCACGTCCTCGGGCACCCGGCGGCCCGCCCGCTGCAACGCGGCCAGCACGCCCTGCGCCATCAGGTCGGACGCCACGAACACCGCGTCCACGTCCGGCGCCTGCGCGAGCAGCCGCTCCGCGGCCGCCTCGCCGCTCGCCCGGCTGTAGTCGCCGGACACGATCAGCCGCTCGTCCTCCTCGACGCCCGCCTCCGCGAGCACCTCCCGGTAGCCGGCCAGCCGCTCCACCCCGCCCGGGGTGTCCAGCGGGCCCGTCACCACGCCGATCCGCCGCCGCCCCAGGCCCAGCAGGTGCCGCACCATGTCGCGGGCGCCGTCCCGGTCGTCGGCCGCGACGTAACTGACCTTCGAGCCCAGCCCGATCGGCTTGCCGCACGCGACCAGCGGGACGCCCGCCGCGCGCAGTTCCTCCGCGACCGGGTCGCCGGAGTGGCTGGACACCAGCAGCACCCCGTCCACGTGCCCGGCGGTGATGTACAGCGTGATCCGCCGCCGCTCGTCGTCCGTGCCGGCCAGCATCAGCAGCAGCGGGATGTCGTGCGCGGCCAGTGCCTGGGTGCACCCGCGCAGCAGCACGTTGAAGTTGGGGTCCTCGAAGAACCGCTCCTGCGGCTCGGTCAGCAGGAAGCCCACCGAGTCTGAGCGGCCGGTGATCAGGGAGCGGGCGTGCCGGTTCACCACGTACCCGGTGCGGCGGATCGCGGCGTTGACCGCCTCCGCCGCGGCGGGACTGACGTAGTGACCGCCGTTGAGCACGCGTGACACGGTGCCGCGCGAGACCCCGGCCTCGCGCGCCACGTCGTGGATCGTCGGCGGCTTGCGCCTGCCCCCCGTGTTGCCCATGGTCACGACTTTACGGCCCCGGACAGCAGATCCAGACTCCAGAACCGCTGCACGACCAGGAACAGCGCCACCAGCGGCACCACCGCGAGGAACGCGCCCGTGATCACCAGCGTGTAGAGCGCGGGCTGGCTCGAACCCTGCTCCAGGAGCGTGTACAGACCCAGGGTGACCGGGAACTTCTCGTCGTCGCTGAGCATCACGAACGGCAGCAGGAAGTTGTTCCACACGGCCACGAACTGGAACAGGAACACCGTCACCAGACCCGGCAGCATCATCGGCAGCGCGACCCGGGTGAGGATCCGCCACTCGCCCGCCCCGTCCATCCGGGCGGCCTCCACCACGTCCGACGGCACCGCCGCGGCGGCGTAGATCCGCGCGAGGTAGACGCCGTACGGGGAGAGGATCTGCGGCAGCAGCACGGACAGGTACGAGTCCGTGAGGTCCGCCTCCGCCATCAGCAGGTACTGCGGGATCGCCAGGATCACCGGCGGCATCAGCACCCCCGCGAGCAGGACGTTGAACACCGTCTCGCGGCCCCGGAAGCGGTACGTGGCGAGCGCGTAGCCGCTGACGGCGGACACGCACGTCGACAGCAGCGCTCCCAGCCCCGCGTACACGGCGGAGTTGGCCATCCACTGCCAGTAGACGCCCTCACGGTAGGAGTTGAGGTCCGTGAGGTTCTCGGCGAAGCCGGTGCCGGGCCAGAAGGTGAACGTGGAGAACAGCTCGCGGCCGGACTTGGTGGACGCGATCACCACCCACATCACCGGCAGCAGGCAGTACACCGCCCCGATCAGCAGCGTCACGGTCGGAATCAGCGCGACCCGGCGGCTCGGTCCCGGGCTCGGCACCGTGCCGTCCGCGGCCTCGGGGCGGGGGATGACGAGGGAGCTCATCGGCCCGCCTCCTGCTTCGTGCGTCGGTTGGCGGTGCGCAGGAACCCGAAGGACAGCACCAGGGTGGCGACCGCGATCAGCGTGGCCTGCGCGGCGGCGGCATGGATGTCGCCGTTGCCGAAGGCGTCCTGGTAGACCTTCATCAGCGGACTCCAGGTGGTGGACACGGAGTTGGTGAGCGGCTTGAGGGTGGTGGGCTCGCTGAACACCTGCAGCGTCGCGATGATCGAGAAGAAGAAGGTCAGCACCAGCGACGGCGCCACCATCGGGATCTTGATCCGCAGCGCGATCTGCAGCGGCGTCGCCCCGTCCAGCTTCGCCGCCTCGTACACCTCGGCCGGAACGGCCCGCAGCGCGGTGTAGATGACGATCATGTTGAAGCCGGTGCCGCCCCACACCGCGATGTTGGACAGCGCCGCGTACAGCGGACCGCCGTCCAGCAGGTCCGGCTGCGGCAGCCCCAGCGCGTCCAGCACGAAGGAGAACGGGCTGACGCTCGGCAGGTACAGGAAGCCCCACAGCAGCGCCGCCACCACGCCCGGCACCGCGTAGGGCAGGAAGATCGCGAGACGGGTGAAGGGCGTGAGCCGGGCCCGCTCGGCGTCCAGCATCAGCGCGAACAGCAGGGCGAGCCCCAGCATCACCGGCACCACGAGGCAGCCGTAGCCGAGCACGCGCAGCGCGCCGCGCAGGAGTTCGCTGTCGGACAGCGCTCCGGTGTAGTTCTCCAGCCCTGCCCAGACCTCCTGGCGGGCACCGGCCCCCAGGCCGAGCCCGGAGACCCGCACCTTGCGGAAGCTGAGCCACACCGCGTAGCCGATCGGCAGCGCGAAGAACAGCAGGAACAGCACGATCGCCGGTACCAGGAACAGATAGGGAGCCTGGCGCGTACGGCTCCGGGAGGGGCGGCCGTACGGGGCTGTCCGCGCCCCGTGCGGCCGGCGGGCGGGGGACTTCACTCCGCGACTCCGAAGCCCTGCTTCTTCAGGTCCGCGACCGTGTCCTCCTGCATGGCGTCCAGGGCGGCGGTGAAGTCCGACCTGTTCTTCGCGGCGGCGCCGAACGCGTTCTTGAACGTCGTGTAGGCGACGTTGACGTTCGGTCCCCAGGCGGACGGCGCGGTCGTCTCCGCGATCTCGGCGGCCTTCGTGTAGAAGTCGGGCTGGTTGGCGAAGAACTCCGGCGGCGTGGCGAAGGCGCCACTGGTCTGCGCGGCCGTGGAGGCGGGGTAGATGCCGCTCTCCTTCGCCAGCGCGTTGAGCGCCTGCGGGTCGGTGTTCAGCCAGGCCGCGAACGTGGCGGCGGCGTCCTTGTGCTTCGAGTCGGTGGTGACTGCGGTGGAGGAGCCGCCCCAACTGCCCGTGCGGTTCTCGCTCTTGGTCCACTGGGGGAGCGGGGCCATGGCCCACTTGCCCTTGGTGGCGGGCGCGGCGGTGGTGAGCGTGCCGGGCGCCCACACGGCGCTCACCCACGCGATCTGCTGCCCGGTGTCCAGCGCCTTGTTCCAGGCGGGCGTGTACATCGGCTGGTTGTCGATCGCGCCCTCCTCGACCAGGCCGCCCCAGAACGAAGCGACCTTCTTCGTCGCCGCGTCGTTGATGCCGACCTTCCACTTGTCGCCGGAGGTGGTCCACCACTGCGCGCCGGCCTGCTGGGCGAGGCCCGCGAACAGCCCGGAGTCGTTGGCGGAGAAGGTGGTCAGGTCCTTGTCGGGGGCTGCCTTCTTCAGCTCGCGCGCGGTGCCGGCGAACTCGTCCCAGGTGGTGGGGACGGTCAGCCCGTACTTCTTGAACAGGTCCTCGCGGTAGAAGAACATCATCGGCCCGATGTCCTGCGGCACCGCGTACACCGCGTCCGTGCCCAGCGTGGTCTGCTGCCAGACGCCGTCGGCGAACTCCTCCTTCGCGTCGCCGGCCTCGCCGGATATGTCGGCCAGCGCGTCGTTGCTGACCAGAGTGGGCAGCGCCTGGTACTCCGCCTGCACCAGGTCGGGCGCCTTGCCGGCCTTGTGCGCGGTGAGGATCTTGGTGACGAGGGTGTCGCCGGACGCCTGCTTCTTCACCGTGACGGTGATCTGCCGCTCCTTGCCGGGCCCCTTGTTCCACAGGTCCACGACCTTGTCCATGCCGGGGGCCCAGCTCCAGTACGTCAGCGTGACCGGACCCGTCGCGGCGCCGTCGTCCTCGGACGACGAGCCGCAGGCGGCGAGCGCGGTGGCCCCGAGGGCCACGGCGACGGCGGAACTCACGAGGCGACGGCGCTTCGTGTACGGCATGGAAGTCTCCCCTGACCCGGGGCCCCCGCCGACTGCGGGGACCGGATGCGTGCGGTGCGCGGCTCGCGCCGGCGTCTGTGAGCGTTCACAGTAGAGAAACACATCGGACACTTGTCAATGGTTGATGCTGTGCGGTTATGTGGGCTCCACACCGTCGAGAATGTGTGTGCACGTTCCCAAGCGATCGATCACAACGGGAGACCATCGATGCCGGAGATCACCCGCAGGGGCCTCACCGGGCTCGCCTTCGGCGGGGACTACAACCCCGAGCAGTGGCCGGAGGCCGTCTGGGAGGAGGACGTGCGGCTGATGCGCGAGGCCGGCGTCACCCTGGTGAGCGTCGGCATCTTCTCCTGGGCCCTGCTCGAACCCGCCCCCGGCGCCCACGACTTCGGCTGGCTCGACCGCAGCCTCGACCTGCTGCACGACGCGGGGATCCGCGTCGACCTGGGCACCCCCACCGTGGTGCCGCCCGCCTGGTTCTACCGCGCCCACCCGGACGCGCTGCCCGTCACCGCCGAGGGCGTGCGCCTGGCGTTCGGCTCCCGTGGCGCCATCTGCCACAGCAACCCCGCCTACCGGGCCGCCGCCGCGGACATCACCACCCGCCTCGCCGAGCGCTACGGCGACCACCCGGCGCTGGCGATGTGGCACGTCCACAACGAGTACGGCGTGCCCGTCTCCGCCTGCTACTGCGACACCTGCGCCGCCCACTTCCGCCGCTGGCTGGAGCGGACGTACGGCGGTGTCGACGCGGTCAACGAGGCCTGGGGGACCGCCTTCTGGGGCCAGCGCTACGCCTCGCTCGACGAGATCGACCCGCCCCGCGCCACCCCCACGGTCGGCAACCCGGCCCAGGCGCTGGACTACCGGCGGTTCGCCGACGCCACCATGCGGGAGAACTTCACGGCCGAGCGGGACATCCTGCACCGCCTGTCACCCGGCGTCCCCGTCACCACCAACTTCATGACCGCCCTCAGTCAGTGCGACTCCGTCGACTACTGGGCCTGGGGCCGCGAGGTGGACCTGGTCACCAACGACCACTACCTGATCACCGACGGCCGCCGCACCCACGTCAACCTCGCCATGGCCGCCGACCTCACCCGCTCCGTCGCCGGCGGCGCCCCCTGGCTGCTGCTCGAACACTCCACCTCGGGCGTCAACTGGCAGCCCCGCAACCCCGCCAAGGCCCCCGGCCAGATGGCCCGCAACTCCCTCGCCCACGTCGCGCGCGGCTCCGACGGCGCCATGTTCTTCCAGTGGCGCCAGTCCCGGCGCGGCGCGGAGAAGTTCCACTCGGCGATGCTGCCGCACGGCGGCACCGAGACCCGCGTCTTCCGCGAGGTCACCGAACTCGGCGCGGCCGTACAGTCGTTGGCGTCCGTGCGGGGCACCCGCACCGAGGCGGACGCCGCCGTGCTGTGGGACTGGCAGTCCTGGTGGGCGCAGAACCTCGACTGGCGCCCCAGCCAGGACCACGACGCCCGCGAACGCGCCGACGCCTTCTACGAGGCCCTCTACGACCACCACCTCACCGTCGACTTCGCCCGCCCGGAGGGCGACTTGTCGAGGTATCCCCTTGTCGTCGTTCCCGCCCTGTATCTGATGACCGAGGCGGCCGGCGACAGCCTGCGCCGGTACGCCGAGGGCGGCGGCACGCTCGTGGTGTCGTACTTCTCGGGGATCGTCGACGAGCACGACGCCGTGCACGAGGGCCCCTACCCGGGCGCCCTGCGGGACGTCCTGGGCCTCACCGTCGAGGAGTTCTCCCCGCTGCTGGAGGGCGAGCGGGTGCGCCTGACCGGCCCCGGCGGCGCGGAGCTGCAGGCCGACGTGTGGACCGAGTTCGTGGTGCCGCGCGGCGCCGAGACCGTGTGGACGTACGCCGACGGACCGGCCGCCGGCCGCCCCGCGGTCACCCGGCACCGCCTCGGCGAGGGCACCGCCTGGTACGTCTCCACCCGGCTCGGGACCGACGGCCTCGCCACCGTCCTCGCCCGCGCCGCCGAGGACGCGGGCATCTCCCCGCGCGACGACCTGCCGCACGACGTCGAAGTGGTCCGCCGCAGCGGCGACTCCGGCCGCTTCCTCTTCGCGATCAACCACTCCGGCGCCGATGCCAAGGTCCCGCTGGAGACTCCCGGCACCGAGCTGCTGACCGGCGAGCGCGCGGCCGGACGGCTCGCGGTGCCCGCCGGGGCCGTCCGGGTCGTCCGGCTCGACGGCTGAACCCGACTCCCCTCCGCCCGCGCGGGCGTACGGCCGCGCGGGCGGAGGGGGCCCTCACCCACCGGGTGCGGGCGCTCCTTCCCCCCACGTCGAAGGGACGACGAACGCCGATGTTCCATCCCAGACGCACACTCCGGGCCCTGCTGCCGCCGCTCGTGGCGGGACTCACCCTCACCGCCCTGCCCGCCCCCGCCGCGACCGCCGCGCCCGCCCTCACCAATGCGGGCTTCGAGTCCGGCGGCACCGGCGCCGCGACCCCGGCAGGATGGTCCGAGTCCGGCGACACGGCGGCGTCCTACACCGAGGCGGGCGGACGCGACGGCGGCCACCGTCTCGCCCACTGGTCCTCCTCCGCCTACCGGGTCGAGACCTACCAGCAGCTCACCGGGCTGGCCGCCGGTGACTACCGGCTCACCGCCTGGGTTCGTTCCGGCGGCGGGCAGAACGCCGCGTACCTCGCCCTGCGCGACTGCGGGGGCGCCGAACAGCGCACCGGCCTGCCGGTGTCCGACTCGGGCTGGCTGCGGATCGTCGTGCCCGTCACGGTGAGCGGCGGCCGGTGCACGGTCGCCGTCGTCAGCGACGCCAACGCCGGCAACTGGATCAACGTCGACGACCTCACCTTCGAACGCGGCACCGCGGGCCTGGGCGTCAAGGGCGCCGACATCTCCTCCCTGCCCAAGAGCGAGGACCGCGGCGGGGTGTACCGCACGGCCTCCGGAACGGCCGGCGACCCCCTCGCCATCCTCCGCTCCTCCGGCATGAACTACGCCCGCGTCAAGGTGTGGGTGAACCCGGCCGACGGCTACAACGACAAGGCGCACGTCCTGGCCCTCGCCAAGCGCGTCAAGGCACGGGGCATGAAGCTGCTGATCGACTTCCACTACTCGGACGCCTGGGCCGACCCCGGCAAGCAGACCAAGCCCGCCGCCTGGGCCGGACACGGCTACGAGCAGCTCAAGAAGGACGTCCACGACCACACCCACGACGTGCTGAACGCCCTGAAGGCGCAGGGCACTACGGCCGACATGGTGCAGGTCGGCAACGAGATCAACGGCGGCATGCTCTGGAACGAGGGCTCCGTCTCGAACTGGTCCCAGCTCGCCGGACTGCTCAACTCCGGCTACGCCGCGGTGAAGGCGGTCAGCCCGTCCACGTCCGTCGCACTGCACCTCGCCGAGGGCGGCGACCTCGACGGCACCCGCTGGTGGTTCGACCAGGCGGTCGCCCACGGGGTGCGCTTCGACGTCATCGGCCTGTCCTACTACGGCTACTGGCACGGCACCCTGCACGACGTGCAGACCACCCTCGACGACACGGCCGCCCGCTACGGCAGGCCCGTGTACGTCGCCGAGACGGCCTACCCGTTCCGTCTGGACAGCGAGGACGCGCTGGAGAACATCATCGACAGCGCGAGCGAGCTCGTCCCCGGCTACCCGGCCACCCCCGCCGGGCAGACCCGCTGGATGAACGACGTGGCGAGCATCGTGGAGGCCGTCCCCGGCGGACGCGGCCTCGGCGTCTTCTACTGGGAGGCCACCTGGACCGCCCGCCCCGGCAACGGCTGGGACCCGGCCGACCCGTCCTCCGGCAACGGCTGGGAGAACCAGGCGCTGTTCGACTACGACGACCGCGCACTGCCCGCCATGGAGTGGTTCCGTCACCGCTGACCCCCGCCGCGGTGACCGGGGCCGGCCCCCGGTCACCGCCGTCCGGTTCAACATCCCTGACCCACAAGGGCGTTGACTCCGGACAAGCTGCCCGCAGTACGGGACACGGGGACCCCGGGCGCGGCACAGTGGGAGGGCGCCGGAGACCAGGAAGCCCGGCGGGGAGGTGGACGACATGCCGAGAACTCCCGCCGACGGGACACGACTGCGCATCCTCGCCTGGCTGGGCGACCCGGACACCGCCGAACGCGGCCTCAGCGCGGACGACGTCGCCGCCCGCCTCGGTGTGCCCCGCCCCGCGGCCCTCACCCACCTCCACCTGCTCACCGCCCTCGGCCTGCTCCACCCCACCGGCCAGGACGACGGCCCCCGCTACCGCCGAGACGAGATCCGCCTCGCCGAGGTGACCGAGCTGTTCGAGAAGGGCTGGTAGCCCCGCCGGCGCCGCGAGCAGGTCCGGACGCCCCGCCTCCGACGCCTGGACTAGGCTGATCCCGTGCGAGTGGGAGGACGTACGACCGTGACCGCGGCGGACACCGGACGAGCCCGGGGCCGCTCCGCCGTACGGGCCCAGGCGCCTGTCGTCGCGGCGGTCGCTGTGGGCGGCGGAGTGGGAGCGGCGGCCCGGTACGCGGCCGTCGTGTGGTGGCCGGCCCCGGCGGGTTCCTTCCCCTGGACGATCCTGTGGGTCAATGTCCTCGGCTGTGCCGTGATCGGCGCGTTCATGGTCGCCGTCACCGAGGCGCGCACCGCCCATCGCCTGCTCCGCCCGTTCTTCGGCACCGGCGTCCTGGGCGGCTTCACGACCTTCTCGACCTACGCGGTGGACGTCCGCGGCCTGTTCGAGGCCGGCCGCCCCGGAAGCGCGCTCCTCTACCTGGCCGCCACTCCCGTCGTGGCCCTGACCGCCGTCTGGGCGGCCACCGCGGCCACCCGCCGGGCCCTGATCAGGAGGCAGTCATGACCACTCCGACGACCGACGGGCTGCGCCTCACGGTGCTGGTCGGCGAGTGCGACACCTGCCGTCACCGGCCGCTGTACTCGGAGATCGTCCACCGCGCGCATGCGGCGGGGCTCGCCGGAGCCAGCGTGTTCCGCGGCATCGAGGGCTTCGGCTCCTCGTCGCTCGTGCACACCTCCCGGCTGCTGTCACTGAGCGAGGACCTGCCGGTGGCGGTCGTCATGGTCGACACCGAGGAACGGGTGCGGGCCTTCCTGCCGGAGGTCGACGCGCTCGTCCCGGAAGGGCTCGTGTTCCTCGAACGGTGCGAGATCGTCCCCCGGCCCGGCAGCGACGACGCCGCGCGGGAGGGCCGGGCGTGACCTGGCTGTACGTGGTGCTCGGCGCGATGGTCGGGGCGCCGTTGCGATACCTCACCGACCGGGCCGTGCAGTCCCGGACCGGCTCCGACCTTCCCTGGGGCACGTTCACCGTCAACGTCGTCGGGAGTCTGATCCTCGGGCTGCTGGCCGGCGCCGCGGCCGCGGGCGTCGCCGGGACCGACCTGCAGTTGCTGCTCGGCACCGGACTGTGCGGCGCCCTCACCACCTACTCGACCTTCTCCTACGAGACCCTCCGCCTCGCCGAGGGCGGCGCCCTCGGGTACGCGGCCGCCAACGTCCTGGTGAGCACGGCGGCCGGCCTGGGCGCAGCCTTCGCGGGGGCGGCCCTGGCCGGGGCGGTGTGGCCGTAGGGTCAGCGCCCGGCCTCGCGCAGGGGCGCGCCGACCTCCCGCAGATGGCGCAGCGCCGTGCGGTGCGAGGCGAGGAGACCCGACCGGCAGTACGGGATGCCCAGCTCCGCGCAGTACCGCTCGGTGATCACCTGGGCCTTCGCCAGGGCCGGCGTCGGCATGCTGGGGAAGAGGTGGTGCTCGATCTGGTAGTTGAGACCGCCCATGAACACATCGGTCAGCGCCCCGCCGTCCACGTTGCGGGAGGTCAGCACCTGACGGCGCAGGAAGTCGAGTTCGGTGCCCTCCTCGACCATCGGCATGCCCTTGTGGTTCGGCGCGAACACGGAACCCAGGTACAGGCCGAACAGCCCCTGGTGCACGGCGATGAACGCGAGCGCCTTACCGGGGGACAGTAGTGTGAAAATTCCGCCGAAATAGACGGCGAAATGCGCGACGAGAAGGGTGCCCTCCAGGACGGGCCGTTTCATCGACGGGCTGCGCAGCGCCCGGAAACTGCTGAAACTCAGATTCAGGCCCTCGAGGGTCAGCAGCGGGAAGAAAAGGGCCGCCTGGTGTTTCCCGATGAACCGGGCGGGACCCTTGGCCTGCCGCGCCTGACGGCGTGACCAGACGATGATGTCGGGCGCGACGTCCGGGTCCTTGTTCTCATGATTCGGGTTCGCGTGGTGGCGGGTGTGCTTGTTCATCCACCAGCCGTAGCTCATGCCGAGCAGCACGTTCGCCACCATGAGACCGCCGGCCTCGCTCGGGCGGCGACGGGAGAACACCTGGCGGTGCGCCAGGTCGTGCGCGGCCAGCCCGAGCTGCCCGAACACGACGGCCAGCACGGCGGCGACGAACAGCTGGCCCCAGCTGTCGCCCAGCGCCAGGAACGCGGCGACGCCTCCGGCGAGCGCCACACCCACGGCGGTGAAACGCACCGTGTAGTACACCGGACGGCGGCGCAGCAGGCCCGCGTCGGCTATTCGCCGGGACAACTCGGAGAAATCACTCCCCCTTCCGGAGGTTTTCTCCCGCTCCCTTTTTCGTCCGTCCCCCTGAGGGTTTGTCTGCTTTTCGCCCTCGTCGGAGGAATGAATGCCGGCCAACGCCGTCGAATGTGCCATGCGCTCAGTATGGGGGTTCATTTCCCCGGCGAAGAAGGACGGTGGCCCCCGCATACGGCGGGACGGTCACCCCCAGGGGGAGAGGGGTGGTGGCCCCAGGACGGGGGTGTGGCCGGCGCCACCCCCGGCCCGCCCTCGCTTGACACTGCGCGCGGGCGGGCCGCACGATCGGCCCGTGAACCTGTCAGACAGCCAGACAGGTGGTGCGGGACCGCGGCGCGTCAGCGCGACGGAGGCGGTGCTCGCCCACCTCCGCGACGCCATCGAGCGCGGCGACTGGGCCATCGGCGACAAGCTGCCCTCCGAGGCGGAGCTGTGCCGCGAACTCCAGGTGTCCCGCCCGGTCCTCCGCGAGGCGCTGCGGGCACTCCAGACCATGGGCCTGACGGTGTCCCGCACCGGCAAGGGCACCTTCGTGGTCGCCGACGCCGTGCAGGACCCCACCTTCGGCGACTACACGGCCGCACACCTCATGGAGGTCCGCCGGCACGTCGAGATCCCCGTCGCCGGGTACGCCGCCCTCCGCCGCACGACGGAGGATCTGGACCGGCTGCGGGGCCTGCTGGCGCGGATGGAGGGGGAGACCGACACCACCGCCTGGGCGGCGATGGACACCCTGTTCCACCTCGCCCTTGCCGAGGCGGCCCAGAACCCCGTGTTCCGGCGGGTCATCGAGGAGATCCGGGACGCGCTGGCCCGCCAGTCCGCCTTCCTCAACGAGCTCGGCGGCCGCCGCGCCCACTCCGACCGCGAGCACCGGGCCCTCGTGGAGGCCCTGGCCGCCGGCTCCGAACCCGACGCCGTGCGCGCCATGACCCACCACCTCGACCGTGTCGAGACCACCCTCACCGACATCGTGCGCTCCGCGCGCACACCGGGCCCGCGCACCACCCCCGCGCCGGCCCGCCCCGACAACCCGCAGGCAGTGTGATGCACAGCAGTCTCCCCGCGGCCGCACCCCCGGTCCGCGCACCCCGCCACGCCCCCGTCGCCCACCTCGTACGCGGCGGGGTCGTCGAAGGCGTCCACTACGGCTCCGTCGTCGTCCTCGACGCCGACGGCACGGTGGGCTTCCGACTCGGCGACCCCGAGGCGGCGTTCTACCCGCGCTCCGCGCTCAAGCCCCTCCAGGCGGTGGCCATGGTCCGCGCCGGCCTCCCGCTCGACGGCGACCTGCTGTCCCTCGCGGCGGCCAGCCACTCCGGCGAGGAACGGCACCTGGACGGCGCCCGCCGCATCCTGGCACGGGCGGGCCTGACCGAGGGCGATCTGCGCAACGTCCCCGACCTGCCCTTCGACCCCGCCGTCCGGGACACCTGGGTGCGCGCGGGCCGCGGCCCCTCCCGGCTCGCCCAGAACTGCTCCGGCAAGCACGCGGCCATGCTGTACACGGCCAAGCTGAACGGCTGGTCGCTCGACGACTACCTCGACCCGGCCCACCCCCTCCAGCAGGCGGTCGCCGAGACCGTCGAGGACCTCACCGGGCGACGCGTCGCCACGGTCACCGTCGACGGCTGCGGCGCGCCGCTGTTCGCGGTGTCCCTGGAGGGCCTGGCCCGCGCGGCCGCCCGGATCGCGGGCGGCGCCCCTGGCACCCCCGAGGGCCGCGTCGCCGACGCGATGCGCACCCACGCCGAGATGGCGTCCGGGGCCGGCCGCGACGTGGCCGCGCTGATGCGCGCGGTGCCGGGGCTGCTCGCCAAGGACGGCTTCGAGGGCGTCCAGGTCGCGGCGCTGCCGGACGGCCGAGCGGTGGCCGTGAAGATAGCCGACGGCGCGGGCCGCGCCCGCATCCCGGTCACGGCGGCGGCCCTCACCCAGGCGGGCGTGGACCCGTCCCTGCTGACCGCGTTCGCGGGAGAGGCTGTGCTGGGCGGGGGGCGCCCGGTGGGCGGGGTCAGGCCGGTGGAGGAGCTGGGGGCGGTGTGCGTCTGAGACGGGGGTGAGCTGGTAGGCGGGCCTGGGCACGAGTGCCCGGGGGTAGGACAGCCGCTGCTCGCTGAAAGGGTGCCGCTGCGCCCACCCTCACCCACTCTGGGCTTCGCTCGAGCGGGAGGTACCCCCATCGCCCTGGGGGTACCTCCCAGGGCCCTTGAGGCACTGGGGGAGGCACGACTGCCCGCAGCTGCGGCGCCTCAAGGGGCGCGGGGAACTGCGCGCTCAGCCACGGACTGCCCGCACCGGCGTTGGAGGGGGTGCCGCTGCGCCCACTGCGGGAGGCACGACTGCCCGCGGCGGCGGGGCGCGGGTCGCCGCAAGCGGGCGGGGCGGCAGCACACCTCAGGGGCGCGGGGAACTGCGCGACCAGCCA
>Ga0164243_10008089_pt1 | contig 15585 bp, 11 predicted proteins | sample OricompcompostOP_FD_108781 | JGI IMG/M metagenome (GOLD analysis project Ga0164243, IMG submission 108781) | Organic Plus compost microbial communities from Emeryville, California, USA - Original compost - Organic plus compost (OP) | ecosystem: Engineered > Solid waste > Mixed feedstock >...
GACATCCTCGCGATCAGCGACTGTTTCCCGCGCGTCCTGCGCGTCAGGCCGGACGATGTCTTTGCCGGCAGCGCGCCTTTCGCTTTCACCTTCGGGCTCGGGGCAATGCTTCTCTTTCCGCTGCGTCATGGCGCGTCGGCGGTGCTGCTGGAACAGGCGACTCCCGATGCGCTGCTCTCCGCCATCGACCGCCACCGCGTCAGCATTCTGTTCACCGTGCCCACCTTGTATCGGGCGATGTCACCGCAGGTGTCGCGACACGACGTGTCGAGCCTGCGCATCTGCGTGTCGTCCGGCGAGCATCTGCCGCCGTCGGTATTCGAAATGTGGAAGCAAGCGACCGGGCTGACGCTGCGCAACAGCATCGGCTCGACCGAAATGCTGCATGCATTCATGGTCATGCCGGAGGGTGAGACGCGGCCGGGCGCCGTCGGCCGTCCATTGCCGGCCTATGAGGCGAGGGTGGTGGACGAGAACATGAATCCCTTGCCGCCCAACACGGTCGGGCGTCTGGCCGTGCGCGGTCCGACCGGCTGCCGCTATCTCGACGATATCGATCGACAGCGGAAATACGTGCGCGATGGCTGGAATCTCACCGGCGACGCCTTCCTCGTCGATGATGACGGCTATTTCCGCTATCACGCGCGCTCGGACGACATGATCGTCAGCGCCGGCTACAACATTTCGGGCGCCGAGATCGAGGAGGTCCTGCTCGCACATCCCGACGTGCGGGAATGCGCGGTTGTGGGCTTGCCGGATGCCGAACGCGGGCAGATCGTTGCAGCATTCGTTGTTCTGGGCGACGGGCTGTCGCCCGGTGACGACATGACAAAAAGCCTGCAGGACTTCGTCAAGACGTCGATCGCGCCCTACAAGTATCCGCGTGCGATCAGGTATCTAGCCGCGCTGCCGAAAACCGATTCCGGGAAAATCCAGCGGCACGTGCTGCGCGAGAACGGGGCCTAGCTCGACTGCGCTCTTGATCAGGTCGCCGGCCGATGGCTCGACCACGCCGCTGCCCTGCAGCGCGCCCGCCACCAGCCAGGCGAACAGCAGCAGTCCGAGAAACATCAGGAAAAAGATCGCGAACAGCACCATGGAGATGCGCTTGGCGACCTCCGAGATGCCCGTGAAGCCGAGCGCACCGGCCACCAACGAGAGAACGAGAAACAGGATCGCCCATTTGAACATTCGCGTGATCCCATCATTCCGAACGTCAGGGCCGGGCGCGTCCCGACCGTCCATGTTTCAAGACAGGGATGCCCGCGACAGGCGCGGGCACGACGTTGCGAAACCAACGAGTCAATCGCCGATCAGTTCCCGGCCGGCGGCGCAACGTCCGTCAGCGCAAAGCCTGCGACCTTCTTGTAGTTCTCCGACAGCGCCCGCAATTCGTCCTGGGTGATGTACTTGTCGAGATCGTCGAAGGGCCGGTCGCCGACCAGTTCCTCCACCTTGATGTTGATGAAGTCGGGCGGGAATTCGCGATTGGTGCGCACCACCTTGGCGGTCGGCGCGAGCCGCGCCGCCTCATAGGCCTTCAGCGCCTCGCGCGGATCGTCATGCGCCTTCAGGCAGTTCGCGAGCGTGCGGGCGTCGATTGCGGCCTGCGCGGCGCCGTTCGAGCCGCGCGGATACATCGGATGCGCGGCGTCGCCCGCGAAGGTGACGCGGCCGAAGGTCCAGCGCGCGACCGGATCCTTGTCCACCATCGGGTATTCGAGGATCTGGTCGGCGTTGCGGACCATCTCGGCGACATCCAGCCAGTCGAAGCGCCAGTCCTTGTAGATATTGAAGAAGTCCTCGAGCTTGCCGGGCTTGTTCCAGTCATTCTTGGCGACGTTGTCTGTCTTGATCTCGGCCATCCAGTTGATGAGCTGGTTGCCCTCGTCGTCCGCGTCATCGATGATCGGATAAATCACCATCTTGCCGGTGAGGATCGAGCCAACGCGCATATAGCTTCTGCCGGTCAGGATCGGCTTTCTGCGCGTCACCCCGCGCCAGGTGTTGATGCCGGCAAAGGCCACCTGTTCGTCGGGATAGAAGGCCTTGCGCACGATCGAATTGATGCCGTCGCAGGCCACCGCGATGCTCGCGTGCACCGGCTCGAACAGGCGCCCCGACGAGGTTTCGCGGAAGGTGAGTGTGACGCCGCTCTCGTCCTGCGCGACGCCGACGCAGTCGCGGTCGGTGAGGATGCGCTCTGGCCCGAGCTCGGCGAGCGCCTTGCGGTACAGGATCATGTGCAGCCGGCCGCGATGAATGCCGACTTCCGGATATTGATAGCCGGCAAATTTGCCGCGCGGCTCCTTGTAGATGAGCTGGCCGAAGCGGTTAAAGAAGCAGCTTTCGACATTTTCTATGCCGGACTTGAGCAATTCGTCGCCAACGCCGAGCGCGGTGAATTCGCGCATTGCATGCGGCAGCACGGTAATGCCGACGCCGAGTTCTTTTACCTCCGGCGCACGCTCGTAGACGGTGCAGGACAGGCCGAGCCGGTGCAGGTTGAGCGCCAGCGCCAGCCCGCAAATGCCGCCGCCGACGATCGCAATGTGGGTGTTCTCGGTCACGCTTCAAAACCGCAATAGGATGAAAGGCGAACGGCGAGTTCAAGCAGGGCCTCGTCGGCACCCGCCCAGCCGATGAAGGATAGCCCGACCGGGCAACCGGAGACGAGTCCGATCGGGATGCTCACCTGCGGCAGCCCGCTCAGGCCGGCGATGCAGGTGAGCCGCATGATGCGCGTGCGCACCGAATCGAGCTCGGCCGCCGTCGCATCGGCGCGTGGCGCAATGGCGGGTGATGTCGGCAGCGCCAGGACGGTTCCGGGCCGTACGAGGCCGAGGATGTGCTCGCACGCCTTCCGCCGCACGGCCTGCGCCTGCACCGCCTGATCGTCTGTGATCGTGGATGCCGCCCGCATGCGCTCGCGGATATCTTCGCCGAGCCGCGGCTTCGCACGGGTGACGAAGTCGCCATAGACTTTCCAGATTTCGTGCCCCTGGATGATCCGGAACGCGTCGCGCCAGGGCTCGAAGCCATCGGGCGCAATACACAGATGCTCCGCCGGAGGCAGGTCGCGCCGCATCGCCGCGAGCGCCGCCGTCAGCAGCGCGGCGACCTCGCTCTCCGCCTCCGCAAAGGCATCGTCGAGCACGATCAGCCGCGTGATCTCCGCGTCCTCGCGCCCGTCCCCGAGCAGCACCGGACCGATTTTGCGGAATATGCCGGGCCCGCTGGCGAACCAGCCAGCCGCATCGAACGAATGCGCCATCGCCATGGCGCCATCGAGGTCGACGCGTCCATGCGTGGTGCGGATGCCGTACACGCCGCAGAACGAGGCGGGAATGCGCACCGACCCGCCGGTGTCGCTGCCGATCGCAAAATCGCAGGCGCCCGAGGCCGCGGCCGAAGCCGAGCCGCTCGATGACCCGCCCGGGATGCGGCCGGCCGCGCGCGGATTGTGCGGCGTACCGTAATGCGCGTTCACGCCGGCAACGCTGTAGAAGAATTCATCGCAGACCGTCTTGCCGATGACGGTTGCGCCGGCATCGAGCAGCTTCTGCACGACCGGCGCATTCCTTTGTGCCGGCTGTTGCGCGGCGAGCCAGTCCGGATTGCCGCCGCCGGTGCATTCTCCGGCGATGTCATACATGTCCTTGATCGCGACCGTCAGCCCCGCAAGGGGCCCGGTGTCGGCGCCTTTGATGGGCTGCTGCAGATCGTGCGGAACGAAAGCGGAGCGGCCGCGCACCTGGTTTGCCGTCATCATTTCGTCTGGGCCAGATACCAGTCGAGAATCTGGGCGCCGTTCCATGAGACGACGCCCGGCTTGCTCAGTACCTCTTTAAATGTGCGCTCCACATGGCCGATGCGATGCGGCACGCCTGAAAGGTAGGGATGGCAGGCGATTGCCATGACCTTCGGCCGCTCGGCCGATTCCGCATACAGGCAATTGAACTGGTCCATCGCCCGCACATACATCATGTCGGAGGGATGGTGTTGCAGCGCCATCAGCACGATGTCGTGGATCTCGAAATTGTAGGGCAGGGCCACCACCGGCTTGTGCGCGGTCTTCAGCGTCACCGGCTCGTCGTCGAGTACCCAGTCGCCGATATATTCCACGCCCGCTTCGCTCAGATAATCGAGGGTGTCGAAGGTCTGCGTCAGGCCGGGTCCGAACCAGCCGCGCGGCCGCTTTCCGGAGAACTTCTCGATCATGTCCATCGATTTGATGATGCTCGCGCGCTGGTCGTCCAGCTTGTGCATCGGAATCTGCTCGTAGCCGTGTGCGTTCAGCTCCCAGCCGGCATCGACGCAAGCCTGCACGACCTGCGGATAGGTCTCGCAGACCCTCGCATTGAGCGTCACCGTGGGCGTGGCGCCCACGCGCTCGAGCATTTTCTTCATGCGCCAGAAGCCGACCCGCATGCCGTATTCGTGCCAGCTCCAGTTCGGGTGGTCGGGCAGCATCGGCTGCCCCTGCGGCGGCGAGATCACCATGCGCGCCATCGGACGCGAGATGTCCCATTCCTCCAGCGCCAGCACCGGCCAAATGACCATGCGCACGCCGTCGGGAAATTTCAGTTTCGGCCGTCCTTCGATCGCGGAATAGGCCAGACGCTCGCGCGGCTGCATGGGCATTTCTATCTCCCTGCTACTTGTGTTTGATGCTTGTTGTTGTGGATGTCGGACGACGCTCAGGCCATCTGCGGAGCGGTCTTCTTATACCACTCGTAGATCTCCGCTCCGCTCATGAACACCACGCCCGGCCGCTTCAGGAAGCGGTACAGCCGCTCCAGATGCACGAAGCGGTGCGGCTGGCCGGAGATATAGGCGTGGATCGGGATCGCCATGATCTTCGCGCGCTTCTCGCCTTCCTTGTATAGCTGCTCGAACTGGTCGACGCCGCGCTCGTAGAAGTGTTTCCCTTCGTGGTGCTGCAGCGCCATGATGGTGATGTCATTCATGTCGAAGGTGTAGGGGACGGTCACCATCGGGCCGTGCACCGTCTTGATCGTCGACGGTTCGTCGTCATGCACGAAGTCACCGGTGTATTTGATGCCGGCGGCGGCGAGATGATCCATGGTCTCCAGCGTCTGCGTCATGCCGGGCGCGAGCCAGCCCACCGGCCGGCTGCCGGTGATGCCCTCGATCACATCCATTGTCCGCCGGATCGCGGCCGGCTGGTCTTCGACCTTGTGCATCGGCATCTGCTCGTAGCCGTGCGGCAGGAATTCCCAGCCCGCCTCCTTGATGCCGCGGGCGATGCGCGGATAATCTTCCAGCATCTTGCCGTTCACGGCCGCCGAGCACTGCACCCCGAGTTCTCTGAACAGCTCGAAAAACCGCCAGACGCCGACCCGCATGCCGTATTCGTGCCAGCCCCAGTTCGGCACGTCGGGCAGGAGCGGCTGCCCCATCGGCGGGGTGAGCACTTGCCGCGGCATGGCGCGGGAAATGTCCCAGGTCTCCAGATTGACGATGGTCCAGACCGCGACCCGCGCGCCGTCCGGCAGCTTCAGCGGTGGACGGTCGACAATGGCGGAATATTCGGCGCGCTCGCGCGGCAGCATCGGAGAGGACATGGACAGGACCCGTGAATGCGAAAACCGCCGGACTTTTGCAGGTTCGCGCGCGCCGGTTCAAGCGTCGGGACTGTCTCCCGTGCCATGCATCTGGCGCCGGTATTGCGCCGGCGAGACGCCGAATCGGGCCTTGAAGGCCTTGGAGAAATGCGACAGGTCGTTGAAGCCCCAGCCAAAGGCGATTTGCGAGATCGTGAAAGTGGCGTGCCGCGGATCGCCGAAGGCGCGGCGGCAAGCCTGCAGGCGGTTGTCCAGCACCCATTCCCCGAAGGTCGTGCCGGCTTGCTCGAACCGCTTGTGGACGGTCCGGACCGACAGCCGGAGCTGCTCCGCCAACATCTTCGGCGACAGCTTGGGATCGGCCAGAAGGTGCCGCAGCACGATCAGCATCTGGCCAAGATCGGGCTGGCCTGCAAGCTGACGGGCGGAAGACCGCTCGCCGTCATTTCCCGCGGTCATCAGCGCGATGATGTTGCAGACATTCTCGGTCAGCGCGGCGGCTTCCACGGGCGAGGCGCAGTCGGAACCGGCCAGCCGCTCGAGATAGAAACGCAGTGCGCCGCTGAGGGACGAGTGTCCTGCGATGCGATTGAGCGGCCGCCGGTCGAGCCACGGCGCGCGGCTGTGCAGCTGCTCATGCGGGATGACCGCCACCACGCGATCGACCGTTTGCGGAAACTCCACCCGGAACGGGCGCGTGCCGTCGACCAGTCCGACATCGCCCGGTTGCAACTCGCACATGTCCTCGCCTTGGAACATCCGGCTGGCGCCGCTGCGCTGCAGGCTGACAAGATAATGGGCGTCGCGTGACCGCGTGATATGCGATTTCGAACGCACCACCTCGTGCGGGGTGGAGGCGAAGGCGGCGAAACGCAGATCGCCATATTGCGAGCAGGTGATATTGCCGAAAAAGCGCTCGCCGGGATGTTCGGTCGCGACATTGAGCACCGCCTCGCAAACCGCCTCCCGCCAGAAGGCGAATTGCTCGCGCGGTGAGACCGTGTTGGTGGACCAGTGCCTGACAGTCATTCCGGACCTCATGTCGCAGATCGTCGGTCGGCGGCACCCCTGACCAAACCGGCCTGCGCTCTGAACCAAGAACCTCTGCGCCAACTATGATCGGATCGGCGGGACTCGTCCATAGACCCCCCTGCCGGCCCGAGATCCAAGGTGCAGACCGCCTTTACCCCCGACCAGCTTGCACGGCCCGAAATTGCCGAAGCCGACGGCATCCTGAAGACCTGCGTGCATTACGGCTTCTGCACCGGGACCTGCCCAACCTATGTGCTGTTCCGCGACGAGAATGATTCGCCGCGCGGCCGCATCGACCTGATCAAGGCGATGCTGGAAAAGGGCGGCGCGCCGGATCCGAAAACCGTTCACCATCTCGACCGCTGTCTGTCGTGCCTGTCCTGCATGACCACCTGCGCGGTGAAGGTCGATTACGTTCACCTGATCGACATCGCGCGCAGCCATATCGAGAAGAATTTCCGCAGGCCGCTGCCCGACCGGATGCTGCGGCTGCTGCTCGCGCAGACGCTGCCCTATCCCGCGCGCTTCCTGGCGGCGTTGCGGCTGGCACGGCTGGCGCAGCATTTCGCGCGCCTCATGCCGGGTCGTCTGCGCGGTCTGATCGGCATGGCGAAAGCGCGGCCGGCGAAACCCGAGATATTGTCGCCGCAGGTGCATTTCGCGCAGGGCGAACGCCTGATGCGCGTCGCGATCCTCGCCGGCTGCGCGCAGCAGGCGCTCGATCGCAGCATCAATGCCGCCACCATCCGCATCCTGCAGCGGCATGGCTGTGACGTCATCGTCGCCGAGGGGGCCGGGTGCTGCGGTGCGCTGCCGCTGCACATGGGCTTTGAGGCGCAGGCGAAGACACTGGCATCGGCCAATGTCGACGCATGGTCGCGATTGCTCAATGGCGGCCTCGACGCCGTGGTGGTGAACGCCTCCGGCTGCGGCACGACCCTCAAGGATTACGGGCATCTGCTGGGGAGCGAGAACGCGAAACGCATCGGCGCCCTCACGCGCGACATCACCGAAATCCTGATGCAGCTCGGCTTGCGTGCCGGCCGGGAGATGAAACCGTATCGCGTCGCCTATCACGACGCCTGCTCGCTGCAGCACGGACAGAAGCTGATCGCGCCGCCGCGCCAGTTGCTGAAGCGGGTCGGCTTCACCGTGCTCGACGTGCCGGAAAAGCATTTCTGCTGCGGCTCGGCCGGCACCTACAATCTGCTGCAGCCGGAGATCGCGAACGCGCTCGGTCAGCGCAAGGCCGCGCATGTCGAAAGCACCGATCCCGATATCGTCGCTGCCGGCAATCTCGGCTGCATGGTGCAGATCGGCCGCTTCGGAGCGACGCCGGTCGTGCACACCGTCGAATTGCTCGACTGGGCGACCGGCGGGCCGGTGCCGGCGGCGCTGCAGGGGCGGGCGTTGCGCGAGCCGCCCGCCGCCGCGTCCGCCCCGGAGGGGGCTGCGATCTCCGTCACGCCCGATCAAACGCCGCCCGACAGTGCCGGCATCTGGTGAAGAGGTGAAGAGGATCACGACCATGTCCAACAATCTCGAAGCGTTTTTCTCAGACATCGGCAAGATGCTGGGCGCGGACGGCGTCAACCGCTCGGAGGCAACCATCCGCCGCTACGGCGAGAACACCATGGCCTGCGACGACGTGCTGCCGGCCGGCGTCGTCTATCCGGCATCGACCGCCGACGTGCAGGCGATCGTGCGCGCGGCGAACACCTACCACGTGCCGCTCTATCCGGTTTCGACCGGCCACAATATCGGTCTCGGCTCGCGTGCGGCGGCCCGGTCCGGACAGGTGGTGGTCGACCTCGGCTACCGCATGAACAGGATTCTGGAGATCGACGAGAAGCTCGCTTTCGCGGTGGTCGAGCCCGGTGTCAGCTATCAGGCGCTGCATGACGAACTGGTTCGCCGCGGCAACAAGCTGATGCTCGACGTCACCTCCGGCCCGCCGCAGGGCGGCATGATCGGCAATGCGCTCGACAAGGGAGCGGGCTACACGCCCTATTTCGATCACTTCGGATTTTCCTGCGGGCTCGAGATCGTTCTCGGCAACGGCGAGGTGCTGCGCACCGGCGACGGGGCCCTTAATTCCGAGACCCTCGCCAACTGGCATACCTCGAAATACTCCTTCGGCCCCATTCTCGACGGCCTGTTCGCGCAGTCGAATTACGGCATCGTCACCCGCATGGGCGTGTGGCTGCTGCCGCGCCCGCCCATGGTGCGCTCGTTCCATTTTACCTTTCCGGACGACGACGACCTCGAGGCGGTTATTGATCTCTGCCGGCCGATGAAGATGTCGAATTTCGTGCCGACGCTGTTCCGCGTAGCGAACGACCTTTATCTCTGCGGCTCGGAGGGCGAGAGCCCGGAATACGCGGCATCGAAAGGCAAGACATCGATTTCCGATGAAGGCCGCCGCGCGCTGCGCGAAAGGCACGGGCTCGGCGCCTGGAATGTCTCGGGCGCCTTCTACGGCCCGAGCTCGGCCGCGCTCGAGCCGATGATCCAGCGGGTGCGCGATCATTTCGGCCAGAGCGGCAAGGCGACATATATCGATCACGCCGACGCCGGTGCGATTCCGCCGCTGCAGGTCGCGATCAACGCCTTCTCCGGAGTCCCGAGCCTCGGCGAACTGGGCCTGCTGAAATGGCGGCCGGGCGGCGGCAATCTCTGGTTCCTGCCGGGCACGCCGATGGACGGCAAGATCGCCAACGAATTCCAGCGCATCTGCCGCGGCATCTACGAAGAGCACGGCATGGACTACATGGTCATGAATGTCTGCGGGCCGCGCTTTGCGCGCGGGCTGCATGTGATGACGTTCAATCGCGAGGACGCCGACGAGCGCGGGCGGGCGGATGCCTGCTATCGCAGGATGTCGGAGGAGGTCGCAAGTCGTGGCGTCTATGTCGGCCGCGCGCCGATCCAGTATCACGACTTCCACATGGCGCAGGCCATGCCGGTCTATCGCGACGCCTGCAACAGCGTGAAAGTGGCGCTCGATCCGAACGGCGTCATCGCGCCGGGGCGGTATGGAATCGGCTAGCTGATCACCCGCACCGGCGTCCCGTCGAGCCAGCCGCGGATGTCCTCGACCGTCTGCCCATAGAACACCCGGTAATTCTCGTGCGTAACATAGCCGAGATGCGGAGTGAGCAGCGCGTTCGGCAGGGTGCGCAGCGGGTGTCCCTTCGGCAGCGGCTCGATATCGTAGACGTCGAGCGCGGCGGCGGCGATGGTCTTGTTTGTGAGGGCGTCAATCAGCGCCGATTCATCGACGATCGGGCCGCGCGAGGTATTGATCAGGCGCGCCGATTTCTTCATCAGGCCGAATTCCCTGGCGCCGATCAGGCCCTTGCTGCGCGGGCTCAGCACCATGTGAATGGTGACGAAATCGGACTGCCTCAGCAGGTCGTCCTTGGTGGCGTACTCGACGCCGGCTTCCCGGCATCTTTCCGGCGTCAGATTCTGGCTCCAGGCCAGCACCCTCATGTCGAGCGCCTGCGCGGCCTTCGCGACCCGGCTGCCCAGTTTGCCGAGCCCGATCACGCCCAGCGTGCTGCCGTTGAGGTCGCGGCCAACGGTCACCTGCCAGGAGTGGCCGGCCTTCATGCGCGCGCTCTCGAAGCTGATCTTGCGGGCGAGGTCGATCATCAGGCCGATGGTCAGTTCGGCGGTCGGATAGCCGAGGCTCTCGGTGCCGCAGACCAGAACGCCTTTCTCCTTGGCCGCGGCGACGTCGATCGAGGCGTTCTTCATCCCGGTGGTCACCAGCAGCTTGAGGTCGGGCAGCTTCTCCAGCAGCGCGCGGGGAAAAGGGGTGCGCTCGCGCATGGCGCAGACGATCTCAAAGCCCTGCAGCGCCTGCGCCACGGCATGCAGATCACCCAGCCCCCTGTTGAAGACCTTCACTTCGACGTCCGCGGCCACCTTCGACCAGTCGGCGGAGGTCAGGGCGACATTCTGGTAATCGTCGAGCACGGCGCATCGGTAAGGCATTGTTCAAATCCGGCATGGGCTGAGCGTGCCGCAGAATAACCGGCAAGCCGGTTTGGGCAATGGCCGGGCCCCGCCAAATTTGCGGCGCGGGACGGAACGCATTTGCAGCATCGCCGTTGTCGGGGCGGGCAGGGGGTGATTGCGGTGCGAGTATGAAGATTGCCCAGATTGCGCCTTTGATCGAGAGTGTCCCACCCAGGCTATATGGCGGCAGCGAGCGGATCGTTTCCTACCTGACCGAGGAACTGGTCAGGATGGGCCATGACGTCACGCTCTTCGCGAGCGGTGACTCGGTAACGTCGGCGAAGCTTGTGCCCTGCGTCCCCCGGGCCCTGCGCCTCGATCCGAAGGTCCACGATCCCATCCCTTACTATATGCTGATGCTCGACCGCGTGCGCGCCAGCGCCGATGCCTTCGACATTCTGCATTTTCATATCGATTTCTTTCCATTTCCCATTTTCCGGTCGATGGCGTCGCGGACGCTGACCACCCTGCACGGCCGCCTGGATCTGCCGGACCTGCCGGCCTTCTATCTCGGCTTCGATGACATGCCGCTGGTATCCATTTCGGCGGCGCAGCGGCGGCATCTTCCGAATGCCAATTATGTGAAGACAATCCACCACGGATTGCCGCTGGATCTGCATCGCCCAAGCTACAAGCCGCGCGGCGACTATGTCGCCTTTCTCGGGCGTATTTCTCCGGAGAAGGGCGCCGACCGGGCGATTTCCATCGCGCAGCGTGCCGGCATTCCGCTCAAGATGGCGGCAAAGGTCGACAAGGTGGACCGGCAGTATTTTCATGATGTGGTGGAGCCGCTGCTGCTGGAGCCGGGCGCCGAGCTGATCGGCGAGATCAACGAGAGCCAGAAGACATCCTTTCTCGGCGACGCGAGGGCGTTGCTGTTTCCCATCGACTGGCCCGAGCCTTTCGGTCTGGTGATGATCGAGGCGATGGCGTGCGGAACGCCGGTCCTCGCGTTTCGCCGCGGGTCGGTGCCCGAAATCATCGATGACGGCGTAACCGGCGTGATCGTCGACACGATCGAGGAAGCCGTCGCCGCCTTGCCGCGCGTCTTCGCGCTCGACCGGCGGCGGGTGCGGCAGACGTTTGAGCGGCGCTTCGGCTCCGACCGCATGGCGCGGGACTATGTGAGCCTGTATCGCGCCATGCTGAATCGCTCGCTGCTGAAGCGGGGACCGGCGATCGTCTCCGACCGGGATGTGCTGGCATTGGCGGGCCAGCGCAGCGAGAGCGCGGAGCTTGACATTGACTGAGACGGTGAGGGTTCGCGGCGAGGCCGAGCCGCGTCCCGAAACGGATTTTCACATCCACGCCACCGGCGCGTCGGCGCGGCCGCGGCATACCCTCAAGCACGACGATACCTTCGCCGTGGTGGACAGCCACGGCGATATCGGCGCAAGCGCCGGCGGACCGGACGGCGTGTTTCACGCCGACACCCGCTACCTGTCGCGGCTCGAATTGCTGCTGAACGGCACGGAGCTGCTTCTGCTCGGCTCCAACATGCGCGATGACAATTCGACGCTGAGCATCGATCTCACCAATCCCGACATTTACCGCGACGACGAGATTGTCCTGCCCAAGGACACGCTGCATATCGTGCGCACCATGCTGATCTGGCGCGGGACCGCCTACCAGCGCATCGGCATTCGCAATCATGGAAGCCAGCCGCTCACGGTGCGGCTGTCGTTGTCCTTCGCCAATGATTTTGCCGATGTCTTCGAGGTGCGTGGCGTTCGCCGCATGCGGCGCGGGCATTCGGAAGCGGAGGTCCGCGGTCGCGACCAGCTGGTGTTCAGATATCTCGGGCTTGACGGACGCGAGCGGGTCAGCACGCTGAGCTTCGATCCGGCGCCGGCCGAACTGACCTCCCGGCAGGCCTTCTACGACATCACGCTCGGCAGCGGCCGGCGCTGCTCGATTTTTTTCGCCGTCACCTGTGATCGCCTGGAGGACCGGCAGCCCGGCCAGTTCTTCCGCGGAATGATCGGCTCCATGCACGAGCGCAAGCGCGCCGCGCGCGACACCACCGCGATCCAGACATCCAACGAATTGTTCAACCAGGTCCTCTGCCGGTCGGCGGCCGATCTCAGCATGCTGATGACGCGCACGCCGCAGGGACGCTATCCCTATGCCGGCATTCCCTGGTATTCGACGACATTCGGACGCGACGGCCTGATCACCGCCCTGCAGATGCTATGGTGCGATCCGGGCATGTCACTCGGCGTTCTGCGGCGGCTCGCGCATTACCAGGCGCGTGATGTCGATCCGGTCAACGATGCGGAGCCCGGCAAGATCCTGCATGAAATGCGGGCCGGCGAGATGGCGGTGCTGCGCGAGGTGCCGTTCGAGCAATATTACGGCAGCGTCGATTCAACGCCGCTCTTCGTGATGCTGGCCGGCGCCTATGGGGAGCGGACCGGCGACGACGAAACGCTGCGCGCGCTCTGGCCCAATGTGGAAGCCGCGCTGCAATGGATCGACAAGTGGGGCGACCGCGACGGCGACGGCTTCGTCGAATATGCGCGGCAGACCGATAAGGGACTCAGCAACCAAGGCTGGAAGGATTCGCACGACTCGATCTTTCACGCCGATGGCACACTGGCGGAGGGCCCGATCGCGCTCGCCGAAGTGCAAGGCTATGTCTATGCCGCCAAGGAGCTTGCCGCCCGCGCGGCCCGGCGGCTCGGCGAGATGGCGCTGGCCGCCGCGCTCGAGGCACAGGCGGCGCGGCTTGCCGCCCGCTTCGACGAGGCCTTCTGGTGCGAGGAGATCGGCACCTACGCGCTTGCCCTCGATGGCCAGAAGCGTCAATGCCGTGTTCGCACCACCAATGCGGGGCAGGTGCTGCTCTCGGGCATCGCGCCACGGCACCGCGCCGAGTCCGTCGCCGCCCGGCTGATGCTGCGTCCGTCCTTTTCCGGCTGGGGCATCCGCAGCGTCGCCCGTGACGAACTGCGCTACAATCCGATGTCCTATCACAACGGCTCGATCTGGCCGCACGACAATGCGCTGGTCGCGCTCGGCTTCGCCCGTTACGGCTTGAAGGAGCCGGTCGAGCGGGTGTTCAGGGGATTGTTCGAGGCGGCGACCTATCTCGAGCTCAACCGCTTGCCGGAATTGTTCTGCGGTTTCCGCCGCGGTCCGGGTCGTGGTCCGACGCTCTATCCGGTCGCCTGCGCGCCGCAGGCCTGGTCGGCGGCGGCGCCATTCGCCTTGCTGCAGGCCTCCCTCGGATTGTGGTTCTCGCCGGAGGAGAACGAGGTGAGGCTGTACAACCCGCGCCTGCCGCCCTTCCTCGAGGAGGTTGTGGTGCGCAACCTGCGCCTCGGCAAGGCCAGCATCGATTTTGCCGTCCGTCAGCACCGCAATGACATTTCGCTGCGGGTGCTGCGCAACGAGGGCAATATCCGGGTGTCGATCCTGTATGGGTGAAGATACCGGCAATCCGGCCAAAACCCGTGCCGGTTTGAACCGGCCGCGATCCGGACGCTACCAAGAGCAGACATGCGGCATTGGAATCGCGCTGGCAGCTTGGACGGAAGCTGCAACCGGTGGTACTTTCCCAGATGCGAGGAAGTTCTATGCGGCGTCTGGCAATCCTCCTGGGCACGTTCGTGGTCGCGTGCGTTGTCTCGGCGACCGATCTGCGCGCTGAAAAGCGTGTGGCGCTGGTCATCGGCAACAGCGCCTATCAGCATGCCGCGCGTCTTCCCAACCCGGTCAACGACGCCAGGGCGATGGCGGAGCTGTTCCGCAAGTCGGGTTTCGATGTGGTCGATGCGCGTGAAAATCTCGGCAGCCTCGACATCAAGCGCGCGATCCGCGAATTCACCGCGCAGACGCGCGACGCCGATATTGCGGTGGTGTATTTCGCCGGCCACGGCATTGAAGTGTCCGGCACCAATTACCTGATCCCGGTGGATGCCAGGCTGGCCAATGATTTCGACGCCGAGGACGAGGCGCTGGCGCTCGATCGGGTGGTGCGCGCGCTCGAGCCCGCCAAGCGCCTGCGTCTCATCATCCTGGATGCCTGCCGCGACAATCCTTTCCTGCGCACCATGCAGCGGACGATTGCGACGCGGGCCGTCGCCGGCGGTCTTGCCAGGGTCGAGCCCACGACCAGCGACACGCTGATCGCCTTCGCCGCGAAAGCGGGATCGACCGCCGCCGATGGTGACGGCGCCAATTCTCCGTTCACCACCGCGCTTCTGAAACACCTGGCGATGCCAGGTCTCGACGTGCGGCTCGCCTTCGGTCGCGTGCGCGACGAGGTGCTGAAAAGCACCGGCAGCCGCCAGGAGCCCTTCGTCTATGGTTCGCTCGGCGGATCGACGGTCGCGCTGGTGCCGGAGCCGAAGCGCGAGGCGCCGGCCGCGATCAGCAGCAATGAAATCCGCCGCGACTACGAACTCGCCGAGCGGGTCGGCACGCCGGAAGCGTGGGCCTCGTTTCTCGCCACCCACAAGAGCGGCTTCTATGCCGATCTTGCCCGCGCCGCGCGCGCCAAGCTCGCGGCGGCCTCCGCGACGCCGAGCGTTGCCTCACCGGCGGCCGCACCCGGTCCTGCGATCGCCGCATTGTCGCCGCCGGCCGATGCGCCGCCGGCCTCTCCCGCGCCTGATCGGACTACGCTGATCCGCAGCCTGCAGGTCGAGCTCAAGCGCGTCGGCTGCGACCCCGGCTCCGAAGACGGCAAATGGACGCCGAAGTCGCGCAGCGCCCTCGGCCTGTTCAACAAGCATGCCGGCACCGCCTTCGACACCAGGGTCGCGAGCCTCGGCGCGCTGGAAGCTGTGCGCGGCAAGGATACGCGCGTATGCCCGGTCATTTGCGGCGCCGGCACAAGGCTTCAAGGCGACACCTGCGTCGCCGTTCCGACGCCGGAAAAGCCGGCCAAACAGCAGGCCGCGCGTCCGCCGCAGCCCGAGCGCGTGTTGCGCGA